>Ga0194125_10005323_pt1 | contig 19616 bp, 18 predicted proteins | sample TA2KigC250mmetaG_FD_148626 | JGI IMG/M metagenome (GOLD analysis project Ga0194125, IMG submission 148626) | Freshwater microbial communities from Lake Tanganyika, Tanzania - TA2015034 Kigoma Deep Cast 250m | ecosystem: Environmental > Aquatic > Freshwater > Lake | place: Tanzania: Lake...
TCGCATTGCTGAACCTTGAAATCAACAATCATGTCCAGCACCCGATGCACACGCTCCGGCTCCATATAGAAATCTTCCATCGTGGCAGTGAACCCACGCAGCTTGTGGAGCCGGGAGAACAGCAAGTTGTGCGCGGTAAGCGCAACATAGCGATCTTCCCCGGCGGCGATGAGCGGTTCGAGACGCTCGTAGTAAAACGGGTTGCGCGGATTTGGCGGACGGAAGCGATCCAACGCCGACCAGTCGGCCAACGGCGACGCTGTGACTTGGCCGATATTCTTCAAGTCAGTCACGCTCCAGCCACAGCCCCAGTCATCCGGCGCGGCTTTGTCAAAAAACCAGCCGGCCTCGGCGCGGTCCATTTCCCAGATATTGCAGACATCATCCGGAAACTCCGGCATCTTGTGGTTCCAATGCTGCCAACAAGGCAGGCGGGGTGGCTTGGCGAACTCAATGGCTCTACGAACGATTTCGCTGCGGTTCATGTTCCCAGTGTAAGCCGGCGCAGTTTGAGGTTGCAACTGGAAAGGAGCTTGCTAAGTTCACACCGCATTTTCACAGCACAGGAGATAACCATGTTGAAAGTCCAACGTCCCCACAATCGTCTTGTCGGCAGCAACCCCAAGATCGGTATCCGCCCCACCATTGACGGACGGCTCGGCGGCGTCCGCGAGTCGCTCGAAAAACAAACGATGAACATGGCGAAGTCCGCCGCCCGCTTCCTCCGCGAGAACGTCCGCCATGCCGACGGTACGCGCGTCGAGTGCGTGATCGCCGACCGTTGCATCGGCGGTATCGCCGAGGCGGCGCTCTGCGCCGACAAGTTCGCCAAGGAAGGCGTCGGCGTGTCGTTGACCGTGACGCCCTGCTGGTGCTACGGCTCCGAGACGATGGACATGGACCCGCTCATGCCAAAGGCGGTCTGGGGTTTCAACGGCACCGAGCGTCCCGGCGCAGTTTATCTCGCCGCGCTCTCCGCCGGACACAATCAGAAAGGCCTCCCGATCTTCAACATCTACGGACGCGACGTTCAAGACGGCGGCGACCAGACGATTCCCGCCGACGTGCAGAAGATGCTCCTGCAATTCGCCAAGGCTGGTCTCGCGGTCGCCACCATGCGCGGCAAATCCTATTGCTCGATGGGCGGCACCTCGATGGGCATCGCTGGCTCCATTGTGGACGTGTCGTTCTTCGAGGCGTTCCTTGGGATGCGCGTGATGTTCGTTGACATGGTCGAGTTTGTCCGTCGCATCGAACGCGGCATCTACGACCCGAAAGAATTTGCCAAAGCCATCAAGTGGGTTCGCGAGAACTGCCGTGAAGGCATTGACCCCAACGATCCGAAGAAGCAGCACACCCGCGAGCAGAAGGACAAGGAATGGGAATACTGCGTGAAGATGGCGATGATCGCCCGCGACCTCATGGTCGGGAATGAGAAGCTTGCTGCCCTCGGTTTCGGCGAGGAAGCGCTCGGCAACAATTCCATCCTTGCCGGGTTCCAAGGCCAACGCCAGTGGACTGATCACCTGCCGAATGGCGACTTCCTCGAAGCCATCCTCAATACCAGCTTCGATTGGAACGGCATTCGCCAGCCGTACATCGTCGCCACGGAAAACGATTCCCTCAACGGCGCGTGCATGTTGTTCAGCCACCTACTGACCGGCAGCGCCCAAATCTTCGCCGACGTCCGCACCTTCTGGAGCGCCGACGCTGTCAAGCGCGTCACCGGCCACACACTCGCCGGCAGCGCCGAAGCCGGCATCCTTCACCTGATCAACAGCGGCCCCGCCGCGCTCGACGGCACCGGCCAGCAGGAGATTGACGGCAAGCCCGCCATCAAACCGTGGTGGCAGGTCACGCCCGAAGACGCCGACAAATGCCTCGCCAACACCGAGTGGTGCAACGCCGTGCTCGAATACTTCTGCGGCGCCGGTTACTCGACACGCTACCGCACACGCGGCGGCATGCCCGTCACGATGTCGCGCCTCAACATCATCAAAGGTCTCGGTCCGGCGTTGCAGATCGCCGAAGGCGAGACCGTCGAGTTGCCCGGTGACGTTCACGATGCGCTCGACAAACGCACCAATGAGACATGGCCGACGACGTGGTTTGTGCCGCGTTGCTCCGGCAGCGGCGAGTTCCGCGACCCGTACACCGTGATGAACAACTGGGGCGCCAACCACGGCGCGTTCAGCTACGGCCACATCGGTGCTGACCTGATCACGCTCGCCTCGATGCTCCGCATCCCGGTGTACATGCACAACGTGTGCGAGACCAAGGTTTACCGTCCCAGCGTCTGGACTGCCTTCGGCTGCGACACACGCGCCTGCACAACCCTTGGGCCTATTTACGGCAAGTACTGAGCGACGAATGCCCACGAATCAGACACGAATGCTTATAAGGGCGCTAACCGGAACACGCCCCTGTTCCAATAGGTGGAAGGCGGTAAAGTAACTGTTGATGGTGCTAACGGAAAATGCGCTATTTCTTCCGCTCGCCAGTCTATCCCGTTCTGTTCAAAGTCGGTCGCGGAGCGGTGTGCGCTGCGACGCCCAAGGAACTCGACGCCTATCTCCGTCACAATGCGGCAGGATTGCCAGACGAGTGCGGGTTGATTGATTACCGATGGGAAGGCTGGACGTTGTACCCGAAGGACGCCATCGTTTCCCCGATGGCATTGAAGAAACGCTATACCAAGCGTGAATTCCTGATCTTTTGCGGTATCAGCGAGGAACAGTTGGCGATCACGAACGTCAACAAGTACTCCCGCGAAGAGATTTTTGATTATGTTCTTCACGCGGCACAGGCGAAGGACTAACAGCGAGGAGGTCCCGTTCTGCAAACTGTAATCGTGGCATGAAACGAAAACCCCTCCGCGATGGCAAAGGGGTGCCGCTGCTTCACAGCAACGCGACAGGATACTGTCGAATGAGCGGGTCGGAGGAGGCGAGTGCCAGGCCGTGCGCCTGTGCCTGACAGACCAACATCCGGTCAAACGGGTCGCGATGCAGCGCGGGTAGTCCGCTCAACTGCGCGACGGCACTTTCATCCAGCCACAAGGGTGCGATGAGGTGCTTCTCGCGTTGCACCGGGACGAACTGTGCAGGCGATGATGGCAAGGGAAGTTTTCCGAGACTATGCTTCAGGGAGATTTCCCAGAACGAAACCACACTGAGGAAGACCTCGTTTTGCGGATCGCAGATGGCAGCGGCCACTGCCGGAGCCAACTTCGCGTCGCCGGACACCAGCCAGAGAAACTCACAGGTATCGAGCAGAATCCTCATTTGCATTCAAACGTCTGCAAGACGTCTTCGGGCAGCGGCGCGTTGAAATCAGACGGCACGGCAAACTGTCCTTGAGCCAACCCGATTGGGCGCGGCTGGGAAAGTGGCGTGGGGCTGAGGATCGTAAGCAAGCCAGAAGCCTTCTCCGGCAAGGCTTCCGTGCCTTTCGGAGACACATGCCCGTGATCAATTTCAACTTCAATGGTCAAGTAGCTCATGGCCAGAACCTACCCTTTCGGTGGAAATGGGGCAAGCGCGATTTGCACCATTGCGCGCATAAAGAGATCGCGAGCACTGACGGCGAGAAGAAGTTAATACCGGTACATGACGCCGCCGGAGTAGTAGTAGACCGGTGCGGGGGCATGATAGACGGGCGGCGCTGGTGGGGCGTAATAGCGCCGCCGGGCTGTCCGCGTGAAACGGGCGACGACAGAGCGTCGCCCTCCGGATGTAGTGCAGCGCGGCGAATTTGGGGACGCGCGCTCAGATATGCGGATGCGAATCGAGGTGATCGCGACAGTACTCCTGGCCGCCGCTGCATTCGGAGCAAACACGGAATTCCAACTTCGGGTCGTCCTGCTCAGTGCGCCCACACAACGTGCACCGGTGAAATGCCGCCGTGGCATGTATCGCCTGCTGCGTAGCGACACCGCGATGAAACGCACGTTGGCGACGGCCACGCTGAAGACGTTCACGCAGGGAAAAGCCGTAGCGGCCGCCAACTTCGAAAGCGAGCACAGCGTACTCGCTTTGCGCCTGCAACAGGATGAACCCCGCCAGCAGGATGAGCCAGTAGCTCTGGCTGTACACCGCCCACAAAATCCCCAGGGCGGCAATGACACGACTGGTCCAGACGGCGATACGGGTTGCCTGCTCCGCACTCATCCAGTGCCAGAGCGTATCGCGCAAAATACGCCCCCCATCCATCGGGAACGCGGGAATAAGATTGAAGATCAACAGGAAAAGATTCAAGCGCGCCATGTCGCCCAGAAAATAGTACGCGTACCAGACGGGCGTGCTCTGCCCGGCCCACGGACGCAACAACTGCGTTGCCGCCAGCAAACCAAGGAACAGCAGCAGTGTCACAAACGGCCCGGCGACCGTACAAATCAGGTGCGCAGTCGGGTGCCACGCGGGACGGCAGTACGCCAAACCGCCCAACGGCCACAGCAGGATATCGTGCGCCTCGCCGTCAGCCCAGCGTGCAGCGAGCGCGTGACCAAACTCGTGCAGCAGAATGCAAAGGTACAATCCCGCGATGAAAGCGATGCCATAGAGAACATTCGGAAATTGCTGGATGCGGTAGAACGCATAGAGCAGAAACGTGATATGGAGACGGACATTGATGCCGAAGACGCGACCGAGGGGGATGCCGGAATTGAGGAAGTCCATGCGGTCAGCGACGTCGTTTACCCATTGTACAAAGGGCGCGACGCGGGATTTCCTGGAGTTGTTCCATCTTGCGGATCGCTTGCGCGACAATCCGCTCGAAACGCGCCGGCGTCAGCAGGTCAGGACGGCGTCGGGCGCGGTCCACGGCAAGTTGCAGGCGCCGCGAATAGCTCTCCAACTCATGCGCGACCTGTTGGGTGGTTTGATGGAGTTGTTCCAATCGCTCAAAACTTCTGAACCGACGCCGCATCCCGCGCAACAATGCGTCTAGATCATCCGCAATCTCCCCGATCGTGTCTGGATCTGTCGTGAAGAAACCAAGGCTGCGGCCGGCGCGGCGGGCGCGTTGTTCACGGGCGACGAACAACAGCGGCGCGCGTCCTTCGACCAGCGCGATGCGATAGGGGGCCAATGGGGTGCCGGTGGTGGTGTGGCATTGCAGCCGGGCGCTTTGGAGGAGGTCCTTGCCGGGACGGCCCGCGACGAGGATGCGAACCTGATCGAGTTTGGCGGCAACCCGTTGGAGGCGGTGATAATTGCCCGTAAGCTGTGCGGAGCTGATATGACCGACAGTAAGCCGCTCGCCACGCTTTGCCGCGTGCTCGATGGCCGCATCGAAAAGCGCAGTGGCAGACACCTCGTCAAACCAGTAGAACGTGTCCGCCTGCAATTCGTTCAGCTTGACAAGCACCGGACGGGTGCGGTCGGTGGCGAACGCTTCCTGCACAACGCATTGCCCCGACGGCAGCCGTTGTTGCGCGTCCGCCAAGAGTTCGTTCCAATGATGTTGTTCAGCGTTGGGCATCGGGTTGATGTATAGCGCAAACGATTTCCTTGACCAAGCACAATTCGCACGATGCTCGACAAGTCAGCGTGGTTTTGTGCCGTGTGCAAAAACCGACCACCCAAACAAATTCCCCAACCCAATTCCGAACCATAATCGCTGTCGAAACAGCAATCCTGCCAGAATAAGCACAGGTGACAACATCGCAAACAAAAGGTTCCGTGCGATGCCCACACGCCTAACGACAAACCCACGGTCAACCAACAGGTAGAATAACCCACTCTTTGAAAAAGGTTTTACGTGGCTGGGATCGTCATAAAAGTTGATCGGGCAATGGTATTTTCTTAATCCCAAGGTGAACGAAGGGAACCATGTCGAGCGAGTGCTGGGAGTTTCAATGTACCAAACGCCGCCGGGTTTCAGGACACAGTGAATTGCTGCTACAACCGCGTCATAAGAATCCGTTGTCAGATGCTCCAGAAGGTGCATCGTGGTGACGCAGTCAAACTGTCCGTTAAGCTCAGAAGGCAAACCTTGGGTCACGTCCGAAATGAAGAAGACAATATCTGAACCAGCTTCACGCGAGAAATCCTTGATATCGGTGGCAAACACTTTCAGGTCAGGGCGAATTACCTTGAAGAGTTTGGCGCGGTCGCAATTAGATGACCCAATCTCAAGCAGCGAGGCATTTGATGGAAGCCCTGCAATTACCCTGTGGCGGTACTCCAACCACGGAAACGCTTTGTATAATCGCCAGAGTTTCATACTTGATCAATCGCCTTAGAATGATTGAAACACTAAGACACGCGACAATCACTGTCAACCGACATCCGGGCGGTCCCTCATCCGGGCGGTCACCGATATCCGGTCGACGCAAGCGATGGAATTCGCTGTCGCCAACCGCTGTTTCAAATTCCTTGCGCAAGCGTATCGTTTGCCCAATAGTTGTGATGCTTTGCAAGCCACGGTCACACTACGGATAACTTGGCGTCAGCATCTGCTGGCGATGGCGTTGTTTGCTGCGTTATTAACTTTGCTTTTTCATCGCGCGATTTTTTTTGGAGAAGTTTTGGCGCCGTTGGACTTGTTGAGCAAGGAGTTGCCTTGGCGCAGCATTCTGTCGAAGGATATCCCCATCCGCAACGCGACAACGGCTGATGTGTTGTTAGAGTTTCATTCGTGGAAGCATTTCGTTCACGATGAACTTTCCACAGGCCGCTTTCCCCTCTGGTGCCGCCATCTCGCCTGCGGGTATCCCGTCGCCGGCGTAGGGGTCATCAAGCTGTTCGGCCTGACGACAGTCTTTCTTTGGCTGACCACCCCTCAGATGGCAGCGCTTCTCACTTTTTTCTTCCAACTCTTTTTCGCGATGACGGGGATGTATTTGTTTTTGCTTGCCTTGCAAACACGGTGGCTACCTTCTGTTTTCGGTGCATTGACATTCGGTTTGAATGCGGCCCTTATTCAGCATCTGGAGTTTGAGCATATCACCGGGGCACTGATGATGTTACCGTGGATGTGTTGGGCTTTATGGCGAGGAATCGCGCTGCGAGGAAAACGGCACTGTTGGTGGGCGATTGGGGGCCTGTTCTTTGGTTTGGCGATTCTAAACGGCTCTTTGCAGAGCGCAGCAATTGTCTGGATGTCCGCAATAGGATTTTTCGGCTGGATGCTGTGGCAGCAGAAAAAAGGCAAGTGGATCCGGGAATTTGCACCAGCCGTGGCCGTGTTTTCCCTACTGGGACTGGCTCTGGCGGCAGTGACACTTTGGCCGAACCTTGAATTGTTTGCGAGGAACGTTCGCCCGCGGTTTCACCAGATTGATTACGCCATGCTTTTTTTCAAACGGCCTGCGGCCATTATTCCCTGGCTGGCCAGCTTGGTGAATCCGGACAGCGTTGGCAATTATCAGACCTTCGATTTGCCGCGAGCCTTGGGACCGATGGGGAGTGCCGCCACTAACCCGAGCATGGCTGACCTGCGCGTGTACGGCGGATTGTTGGCGCTGGTGTTTGCGCTGTTGGGATTACGCCAACGGAGCACACGACGGGACGCTGGAATGGCGCTGGTTCTGACACCCCTGATCGTCGCTTTGATTACGCCGCTTTATTTGATTGTGTATCTCAGGGTGTTAACAGCTTCTGCTTGTGGCATTGCAGTTCTGGCGGCCCACGGCTTGGAGCGGTACCTAGATCGGGATGAAGATCTTAGAAAAGACACACACCGAATTGCGATGATGCTGGTTGTCCTGCTGGCCCTGACCCTTGTGATGGGCGCTGTTATCAGTGTTCAAGAGGAATCCCTTACGAGACAGGCACAGGTTTATGGAGCGTCAAAAACCGGCCGATACAAGGCAGACCGTGCATGGCAGGAAGCGAAGGCTGCAGCCACCATCCGGAACTTCACTTACCGAGGACCGGCTGTATGGCGCTTTGGACTATTGGCAATGCTTGTTGTGCCATTATTGATGACAAGACGACGCCATTTCAGGCTATCGTTGTTGTTAGTATCTCTCAACACTGCGGATTTGCTGGAATGCGCCAAGAGAACGCTCCCGTCTTCGCCCTCGGCATTTGACTATCCCACCACACCGGCGTTGGAATTCCTGCGTCAACAACCCGGATTGTTTCGAGTCGTTTCAACTCACCACCCGGACGAAGACTGGCCGACAGCATCGCCCAACACATTGATGCCATATCAACTGGATGACGCTCGGGTGTATGAATCCTTGATTCCGGCTAATCCCTTATTAAATCTCCAAGACTGGAGTGGTTTGAATGTGCGTTACTTGTTGACGCCACCTGGACGGCTGCCGCCGTCAAGCAACTGGCAATTGGCGTGGCGCGGCGAAGTGGATATTTATGAAAATCCACAAGTCAAACCGCGGGTGAGTTTCGTCACGAATCTCAGCCCGCTACAAGAAGCACCGGCACAAATACAAATCGAGGAATATGTTTCTGGATCAATCCGTGTGGCTTTGAACGCATCTTCGACAGGTTGGCTGCTGATTCGAGAACGGTCTTACCCGGGATGGCGGACGCAGGTCAACGGGCAGACAGTAAAGTTAAATGAAGCCCAGAACTTGTGGATGGCCGTGCCTGTGGAGGCTGGAAGTTCAACCGTGATCTTGAACTTTCGACCAAGGTCGGTCCGATGGGGCGGTATCATATCGCTGGTGACACTCGCCGGAATTGGTTTGTTTGTCTTGCCTCTTGCTTGCGCCAAGAAACGAATCGGTCGAGAACCGTAACGGACCCCGTTCACCCTCGCCTGTCGAGTTGCTCCAAAGCTTCAATCATCCGTTGCCCATATTGTTCATGCGTGTAGCAGGCAGCGAATCGTTCACGATTGGCCGCGCCCATCTGCGCACGCAACGGCGGGTCGTTGGCGAGCCTCAAAATCTTTTCGGCAAGGTCTGTCGCGTCCTGTTCCTCGACCAGCAGGCCGTTGACGCCGTCCTGAATGATTTCCGGGATCGACGCGCGCCGCGTGGCCACGACTGGCAGCCCGGCCTGCATCGCTTCCAACAACACCAAGCCCATGGTCTCGTAATAATAGAATGTCGGAAACGCCAGAATGTCCGCCCCGGCCAGCAACCGCGATTTCGCCTCGCCAGCCACCGGGCCGGCAAACTGGACGCAGTCCGACAGGTTGTGTTCAGCCACGAATGTCCGGGCGTCGTCCTCGTCCGCTGCCCGAAACCATGCACCGGCAAACACGAACCGCGCGTCCGCCCGCTTTAACTGGATCTGACGCGCTGCTTCCAGAAGCACGAAGACTCCCTTTTCGCGAATCAGATTGCCGAGATACAAGACGGTTAGATGGTTGCGTGGCGAGGTCGCAGGCGTTGGGGTTGACGGCTCGATGCCGGTTGGCACCACGCAGATTCTGTCGGCAGGCAGCCACGGATCGAAGTTGAAACGGAGCCGTTCGCCCAGGACGATGGCGCCGGTGGCATTGCGCATGGTGCTGTTGATGATGCGACGAACCCACGGCGTGGCGCGTTGATAGAAGTCGGGCAGGTTGTTGCCGTGAGCATACACCACCGTTGGTACTTTGTAAGCGCGCGCTATCGCCAACAGTAGCGCATCCTTCAAAAAGGCGTTGCGGTTGACGCTGACCGGCGCACAACAATAATCGAATCGCCGGCGCGTCAGCCAACGGAACTCCCGCGCGAGAATCAAGAGGAATCTCAGTATCTTGCCCCAGTGCATCTTCTCCAGATCCCCGATCTGCAGCGCCACTGTCAGGTTGACAAACGTCACATCAAAATGACGCGCAAACTCAGAATGCAATAGCGCCTGATACGTGATGCTCGGCCCAAAATACGGCGGCGGCAGGTATCCAAGGAGCAAAATTCTCTTGCGAGTCGTTTCAGCCATGTGAAACGTTCCGGTAGCATACGCCGCCCCGTCGCGTCAATGACTTGTCCCGCTCCACCGGTGTGTTAAAGTCCCGCCAATGGATTTCTCGATCATCACTCCCAGTTTTCGCAGCGGCGCATGGCTGAAACTCTGCATTGCGTCCGTCGCCGACCAGCAGGGCGTCACGCACGAACACATTGTGCAGGATGCCGGGTCCGATGACGGGACGTTGGATTGGCTGACGCAGGACGCGCGGGTGCGCGTTTTTGTGGAAGAGGACAATGGGATGTACGATGCCGTCAACCGGGGATTGCGACGCGCGCAGGGGGAACTGCTTGCCTACCTGAACTGTGACGAACAATATCTTCCCGGCGCGCTGACGGCGGTCAAAGACTATTTTGCATCCCATCCTGATATCGAGGCGCTGTTTGCCGACACGATTGTTGTGGACGCACAGGGACAATTCGTTGCCTGCCGCAAGGCCACTCTTCCGTCTCGAGCGCATGTGCTGGCCTGTCACCTGCCGATCTTCACCTGTGCGACATTCTTCCGCCGCACTATCCTCGACCGTCGCGGCCTTTTTTTCGATCCGCGCTGGCGCGACGTAGGCGATGCCGCATGGGTGCTGCAAATGCTTGAGCAAAACGTCCGCATGGCCGTGTTGCGGCGGTACACCTCTGCCTTTACGCGCACCGGCCAGAACATGAATTTTCTGCCAAACGCCTTGCGTGAGAAAAAAGCGCTTCGCACCAGCGCGCCATTGTGGACGCGGCTACTGACGCCATGCTGGGCGCTGCGCCACCGTCTCGCCAAGTGGCACGAGGGTTGTTACCGTCAGGAACCGTTTTCGTACGAACTGTACACACGCGACGATCCGACCCGTCGGACAACGGTCGCAGTTGCGCAACCTTGTTGGCGGCTGCCGACACCCCGTCAGAGCAGGCGAAGCGACACTAACAATGCCTGAAGCTCTGACAAGTTCACCTGAGCGTTCAGTGAGCGGTCGGCGGGGCAAACGAGGAAATAATGTTTCGCACCGACGCATTGTGTCAGCCACTCGAAACAGCCGCTGAGGTAGCCCTCGGCAAACAATTCGATGACTTTGCAGCCGGGACGGCACCAGGCCACGTTGGTGAAACCGGCGCCGTGCACGCCGCAAATCGCCTCGGCCTGTTGAAACAAACGCATCTGTTCGACTAGCGACATCGTGGCGGTGTCCACAACGGTCCAGTGGCGATTGCGAAAGAATTCCAGCACGGCATCTTCGTTGGCGAGGTTGCGGTTCCAGCCTTCGCGCCGCACAAAGATCCGCGACGGGCTGTCGCCTGCGCCCGCAAACGGGAGGAGACGGCTGCGGAGGAATTGCACCGCATACGGGCTGTAACAAACGATCATCGTCGGCGGTGAACTGAAAAAGTAATCCTCCACCTCGATGTCGGTCTCGGCAGACCGGCGACAGCGTTGCTCCAACCCCAACAAGCGGAGGCTCTCTTCGCGGTGCTTCAACCGGTCGTGCGGCACAAGGATCCGGGTTTCCGACGGGAACTCGGCGAGCAACGCCAGACGCGGCAGTGCCTCCAGCATCCAATGCGCGTAGCTGCACGACGGAGTGGTTGGCACCCAACGGGAGATCACGCTTGTCCACGCCCCTTCCAGTCGCAAGGGTCGTCGCCACAGCGCGTGCCGGTATCCGGGATCTTCCCTCCAGCGTTGCGAACCGTACGCCGCTTCCACGCAAAGCCGTCGTTGCCCGTCCAGGTGAAGCAAGCCGGGTCCCACCAGACGCACCCGTTGGTGGCGGCTCCAAAAGATCGGCCACGGCTGTTCGAGATGCTGGCGCAACCCTGAGAGAATCATTACGGACGGAACCGGCAACGCGGGGGCACCTTGATCAGTCAACACCAGCCGTCCTTCGCTCTGTTGCGACCGGACCAGGTCGAGTGCCGAGAAATTGCCACGCGGGACAACCGATGGAACGACCCAACCGATTGCGTCCATCGCGCCGTTGCGCAGGGTCAGCCATGCCCGCTCCTTGCACCAGCGCCAACCCGCATGAAGCCAACGGCATTGATGCATCAGGCTGCGCAGTGCGTTGATTCCGGTTGCCTTGGTCACGGAGCCGATTCATACACGGCATCCCCGTGTCCAACAAGAAAAACGTGTTTTGCTCCAAAATGAGCGTTTGGCAAACAACCTTGCAGGGGTGTCCTGATTGCGGCATAGTGGCTGCTGTTCCCAAAGACATGGATACGAAATCTCCCACCGCTGAACTGAAACGATGGCGCATGCGTGCGCGCCTCTACGGCCTGACGTTGATCGTGGCAATGTCCTACTTGTTGATCGGGCGACTCAGTTCCCAGGACCATAAGTGGGTGCAGGTGGATCTTCCCCTGAGCACGGCTGTCGTCTTGCTCCTGGGGATTGCCGGCGTGGAAGCTTACTTCGTCATCCGCGGCCTGCAACAGCGTTACCACGAACTGCAGGCATCACGCACCCGCGAAATCAAACTGGCCGAGCAGTTCTCCGAACAACGCCGCACGATCCTCAACCAGATTTCCCGCGCGCTGCTGGACAAGCTGAACCTGAAACAACTCCAGCCCGAGGTCATCGAGAAAATCGCCCTGCTCTGCGAGACCGACGTCGCCGGCGTCTGGCTCAGCGAACGCCATGCGCCCACGCTCTTCATTCCGCGCGGCATCAGCGGCATCCCCGCAGCCGCGGCAAAAGAACTCGGCGCCATCGGGCACGCTTCTCCTTGTTTTGAAAAACTCCTCCAGGTGGCCCGGCAAATGGAAGTCACCGATTTCCAGCGCGACACGGCCCCCACCCTGGCGGCCTTTTGCGAACGCGAAGGGTTGGTCGCCGCCGTGTTCACCCCGGTGGTCTGCCATGAAACGATTGTCGGCATCATTGCCGCCTTTTACCGGAAGTCACACCCGATTTCTCCGCCCCTGAGCGCCGAGATGCAAACGGTGGCCAATCTCATCGCCAGCGCCGTCCAGGCGGAGGAGCTTTGCCGGAACATTGCCGACTCCCAGAAGATTGACACGCTCGGCAACCTCGCCAGCGGCATCGCTCACGATTTCAACAACGTCCTCGCCGCCACGCTGGCTTGCGTCAGCTACGTCAAGCAACACACCGACCCCCACAGCGCGTCCCACCATTACCTCGAGGCTGCCGAGACCAGCATCCACCGCGGCGCGGCGCTCTCCAAACAGTTGCTCTCGTTCGTCCGCCACGAAGGCCCGCCCGCCAGCATTGTCAACCCCAACCAGATCATCGAGACGACCCTCAACTTCATCGAGCGCAGTTTCGAGAAGCGCCTCGCCATCCAACGCCGGCTGGCAACCGATTTGCGGCCAGTCGAGATCAACGACGCCCAACTCGAACAGGTGGTCATCAATATCTGCATCAACGCCCGCGATGCCATGCCGCACGGCGGCACCTTGATCGTTTCCACTCGCAACCTGCACTTGGACAACAAGGCGACCGAGCGTTCCGCGGTTTCCCTGCCTGATGGCGATTATGCGGTGCTCAGTTTCCGCGACACGGGGCTTGGGATGGATGAAGAAGTCCGGCGCCGCGTGTTTGAACCGTTCTTCACCACCAAGCAACAAGGGGAAGGACGCGGGCTTGGCCTTTCGCTCGTCCAGAACATCGTCCAAAATGCCGGCGGCGAGATCACCGTGGAGTCCTCTCCCAGCCAAGGCGCGCTGTTCGAGGTGTTCCTGCCGGCCACGACCAAACCGCTGCCCGCCACCACGGCGCCCGCCGCCACCGCGCCTCACGGCGGCAAGGGCGAACGCATCTTGCTGGCCGAAGACGAGGAAGTCATCCGCGAAATGACTCAACTGGCGCTCGAATCGCAAGGCTACTCCGTCATCACCGCGTCCGACGGAATGACGGCAATGGCGCTCTACAAACAACGATGGAAGGAAATTGACCTCGTGATTGCCGACATGGTCATGCCCCGGCTCAGCGGGATGGAGTTGCTGGCGCGCATGAAAGAGATCAACCCCCAAGTCCGCGTCATTGTCTCCAGCGGCTTCAGTCGCGACCTGGAAGGCCAGCACATGCTTCAATACGGCTGCTTGGGCTATCTCCAGAAACCCTACGATTCCCATGCGCTCCAGCAACTCGTGCGTTCCGTTCTCGACTCAAAGCAAACGAGATTCGAGACGTTGGCTTGCGACACAAACAGTTCAGCTTGAGTGGAAGATCGGCAATGCAAGCCCACAACCCCCAATCATCCGTCGCACCCACCCCGCCCCAACCGCGACGGACCTGGCAGCACTGGCTGTTGCGAACCAAACTCTATCTGCTGGCGATTGCGGTCACGCTCGCCTACTTTTTCATCGGCCACCTCAACAGCACTGACCGGATCTGGGCACAGATCAACCTGCCCCTGAGCGCCGCTTCGGTTCTCCTGGTCTGCCTGTCCGCCGTCGAGTCCTACCTCCTCATCCACCGGTTTCGCCAGCATAACCAGGAAATGGCAGCCGCCCGCGCCCGTGAACTCGAACTCCAGCAACATCTCGCTTATCAACGCCAGACCATCCTCTCCCAACTCACCAGTTCCCTCATGGACCGGCTCGACACCAGCCAGATTCCCCAAGATGTCCTCGAAAAAATCTGCCAGCTCTTCGAGTCCAATCTGGCAGCCATCTGGACTGTCCAAACCGGGGACGCTCCCCAGTTCCTCTTGCGGGGCGTCCACGGCCTCAATGCGCACACGCCCGACCAACTCCAGGCCGCCCCATGGTCGTTGCCGGAATTCGACGACCCCCAAAAACCGCCTCAACAACAAATCGCCACGTCTCCATCGCGACAACTCTCCCCCGCCCTGGCCGCCTTCACGGAACGCGAACGCGTCAGCACCGCCGTCCTCACGCCGATCATCCGCCGCCACGAACACATCGGTCTCGTTGGCATCTTTTACCGAGAGCCGATCAACGTCTCCCCGGCGCTCGCCGCCGAGATGAACGTCCTCGCCAATCTCATCGCCAGCGCCGTCCAGGCAGAGGAACTCTACCGGGATCTTGTCCAGGCCCAGAAAAGCGAATCCATCGGCAACCTCACCAGCGGCATCGCCCATGACTTCAACAACGTGCTGGCCGCCATTCTGGCCTGCGCCACCTACGTCAAACAACACACCCCGGTCTCCGACCCCAACTACCGCTACCTCGAAGCCACCGAAAACAGCGCCCACCGCGGTGCCGCACTGACGAAACAACTCCTTGCGTTCGCCCGGCGCGAAACCCCGCGCCAATGCGTTCTCAACCCCAACGACGGCATCCAAGAAATCCTCCAACTGCTCGAACGCAGTTTCGACAAATCCATCCTCTTTCAACGCAGTTTTGTTCCCAACCCATTCCTCATCGAAATTGACCCCTCGCAGTTCGAGCAAATCGTCCTCAACATGGCCGTCAACGCCCGCGATGCCATGCCCAACGGCGGCATCTTCACTGTCTCCACCAACAACATTACTTTCACCCCCAAGACACCCCGCCCGCCCGGCATGAGTCTGACGGACGGCGATTATCTTGTCTTGGGCTTCAGCGACACCGGGCACGGCATGGACGAAGCCACCCAGCGGCGCATCTTCGAGCCATTCTACACGACCAAACGCCCCGGCAAAGGCACCGGCCTCGGACTCTCCCTGGTGATGAGCATCGTCAAGGCCGCCAACGGCGCCATCCACGTCGAGTCTGCCGTGGGCAAGGGCACGCACTTTGAAGTCTATCTGCACGCCACCAACAAACCGCTGCCCAGCGCCGAGCGGCCACTCGAAACCAAACCGCGACGCGGCACCGAGTGCATTTTGTTGGCCGAGGACGAGGACATCATCCGTGAAATGGCGCAGATCACTCTCGAAGCCGAAGGCTACAAGGTCATCGCCGCCCCGGACGGCGCCGCCGCGCTGTCACGTTACCGTCACGACTGGCCCCGCATCGCCTTGGTCATTGCCGACATGGTCATGCCCCACATGAGCGGCACGGAACTGCTCGCCAAAATCAAAGAGATCAACCCTGACGTCCGCATCATTGTCTCCAGCGGCCACAGCCATGATTTGGAAGGCCAGCGAATGCTCCATCACGGTTGCCTCGCGTATCTCCAAAAACCCTACAGCCCCAACGCCCTCATTACCCTCGTCCGCCAAGTCCTCGACTCCGGTCTCTAACGGCAACACATTGCAGGAGCGAGATCCCGCTTCAGTGGAGAAGCCTTGTCGGGATCGGGCGGCGTGGCGACAACATTACGGTTTTCGCGGGAACGCCTGTTTGTAGGGGTGCGGCGAGACCACGCCCTGTGCCGGCGGACTGCCCGGCGGCGCGTAGCGCCACGTGTCGCGGTTTTCGATCCACCACTGGTGCCATGCCGCGCCTTCCTCAAATCGCTCGCCCGTTGCCAGCGAGAACGCGACGATCGGAGCTTGCCGCACGATGGGATTCCGGTCTATCAGCGCGCCAGAAAGCCGGTTCAATTCCTCTTTCACATCGTCCGGCGACTTCAGGGAGATCGTGCTGACGAATCGGTTCACCTGCTGCATCACGGAAAACGCGCGCCCTATCTCAATCAAGATCACGACCAGGATCACCCCGCAGGCAAACAGAAGCACCAGCCCCTTCGTGCGCCGCCTTTGCCGGAGGCGGCGCGCTTCGCGCTGGGCGCGCAACATTTCGAGCCGTGAATTGTTCATTGTTACTGTCGTCCTCCTGCCGCCTATGGCAACCGCAGGATGAATTCCCTGCCCTCAAAACGCATCTTCACCGAGCGCGCCTCAATCGCCACCACGCTCGCCTCCTCAATGACGTCGCCCACGCCAACCGTCTGCCCGTTGATCAGCGCCTCGCGCGCTCCGCCATAAATCGTCACTCCCTGCAACAACAGCTTCGGCAACTCACGCGGCGCTGGCGGTGGCGGCGGCGGCGCAGGTTGTTCCACTTTCGGAGGCTCGGCCTTGGGCGGCTCAACTTTCGGCGGGTCCGCTTGCGCCGCGCGCATTGCCGCCTCCAACTCGCCGGGAATCGCGGACGACAACGGCGCGGACTCCGACGGTTTCTCCCTCGGCGCCAGCGGTTCCGTTGCCGTTGTTTGCGCGACGTTTTTCGCATTGGCCCCGACCATTGAATACAACCGCCAAAGCCCGAACAGGGCGGCGCCAGCCATCAAGACAATCGCCAGCAATACCACCACGGCGAAATTGCGCGGCGACTCCGGCGCTGCACCGGCGGCAATCGGCGACGCCTTGCGCGGCGGCGGTTGCGGACGCGACACCGGCGACGGACTGTTCTGCTGGGTTCTTTTCAGCGCATCGCTGATCAGGCTCATGCGTTGTCTCCCTGCAACTCGTCAATCGCCAGTTTCACGAGGTCCTCGCCCAACACCTGTTGCTCCTTCACGAACCCGGCCAGCAACGCCTTGTCGCACACGGCGTTGATCAGGCGCGGAATGCCACCGGAGTGTTGATGGACGCGACGGACGGCGGCCTCCTCGAACTGCGGGACACCGTTCGCGCCCGCCAACACCAGCCGTCGGTTGATGTACTCGTTTGTTTCCTCGCAGGTCAACGGACCGAGATGATACCGGATGGTGATCCGCTGGCGGAGTTGCCGCAACGACGGGTCGGCCAGTTTCTCGCGCAGTTCGGGCTGGCCGATCAGGCAAATCTGCAGGAGCTTCTGGTTGTGTGTCTCCAGATTGGAAAGCAGCCGGATCAACTCCAACAACTCATGCGAGAGATTCTGCGCCTCGTCGAACAATAGGACGACATCGTTGCCCGCATTGACCTCATCGAGCACGTAATTGTTCAGCGCGTGGAGAATCGAGAGCCGGTCGGTGCGGCGGGGGGACAAACCGAGTTCGTGCGCAATGGCCCGCAGCAACTGGCTCGCGCTCAGGAACGGGTTCAGGATGAGCGCGGTCTTGTAGTTCGGACCGAGTTCCTCCAGCAACCGGCGGCAGACGGTTGTCTTGCCCGTGCCGACTTCGCCGGTCAATTGGATGAACCCTTTGCGTTCGCGGATGCCGAACAGCAAATGATCGAACGCCTCCTGATGCTGGCGGCTGAAAAACAAGAACCGCGGGTCCGGCGTGATGTTGAACGGCGGCTCCTGTAACTTGTAGTATTCCAAGTACACGCAAAGACTATACCCCGTCGCCCCCGGCAAGTAAAACAACAATCCCCGCCCAAGTGCAGTGCAATCTTTTGGGCAGTAATGTGGGGCAGGTTTGTAACCTGCCCGGTTGGAATTGAAGAGCAGCTTGCAAACCTACTCCACATTGAGCGATTGCCCAACACTTCGGATTGTACCCTCCCCCGCGCTTGGCTCGCCGTGTGTTACTTCGTTGCCGTGCTGAACAGATGCGAGAACTCCGGCGCGCCATCGGTCATGTGAGCGCCATAGACAAATTGGTATCGCGCACCGGAAGGAATGGTGCTGAACGCGCCGAACACCGCGCTGTTGGTCGCATACGTGGCGTTGGCCCCGGCGTCGGGCCCGATGAAGATGCTATTCACCGCCCCGACGGTGTTCGTGCCGGCCTGATTCCCAAACCCGTCCGCATCCACAAACCCGACCACGACCAGATTGGTCATGTCCCCCCATGCGCTCGTCCCCATCAGCACACACATTGTCACCACCGTCACTGCTTGTTTGATTATTTTCATCTGTTGCTCCTTCATCTGAGTTTTCAGTCATCAGTGCTTGGCTACTGGCTACTATTTGTTGATCGCTGATTGCTGACTACTGACAGCTTTTCGTTGCGCTTTCATACCGTTGTTTTCCCCTTTCCACGAAGTTTGAAAATGGCCACAGCGACTATTGCAACCATCACCGCCGTGCCAGTCCCGATAAACAACGAAAGGGTTGAGGAAGATGATTGCGGTTGCACAGACGCAGGCGGCTTCTGTTTCACCAACGGAGCAACCCCATTCGTCGGCGCGGGCGGTACCGCAGGCGGTGCTTGATTCGTTCCGGCGGGCGGCGTGGGAGTCGCTGTAGATTGCAGCGGCTTCACCGCCGCGTAATCCTTGCGGGCAAATGCATCTCTATTCTGCTCCCACCATTTGCGCATCGTGGCACGAAATTCCTCATCGCTTCCCCAACTGCCGCCGATGCCTTGCTTCATTTGCGGAAAGAACTCAGGACATTTCTGAATTATCTCAGAGATTCGCATGGCAGCCTGAAGGGGCCGTGTAGAACGGACTACATCGCCAGCGAAGAACTGTCTTGCTTCCTCGGGTAGATATAATAATTCTGCCAAAGCAGGAATCAGCATGGGATTATTTACGTATTGAACTGCCATCCACGCGTTGTGAGCCTTGGTCGAATCATCACTTCGAATATCCTGCATGATCTCTCCCAGCGTCTTCTCATCGCTAAAAGAACGAATTAGAATTAACCGATAACGAGTTTGATCTGTTGAGTCCACCATTGGTGTAACCGGGGTCAGCTCTGTAAACTGTAGTTTTGGTGTTTTGCATGTTGTTTTTCCGTTGAAACCACGGAACACATGGAAGACACGGAAACGAAAACGCTCTTGTGATTCTTTGTGTTCTTTGTGGCAATTCAAATCCTTGCAGTCCGATACAACTTCCGCTGATGACACCACGGAACACACGGAAGACACGGAAGGCTGTCCGCTGACTGCTGACCCGCCTGTGGCGGGCAAGCCGCTGACTGCTTTCCACTCGCATCTTCATTCTGCCTTTCTCCTTCTGCCTTGCCAGATCACCGCGGCCCCGACCGCAACCAGCGCCAACACACCGCCAGTGATGAGCAGCGCGAC
>Ga0194125_10005326_pt1 | contig 19610 bp, 22 predicted proteins | sample TA2KigC250mmetaG_FD_148626 | JGI IMG/M metagenome (GOLD analysis project Ga0194125, IMG submission 148626) | Freshwater microbial communities from Lake Tanganyika, Tanzania - TA2015034 Kigoma Deep Cast 250m | ecosystem: Environmental > Aquatic > Freshwater > Lake | place: Tanzania: Lake...
CTGGAGGACACCGCCCAGGCGGTGGGCGCGGCGGTTGGAGGAAAGAAGCTTGGGACCTGGGGTGATATGGGCGCCTACTCTTTTGATTTTTACAAAACCATCACCACCGGAGAAGGCGGCATGGTGGTGACCAATGACCGCGACCTATACATCCGCGCATCCGAGTACGCAGACCACGGCCATGACCATAATCCCAATGTGGGGAGGGCTCTCGAAGGGCGGAACTTCTTAGGGTTTAACTACCGGATGATGGAGCTTCAGGGCGCGTTGGGCGTGGCTCAGCTTTCAAAAGTGGATGAGATGATCCTACGGCAGAAGCAGAACCAGTCCATGATCAGAGAGACCTTGGAGAGCATCGACGGGATCACCATGAGAGCCCTGCCGGAAGACGGGAAGGATAGCTACACTCATATCTGCTTCTACTTGCCCGACGCGGAAAAAGCCCTCGCTTTTCAGAAGCGGCTGGCTCAAGACGGGGTAAACGCCGTATATTTCAAGAACAACTTTTGGCACTACCTGGCGAATTGGCAGCATTTTATTGAGAAGAAGACAGCGTGGACACATCCACATCCCTTGGGCGGACCCATTTCCGGAGGCGACATAAGATATTCCTCAGAGATGCTTCCAAAGACCGACGCTCTCCTGGCGCGGGCGCTGGTCATGCCTGTTCCGCTTCAAATGGATGAAGAGCGTATTCGCCAGATGGTGATGGCCCTCCAGTCCACCGCGGAAGAGGTCCTTTGAAAGCCCTACCCACCGGCCCGCGACCCAATCGGATCGTTGGATTCATCCCTGCCCGAGCGGAGTCCTCACGATTCCCTGGGAAACCTCTGGCGGACATCCTCGGCAAACCCATGATCGTGCAAGTTCTGCAGAGGGTCGCTCAGTCACCCCTCCTGGACGACGTGTGGGTGGCCACGGATTCGGAGGCCATATTCAACTCTGTTCGCCAACATCATGGGAAGGCCGTCATGACCGCAACGGCGCATCCGTCCGGTTCGGACCGTGTGGCTGAAGCTGCCCGGCATATCGGCTTGCAGCCTGATGATATCGTGGTGAATATTCAAGGAGATCAGCCCCTCTTGGAACCGACCATGATCGAGGAAGTGGCGCGACCTCTCCTCGATGATCCTTACCTCCCCATGAGCACGCTCATTTATCGGATCGTCCGAGACGAAGAGATCAATCATCCCAACGCGGTGAAAACCACATTCGATCGTGACGGCTTCGCCTTGTACTTCTCCAGGGCCACCATTCCTCATTTCGGCGCGCAGGAACCGGGGCCCCAATACTACAAGCATCACGGCATTTATGGGTACCGGAACGATTTTCTGCAGGCATTTGCTCGATTGGCTCCCAGCCCGCTGGAAATAGCCGAGCGACTGGAACAGCTTCGAGCCCTAGAGCACGGCTACCGGATTAAGGTGATCATTACGGACAAGGATTCCATCGAGGTTGATACTCCTCAGGACCTGGAACGCGTGCGAGCCGTTCTGGCGAGAGAGCGATTGACATAGCCAAAATCCAAATGATATGGGATTATACGCAGACGAGAAGGGCGCAAGATAAAACGCCGCGCCGGCGTCCGGCCGCCGCAAGTCCGGCTCTGACATTTCTCGCGCTGACGGCCCTGGCGCAGAGGAGCGTGATCCGCATTGGCAAGGGATGACAACATCAAGGTCGAAGGCACTGTGGTTAAAGTGCATTCAGGCGGAATGTACCAGGTGGAAACAGATGACGGAAGAAGCATCCGGACGAAGCTGTCCGGCAGGATGTCGCGCTATAGAATCAAGGTTCTCCTTGGGGATCGCGTGACAGTGGCTCTCTCTCCTTACGATCTTTCCCACGGCCTGATCGTCTACCGAAACAAGTAACCTCATCAGTGACCCCGTTCGCAGCGGCTCGATACGGAATCCTTGACGCTTTTGAGCATCGAAATTACGCTACCGAGCTCGTCTTCTCACTGAAACGCCGAGCTCTACAGTCGAGGTTAATCGAGCAAGGCGCGCCTGCACGGAGGCCGGCCTGCGCCGTCTTGAAAGAAGCGCGTGAGACCGAAAGGCAGTTTCATGGAGATCCTCTTCTTGGGAACCGGAAGCGCATGGAGCTTACCCGAGCATTCGTGCCGATGCGCGATTTGCCTGGAGATGAGGCGCAGAGGCGAGGAGCGCGCTCGCACCTCTTTCCTCGTGGAGAGCGATGAGACGCTGCTTGTCGATTGCGGCCCCGACATACAAAGACAGATGAAGGCTTACGACGTTGGTCGTCCGGACGCCGTGCTCATCACCCACGAACACGCGGATCACTTCTTAGGCGTGGACGACTTGCTGGCGTTCCGCCGATCCGTGCCGAGAGACGCGTGGGTCCCGATCCCCATGTACGCCACCGCGACTTGCTGGAAAGCTATTGATATGCGTTTCGGGTACCTGGTCGGCTCACTCCTCGAGAAGAGGGAGGCCGTGCCCGGCAATCCGTTGGAAGGACTGGCCTTACGCGTAACGCCTTTCAAGACTTTTCATGGCCCCACCGCCGCGGGCTCGGTAGGGTACGTGATCGAGGAAAACCGGGGCAACAGCTCTCGTAAGCTTGTGTACACCTCGGATTTTCTTCGCGTCGATGCTGAGCCCCCCTTACTCTTGGATCCCGACGTGCTGATCATACAATCGCACTGGCTCAATGAGCCGATGAACAACCGGCCTTATCACATGAGCTTCCAGAGAGCTATTGACTACATCCGACGATGGAAACCGATGAAAGGCGCCTACCTCGTCCACATATCCGCGGGAGATCAAGTGGTCGGCGATCCCGCCAACAATGCGCTGAACAAGTCCGAGCCCTTGTCGCCGCTTCTTTCGCCTCTTACCGGAGAGCCTTACCCTGTGCCCACGTGCCAGGCCGAATGGGAGGCTGTGATAGATCGAATCAGGAGAGAACTGGACCTTCCCCCCGTCGTGGTAGCAAAGGACGGACTTAGGGTGCGGGTGTGAAACCCCGGAAATGCCGACCGCGTATTGAGCGCGCGGGCTAGGCGTTATTTCGGACCGAGCCGGCGCCATGATCTGGCACTTCCTTACGGAGTGAGAAGAACCACCTGTCGAGAAGCTGAACTGAGAGGAAATCATGGGCGAAGACCTGAAGGAAAAAACAGCCAGGACAGCGAGACTCTACTTTGAAGGCTATAAACAAGAAGCGCCTTTCGAACTTTGGCGTTCCTTCGACAAGGGCCTGGCGAGAGACCTGTCGTTGTTCATCACCGGACAGATGTACGCGAGGGAGCGAATCCCTCACACCACACGGCAGCTCATCACAATCGCCGCGCTCACTGTCCTCGGACGGACGGAGGAATTGAAGTTACACATATATGCGGCTCTCAACGTGGGTTGCGCACCGAAAGATGTGGCCGAGGTCATTTTCCAGTGTGGGATCTATGGCGGGATGCCGTGCGTGAACCAAGCTCTTAAGGTTTTGCGGGAAACGCTTCAAGAAAGAGGCCAGTGGCCCCTAGCGCTTGAAGCGTAGGGCTGAATGGACCAGGAGATCTCGATAGCGCAGCACGAGCCGTCCGCTGTCTCACAGACGCGGGCGAGCGGAGCGCAGAGCGGTCGGTGAATCGCTCATTTGGCGGTCTGCCGGTGCGGAGTTCGACTAGTCGTCGAGGGTGAACTCGAAGTCTTCGCCCACATCTTCCAGATCCAGCTCAGCCTCATCGCGGCGTGTGGCGGTCTCCATGGTCTTCATGATCCCGGATCCTCCTGTGAAGACCTCGTCCAGGATCACTTCGGGAGGCTCTTGGTAGACCCCGAGTTTCCTCCGAAGGAGGCTCAGGTCCCGGTCGCACGCGGGACACCTTAGATTGTAATCGAAGCTCACGAAGCCGCACCTATCACATTTCACCGCACACCTCCGATGAACGCTGAGGTCTTTAAACCAATTAAATCAAGATTAGCATGAACCCTTTGAAAGATCAATGCATGTGGCGCGTTGCACAACAAGAGCGACCGAGGAGAAGTCTCCGCGTGCTCTTGCCGATTGCCCTGGCGCTCGTTACCTTCGCCTGCGCCAGTGTGCCCCATACGGGCCGCCGGCAGTTCAACATGGTTTCGGACAAGCAATTGAATGCTCTGGGCTTGAAGGTGTTCGATGAAATCGTAATGAAGGAACCGCAGTCCAGAAACGAGCGAGTGAATGCCACCGTGAAAAAGGTGGCGGATAATGTGATCAAAGCTGCTGAGCGCATAGACAAACCGGGGTTGGACTGGAAAGTGGCCATTGTTGAAAACGAAACACCGAATGCATACTGTTTGCCCGGAGGAAAGATCGTCGTCCACACGGGGATCATGTCCTATGCGAAAAACGAAGCGGGATTAGCGGCAATCATCTCGCACGAAATCGCTCACGCGGTGGCAAAGCATGGAGCGGAACGCCTGAGTCAAAAGCTTGCCCTGGAAGGCGCCCTCGGCATTGGTGGTGAGGTCTTACGCAAGGAAGACGGCAGTGTCAGCGCCGGAACGAAGCTCGCACTGTCCGCTCTCGGCATGGGAGGGAGCGTGGGTATCCTTCTGCCCTATTCACGCACCCATGAATTCGAAGCCGACAAAATCGGGCAGATCTACATGGCCGCCGCAGGATACGATCCCGAGCAGTCCGTCAGACTCTGGGATCGGATGTCAAAGATCAAGAAGCCGCCGATCCCCATTTGGCTTTCCACTCATCCCGCGGATTCGGATCGCGTTGAGAAGCTGAAGGAGTTCCTCCCGGATGCCATGAAGCACTATCGGGACGCAGGCGCAAAGCACGGGGTCGGGGGGCCGTTGTAGCGGCCGCGGCCAAACGGAGGAGCTTTTCGGAGAGCTGCCGCAGCGTCCAAATTCTACGCTCCGCCGAGTGAACCTGAATCCTAAAGGAGGCCGTCATGGGCGTGGAAACAACCCACATCAGGTCATTCGTGGCGATTGAGATTCCGGGTGAAGTGAAAACATTCCTCTCGGATATGAGTCGCCGTCTCAAAGGATTCGGCGGTGATGTGCGTTGGACACGTCCGGAAGGGATACACATCACCCTGAAATTTCTAGGCAATATCAACCCGGACCTCGTCGGCGATCTTCGGGACGCGCTCACCCCGGTCTGTGCTCGACAAATGCCTTTTGCTCTGAGCGTGTTAGGAACGGGAGGCTTCCCTGACATGCGAAGGCCGCGAGTGCTCTGGGCGGGATTGAACGACCCTGACCAAGCGCTGGTCCCGCTCGCGGCCCAAGTGGATTCCGCTCTGGAACCGCTCGGAATCGCCAGGGAAAAGCGGCCGTTTAATCCTCATCTGACTCTGGCGCGATTCAAGTCTCTCAAACGTAGTTCCGATCTCATCCAGGCCGTGACACGCGTGGCGGGAATCGAAGGACCCGCGTTTACCGCGCATGAAGCCACCCTGTTCCAAAGCATCTTGAGACCGACCGGCGCGGAGTACACGGCATTGTGTCGATTTCCGTTTTCGCCGGAGTAACTGGGCTCACCATCATTGGTAGGCGCGCGCAACGATTGCCGCACATTGACTCTCCGTCTTCACCTCACTAGAGTGGTGGCGCCAATTCACTCTAATGTTCGATAGGGCGTCGGCCATGATGCTCAAGGCCCATCGCGGTCTCGCCATCTCCCTAGGGATGACCTTGGTTGCGTCGTTTGCATTCGCGACGCCGGCAGTGGCCTACTGCGAGCAGGTCTGTCGCGGCGCACAAGGTCTGGGGGCCGCGGCGCTGATGGTGGCCACGCCTTCGGAAACAGAGCGGGCCCTTGCCGCCGGCCCTGCTCAGCAGGTCCCCGGGTTGCCGCCACATGACCCATGCCTGCCCCCTCTCTTCTGGAACTGGCATGAACTCTCGCGCATGGAGCGTGAGAGCCCGGAATGGGGTGATTTCAGGAGCGCGGAAATCGTGCTGGACTTAAATAGATTCACCCTGACGCTACTGGGGATTCGCGGGGACGACTCCGTAGAGACCATCTACGAGACGCCGGTCGGTGTGGGACAGGGGAGCACTCCCACGCCTACGGGGCAATTCATCATCAATCACGTGTACCCTTACCCGGATGTCTTTTTCTTCGCGGAGGGGAATCAGAAGATCCCCGCTCTCTATAACGGCTTCTTCGCTCCTTTGCTCCTCTGCGACAAACACGGCCGATGCGAACGATACCAGGATCTCGGGATACACGGCTTCGACGCGTCCGCCTACCCCCATCCTTCGCGCATTCGGCCCGAGACCGAGGGCGAAGTTTCCGGTGGGTGTATCCGGCTCCCCGACCCGTGCGCATTCAAATCGGCCCTCATTCGTCTTGTGGGCGTCGGAACCTTGAAGCAGAACGACCGGGGCTCGTACCACTGGCTGAATAAGCCGGTGGCAGTCTCCATTACGGATCGGGAGTTGGGCATTCTGTCGCTCTTACAGGAGGGAGCCTACCTCTTGCATAGTGGCCTGAAGAACCTTCTGAAAGGGCTCACTGAGTAAACCGGTGAAGCGCGGACGCAAGAGACCGGAACGCGTATGAGCGCGCCCGGACGCATCCGGATGCCGATCAAGCCAGCCAGCGCAAGAACAAAATGGCCGCGATAAGAAAGAGCGCTGTCACGAAGAGTGAAAAGCTGTATTTCATGCCCACCCCGGACGCGTCAACAGCGGCCTGACTAAGCGCCGCTGTTGAGAAGGGTATGAATTGAGCCTGAGGAAAGGCTCGATGATTGAAATGACCTCCCGTCCCTGGATGGGGGGGTTATGGGGGAGGGAGGGTGTCCATCCCGGGACAGAGGTCAAAAGGTTGGCTTACGCCAAACGACGTTCTCACGGTTCTGGAATATAGGTGACCTCTGATGAAAAGTCAAGAGAATACTTTAAGAAATTAATATATCACGGTGATTTTAGACATAAAAATAGTGAAAGAAGCGTGAGCGCCCGAGGCCCGTCTCCAAGTGAATCACTAACTGCCCAAAATGGCCTCATTTTGCTCGAAGCGCGTAACAACGGAGACCCGTTCGCGAAGAACCTGGTACCCAATCGTGGATGGGCCCAAGCGGGCAAAGTCTGACAAAACCGAGGAGATCCGCGGACCATGAATAAGCAGTCGTGCAACTCTCATAGCGCGCAGGGGACCATGGAGCACCACGAATCTCGGATTCCGAGGACGGCGTGCTATTGAAGACGGAGACTGTGGCATCCCATCGACTCGTGAACGGTCCGGACATGGAGGTCGCGTCCTTGGTGGCGAGGTGCAATCAAGGTGACGGGGCCGCCTGGGACGACTTCCATGCGCGATACCACCCGATGATTTCCCGCGCTGTGAGGCGTTATGCCCGGCGGGGTCCGGAGGATTTCGAGGACCTAACTCAGGAGGTATTCGTCCAGCTCTTTCATGCGCTGAAGGCCTACGATCCGATGCGACCCTTGGAAGCTTATATCCTGGAGATCGTGAGACGAGTCAGAATCAGCGCGGTCAGAAGATCCGGCGCCCAGAAACGTGGAGGGAGCAATCCCGGTATGGAAAGCTCCTTCATCGACGCGGCGACCCATTCTGCGGAGGCTACGAGTATGGTCAGCGGTTCCGCGTTGGAAGACCAGGAGGCCTTGATCATCAAGGCTCAGGAGGTCTCCCGTCTTAGGAGCGCGCTGAACCGTTTGGAACAAGGATGTCGTTCGTTGCTGCAACTCAGATACGACCGAGGCCTCAGCTACAAAGAGATTGCCGAGGCATTACGCGTGCGGGAAGGAACCTTGAGGGTACGCCTTCAGCGTTGCCTGGCCGCGCTGGGAAGGCAGTATTTCAGCTTTGAAAGCGGGGGCGCAGAATGACCGCGATCGAACGAAAACCTCCCTGTGAGACCGGTCCGGACGATTCCCGGCTCCTCGCCTACCTGGAAGGCGCGCTCTCTGACGAAGAGACGCACGAAATCGACGCGCACCTTCAGGTCTGCGCCTCATGTGTTCGTGATCTTGGGCTGCTGCAGAGGTTGACATTCCTGATGGAGTCACACTCGTCCGCGTTTCATCTAGACGAAGCTATTCTGTGTCGATTTGTGGCTTTCGGAGACGACCCTCAAGGTATCGTCGCTCAGCACCTCAGCGCCTGCGAAGATTGCCGAGAGGACGTGGAGACGCTCAGAGAGATGCTGAGCGTGGGCGCGGGGACTGCGCCGGCGGCAGGTCCGATGCCTGAATCGCTCAGAGCCAGATTAGTAACGTTTCAGGCCGTCGAGAAGGCACATGACGGGCGGTCATCCTGGTTCTCGAGGCTACGCGACAAGACCGGAGAGCTGCTGAGGCCCGCGCCTACGCTCGCTTTCGGCGCTGCGGCGGCCTTCGTTATCCTTGCGGTTCTGCTGGCGCCGCTCTGGCCCAAGATCGAGGAGCTATCCCAACGAGGCGCGGTTTTGGGCGAAGGGCAGAAAGAGGCACAGCCACTTCGAGCTGACATGGAGAAAGAAGAATTTGCTCCGCCTGCGCCTGCCCAGCCGCCGCGAGGGTACCCTGTTGAGTCCCGGGCGGCTGTTCCCGAGGTGGATTCAAGTCCGAGCATGCCCCAGGCGGGTCCGCCGTCTCCAGCCCTCCTGCCAGCGGCGCCGGGGAGCGCCCTTGCTCCTCCCATAAGCCGGGCAGGCCGCGTTTCGGCAGGGAAGGGCGCTCCTACAAGAGAAGAACAGGTGCTAACGCCGCCAAGTCGAGCGTTAGTCGGCGTCCCAACCTCTGAAATGAAGACGCAATATGCTGAAGTCCCCGGGACGCTCGGGATCAGACCCGATCCGGAGGTTGGGACCGAAGCAACGGTTCATTTCCGATCAAGAGGAGGGGAGCTTCTTTCCGCCCGCGTTCGGATCGTAGACGCGCAGGGGCGCGGCATTCCTTGGCTCGCAGCCCATATACCCGACCGCGTAAGGCATGAACTGAGGGATAGAGCGCCACTTCCGGCTCGGAAGAAGGTCTCACCCGATGCCCGGAGAGAGCAAGCGCCTTACCAGGTGGCCGAAGAATCCACGGATTCGGCATTGGCTCCGACGCACGAGATCGTTATCCGCGTTGAGCAGGTTGGTCGAGAATATCGGGTTGCAGGAACCCTTCATGCGACGCGTCGCCAAGGAGTGGAGCGCAGCCTTGAACGGACAGCCGTTTCGGTAGACAGCCTTCCCGATGCGGTGAACTCGATGATTGCAGCCCTGCTGGGTGGCGCCACATCGGCCCCCCGCGAAAAGTGATATCCGACTGAGAAAGCCCTCCTCTTAGGAAAAGATTGACCCGCGAACGCATGGAGGCGTATGCTCCGAAACCGGTGAAGAACCCTCTTCCGGAGCAACACGCTGTCGGCGCCGGCGACTTGAGGGTTCATATGAGGCCACGCGGCGGCCGCATCGGTTCTGAGAAGCCATCGCCATACGGTCGAAAGCCCTAAGACCCTCACAATGGCAAGCGCGCCGCGTCATTCCCGTTCAACCTAAGAGGATTCGACACGTGGCCACGGCGTATCTTAAGACCGCAGAAGGGGTCAAGACCCTTGAACTGACCAAGATCGCCGATCTTCCAAGCGAGACAATCTGGCTGGATCTGCTGGGGCCTTCACGCGAAGACGAGCGACTTGTGGAGAGTTTCCTAGGGATCGATGTGCCCACGGAGCAGGAAATAGAGGAGATCGAGGATAGTAGTCGTTTCTATCAGAAGAACAACAGCATATATTTGACGGTGACGCTATTGACCCGTTTTGAGACCGGCCAACCTACCAGCACGGACATCAGATTCATATTGACTCCTCATAGACTCATATCGGTCCGTTATGGAGAATCCAAGCCCTTCAAGATCTTTTCCAGTCGTCTCTTAAGGGATAGGGAAGCGAGCGAGTCCAGCGACATTATGATGGAGAGGATGCTTGAGCTGGTCGTCGACGACTTGGCCGACATTCTTGAAGAAACAGCCTTGAAACTTGACAGGCTGGCTCGTAAGGTATTCTTCTCCTCGGCGCCCGGAAAGGCGGCCGAAAGCGATGCCGGCAGCATGGATCTTAAGGAGATGATTACCGAAATAGGGCGTTACGGAGAATTCATATCCGAAGCGCGTCTCAGCGTGTTCAATATGAATCGCCTCCTGATCTTCCTTTCTCAGACCAGTGTCAAATGGTGGCAATCCGACACGAGAACAAGGCTTCAGACGCTACTCCGGGACATTCGGTCCTTAACCGAGCACGCCACCTTTATTGCTAACCGCGTTAATTTCATTCTTGATGCCACCCTGGGAATGATCAATATCGAGCAGAATAAGATTATCAAGATCTTCTCGGTTGCCGCTGTCGTTTTCCTGCCCCCAACACTTATCGCCAGTATATACGGCATGAATTTTCACTTCATGCCCGAACTTCACTGGGCTTACGGGTATCCCGTGTCTCTTGGCCTCATGATAATGGCAGCAGTGCTGCCTTATTGGTACTTCAAGCGTAGGGGCTGGCTCTGATAGCCGATACCAAGAGTGGGCTGCCGCAAAGCCACCGGTGACGCGATTTCTCGCGCTTTGGCCCTTTGCAACGCCGCGTTCTTGAGGCATAATATGCCCTTGAACAGATAGGACCTCGCGCGAATTCCCGGAGAGAGACATGCCGATCAAGAAACAATTCGAAGTGATGCTCGTTGACGCGCCCGGAGAACTGGCCAAGTTTACAGCGACGCTCAAAGACCAGGGTATCAACATTGAGGCCATGAGCATCCAGGACGCCAATGAATATCTCTTGGCCCTCTACGAGGTGCGAGGCCAAACCGGACGCAGGGTCGCGCCGCGTGACTATTACGAGGCCATTCTCAAAGAGTCCGGCAGATACTCACTGATCCGCATGATCACCGACGATCCGGAAAAGGCCGTTGAGGAGCTCACCAAGGCCGGTTATCAGGTCAAGATCGAGGATGTGATCGGTCTGATTCTGGATAACAGACCGGGCATCCTGCACATGGTCTCTCGGAAGTTCGGTGACGCGGGCATTAATATCGCCTACACGTACGGTTCGGGCTTTTCAGACAGCAAGGCCGCGCTGTTCATATTCAAAGTCTCTGACATGCAGAAGGCGCTGGAGGTATTTCCGGGAGGGGTCTGCTGATCCTTGAAGGCGCATCAGTAGCCATGCCGTACGGGCTGATAGAAGGACATGTTCCTAACGCGGGCCATGGAAACGCGTCGGATCCGCCGACGGCCGTATTCTTTTACACGAGCCGTCGATTCCCGCCGATCAAACTGGGAGACGAACCTCAAGGTGAATCCCCAAACGGAGAGGAGATCTACGAGGTTCGGATCATCGACAACGACTACAACACGTACCAAGAGGTCATGGATATCGCCAAAACCGCGCTCGAGGTCACGGAAGAACAGGCGTACGCCATCGCCTGGGAAGTGGACCACAAAGGCTCGTGCGTCGTGGCCGAGGGACCACGACCCGAGGCGGAAAACATCGCAGGAGTCATCAGGATTATCGGTATTGAGGTGCAAGTGAACCTGGTTCGGGGCGCCGCGCGGTGAGGCAATAGCGCATTTCTCGCGCCTCTTAGGTCCGATAAGATATCTTATGTTAACTCGCAGAGCCTTCGACTTTCTGTAGCCTCGAGAACGGTCACCCTCCGCTATCCGTCCACGAAGAGCGTAAAAGCTCCCCTCGGCAACCGGTTATTGTCCGTGGGCAACGTTGTTCAAACGCGAATTGACATGCGGTCCGCCCCCTCCTATCATTCCGTTTCATGATCAATCTACCTGCGTCTGACTCCGCGCCCCTCTTGAGCGTTACGGTCATTGCAAAGAACGAGGCTGACCGCATAAGCCGCCTTATTAGGAGCGTAGCGTTCGCAGATGAGGTGGTGGTGATTGACTCGGGCAGCGCCGACGATACCGTAAAGATTTGCGAACAGGCCGGCGCTATTGTCCGCTATCACGAATGGATGGGTTATGCGCGCCAGAAGCAACTAGCCCTGGAAACCGCCCGGGGTTCCTGGGTGCTCTGCCTGGACGCGGACGAATTAGTTTCGCCGGAAGCGCAGCAAGAGATTCTTTCAGCCATAAGTAACGCGCCTGAACACGTAGCCGCATACTCGCTGCCCCGCCTGAGCCGGTATCTCAATCGATGGATAAAACATGGAGGCTGGTACCCCGACCGGAAAGTCAGATTGGTCCGCAGAGGCCACGGCAAATGGATCGGGGACGGCATTCACGAAAAGCTGGAGGTGTCAGGCGCAGTCGAGGAACTGAAAGCGCCCCTATTGCACTACGTTTATCGGGACATTGCGGATCAGATTGCCACGATCAACCGTTTTTCGAGCGTTGCCGCTGAAGCTGCCGGCAGACCCGCGTCCGGTCGGCACGTGATCGCTGGAGTTTTTCACGCGATTGGCAAGTTCTTGGAATGCGCTGTTTGGAAGATGGGCGTCCTCGATGGTATTCCTGGTTTGATTATCGCCATGAATTCGGCCTTTTACGTCTTCGTCAGGCATGCTAAGCTTTGGGAACGCGCCATTTCCCGGGATGCTTGCGATGAGTAGACGTTTTCTAAGAAAATTGTCCCGCGGCAAGCCGTAAACTTCTTCACGAACTCACAGGCTTCCAGCATGAAGGTCGCGTTCGCGATTGAGAATTTCAGCGTTTATGGTGGCGGCGCGGAGTCGTATGCGGTGCGGCTTGCACGGACTCTGGTGCATCAGGGTCACGAGGCGCATTTCTTCGGCCATCGATGGGACGGTGAGCCCAACCAGGCTATTTTCCATAAGATTCCCCGTCTGCCGCGACTGGCGCCTCCTTTTGTCAGGATCATGCATTTTGCTTTAGCGCATCGAGCCGCGGTCGCCCGGCAGGGTTTCGACGTGGTGATCGGGTTCGGAAACACGTTAACCATGAACGTGTACCAAAGCCACGGGGGCGTTCATCAGCGGAGCACGGATCGGAAGATCGCGGCGGTGAGAAACCCTGCGGTTCGTTTCTTGAAGCGACTGGGCGTGCGGTTCACGCCAAAACACTATGCCCGCGCATGGATTGAATCCGCTGCGTTCAGAATGAATCCCAGACCGATTCTTGTGGCGATTTCCGACATGGTTCGCAACGACATGGCCGAACACTTCGGCATCCTTGCTGACGAGATTAGGCTTGTGTACAACGGAATCGATGTGGCCAAGTTCTCTGCCGCTCAAAGGGATTCGCGATCGAAAATAAGAGAGGAGCTTGGATTCCGTTCGGACGCGGTGCTTTTCTTGTTCATGGCGTATGATCTGAGGAAAAAGGGTATACGATATTTGGTGGAGGCCGCAGCCAAGTTACGCGACTCGATGGGGGCGAACAGGTTTGGTGTGATCGCGGTGGGAGGTCTCCCCTCCCCTTCCCTCAGTCGATTGGTCGATCGATTCGATCTGAAGGACACGATGGCCTTCGTGGGCCCCACTCAGGAGCCGGAACGTTATTACGCGGCGTGCGATGTGTTTGTCCTGCCCACCTTCTATGACGCATGTTCGCTCGTGGTCTTTGAAGCCATGGCCGCGGGCTTGCCCGCGATTACCACGGCTTCCAACGGAGCTGCGGGGATTATTGACCAGGGCAAGAACGGCGTAGTGATCCGACAGGCGCGAGACGTTGATGAGCTCGTTGCAGCAATGGGCCGTTTCTTGGATCGGGATGCGCTCAAAGCAGCCTCCCAAGCTGCCCGGCAGACTGCCTCTCGTTACACCGTAGAGGCGAACCACCGGGAAATGCTCAACATCTTCCGAGAAGCCGCGGCAAAGATTCATAGGAGATGAATTTAAGGATGCGGGGACAATAGGCGCTAGAACAATGATGTGTCGGTCTTAAGGCCCGGCCGGGGAGATGGCTTATTCTTGGGTGGCCCGGGCGCATGAACTCCCCGGCCACCCATCGCAGCGCAATGTTCCCGGAACAGAGTCTTCCGAGGCGGCATCCGGTCTGTCCGCGCTTCTTCCATGCAATCTCCGAACGGGGACTGAGACCGGACTCGGCTTTCGGCGCCTGCCATATGCCCCTAACTGCCTCTCGGATCGTCCCGGGTTCGCGGGACTTTCCGTTCAGCGCGGGACATTCAATTGTCTGTATTCGCCACGAGATCCCTGATCATTCACTCCTACGTTGATCGTACTGTCGGTCGAATTCCTTCCAAAAAGTGTCATTGCATTGCTGCACGCACGCGTAGTAGCGATGCCACCAACCGGAACCTCCGCCTCGCCAGCTCAGGGGGTCAACCCCATATCTGTATCGGCAGTCCTGCTCGCAAGCTGTTCGATCAAAGGCCGGTGAGCCGCTGGGGCCGAACGATTGGGCCGTCACCAGAGTAGGACCCGGAGCGCCCGAAAGGCCCAGGAACAGCAACGATACCACCAGGGTAACATATATCCACCTCATGGCGTCACCTCCGATTCACATTACGGACCATGCGACAGGTCCTAATCATTAGATGCGCCACGGCAGGTTTGGTTACAATTGTTTCTTGAGCGTCGCGGTCGCCAGTGTCGCGTGCTCACCAGAGCGCAGACGCGCACGCTCGGACACCATATGGACTCACTAGGGGTTTATTCCCAGCGCTTCCCTTATCTCCTCTTCCTTGAAGCCCACGATCACGCGGTTGCCGATCACTATGGTGGGGAAGGCGCATCTGTCTGTGAGACGTTTGATCTCCTCTATCGCATCGTTCCGTTCTTCGGCGGGGAGAAGATCGACATCCGTGAATTCAAATTCGATTCCGCATTCCCCGAGGAACCTCTTACACGACTTGCAGTGGCTGCACGTGCTCAGGCTGTAAAGCTTGCATTCCTCCATCGCTGGGACCTCTCGCGAACTGCTCCCGCTATGACTATCACACGGGAAATAAGGGCGCAATGACCGTGGCGCGGGCAGCGTACGGGCCTTGCCATATCCGAGGGGAAATCCTCACTGCTCCCCGTTAAGAAAGGAGGCTATTTAAGGATTTTCCCCCCCAATTCTTATACGGATTCAGGGAAATTTTCGAGGCGAAAAAGCCCAGCGATAACCGGCGGATCCTTCCTTTTCCACGCGTGCCTCAATGGATTCGTGTCGCCGCGGGTTCTTGTCGGAGTGAGAGATCTCTCGGCCATTTTCCTCCGACTACGGTCCGATTCCCTTTCTTTTTACAATAATCAGCGAGAGATACGGCATCTGCTCGCTGGTAAGGGAACGGAGGTCTTGAAGCACGGTTTCCCCTTCCAGCCCGCACCTCATTACGCAAACGGCCCTATCGACCAAATTCGATTCCTCGAGCGTGCGGCGAATATCGTCAAAAGAGCGATAGGTCTTGAGCACCACGACGTTCTCGGAAGTCTCCAGGATCTCTCGAAGCCGTGATGGATTTCGGACTCCGGACACAAGATGAAAGGATTCCTCACCCTCTGCCAGAGGTGTGCAGGCCAGCGACGCTGCGGCATGGTACGACGTGACACCGGGCACGATGATCACTCGAAGGTCCGGAACCATCTGCTTGATCGTACGATGCAAGTAGGAAAAGGTGGAATAGGTCATGGGATCTCCAAGCGTTACAAACGCCGCGTCCGTACCTGAGTTCAGGAACTCCAGCGTGCGATTCGCGTTGGCTTTCCATGCGGATACCAGCGTATCCTTGTCCTTGGTCATGGGGAAGGAGAGCTGCTCCACCTGCGCATCGGGAAGATGTTTGAGCACGACATTCTGCGCGAGACTGTATTCGTTCTTTGAAGAAGCCGCCGCAAAGATGTGCGGAACCCGCTTAAGAATATCGAGCGCTTTGACGGTTATCAGGTCAGGATCGCCGGGCCCTACCCCAATGCCGTACAAGACTCCTCTTTTGGTTGACATGCGCTCTCCTTCACCTCTTCTCCGATACGGAGAATCGTCCGCCCGGTTCGCGACCAGGGATTCTGCTCAGTCCCACACCTCCGGGTGTAGGAATCGGGCCAGTTGAACCACAGCTTCCACCGAGCGGGGACCTGGACGGGAAAAAACCTGCTCGTCCACCACAAGGACGCGGTTGCGGCGCACTGCTGCAAGCGCCTGGAAATGTGGCCGATGCGCAGGGTTGCTCGGATTCCGGTTCATCGGCCCGCGCTGCGCTACGTAAAAGTCCGGGTTAGCTGCGATCAGCGTCTCCATATTTAAGCGCACAAGCTTCTTATTCGCGTTGACGCAATTGTGGCCGCCCGCGCGCCTGATCACGTCATCAACGATGGATCCTTTGCCTGCCGCGAGCAGATTGGGATACCTCACTTCAAAAAAGACCTTGGGTCGTTCCGAAACCTTGCCAAGTCTCCTCGCCACATGATCGAGAGTTCCTTTGAGAGCGTCCACAAGGGCCTGAGCTTTTTCCCGCTCTCCGGCCAGAACCCCGATCCTCTGAATCACCGAAAAGAGTTCCTCAAATCCGTTTGGATTGAATACCGCCACGTTGAGCCCGTGGCTCCTGAGTTGGTTGACCGGCGCCATTGCCTCGCGGCGGCCCGCGCTCTGAAGAATGAGGTCCGGCTTCAGGCCGAGCGCCATCTCCACGTTTGGCCGCATGTGAGTTCCGATGCTCGGCCGTGTCAGTATGGAGGAGGGGATCTCATCAGCCTTTGTCCGGCCTACTATCCTGGATTCTAGTCCCATGGCCGCCAGGATCTCATTATAGGCTCCATAGAGCGCTATGATCCTCGCGGCGGGCGCCTGTAATTCGACCCTGTGACCAAGGTCATCCACGATCGCAAGGTCCCTCGTCTCAGCCCGGCCCGAGAGATCCGGCAGTAACGCGAGAACGACCGCGAGGCACAAAGTGGGCCTGAGGACTCCCGGTGACCGGGTGAGCGCCGACCCGAATCTCCGTGTCATAGACTTCCGACAAGTTTCTATCATTGAATATATCCTCAGTCGGGCCGTCCAGCGCCACCTGTCCGTGCTTGAGGAAGATCAGGCGCGGACAATAGAGCGCCGCCAAGTTCAGATCATGCATCACGCAAACCAGTGTCATGCCTTTTCGGTTTTTTTCACTGAGCAGATCGAAGACTTCCAGCTTTCGCGCGACGTCAAGGTTTGATGTGGCTTCGTCCAAGAGCAGAATCGGTGTTTGCTGCGCGAGCGCTCGCGCAATCACCACTATCTGAGCCTCACCGCCGGAAACCTCGTTGATCATGCGGTGCGCCAAGTGGGTGGAGCGGGTCTCTTCCATGGCCGTCAAAGCTGCTTCCATATCCTGTGGTGAATAATCGCCCCACCCCTGCATGTAGGGATATCGGCCCATGAGAACCAATGAGAGGCACTTAAATCCAAAAGAAATCTCGGCCCGTTGAGGCACTGACGCGATTTGTCTCGCGATCCAGTTGGGTTTGCGATCGCGGATCTCTTCTCCCGCCACCCGGACTGTCCCGGACGTGCTCCGGACCACGCCTGTCAAAGCGAGCAGAAGCGTTGTCTTGCCGCTCCCGTTCGGCCCGAGAACGCCCGCCATCTCGCCTTGTCGAATGCGGAGAGAAATTCCCTTGAGGACCTCCTTTTTCCCGTATCCGCATCTCAGGGCTGAAGTTTCAATCAAGGCTGCGAAGCTCCTTCTTGCTCTTGAGTAGTAGACAGAAAAACGGGCCGCCTAACAGTGCGGTAACAACACCGACAGGCAGTTCCTCTCCGGCGGGGAGCGCTGTCCTCGCGACCACGTCCGACCAGGTGAGGAGAATCATCCCCAGCAACCCGGAGAGAACCAGCAACCTGCGATGCTCCGGTCCTATGGTGATGCGCACAAGATGCGGCACTATCAGCCCCACAAATCCGATCACACCGGAAACCGACACCGCAGCGGCGGTCAGCAGGCTTGCGCCCAGGAGGATGCGCATCCGCACGCGGTTCACATCCACGCCAAGCTGCCGGGCTTGGGTGTCTCCCAGAGTGAGAAGATCCAACTCATGGGCATGAGCGCCCACCAAAATCAGACCCACCAGGGTATAAGGCAATGCGAATCCCACGTGACTCCACCCTCGGCCCTGAAAACTTCCCATTACCCAGAAGACGATGCTGGAGACGGACTCCTCGTCCAGTGACTTCAGCAACGAAATGAGAGCCGCAAGGAAGGTCGCCACCACAATTCCCGCGAGCACCATGGAATCACGCCTGAGTTGCCCGTCGACTCGCGCCAAGGCAATCACGGTGACCAGAGCCGTAACCGCGCCCGCAAGAGACGCGAGGGGCAAGAGTCCGATACCCAGCGTGGCTTCCGCTCCCAGACCGAAAAAGATTGCCATTGACGCGCCAAAGGCCGCTCCGGTGGACACCCCTAGAGTAAAAGGATCCGCAAGAGGATTCCTGAGAATTCCCTGGAACGCAACTCCAGCCACCGCAAGGGCCAAGCCGACGAGTGAAGAGAGAAATATGCGGCTAAGCCTGATGTGGAAGACCACAACGGTGGAGGTGGAATCCGTAGCGGACTCTGAACGGAGGCCCAGTCCCGCCATGATCGCTCTCAATACCTCCGCCGCGGACAGATCGAACCGACCGTAAGTCGCTGCGAGAAAGACGGAAATCAGGATCGCAACGACCATCCCACTCAGAGCGAGGTGGAAACGTCGCCGGAATCGGCTCTCTCGGGCCTTGATTTGCTCTCTACCGGTATGGTCGATCGTCATCTTCTCCATTAGTAAGCCCGACCGGCTGAGTGACGGCAAGTTCCTTATTTCAGTTGATTATAGGCCACGCGGATGTTGTCCAGCCAAACGTTGACCACCTCAGGCATCTCACCGGTTCCTCTGAGTCGGCATTCCACCTGGATTCCTTCCGCTTCCAGAGTGCTTTTCCAGCTTTCCTTATCGTCACCGCACATATCGTTCCGGGCATGGTCACCGGCCACGAGCATGAGAGGCATAAGGTAAGCTTTCTTGATGCCTTTTTTCTTTAGTTCGGGGATTAGATCTTTCAATTGAGGTTGTCCGGACACCGTCGCCACAAAGACGTTTGGGTCAATTCCCGACAGCCAGTAGTTCATAGCCGCGTATGCCGAGTCAGCCGGGTGGCGCTCAGAGCCGTGCCCCATGAAAATGACCGCGTCTTGGGCCTTTCTTCCCTGAGGAATATGTTCAAGCGCTCCTCTTGCCACGGTTTCCATGTGCGCCCGTGACGTGAGAAGAGGCCGGGAAACCACCAGCCTCCGCGTATCCGACCCACTCGCGCGCTTCAGCGCTTCCACATCCCGACAAAGGTCGTGGAACTCCTCGCCCGGAATCGTATGGAGTGACGCCACCACCACGTGCGTGAAATGCTCGTCCAGCATTCGAGCCAGCGCAACAGGAGGATCGTCCAACATTTTGCCCTGCTTGCGTAGTTTGTCCCGGACAACCTTGGAGGTGTACGCCCATCGCACTTCCACACCGGGGAAACTCTCTCTGACTCTTGCCTCGATTGCGTCAAATGCCTTGGTGGCTTCGGGAACGCTTGTCCCGAACGCCACCAGTAATATCGCCTCCTTGGTAGTCGGCGCTTTCCCACGATCCTGCTTTGCTGTCCCCCCGGCCAAGGCCCATGCGGGCAACAAGGCAGCCCACGCCAGGATGACCACCATCCATACCGACCTCTCGATTGCCATCAGCCGCTCCTTTCCTCACAGTGAATTGAACCGTGACCGCG
>Ga0194125_10005327_pt1 | contig 19606 bp, 19 predicted proteins | sample TA2KigC250mmetaG_FD_148626 | JGI IMG/M metagenome (GOLD analysis project Ga0194125, IMG submission 148626) | Freshwater microbial communities from Lake Tanganyika, Tanzania - TA2015034 Kigoma Deep Cast 250m | ecosystem: Environmental > Aquatic > Freshwater > Lake | place: Tanzania: Lake...
TTAACGGAAATTTTGGCTATAATTCATTTTCGATATTCGTATAAAGCCTGATGTTCAGCGACTTTTACGACTTCGACTTCTCGGTTGAGATTGTCGTAAATGCCTTCAACCTCAGTCTTATAGCGGTACGAAACGTTTAGTCTCAAACTGCAGATTTGGTCGATAAACTCTATGGAGGCACCATGGCGAATTAGCTTGTCTCGTAAGGTTTCTATCAAGTTGCAATGCCATCCTGAAGGCAACAGTTTTTTTTAAACCAGAGCATGCAGTTTTCGGCAATTGTTACCAACTGAAGGTAAGCTTCATTGGCTCGAAATTTCTGCGATGGCATTTTCCCTGCAGAAAACGGCCCGGTTGACTCTTTGACGAACGGTTCAATGGTTTGCCGTTGATGATAGAAATCGTAAACACCTTTGGCATCTAAACAGAAAGCGAGATTTTCCCCAATACCATAACGAATCAACTTGCGACGACTTTTGCTGCCGGGTAATGGTTGTTGTTGCTTCTCAACTAATATGACACGGAATTGATGGTCACAAGTCGACATTATCGGTGTTTTGCCAACGTCATAAAGGCGGGTGTTGTCGTCACTTCTCTGCCATAGCTTCTCGTCAACCGAGACTCCTTGACTGAGAACCCAGTCATATCGACAGGCAATAATCAGTTGGAGATGACGCTTTCTGAGTGCCGAAAGGATTTCTGCAGAGAGATAGCCACCATCAAGACGAACAATCGTAAGACTGGTATTGAGTTTCTGAGACACTTCATCTAACAACTCAAGTAGCACACTTCGACAAGGAGTATTGCCTGCACGAAGTCTTTGAGCCACAGACTCGCGACAAACGAAGGCAACATTCCACTGATAGCAGGGCTTGCCACGTTTCTTGCGATTGTAACCCACCAAAGCTTCCTCACGTTGGCGGCTTTCGAGGGTATGAGTTTGGGCATCCACATCAACAACAATAACAGGTTGAGTACAACAACTTCCCCAGCGAAGAAGTAATTGATGGTTGACTTTATCCAATTGCCAAACGTGCCATTTGGTAAACCGATTTAGATAGTCATGTCCAGTTGACTGGTCAAAAAAATGCGGCAAGCCAAGCAGTTTGGCAAGCTGTTTTTCATTGCTCAGTCGTTCAGTCATCTGACCAATACGTGAGATACCTAAGATTGGCAAAACCGCAAGCCCGATGCACATATCCTCATCGGTGAAGTCGCGTGTTCTGGGCTTTCGGTTCCGATTGGAATTTCGAGTCTTATTAACAGTAATTTGTCCAAAATAGTCGCGGAGTTTCAGCACATCGATTAGATACCACGCGATAAGCGGAAAAAGCCCGAATTGACTAAGGTCCTGACCCTGATAGCTAATTTTTATATCATCGATATGAAGTTGAGACATTGTATCGTCCTTTCTGAAATATTGATGAAAACTGTACTTCTGAATTGGAAAAAATTTCTGCAGTTTTTTCCGTTTTCAGAAAAAACGACTCAAGTCTCATAAGGGTTTCAGAAAACTGCACTTTTCTGATTTTCGCCTCAAAGCCTTACCAGTTCTGAGTTTCAAAATATGTCCAAAATTTCCGTTAAGGCGGTATACTCTGTTGGGTATACCGCCTTTTTTATTGCCTATTCGCCTCTGATAAAGGACTAATAAATTGTATGAAAAGTTTGTTATTGTCATTGCGAGGGAGCAAAGTGACCGAAGCAATCTCATCGGCCTTTACAGGAGATTGCTTTGCTTCGTTCCTCGCAACCGTTCCGCTGGCGCTCCCATAAGCCAAAGGCGTTGGTAAACGAAAGGCGGTGGACAAGACTATAGAGGCTCAAAAAGCTGCAAAGGGAGGAACATACGTGCTAAAATAACCCCGAACCGACAAAATTGTGCGGATAGGACGCACAAATGACTTGCGCCGGCGGGAGCTTGAACATTTTCGTCATCCTGATACGAGGCATCTGGACTTCGAGGTCGATAGGCGGACGGACAACTATGCGCAACAGCCAGGCCGCGAGCAGATTCTTCACGATAGATACAATCCACCGCTCAACAAGATTAGACTGATTAGTCCTACAAACCCGAATCGACAAAGTTACCTTGACGCTGCAAAGGAGTTGGAGTGATAAAGATGGGAAAGAAAAAACTACCTTACAAAGAGGGAGACTGGTTTGGTGTACCATTAGAGGACGGCGGATATGCGGTGGGTCTAATTGCACGTTCCAGACGTGGCGGGAAGGCTCTGTTTGGTTACTTTTTTGGTCCCAGGCGTTCGCGGCTTCCGAACCTGAATGACATTCGAGACCTCACCATGGCAGATGCTATCTTGATTGGGAGATTCGGGGATCTTGGGCTCTACACCGGTGAATGGCCCATCATCGGTCATTCTGAGCCATGGGACCGAAACGCCTGGCCTATGCTTCCCTTAATAAGGGTTGATGAGTTCTCAAAAAAAGCCTGGAAAGTGGAGTATTCGGAAGATGACCCCAGTCTAATCGTGCAGGAGACTCCGTGCGATGCTAAGGAGGCGTACCGGTTTCCCAGAGATAGGGCGATGGGTTCTGGCGCCGTTGAGCTCCGGCTGATGAAACTGTTCTCCTCCTCATCACAAAAAGAAGAGGGTGGCCCAGTGGGTAGCCCACCAATTCCACAAAGCCGGTCACGCGCTCATGCCGGACGAAAAGCGCGAATTGGAGATGCGGGTCGAAGAATGCGCGAATCGGGGTCAGGTCTTGAAACTTGAATTTGGGCTGAGAAAGCCTATTAAAAACTCAAGTTTGCGTTCAAGTGGTCCAGAACCTGAATACCAGACCAATTAACAGCGATGACCCTGACAGAGGTAAAGAACGTTCAGTCACTTAGCCTTACGCAGCAGTGGCGAGATTTCATCACTTACTCCCAAAAGACAAGTCGGGATTTTGAGTTATTCGTTCGCCCGAATACTCAACTATCAGGGCCTTTGCAAAAAGTGATTTCGCAGGGAGACATCATATTACGGGAGATACCAGGGCAATGAACTATCGAAAGCCAAATCAAAAAAAAACTGCGGCTGAACTCATGGAATCGCTACAGAAGAATCCAGCGTTCCTCAACCGGGAGAAAGAGCGCGAATCCAAGCGCAAAGCATTTGAAGCCGTTTTAAGTGCAGAGGAACGGCCGTTTATAGACGAAATGAGGGGGGTTGGAGATTCAATCCGCCTGGGATTTGGTCAACTCACCTGAACCATATCCTCGTGCAATCCCAATCCTGATGAAACATCTAAAAAAACCGTACCATCCCAAAATTAAAGAAGGGATTGTCAGAGCTTTGACCGTTAAAGAAGCATGGGGTGTTGCAGGTTCCCCGTTGATTGAAGAGTTCCTCAAAATCTCGTCTCAACAGACAAATGCCGAACAGGACTTAAAATGGGTGATTGGCAACGCGCTGTCGGTCGTGGCCGATGATGGAGTGTTTGAGGAGATAGTCGATCTTGCTATAGACAAACAGCACGGCATAGCTTGTGAGATGCTTGCGGTGGCACTGGGTAACATGAGGAATCCACGCGCCGTCGATGTGCTCATGGGGTTACTCAATGACGAGGAGGTTACCGGCCACGCATTGATTGCTCTGGGAAAATTGAAAGCTCAGAAAGCTCGGCAGCAGATTGAACACTTTGTCGAGCATCCAAAGCCTTGGGCCCGCAAGGAGGCTAGACGAGCGTTAGCAAAAATCGACAAAATAACTCGAACTGTCAATGCAGTAGGTAGTCCGCCAGTGCAAAATCCATTATGAATCCATAGGCTTACCTCTGTATCACACTCATCGTGATTAAGTAGTAGTGCCACAACTCCACCACCAAAACCCGAATACGAAACGGTTCATCGGCGGGCAATGCCCGCCCTACGGCTACTACTGTGTTTACGAAGTAAACCAGTTCGTAGGGTGGGCATTGCCCACCCTACCATAAGACTAATGTTAGAAACCGAGTTTTGGGGTTGGTTTCTGTTCCCATATTTTTCCCCGCCAAAATCCTGTCGGATTCGCGAATTCTTCATCCGCACGTGCCGTCCTTGCCCTGGTGAATCCATATAAAGTTCTCGTCCATGTCTTTTATCGTTTGCAGTCGTAACCAATCTCATTCCGTATACCAAAGAGATGCAGGATGAAGCGCTTTATGACCTAAGTAACGATGATGTCGCTACAATAGCGGGTTGGGCGAACTTAGCTTACAAGACCAGATGGCCTAAGATGCATCTTTCTACGGAAAGAGATTGTAAGTTCATTGAAAATCGCTCTGTGTCTATTTCATGGGAAGGCGATGTCAGCCCGTATTATCCTTTGCTACATTCGTACACACGCTACATCTACGGCAGAGAAAAGAAGGTTACACGTTATCTGTTTTCAAATATAAGCCCTTCGGACATTCCTTATCTAGCGAGGCCAAGCCAAATATTGTCTTGTCATCTCCAGCGATGGTCTTGAGCTTTTCCCATCTCCCGTCGCTTCTCACCGCATCGTAGAGTTCGCCTCCAGATTCCACGATCTTTGTGTAACCGATCAGATCAAACGCAGGCAATTCCTGGTATCTTGTTTTGTAGTCCACATTTGCTTGTTTATCATCCTGCTGATTTACATTCATTATCATTACCTCCTCTACAGCAGCGACTTGCCTTTCGCCTGCTTTAGATGATTACTTGAAACTGCATTATAATCCTAACCAGTAACTCAATTTTACAAGATAAAACCTAACGAAATCAACGAACACCAATTCAATCTATCAGATCAACCAACCACTCCACTTTCTATGTAGCTATACCCAGGACTGACAGGAAATACAACTGGGCAGACTCCTCCTCACGTTTCTGTTTCTCTCGTTGCATTATTTCACGGTAGATTAGGCGTTGTTCTAACCAATGCCAACCACCAATAACCCATAACTCATTGTCCTTCAAATACACTATGGAAAACAGCTCCATTTCTGAGCCACACCTTCCACATAGAATCCGAAGCCGATTAAGATTACGTTGTCTGTCTGCTTCTTTCTTGGACTCCAATAGATGCTGGAATAGTTCCAACTGCCGTCCCAAAAGCATTTCCTCATGACAACGAGAAATAAGAGGAAATTCTCTGAGCCATTTGAAATCCATTCTGGCTCTATAACATCCATTTTTTGATAGGCCCTATGCTATATCACCATCTCCTTCGTCCAGAGGCAAATAAAGAATTAAATCCTGCTTTAGCTTTTCCATGTCCCTAATACATGGTAATCTATCTCCGCTCAGACACGGGTACATGACTTACCCAGGCAAGGGCAAGGAAAATCATTCCCACGACCACGGCACTTTTCCCATTCTTCTTTTGCTATACTCAAATCCTGTATTGCCTGTACATCAACCTGCCGCGCTCTATTGATAATCCGCGCAATTTTCTCTCTGACAGCGCGGTCTTTGAACAGGCGAATATCTTCATCGTCGTCCCAAAACAAGTATGGTGGCAAGGAATCTTCTCGGACTTTCAGGCCTTTCAGAAAACCTTTACCCAAGCCAATGACATGCCACACATCCCACATTAGACCATGTATCAACTCAGGTCCGGCTTGAGCACGTTTCACATAGCCATTTATGACTCCCATAGACGGTGCGTTGCAGTCTGGAAGAGTCGTGAATGCCTTCTGAGATGCGATAAATCCTGCGAGAAGGATATGATAGACAAACCGGCGGGAAACTATGTCGTTATCCATCCCCAAAATATTTTCATCGTCAAGAATTGCGCGTTCCCACGCATCATAAGCTGAAAGCCCGTAATGCCTTGTTCCCTGAGTATAACCTTTTGAGTATTTCAGAGCATTTTGGATGGCGATAAAGCAGGGATGTTTATTCCTCTTCATCTCCCGTTCTTCCCCAACACCAATTACTGTCAGCACTTCACGCTCCCAATTGTCCCTTCGGAAATATCCATACTCTCCGGAATTGTTCATTTCATTCTGGTGTGGAGACCTGCCCAGGATGGTCTGGCCGTGTGACTCATATCCGGTCAGAAGGGCAAAATCCACAATTGAATTACCTGGCAGGTGAAGGAGGGCTATAACCGGCCGCTGTTTCTCAACAAGGTTTGTGGTGACATATTGTCTGATTTTCTCATTATCGCCCTTCTCCGCCATGTTGATGAAGCCTGTGGCTTTCTCCTTGTCAACCTTATATTGGCAATCCTCATTCCACAGGAACTCAGGCAAGTACCCCAGGAACTCCAACGCATCAAGCATTGTATGGGGATGTTCCAGAAGAGTTTCCAGTCCTGAAACTGCAAAACTCTCGTGGGGACCCGGCCTGCCGTACTTCTCCCAGTAGAAACATGCGTCATCAAATCCTATCAGCCAGCCGCGCCCGGAGAATCCAGAGATACGGTCGTATATACTTTCCGAGAATCGCTTTTTTATTTCCTCATTCTGGTAAGATATGGCGATTCTTAGCGCATCAGTGAAAATATCGGGAAATTCAGTATTCTCAATTCTTGGCACATCTGCAAGAATAAAGTCTTTTCTAGGTTCAGTCATTGTCTTTCCCTTTGAAGTATTTTTGCCCAAAGCCGGCAAAGCAAATGAGGCCGATGCAACGAGGCCGGCGGCAGTTTTCAGAAATTTCCTTCGATTCATTTACAAATTCACCTGATAATTAATCCTTATCATGCTCATTTCCCACTGTTGGCACTATACAAGGTACACATTGTAGCATATGATAATGGAATCCATCCTTAATCCGCTCTTCCTGCTCCACAAGCCATGCCGCTAACCCAATCTCTTTCATTCTATGACCATCGAAAACCAAATTGTAGGCGCTCCCTCCTGCAAGTGTATTTATCCTATGGCATGGATATAACTCGCATTCGGGACAGGCAAACACTCCCTTTTCTTTAGCACATTTTCTGATAGCACAGGGAAACCAATCGTTACAGCCACCGGTCCTACAGCTACCCTCAGGCTCTACAGCCAGCATAGATAGAGTTTTCCAGAACTCTGGCTCCTCATTGGCAAAACGATCACCATGGCGATGCTTCAGGTCGCGCTTGAGAACATCCGCTATTTTATAGGTGCATTTGCATAATTTGCAGTATAATCCACAATAGCATACATAGTCTTCATTTTTCATATCTATATCCCCATTTAAAGATTGTCAGAAATCTGCTTCAGGCATTCAAGTCCTTTGCTTTTTTATAAACTTTCTTCTATTCATTCCCATATTTCCTTTCACGTTTGGGATGACGAAGTTCTGGCTGAACCTTCAGAAGCCGCCATATCCTTGAGTCTCTGCAATGCTACAGAATATCTTGGATCTTTAGTTGACCATTCCTGAAGACGAACACATGGAAATTCATCGCATTCAGAGCAGTATTCCAAATTCTTCTGATCCGCACAACATTGCATAATCCAGCAAGAAGCAGACCAATGCTTGTTTCTATCGCCTCTGCACCCACAGCAACTAAATCCATCAGGTTTTGCATCTTTATATCCCATTTTTACGAAATGTGCAACAAGATCGTTAGCAATTTTCTCATCATACGGCGCATGAATAATAGTGCACTGGTCTATGCAATTAATTCCACAATACCCAATAGGATTATCGAGTTTTATCATCTGTTTTCTCCTTTTACTTCTAAGTTATATTAAGCCGATAAAAAGTGCTCTCTGCAAACATCTCATTTCCTGCACGCATTAGAGGAATACGGCTAAAACCACAACGCTCAAGAAGTGGGGCTATACCCCGGTCGTGCGCGTTGGCTTCTATACATACGTAACGCCGTTCGTGAGCATCCACGATGGCCTGCTGAACCAGCTTCGCTGCGATTCCTATTCGGTTATATTCCGGACCGAACACACCACCGCCGGCGAAGCAAGTGAGTAAAAGTGTCTGTTCAAATGGCGTATCGCCAGGCGGTAAAAAGCCTGTGAGGTATCGCTGAGCCACGCTTTTGACACAGATGCCAAGAAAACCACACATCCGTGAGTCATGTTCAGCAACATAGCCCCATCCACCAAATAGCTCACAATTCTTTAGATTTACCAGATGCGCAAGATCCACAGTACCATCGGTAATAATACATGGATGTTTGCCAAAATCCAGGTCCTGCTTTGTAAGCAAGCGTACCGATATGTCATTGATGTTAATCCTGTGTATATGTGTATCTGCATCGCCTATTCTGGCTGACCTGAACAATTCTTCATGTTGATTAGCAATTTCAACCAGTTTATGTATATCGTAGCCTGCGAAATGAAAGGTTTTTACCGCGCAGTCTACCGACAGCTTCTCAATTTCACTGTCGAAGAAATGGACATGGCCAAACTGGGAACAGAACGTACCAAGCATATCAATTCGACTATTACTGAGGCTTACTGTTTTTGCCACGTTCCCGTCTATTGTCAGATTCTCAAAGTTTCGGGCGGACAGAGTAATTTGATTGGCTTCCGTATCCAGTCCGGCCGCATCGAGGAGTTTTTGCCGGGCCGCAACCGCATCCACCGCGCTATGCGCGCCAAGAGGAACTGGTTGGCCATTCACAAAAAACGCGCCCTTCGCACCGCGGCCAGCGCGGATATCCTGAACAGCCTCAAGTATATACTCGGGAACGTCAGGATCGCTGTCAATGGTATTAGGGTTGTAGACATAATAATCAACCTCAATACCAGTCTGCTCCATGAATTGCCGCACAACATTGGGTAAGTCATCGTTGTAATGAGTGCAATCATAAGAGCCTATTCTCTCAATCTTTATTTTCTTCATTCAAATTGGTATGCCAGAAGCATTGAGAAGGCACGTTCTGACATATTGCCTCCATAATAGAGCCAATTAGATCACTGAGATGTTTATCTAGCTGTTCCATGGAAATTTTTCTACCTCATTCAGGATTTTCCTGCTTGTTTTCTTTTGAGCAATAAGCCCATTTCTTATGTTTGAATCACACCATCCGCCATAGTTTTGCCTGAGTTCCACAAGGTTATCACAAGCTGAGATAACACGGCTATCATTCTCAAAACCAAGTGATATTAAGGTTTTAACGGCAGTTCCAGTCTGGATAATGGGCAAGTGCATATAACATCCACCTACTGGGTTCCATTCCGGTTTCTCAGCAAGCGCGTTTTTGAATTCCTCATATCTATTCTGAGATGAAAACATATTGTGGGCTACTAAAAAACCACCCATATTATTGGATTGCCTGTAGACATCCTCTGAATATGTGCTGAAAAGCCAGTTTGTTCCCTTTTGAATATTGGGGTCATCCATTCCTATTCCCAATTCCAAAAGTGTTTCAATATGGCTTGCCGTGCCTATTACTGTATCATTCCATGAGCCATCTGCATTTTGTTGGCTGAATATATCCGATGCCAACTGATTTCTTAATTTTGCATCTTCTGGCAATAAGCTTTCCATAATGTTTTGCCTGACTGTAAGCCCATAATAGTCATTTTCCTCACGAAATGAAAGGAACGGGTCATATCGAAAGCGATCTTCATTTAGCATTATTGCCAGATGTCTCGAATATTTCAACGCTTTGAGCAATCCATAGGAAATTCTTCTGGAATCCTTGATTTTCCATAACCCGTTTGATTTCTGAGTCTTTATAAGGCGAGGTATTTCAGGATCAATAATCTCATAAGCATTTTTGGCGTCCAAATTCAGAAGGAAACTGACATCCCATTGATTCTTAAAATGCGGTTTAGCCATTTTAATAGCTTCTTCCATTATCCAATCATGTTGCCTATAATTTGGGTGCATCATCAATGCTTGTATTACTGCTGTTGAACATCTCATGGCTTCCTCCTTCCTATTTTTGGTTCTTTGGTAACAAATTCAAGCAAATCCATAAAATTCCTACATATAGGTTTCATCAATTTACCAACAGGCTCAAAATGCTAATTCCGCATTGTTATTGCCTTTTATGATGAACTTTTCATATTTGTCACCAAAAAACCGAACCACCCTGAATTAAAGATACACTGCAAATTTACACTCTTCAGCACCTGCAATGCACGATTCCAATAGTTCCACCTTTGCCTGTCTTTCCAGTACTGCTGACCAGATACTCTCCATGAGCGATCTTGAGCAATTGCACCATGTGAGAGAAACGGTTTCGTCATCCTGAAGACCATGCCATAGACTACAAAAGCATCTCTTACCTATATCTCCTGGTTTGTAATACGCATATAGTATCTGTCCGTCCCTCTCAATTCGAGATGCCGTCTTTGGCTCTCGTTGTTCAGCCTCAAGATACTCATCCAGCGACGCGAATTGCTTACGTCTGTCAACTGCGGATTTGACAACATTGTGCATCTCGGCACACTCATATCCGCAGCGTTCCATGAGCTTTTTTCTTGTTGGCTCATCAACCATAGCATCCAGTCTTTCTATAACTCCCTTTAACCAGTGGCTGAGTTCCTCATTTGAAAATTCACCCACTTTTTCCCAACCCTCAAGAACCTTTCTTTTAGTCTTCTCGTCAACTAATCCATCATAATGCTGTCTGAATGAATCAAGCCAGTTGGTATCCGCCATGCTCTTTTCCTCCTATTCTTAACATAGACGCACCTAAAGTCTAGTAGAAATCTGCTTCAGGCACCCCAGGCCTTTGTTTTCTGCTTCATAAACCTCGCGAACTAAAGCCGCTCCTTCACGACTCGCGAATTTCGTCTTCCAATCCGCATTCTCTCTTTCCGGGCATATTTCCTTGAGTCTTTTTAGACTATCCCTGGATATAGTGTAATATTCTATGGCTTCACCAAATATGTTGTTGCACTTGCCATCAAGACGTATTTTCGCCTCTTTCAGAAATTCCACAGCCATCTCACGGCATTCATGCCAGCATATAGTGTTATATGCGTTGCCATCTATCATTGCATTGCCGGCTTCCAGGGCATTTGCCCAGACCAGTAGCCCATCAAGTCCAGTAACCCATTTGTCTCCTGCTAATCTCTTTTTGCTCTTTCCATGTTTTAAAACCATGATAAATGCGTCTTTCACAGCTTTTTCTATAGGGGCAGGATCGCAGGTCTTCACGCTGTAAACCTCAAGTACCTCTACATCACAGGTCCCTAGCTTTTGCCATTCCAGATGACCTTCACAACTTCCATAATATAATGGATTCCTCAAATAAAAGTAGCCAGTATCATCATATCCATTAATTACATAGAAATCTGGGGAATTTAACTGAAATCCATAGCATGGCAAGCTCTGATTAATGCTGGCTCGAACCATATCCCATACCTCTTTCTGTTTCTCTGAGAAATTTTCCCCAGCATCTTCTTTTGAGACTTTTATGCCTTCTACTTTATAGCCTAGATTTGGCGCCAGTTGAAATAGCATATCTGTATTCCAGGCTGTTGGTCCACTTGGACAAAGGTCTTCAGGAATGTTGTTAATAAATGCGTGTCCTGTTCCACCATAGATCCATGGAGTGGAGATTTTCACCCCTAGATAACCTAAACAACTCTCAATGCACCCTATATGGGCAATATATCGCTTACTCATTTCCAGACCATTCAATTTCTTCATTGCATTCTCCTTCAAAACTCTTTCTGTTGCTTCACCAAAAACCGGCAGAGCAATTGAGGCTGACGCCATGAAACTAACGGCACTCTTTAGAAACCTTCTTCTATTCATTTTTCGCATCCCTTTACGTTTATGGTACTGTAAAAAATAAGTACCAAAACTAGATAAAAACCTTTCCACGCAGGAATCATTAAATTACCGAAAAACCGTTTATCTTTGGCTTGCTGGAGAAGACTCTCCCTCTATTTTCTTTAAGGCTTCCTCGATCTCATTGATTGCATTAGCATAATTATCTCTAGCCTGTTTTAGTAGCTTCGCAGTTTTGGCATTTCGATCGGCATCAGGTCCTTCGGGAGTGTTATATCCTATCAAACTATCACATTGGTCTAAAGCGTTTGCTTCTGCAACAAAATATTCTGAGGCTTTTTCCAAACTTTCTTTTGCCTCTGGATATTTTGGTATAAGCTCTTTCATAAACCCACTTGCGGCACGATGAGTTGTGCGATAGACAGCAAGACAATATGAATCGCCTAACTCTCGTTTTTTATCAGGTTTTGATTGAAAATCATTAACCCACCTGTCATAGCATTGCAGTCCTTCTAAGCGCACCCATTTGCCATCTGCTGGAATTTCCTTTATCGTATGGGCGTGTTTTACTGCCTCTTTGAGAGAAGCTATCTCTGCCTCTTGTGCGTTAAATTCATCAACCTTGTCTTTAATGAAAATAGCACTAGGCCAAGAGGGAATCCACTCAGCCGTGCGATTTTCATCAGCAACAGCGTACCCATCAAGACCTTTATAGGAACCTCTGCCGACGAACTGCTTTTTTTCATCGTCAAAACCGCATACTACATCCCACTCCGCAGTAGTAAAAGCATTCCATACAAGCACCGGACGACCGGCTCTGATTTCCTCTTTTACCTGTGCTATGATGTCATTCAAAACTGCTTTTTTGTCTATTCCCTCTTGGTTTAAAAATACACAATCAGTTTCATATCCAAGCAGTTTTGGCAAGTCATAGGGATTCATCATCCAACTACAGGTTGGCGCACACGGGCATATTCCAGAGATACGGAATGCGGCTCCAGATACGCCCTGTATGTATTCGGGAGAGTATTTCTCGCCGCGATAGGACATTATAACACGAACACCCTCAAAGATCACTTCCGTAACACGATAGCGATCCACGTTAATAACCAGCTTTTTGCCTTCCTCCATCACTGTTTTCTCCTCTTTTTTGAGAGTGAACTTCAACTCACCAAAAACTGAAGGGTCTTTGTAGGCTGAATCATCGCCCTTTCGCTCAATTTTGCTCCATCCCAGAGTGTGATCCCTGTCTCCGCCATCGTCATCATCATTTAACTTGATGTTAAAACCAACCATTTTTCCATCTTCCAGCTTGAGCCCAAAAGCATTAAGGGGAATAGCTACCTCCACAGCCCACACACAATCCAGATCGACGACGGCGGCAATTATTCCAGCTTGGGAAGCTGGTTTGCCAAATCCATTCATTCCAGTCCATGAGTTTAACATGGGCTTTGTAGGGTCTTTTCCTGCATTGTACCTGCCGATGGTTATCTGACTGACATCCGGCTCATATTCTTTAGCCTTGCTATTATCCCCATCAATATAGATCTCTATGGAATCATCCATATATACTTCATTGTCTATGTCTTCGCCTGTAATTTTCCGGTCATCACGGATCTTAGCGCCAACATAGAGATAATCATTGTCTGCAACGCACGCAAACTCAAACGAAGCGTCTTCATCATTATCAGGAATATCCCATCCCATATCATAGGTAACTTTTTGCCAAACAATATTTGCAGGCCAGTCGCTAAAGTCGCCATTAATCTTCACTGTGACAGGAAAGCTGCATATATAAAGGCTACCTTCTTCCGTTGCCTCAGCGTTTCCTATTTGAACCAAAGACAACATAACAAAAAACAATCCGGTTGTTATAATCATTACCTTTGGCAGTAATTGTTTTTTCATCTTTTATACCTCCAAAAAAGAATTACATTTATAGTGGTTGTCTACTACTATACGTCCTTGTCCAATGTCAATAAATCATACTTGGGTGATTAGGACACGAAATCATACGGTAGATAATCACCAACGCTGACAATCGCACCTATAACGGCAAGAGTTGAAGCATCCCTGTGCTGTTCCATTCCCCACGAACCATCCCCATTCTGTGAATTGAGTATCCATGGTAGCGATCGCATTATAGCAATCTTTGAGACCGAGTGATCATAGCCAGCAAAAAGCTGAAGGTAGAAATACTCCCCTACATTTCCTACTTTAAACTTCCCGTCTGTAGAGTGCTGTCGCGCAGCGAAACACCATAGATGAGCTTCAGCAAGCTTCCTTAGCTTTACGTTCTTGACCTGACTTATAGCCCGTACCGTTATCAGCGCACAGGGTAGCTGGTGAGTAGGCATGCCTATATGGAAAATGTCTATACCATTCTCAGTGTTGTAGGATATTCTTGGCGACTCAAACTTGTGCAAATCCTCTATGCCAGACATCCCTCCATATTTAAACTGCGTCATGTATTTCCTCTCTATTTCCATAACCTCATCCATTGTGACCTGCCTGGTTCCTCTGCCCAAATGGTATCCACATTCACACCAGCCACCGTGTCCAAGAGTGTTCAGCGCTGTTTGCACTCTCTCATTTTCCTCATAGCCTAGGTTAATAAGCGCTTCCAGAGCAAAGGCATTTGGCCACATAATCCGTGGACCACAGGGGTCGTGAAATGTATCGTCTCCTAGCATCACAAGCTTCTTCTCTGATTGCCTTAATTGTCTGAAACGCGCATTTGTGCTTCTCTTTTCCTCTCTGGCAATTCGCCTCTCTTCGATGACCTCTGCTTGTTTGGCGACCAGTTCGTCAGTCAGAAAGAACATACCTGGATTTGCCTGTGACTGCGCTCTTTGGAGCAGCCACTTAGCCGCTTTATGAGTCCTGTCATCATCTGATCCTAACTCACTTAGTTCTCTGAGGTTTCTGGCTGTAAGCACCACCTGTCCCTTCCAGGAGCCATCTTCATTCTGCGCATCCAGTCTTTTCTGTATCAATTCATCCCTGAGTTGTTCATCACCAGACTCGACCATTCCAATGATACGCCTTGCCTTCCATGCTTCCAGTGTCTTTCTTTTCTGAAGGAATTTTCTGGCATCGTATTTTAGTTTGAGGTTACTATATTGATCTTTTAATGTTGAAACCAACTTTTCTGGCATTGGATTTGTCTGAGCAACTCTCGTTACTTTGTGGGAAGTCTCGAAATCCATCACTTGCGCCCTATCACCTTCACGTTCCTCAATCTCCATCTTCTTTAGAGCAACTGCGTTTTGTCTCTGGAGCATAGCCAGCAAGGACCCTTTCTCCAATTCCAGTTTAGTTAATATTTCCTCCGGCAAACAAAGGCGATTCCCTCGGATTTTAGCCTGTATATCGGCTCTCTCGGTTGTAAGCAGAATCTCTTTCTCAACGATCAGATATAAAGCCCCATCACTTGTGCCAAGGTAGTCTCTCACATTCTTCTTCAGATTAACATTGCCCTCACTGGACACCGGGACAACAGATATTACTTGGGGTATCCCATCAAATGTTGCATTCTTCATTTCTAATACCTCCCGCTATTCAAACGGCACTGTAAAAAATTTAAACACAGAGGCACGGAGAACACAAAGAGAATAAGAATTTTGTAGCTTCCTCCCTCTTAAATCTCCGTGGTCTCTGTGTCTCCGTGTCTATTTTCATTTTATTTTTTACAATGCCTTATTATTGCTAAAATGAAAGTTTCATCGTATAAACGACAGATGCCTCATCATCAGAAATATGTGAATACTTTTCCTCCCAAACCTTTTTAACATCCTCGCCATGATAGCCCCTTCGTTGTGAGATAACGCCCCCTCTGACACCTTCATCAACCCTCTGACTGATTACCTCAAAACCCAGTTTCATAAGGCTTTGGACACTCATGCCGCCAGCCCATGATATAAGGGGGAAGATGTGTTGAAAGGCTCCTGAATAAAAAATATCACTCCAACCGTTTTCCTTTGCCCAATTTATAGTTTTTTGAAGCATTGTCTTTCCGATGCCCTGGCTTCGATATTGCTCTATAACCTGAAAACAGTGTATCCGGAGTGACTTAGGACTAAGTTCATCAAATTGGGGAAGTTTAGTTGTATCAAAACTCCCAATTCTTCGCGCCGCATCCTCTTCCTGTGGACAAAAGGAAGTTCCAAGCATATCCATCAGCATTTTAGGGCAGAATCGTGTAAGCCCTATGATTTCATCATCGTCAATTGCGACCATCCCGCAAGCCCCGTAGGACCGGCTAACTTCCTTGAAAAACCTTGAGTGAATACCATAGGGAAGCCCGAATTCCTCTTCAACATGGGTCTTTGAGGTTAGCTCATCCAATTGAGAGAGCTTGATCCCCCCACCATGCAGGCAAACAGGAAGTATTAAAGATTCATCCATTAATCGATAATTCAGGATTCTTGATTGTCTACTGTTTTCCATAGTTTCCACCTCCGTTATGTTCTATTGGGCACTGTCAAATTTAAGTGCCAAAATTAAACATAAACCAGTGATAGGAAAGGAGTTATGTTATCTCTTCCCTCTATCAAAAGGATACTATAGGTCCTATATTCTGCACTTACAAATCCACCTATCTAAATTCAAATTACTTGATTCTGTCTATTTCTTTTAAGGCTTGCTCGATTTCACCAATTCCAGCCCTATAGTTATCTCTTGCTTTGGCTAGTAAATCACTAATTTTAGCCCTGTGTTCAGTATCTGGATCTTCAGGTGCTTTCCATCCCAGCAGATCAGCCCCACTATCCAGCGTATCCGCTTCAGCTTTGAAATATTCCGCCGCTTTTCTCAGATGCTCAGATGCTTCTGGATATTTGGGCGCTATTTCGTTTAGAAAACCCGACGCGGCGCGGTGAGTGGTTTTGTAAATATCATAACAATATGAATCGCCTGTTTCTCGCTTTTTCTCTGGATTCTTGAAGGCGCCAGCCCATCTATCATAAGCCTTCAGCCCGTATATACCCGGTCCATTATGAGTCTCAGCGCTGTCATTGGCGTGCCTGACAGCTTCACGAAGGGCTTTTAGCTCTGCAGAGCGTGCATCGAGTGTTCCTGTCTTTTTGCCAATAAATGTAGCACCAAACGCAGGACATATCTTAGCTGCCTCTTGAGGACGGGTCTGTTTGGCATCGCAATATCCATCAAGACCAGTGTATGACCCACGACCAGAGAATATCCCTTTATCGTCATCAAATCCAGTGACGACATCCCATTCAGCATTGGTGAATGCGTGCCATACAAGCACCGGTCGACCGGAACGGAGCGCATTTTTGATACATGGAATCACCGCCTGCGTCTCTTTGGTAACATCATCATCTTTCCAACCGATTATGGATTCATTCGCTTCGTAACCCAGCAGTTTTATTAGATCAGTAGTCCACATTTGTGATGAACATGTCGGCGCGCAAGGACAAGGTCCAGCAACTCGGAATGCCGCCCCTGATATGCCTTGTATATAATCCGGGGAGTATGGTTCACCAAGATAGGTCAGAATAACACGAACACCCTCAAATAATGGTTCTTTCACATGATACTTATCGACGCCGTCAAGAACCATCTTTTTATCCTTTGGTGTATTGGCCTTTTCCAGCACGATTTTGAGTTCAGCTATTGCCGATTTCTCATGCTCTAGTGCTTTGCGAATACCTTCTGTTCCAGCGATGCGATGTTCTGCTATTTTGCCCCATCCTTCTTCTCCACCGTAGCTGAGATGATTGTAAAACTGTTTCCAATAGATATAGGCGTTCTTATATTCATCCGATGCTTTGAGGAGATGAGTGTTAATATCATCAGGGAATACATAAGCTAGATAAGTAAATGTGTTATCAGGAAACTTATAGGTCTTGGCAACTCGTTTCAGATAAACACTTGATGAATTACGGACGGGCCATTGAGGGTTTATGTCATGACATGACCCGAAGTCCTCATATTTTTCCATGTCGGCACAATGATCTGCATAAAGCTCAATGCCGGCAAGACCGAAAGATGCCTTGGGGTATTTTTTTCGGATTTGTTCCGGCGGGTTGTTACTCCACTCCACCAGGTCTTTTATAATCCTCAATGCAACCTCATTTGCCGGCTTTGTAGGCACTCGTTCCGTCTGGCGTCCTAACCCAGTGGCTCCCCATCTGGTCACTAGATCCACAAATTCTTTGCCAAATTTTTCCCAACTCCACCACTCGGCAAATGTACCAGGGCCATCTGCCATTGCGAATATCTTTCTATCTTCCGGCTTATCCGCGTCCTGATAGCCAGCAAACAGGATATTTTCCCAGAACCATCCTTTAACTGAACGCCCAGAGTCAACGCTCTCCTTTATTATGGCCCAAGCCTCGTTAATGCCACTAAAACCCACCCATTCATACCCAAAGCCAGTGGCTTCAGTGATGCGATCGTCCATACCAATGAGATGATGAGCATACTTTGGCTCGAACGTTCCATGTTCATAGGCAAACAAAGCGGAAACGCCGGAAACTGCCGCAATCTGATCGAAATCCACATCTTTCCAGCCAGCAGAACGCATCTGCACAAGATGAAGGCTTAAATATACATAAGGTTGGGTATACACCTCGTCACCGACAGCTACTGCATGATGACCAAAGCGACCTATGAGATTATGAAATTCTTTGACATCATTCTCAAGAAGCACGTGTTTATACTCCATTGTAACTCCAACTCCTTCCTTTTCGACTGCGATTGATGAATTACTCCAACAAAAAACAAGAACAGTTGACATGACAATTGCCAATTTCCCTAAACTAAGTAAATTCTTTTTGCTCATTTAATTACCCCCTTAATTCAAGACCGGCACTGTAGAAAATCTCACCGCAAAGGCGCAGAGAACGCAGAGGATATGGAGCAAAGAGCTAATGGCGTAGAGCAAAGAGTCAGGAGGATTAAAATTCCTGCTCCAAGCTGAGAGAACCGCTCTATGCTCTATGCCATTCATCTCAGCGTCCTCTGCGGTGAATTTTCATCTAACCAATGCCTAGAATTTTTACACAAATACCTTATTTATCGCCTGAATAAGCTTTTGTTGCTTCGATTCCACAACTTCCTGGAATTGTTTCTTTGCCCAGATGTCCACGCCTATTTTTCTGATTTCCTGCAAATTTCCACCTACTTTTGAGTATTGCTTACCAAGTTTTTCACATTTTTCCATATCAGAACACTCAGCACACGTAAAGAAGCCTTTACCTTTGCAGCAGCCAGCGATCTCGCATGGTGGGACGCATCCTCCCCGACAGTTAGTTGGGAAAAACTTTCCGGTTAACTCAGTGAATGAGGCTACCTGTGTTTCAAACTCCTTGCAGCAATGGGTGGCGATGTCGCGCATAAGAGGCCATCCCAGATGTTCAGCTTCCTGGCGAAAAGCGGCCACTTCCATCACATTTTTAAGAACCTCAAGGCTTGTCTGGATGTTGAATCCACAGATCCCGCACTTTCCGCAGTAATTCCCACAGTAACTCACAAGTTCCTCTGGTTTGATATTCATGTTTTCTTTCCTTTCATTGTCCTCGTTATTGGATTCTTTTTCTTCTGAAGTATCGGCCAGAAGCCCAATATTAAATGTGTTGATTATCAGATTGGCACCTATGGCGGTTTTTGAAACTGTTTTGACAAATTCACGTCTATTCATCATTTTTTGATCCTTTTTTCATTTTCTTTAGGCGTTCCACAGCTTCCTTATGATGCCCAAAACCATCATCGGCAAACTTATCCAGCCTATCACATACAAATTCTGAACATTGGCTGCAATTTTCAAGATGCTTCTTATCAAAGCAGCATTCCATGATCTGACAATTGGACGACCAATGCTCATTCCGATCACCAGAACATCCCTGACAATGAAACCACTCCGGCTTTGCATCCTTATAGCCCATATTGACGAAAATTTTCACCAATTTTTCAGCAATTTCAGGATTCTCCGGCGCAAGATGTATATCGCAAACACTACAGTCAATTCCACAAGCTCCGAGCATTAAT
>Ga0194125_10005330_pt1 | contig 19596 bp, 16 predicted proteins | sample TA2KigC250mmetaG_FD_148626 | JGI IMG/M metagenome (GOLD analysis project Ga0194125, IMG submission 148626) | Freshwater microbial communities from Lake Tanganyika, Tanzania - TA2015034 Kigoma Deep Cast 250m | ecosystem: Environmental > Aquatic > Freshwater > Lake | place: Tanzania: Lake...
TTGTGTTGATAAAGGCATTGTCGGGATTGGTATCCCGACCTACGAGCCACGTAGAGCGCGTAGGAGAGGGTTCTTCCTTTGACGGGGCCCTTTCTCAACACAATCTTCATCGTGCCCCTGTGTAGGGGCGTGATTCATCACGCCCGATGCCATGCCCTTGATGCACCCTCTCAGCGCTTGCGGTATTGCTCGCAGAGGGTGGCGTTCGGGCGCTCCGGGTTACGGCAGGAGCGCGGGTGATCGTACTTGCACGAGTCGCAGAGGAACCCTCCGGGCGCCCAGGCGGCCCGGAGACGGGTGACAAAGCGGCGCCACCACTTCCCGAGTGACATGCGCGTGTGGCCCAGGCTACTTGTCCCGGGCGGCGTAGATGCGGTTCTCCCCGAGAGCCTTCGCCTGGCGCAGGCAGTCCAGCGCCACGTCCAGGAGTTCGTCCTTCGAGTCCCCGTCGAGTGGGTACACCGCCACGCCCGCGCCGGCGGTCGCCTGGATGCGACCGGTGCGGGCGCGGATCTCGATCTCGGAGATGGCGCGAAGGATGCGTTGCGCAGCGCCCCGCTTGCCCTTCTCGCCCGTGTGGGGCAGCATGATCACAAAGGTGCCGCCGCCGTAGCGGGCCGGCGCGTCCACCTTGCGGAAGGTGTTCTGCAGCAGGTTGCCGATCTCCACCAGCAGGCGGTCGCCCTGGGCGAAGCCGTGGGTCTCGTTGATCTGGCCGAGACCGTCGATGTCCACCGCGACGACCGTGATTTCATATCCGTTGCGGGAGGCGCGGAGGATTTCCTCCTCCAGCCGCTCGCGCAGAACGCGGACCGAGAAGAGCTTCGTCAGCGGGTCGATTCGCTCGGCGGTCGGCGCCGTGGGGGCGGGCCGTCCGGCGGCCTTGGCGCGGAGGTGCGTCTCCTTGACCTCCTCGGAGGCCAGAATCTGGCGCAGACGCGTGAGCGCGCCCCGCAGGATGTGGGAGACGTAGTTGCAGGAGATGTTGAGCTGTTCGGCGACCTCGGTCTGGCTCAGGCCCTTGTAGTACAGCGCGTAGACGACCGTGCGCTCGAGCCGCTTCAACTTCTGGAGCGCGTCGCGCAGGACGACCTTCTCCTCGACCGGGAGGTTCGCACCGCCGGCGCGGAGCGACTGGATCTTCCGGCGGTCAAGGGAGATCTCGGCGGCTTCGTCGCCTGCGTGTTCGGGCGCGTCGAGCGAGGTCACGCGGAAGATGCCCCGCGTGCGGTTCACCTCGTTGATCTCCGCCTCCGAGAACCCGGCTTCGGCCCCTAGCTCGGAGACCGTGGGCTCGCGGTTCAGCTTCTGGCGGAGCGTCTCCGCGCAGCGGGCGACCTTGCGGCTACGCTCGTGCAGCCAGCCCGGCTGGCGGATGACGGAGGTCCGGTCGCGGAGGTAGTGGCGAATCTGGCCCGTGATCTTGTGCGTGGCGTACGTGCTGAACTTCACGCCGACCGATGGGTCGAACGAGTCCACCGCCTTGACGAGGCCGATGTAGGCCTCCTGGGCGATGTCCTCGTGGGGCTCGCCGGACGTGCGGAAGTTGCGCGCGACCTTCTCCGCGAGCTTGATGTGGCTGCGGATGAGGTTCTCGCGGATGTCCTCGTCCCCGGTCTGCGCGAACTGCGCAAACAGCGCGCTCACGTCGGGCGCAACCGTCGTGGGCGGGGCGGGCGGTTTCGGACTCAAGCGAATCCCCCGACGCCGAGGCGTGAAACGACCCCGGCCGACCAAGCGGAAGTTGGTACGGTCGCTTAGAGTTTCGACGGCGGCCATGGTGTGACCTTCCCCCCAGCGGGCGCCGAGCAGACGGCGGTCTCCCGGCTCGCCTTCGTGGTCTCGGGCCGCCCCTTGCCGCGTGCCTTCGGCTGGAGCGGCCCGGGCGCGACAGCGACTAGAACTTGCCCTGGCTGGCCTGGCCGACCAGGTCGTAGATCGGTGAGATGACCGAGACGGCGACGAAGCCGACCAGCACGCCGAGCACGACGATCAGAACGGGCTCGATGATCGAGGTCAGCGCCTTGATCGTGGCCTCCACCTCGGTCTCGTAGAAGTCGGCGATCTTCAGGAGCATGTCGTCCACGTGCCCCGTCTCCTCGCCGACCGCGATCATCTGGACCACCATGTCGGGGAAGATGCCGCCGTTCCCCAGCGGCGCCGACAGCCGCTCGCCGCGCAGTACGTAGTCGCGGGCCGTCAACACCGTGCGCTCGATGACGGCGTTGCCGGAGGTCGAGGCGACGATCTCCAGACCGTGCGGCGTCTTGACCCCGCTCTTCATCAGCGTCGACAGCGTCCGCGCGAAGCGAGCGATGGAGAGCTTCCGCAGCAGCTCGCCGAACAGGGGGATCTTCAGCTTCAGACTATCGATGTTGTAGCGCCCGGCGGGCGTGCGCGCGTAGGCCTTGTAGCCGAAGACCGTGCCGAGAACGAGGATGATCGGCACGTAGAAGTACCGCACGGCGTTGCCGCTGGCGTTCAGCAGGAGCTTGGTGGTGATGGGCAGCTCGACATCAAGCTCGCTGAAGATCGAGCCGAACTTCGGCAGGATGAAGAACACCAGAATCCCCGTCATGAGCAGCGAGAAGCCCAAGACGATGGACGGGTAGACCATCGCCGACTTCACCTTCTGCCGGGTCTCCGCATCCCGCTCCAGGTACCCGGCGAGGCGATTCAGAATCTCATCAAGAACGCCGCCCTCCTCCGCCGCCCGGATCATGTTGACATACAGGGAGTTGAAGGCGCCGGGGTGCTTGCCGAGGGCTTTGCTCAGCGTTTGACCGGATTGCACGTCGTTCTTGACCTGGGTGATGATCTTGCCCAGGCGCGGGTCGCGAACCTGTCCCTGGAGGATGTCCAGGCACTTCATCAGGTTCATGCCGGCGTTGACCATGGCGGCGAGCTGGCGGCTGAAGACCATGATCTCGCGCAGCTTGACCCGCCCGGAGGAGCCGCCCTTGCGGGTGGCGGCGACGGTCAGCTCGCTGACAACCAGGCCTCGGTCGCGGAGCATCTGGTGGGCGGCCTGCGGTGACTGCGCCTCCACGGTGCCCTGTGACGAGGCCCCTTCGGTGTCGGTGGCGACGTAAGCGTAGTGTGGCATGGCGAATCTCTCCTATGGCGTCAAGCGCAGTGGCGCAGGCAGTCAGTACCGGCGCGGGTTCTCATACTGTCCCATCAGTAAGCGCTGGAAGTTCTCCGGGTCCAGCGCGCGGGCGGCGGCTTCGTCGTGGGTGATGACCCCTCGGCGAACCAGATCGGCGAGGGACCCGTCCATGGTCTGCATCCCGTAGTGCATTCCGGTCTCGATGACCGTCGGCATCTGGTGCGTCTTCGCCTCGCGGATGAGGTTGCGGATGGCGGAGGTCGCGATCATGATCTCCACCGCCGGCACTCGCCCCGCCGACGTGGCGCGGGGGATGAGCTGCTGGGTGATGACGGCCTCGATGCAGTTGGAGAGCATGACGCGGACCTGCTCCTGCTGGTGCGGAGGGAAGACGTCGATGATGCGGTCGATCGTCTGCGGCGCGCTGCGGGTATGCAGCGTGCCGAACACCAGGTGGCCGGTCTCGGCGACGCTCAGGGCCGCCTCGACCGTCTCCAGGTCGCGCATCTCCCCGATGAGGACGACATCGGGGTCCTCGCGGAGAGCGCTACGCAGGGCCGAGGCGAAGCTGAGCGAGTCCTCGCCCACTTCGCGCTGGTTCACCATTGACATCGCGTGGGCGTGGAGGTACTCGATCGGGTCTTCGACGGTGAGGATGTGACATGATCGCGTGTGGTTGATGTGGCTGACCATGGTGGCCAGGGTCGTGGACTTGCCGGAGCCCGTCTGGCCGGTGACGAGCACCAGGCCGCTGTGCCGCGAGGTGATGTCCAGGATGATCGAGGGCAGGTGCAGCTCGTCGATGTTGGGGGCCGAAGTCGGGATGGCGCGGAGCGCGGCGGCCACGGACCCGCGCTGCATGTAGACGTTGACTCGGAAACGCCCGAGCCCACGGATGCCGTAGGAGAGGTCGAGTTCGTGCTCGCGCTCGAACCGCTCGATCTGCCGGTCCGTGAGGACGTCGTACATGAGCCGTTGTGTGTCCAGGGGCCGCAGCCGCTCGAAGGGCAGCGTGTGCAGCGTCCCGTCGATGCGCACCGTGGGGGGAAGGGCCGTGGTGATGTGGAGGTCCGAGGCCCCCGCTTCGACGGCCATCGCGCAGAGCTCGTCGATACTGACGCCCTCGACGCTGGCGACCTCGTGCCCGGCGTGCCCGGCTTCAGCGATCGGCGCGGTGGGGTGTGCGGCCACGTGGACGGCCTCAGTCACGGTGGTCTCTCCTCTCCCTAGTCCTCTTGCGTCTTCGCAAGCGCCTCTTCCAGGGTCGTGATGCCCTGCAGGACCTTGGCGATGGCGTCGCCCTTCAAGGTGACCATGCCCTGCTGCTGGATGGCGTGGGCGCGGATGACGTGGCTTGGCTCGCCGCGCAGCGTCATCTCGCGCACGTGCTCATCCACGGTCAGTAACTCATAGATGCCGATCCGGCCGCGGTAGCCCTCGTCACACTGGCCGCAACCCTCGCCCGTGTAGAACTGCGCGTGCTCGACATCCTCGAGTTGGATGCCCGAGATCGCCAGCGCATCGGGTGGCGGGGTGTAGGGGACTTTGCAGTGCGGGCAGATCTTCCGCACAAGTCGCTGGGCCAGGACGCCGGACATCGCGGAGGCGACCAGGTACGGCTCGACCCCCATCTCAACGAGTCGCGGGATCGCTCCGGCGGCATCGTTCGTGTGCAGGGTGCTCAGGACGAGGTGACCGGTGAGAGCCGCCTCGGTGGCGATGACGGCGGTCTCGCGGTCGCGAATCTCGCCAACCATGATGATGTCGGGGTCCTGGCGCAGCATCTCGCGCAGGATGGCGCTGAAGGTCATGCCCGCCTGCTGGTTGACGGCACACTGCGTGAGGCCCGACATCTCGTACTCGACGGGGTCCTCGGCGGTGATCGTGTTCTTGTCGGAGGTGTTGATGCGGGCCAGCGCGGCGTAGAGTGTCGTAGACTTGCCGCTCCCCGTGGGGCCGGTGGTGAGCACGATGCCGTGGGGCCGCATGATCAGCTTCTCGAACCGCTCCTGCACCTGGGAGCTGAAGCCGAGCTTGCCGAGATCCGCGGCGACGGAACCCTTGTCCAGCACGCGCATCACGACTTTCTCGCCGTGCTGGGAGGGCAAGGTGGAGACGCGGAAATCGTAGGGCCGCCCGTTGAGTCTCATGCCGATGCGGCCGCCTTGGGGCGCCAGCTTCTGGTCGATCTTCATCCCGGCGATGACCTTGATGCGGCTCACGGTGGGGAGCTGGGCGCTCTTGGGGATGCGCATCGCATCCCGCAGCACGCCGTCGATCCGGTAGCGGACGCGGACGAACTTCTCCTCGGGCTGGACGTGGATGTCGCTGGCGCGCTGCTGAACGGCCTTGGTGATGACGACGCGCACGAGCTTCACAACCGGGGCGTCGCCGGCCGCGCTCTCGCTGCCCTGCAGCCCGTCGCCCTCCGACTCCTCCTCCGCCTCGACGACCTCCGGCTCCTCGAACTCCCCGAGCAGACCCTCCAGCTCACCCGCCACGCGGACCCGGACGTCGCCGAGTTGGTTGATTGCGTTCAGAACGTCCGTGGACAGAGCGATGCACGGGTCGATTCGGTACTGGAACTTGGTGGCGACCCGCACCGCGTCGATGGCGCGGATGTCGTTCGGGTCCGCCATCGCCACCTGCAGCGCACCGTTGTTGCGGCCGATGGCGACGCAGGCGTGCTTACGCATCACGTCTTCAGGGATCGTGTGCGCCGCCTCGCCGTCGATCTCGAATTCCGTCAGATCGACGAACGGGACGTTCCACTGCAGGCCGCGGCAGATCACCGCCTCCCGCTCGCTGATCATCCCCATGTTGACCAGGATCTGCCCGATGAACTCACCGGTCTCTTTGGCAACGCGCAGCGCGTCGCTCAACTGCTCCTCGGTGAGCGAGGTGTTGTCCACCAGGATCTGCCCGATCAGCCTTTGATCCACGGTTCCTCTCCGCACAAAGAAAGGGGCGGCGGGCCCGCTTGTGGCCCGCCGCCCCCGTTCTTGCTGAGGGCTATCGCCTGTCGAGAGGGTTACTGACCCATCGCCTCCCCCTCCGCGCTCTCAACAGGTTGTCGGTCGGGCCGTAACAGCTTGACTTCGGCGAACACGATCACTTCGGACTTGCGCTTCTGCGTCTGTCGCTTCTTGAACAGCTCCCCGAAGAACGGCAGGTCCTTCAGGAAGGGGACCCCGCTGAGGGACTGGATCTGCTCATCCCTCAGGAGTCCGCCAATGGCAATCACATCGCCATCCCTGCAGCGCAAGATGCTCTGGGCCTCGCGGGTGGCGATGATCGGGTAGCCGGCGGGCGAGTAGCCCGTGAAGGACCTCACCTTTGGGGCAACATACAGCGTGATGCCGCCCTGGGAATCGACCGTCGGCGCGAACTTGAGCCCGAGGCCGATCTCCTCCCTCTCCACGCTGCGGGTGACCGTCCCGTCGGCAGCGACGGACGTCTCGTAGGGGATGATGTCGCCGACCAGGAAGTTGGCGGTCTTCCCCTGCATCGCGATGAGCGTGGTGCGCGAGAGGATGGTGGTATCCGTGTCCTTCTGCAGCGCGTCGAAGGAGGCGCTGAACGATCCCGCACCCGTGGCATTCAAGGGGGCGCGCACGAACTTGCCGAACCGGAAGCCGTCGCCGGCGGTCGCTCGCTCCGAGATGTTCAGGCCTGGGAATTCCCATTGCAGTCCGTGAGTCTTCTCGCGATCCACACGCACATCTGTGATCGTCGTCGTTATCTCGACTTGGGGCGGCGCCGCGTCCAGGTCGGCCACCAGCCGCTCTACGTCGGGCAGCAGGGACTCGGGGCCGCGCACCATGATCCGCCCGCCCGGCCGCAGCCCACCTGCCATCTCGGTGTCCTGGGCGTCCTGCAACTGCTGCTCGCTGGTGATGACGACGGCCTGGACCTTCTCGCCGTAGACACTGGTGATCGCCTCGACGACCTGCTTCGGGTCCACGTAGGTGACCAGGAGGGTTCGGTTAGCCAGCTCACCCGGGGGAGGCTCAACGGGCGTTGGTCGCTCGACGTCGATGGTCGTGAGCAGGCCTTCAGCCTCGTCCACGTCGGTGGTCTTCCCGACGAGACCGATGACGCCGATCTGGGGCGCCTCGGGACCGGGCATGCGGATCTCAACATTGGTGATGAGGTCCTTCAGTGTTGCGGCAGCCTCGGCCGGCGTCAGGTGCTCGAGCTGGACCCATCGCGTCGTATCGGCCGGCGGCACATCGAGCTCGGACGCCAGCTGCTTAAGCCGCTCGGCGGTCTCCTGGTCTGGTACATCCATGAATACCACACTCTTTGTGTCCTCAACTATCTTAGTTGTAACGCCGGCCTTCTCCGTGACCTCCTGCATCTCTCGAACGATGCGCTCGGGCGTGGTCGCCGTGGGCTTGTAGGTGACGGTCAGCGTCAGCTTGGCCGGCTCGGCGGGCTTGAAGCGCGCGACTTCCTCCGCGGTGCCCACGATGTAGTTCTTCTCGCCCAACAGGGCGTAGTCCAGCTCGTTGAGCTTGGTGATGACGTCCAGAGCCTGCGTGAGCGTGACATCGGCCAGGTGCACGGACATCGTGCCGCTCACGGCGGTGGTCGTCACGATGTTGCGGTTGGCGTACTTGGCCAGCGCCGTGAGAATCTCGACCACCGGGGCTTCCTGAAAGTCCAGGTTGACGGTGGGCTCGCCTGCGGGCGCGGGAGCCGGGACGGTCGCACCCGCTTCGGGCGCCTGGGCGACGAGCGACGTGCCGGGCGCCAGTTCGCACACGAGGGTATTCGGCGAGGCTCCCACACGCACCACGCATTCCTGGCCGTCCGCGGCAGGGATCGTGATGAGGGCGCCTTCGGGGGTCTCCTGCGCGCTGACCCACGCCTCCTGAACGGGATGCAGGGCAATGGAGCGTTCGCACTTGGCGTCGAGGCGGGCTCCGGAGAGCAGCAGGACATACGCCGACCCCGAGGCCAGGCGGTCGATCTGGTAGGGAGCGGCGGGGGCGCAGTCGATCGCCACCTTCAGCGGCTCCATCTCCACGACCCGGATGCGCCGCACCAGCGGCCGCTCGTCGGCCGCGGCATCGTCGCGCGGCTTGGGGCGTGCGGCCAGCGTCTCGGTGGGGAGGCCGATGAGGGCGCTGACGAGGCGGACGGGCGCGTCGGCTGCGCGCGGCTCCGGACTGCCCAGGACGCTCGGCCGCCCGAGACCGGTGAGTGCCGCAACCGTGCGCAAGACGCTCTGCACGGGGTCGACTCCCCTGACCGGTGAACTCGCGGGCGTGAGGGCGATCGGGGCTGTGCGGACCCCGGAGACGCCCGCCACCCGGACCTCACGTTCGGTGGCCGGGGCGGGCCCGACGGAGCCGACAGCCGGGGGAACCGGAGGCGGGGCCTGGGCGCCGACGGAGAGACGGACAATCAGGCCGCAACCGTCCGCGAAACGCTCTGCAACGGGCGGGTCGGCGCCGGTGGAGACGGCCTCCATCCGAACCGTCGGCGGGGTAGACGCCGACTGGCGGAGCGAGACGACGTCCCGAAGCACGGGGGTCTGGTCCAGAGCGCGCGTCGCCTGCGGACCCATGACCGCACCCGCGAACTCGACGATCAGCCGCCCTCCGGGCTGCCGATCGATCCGCACCGGCATCGGTTCGCTGGTGGCGATGTGAAGCACCGCACAACCTGTATGCCGTGCGATGCCCACAGACTCAATGGCCACGGTCGCCGGGCCCGAGGAAGCGGCAAGCGCCCGCACCCCCAACGGGACCGCGACGACCAGGGCCGCTAGCAGCCATGAGCGGTGCCGGACTTGCATCGTTGATTCCTCCCGGAGTGCATGTAGTGCTGCATCGATGGGTGCGTAGACTGCTGCTTCGAGTGCTGCTTCGTGTCCGTCGTCATCGCTGCGCGCGATCGAGTTACGGACAGGCAGGAATGCCCGTCCTCCGAGTCTGGGTTCTCAGTCAGGCTTGCCGCCGACGTCGGGCGCTTCCTCCGCCTGTGGCGCCGCGGCTTCCACCTCGGGCTTCGCCGGCGGCGCCGCGGGACGGGGGCGAAGCAAGAGCTCTCGCGCCCCTCCCCGTCCGCCGAGCTTCACCTTGCCGGCTTCGATGGACTCAACACGGCTGCCGACCCCGGAGACGGTCTGGCCCGGGGCCACATACTGGCCGCGCGCCGTCTCGCCGGGATGCACCACGGCGATCGAGCCCCGGCTCCCGGAGATCGTGCCCATCAGCGTCACACTGGGCGATCCGGCCTCCGCACGCGTCCCGCGACGGGCCATCGGGTAGGTCGCGCCCAGCGCAGGGGGCAGAGGTCGAGGCTGGAACGTAACCGGGGCGACCAACGGCATGGCGCCAGGCGGGACGGGACCCGGGAGGCCCGTTGTAGGGTTTGGGAACGTGCCTGTACCAGCGGCTGTTGCCGTGGGCTCCGGGATGGGCGGAGGCGGCTTGGTGGTACCGGATGGCGCCGGGCCGGGTCCGGGCGGCTTGGGCGGCGTGGGCTGGGCGCCCAGTTCCGCCAGCGGATCGCGCGACGGCGCCCGGAGAGTGCTCAGGTCGATAGGAGCTCGCGCCCGGGGAGCAGCGCCCGGGGCGCGTGCTGGCGTTGGGGTCGTCGGAGCCGGGGTGGCCGTGGGTTGGGTAGCGGCGCCGCCCGGGGCGCCTCCGGCGGGCTGCTTCGCCGCCTGCACGGGCTTGGCGTGCGGCGGCCGGCCGATCCAGCCCATCTGGTTGGCCGTGCTCCACACGACGTACAGCAACAGCGGGATGCCCACCAGAACCAGCGGGATCTGCGCCTTCTTCGGGATGAGGGACTTCGGCTTCTTCTCGGTCGTCTCCATGGCGGCGTTTCCCCCCGTCGGACTCAGGGCCCCTGTTGGGCGCCCGCCGAATCGCCTGTGTACCCAGTCGTCGCTCTAGAGCACGCGAACGGTTATCTCGCCCGGGAAGCCCGAACGCGGCTCCAGGATGTAGGCCTTGCAGTCGAACTTGATCCCCGCGGTGGTCTGGCCATCGGGCCGCTTCTCGGTACCGACCGCGCGTTCGACCTCGATTCCTTCGACGGCGATGATCTTACCTATGCTTCCCAGGTGGCGCATGAACTCAAACGCCCCGATGTAGCTGCCGTTCAGCCGGACCTCAATGCCCATTTCGCTGTAGCCCGGGCCGGTCGCCTCCGGAGTGGGCGCCCCACCAGCGGCCGCGCCGCCCGCGGCGGCTCCCCCGCCGGCGTTCGCTCCGCCGGCGGCAGCTTCCCCGGCCTTGCTCTCGGCACCTGGCTGTCCCCCGGCCGGCGCCTGACCGGCGGCGCTGGCGCCCGCCGTGAGCCCCTTCACCACTTCGCCCTGGACCAACTCGCGCAGATCGTTGTGGGTCAGTGCGGCGCCGCTCTCGATCTGCTTCATCAGGGTGGGCACGTACTCGCGCTCCGGGAGCGACCGCTCGATGTCGCTGAGTTCATCGGCAAGGGCCTGGTTCTCCGCCTCCAGCTTGGCGCTGTCGATACCCTCCACGGCCTGCTTGAGTTCTCCCAACTGCTGGTCGGCGGCGACTCGTGCCACGCGTAGCTCGTAGTACTGTTTGAGGTGGACAATCACCGAGCCCACCAGGAACAGTAGACACAGAGCCGCAGCCCCACCGAACACGAGGAAGCGCCTATTGCGCAGTGCAGCCATCATGTCGCCGGTCTCTCCTTCCCCAAGATCGCCTGAACGCTGAACTCGAAAAACTGCTTGCCCCCGGCGCCCTTGCGCTCGCGCACGGACTCCATGAACACCTGGCCAAAGGAGTCCGTGTTCTGCAGGTTCGTCATGAAGGTGCCGACGAGGTCGGTTCGCTCCGCCTCGCCGGTGATGATGAACCCCTCGTAGTGCACTGGCTTGCCGGGCGCCGCGCTCGGGTCCTTCACCTTGGGTTGAAGGGTGTCGGAGGAGCGCAGGGAGATCAGGGCGATGCCCTGGGGCCTCGCGTCGTCGATGTGCGTGAGCGCGTTGCACCACCGGGCTTCACTGTCGCGCGCGTTGCGCAACAGGTCCACGAGCGGGCGCTTGCCATCGATCTGCGCCTGCAGGCGGTCGATCTCACCCTTGCGCGCCTGCAACTGGTCGATCTGGGCCTGGACAGCGCCCGTATTGCTCCTCAAACCCCGGATGCGGGTCTGCTGGAGCGTGATGGCCGCCATCGTCAGAATGAACACCGCGACGGCCACGAAGAAGGCGATCCGTCCCGCCGTCTCCCCGACCCGCCGCAGGCGGTCCTGTTCGCTGATCAGGTTGACATTGATCAAGGCGGTCCTCCTTGTGACGACCTACACGGTCCCGCTCCCGCGGGATCAGGCCGGCGTTACCGGCAACGGGCGGCTCTCCGGCACGCCCGCCAGGGCGTAGGCGCCGCTCTGCATGGGCTCACGCAGCGCCAGCCCGGCGACGACGGACAGATACGGCGACATGTCGGCCAGGAAGCTCGGGTCGTAGTCCGGCGCCTCCAGCCGGGTGTCACGGAAGACGTCGGACACCCTCACCGACGTGGACAGTCGCGCCTCCAGGTACTCCCGCAGCCGAGGGAGCCGGGACACCCCGCCACTGACGATCACCTCGTCAGCGCCCGCCTCGCCGCCTGCCATCTCGAAGGAGGAAGCCAGGAAGTTCAGCGAGGTCTGCGTGTCGCGCACGATCTCCTCGAGGACCGGGCTGATCGCCTGGCTGGCCTGCTGTTGCTCCTCGGGAAGCGCGTACAACTCCTCGGGACCGCAGGCAGCCGCACGGCTCTCCTTGATCCGGCGGGCCTCCTCCGCATCGACGCTGAAGGCGGCGGCGATGGCCTGGTCCATGCTGGCCCCGGCAATCGGCACGATTCTCGGGAAGGCGAAACAGCCGCGCCAGACGACCGCCATCTCGGTAAACGAGGCGCCGATGTGCAGGAGCAGCACCGTGCGATCGAACGAGCGCGCGTCGGGGTTGGCGTACACCTGGGAACGCAGGAGGGCGAACTGGACGGCATCCATCACGGTGGGCATGAGCCCCGCCACCTCCAGCGCCTGCAGGCGGCCCTCGATCGCCTCGTTGCGTGCGGCGACCAGCAGGACTTCCATCTGCGTAGGGTCCCCGGCGGAGTCCAGGACCTGCCAGGCCAACTGGCCCTCCTCCGCGCCGAAGGGGATGTGCGACCGCGCCTCGAAGGGCATCGCCTTCTCGAGGGACTCGGTGTCCCGCCTTGGAATCTGGATGCGCGTCGCGACCAGCGAGGGGTCGGTAACGGCGGTAACCGCCAGGCGGGCGTTGCTGCCGGTCGAGCGTAGCAGGTCGCGCAGCACCTCCCCCACGATGAGCGCGTCCACCACGGCGCCGTTGAGCAGGGCGCCCGGCGGGGTCGGGGCCATCCCCATGCGCGTCACCAGCAGGCGGTCGCCGTCGGGCCGGCACTCCATCAGCTTGATGAAGGTGCTGCCGATATCGACCGCCACAGCAGTCGGCTCGCCGAAGATTCTGTCCAAGATGTTGGGTGCCACGGAGCACGCTCCTCGTAGCCGGCTGGGCAGTTCGCGAACTGCCCGACCCTCGTCAGACGGCCTGCAGGATCGCCACTCGTTCCAGCAGCATGCACACGAGTTCGGTCACGCTCTCCCGGTCATCGCAGTCCACAACCGGGACGACGGTATCGGGCGGAAGCGCCAGGACCTCGCGAATCAGGTCATCGCTCCCGGCGGCCGTGCCCGCCACCACGCCTGGGGTCGTATCGCCCAGCAACTGCAGCAGCCCGTGGGCCAACGACAGGTCCGCGGGGCTATCACCCAGCAGCAGGCAGTAGCCTTCCACCTCGGCGGCCAGCGCGCGGCACACGTACTCGCGCCGCCAGCCGCCGTCCACCACGAACACGGCCAAGTCCAGCCCGGGCCGCACGCTCAGGCGGCTGAACGCAACGGGCGCCTCGTCGGCCACGGCTCCCGGCGCGCCGCGCAGGTTCGTCCCGGGCTGCCGGATCACGAAGTCATGCCAGGTCGCCAGCAAGCGCCGACGTGCGTCGATGTTGGTCACGATCAGCAGCAGCTTGGCGCAAGTCATGGCTCATCCGCTCCCCTCGGCGGGACACCGAACCGCCCTGCGCAGGTACTGGGCGACCTCCAGCAGCTCTTCCGCCTGGGGCGGACGGGAGCCGCCATACTGCAGGCCGGGTTCCGCAGCCGGCTCGGAGTCGGGTCCCTCCGCCGCTGTGGACAGGGGGCTTTGCTCCTCGTCGGCGGTCACCACGGTCACGAGACCTTGCTCGACCAGCGCCGCGAGGGCGGCGTAGGCCTGCGGCACCTCCGCGTCGCTTGCTGCGACGACTTCTCCTACGCTCCGCCTGCCGTCCACAAGGCGGAGCAAGTCAGCCGCCAGGCCGTCGTCCCCGACCCCCCCACCGGGCGCCCCCGTTCGGCGGAGGCGCGCCGAAGGCCTGCCGAGGAGCGGGCGGGCACGCACGAGGTCATCCATGCGCTGCGCGGCGGCCAGCAGGATGGCCGGCACGCTGCGGGTGATCGTCTGCTCGTCCGGAACCTCCTCGGCCGAGAACGCGAAGGCTCCCGTATGAGAGGCCAGCAGGGCGAACACCGCCTCCTCACCGCGTCGCGAGTCATCGTACGCATCGACGATCTGGCCGGCCTTCAGGACCAGCTTCGTGGCGCGCCCACGATCGAGCACGGTCAGGACCCCCGTCCTGCCGCCGAGGGCCAGGACCTGGAGCAGATCCTCAGGTTCGGTTTCGGCGAAGGAGCCGCGCAACGCCACGAGTCGTTTCTCCGTTCGGATCAGGATCCGGCGAACAGCTTGCGGTCGCCGACATCCGGCAGGTCCGCCGGCCCGGAGCGGCTCTGGATGCGCTGAACCACGGGCATCAGGCTCTCGGCCGCCTCGCCCGCATACAGCCGCACGAGGCCGAGGGTCGTTCGATCGTCGAACGCCGTCAGCATCAGCGCGCTCTCGCCCACGACCGAGAGGTGGATGTTGCGCTCCTCGCCCTGATGGAAGAGCACGCTGAACGAGTTTTCACCGATGAGCTTGGCCACCTGTTCGGTAGCCGCGAACGCCGCCGCAGCGAGAGCCGCCAACTCATCCGCCTCCCGCTTGCGCGCGTAGCCCCGTTCGGCGATGATCTGGCCGCTGCGGTCGATCAGAATCACGAGGCTCGAGCGGGACGCCTTGAGGAACGCGTCCAGCCGTTGGGCCAGGTCGCGGGCGTCCTCCTCGTAGATCACTACCGGTTGCAGGTGCAGGTACGTCACCTCCTCCGGCGCCATGTGCGCGCTAAGCGGCGCGCAGCTTGGCCAGCACCAGCCGGCAGACGGCGTTCAGGCAGTCGAACACCGCCACCCCGTTTGGCGCGACCGTCTCGAACACGGGCACCCGCCGGTTGCGGCGGTTCAGCGTGAAGTCCAGGTAATGCGGCGGCGCGACCGACGGCAGATCGCGCTTGTTGTACTGCAGCACGTACGGGATGCTGTCCAGGCTGTACCCGTACTGCGAGAGGTTGTCGATCATGTTCTGGAAGCTCTCGACGTTCTCTTTGGCCTGGGACCACTGCGAGTCCGCCACGAAGACGAGTCCGTCCACGCCGCGCAGGACGAGCCGGCGGGTGGCGTTGTAGACCACCTGGCCGGGCACGGTGTAGAGCTGGAACTTGGCGGTGAACCCACCGACGTCTTGCACCTCCAGCGGGAGGAAGTCGAAAAACAGGGTCCGGTCGCCTTGGGTGGAGAGCGATACCAGGCCGCCCTTCTCCGTCGCCGGTACGTGGTCGTGGATGTACTCCAGATTGGTCGTCTTGCCCGACAACGCACACCCGTAGTACACGATCTTGCAGGTGATCTCGCGCTGTGCGTAGTTGATCGAGGCCATTGGCCCTGGCCCTCCGGCGGCTGGTCAACGTCTGTGCGACAGAGCGCGCCACGACTCAGGCGGTCACGGCGCCTCCCGCCACGGCGCTGGGCATGATCCGTACGCTCAGGAGGCGCCGAAGCGCCTCCGACGCTCGCTCGACTTCCACCCTGAGCATCCCAGTGCTCCCCGTCGGGTCGCTGAGGACCACCAGGTAGCCCCGGCCCACGTCGGCGAGCATGAGAGAACCCATCGACGATTCGAACAGGCCGACCCGCACTTCCCCGGCCCGCCAGGACTCCACCGTGCGCGCCGCCAGACGACCCATCTCGGCCGCCCAGGCGCACAGGCTCTCCTGGTTCACAACGCCGACGGGGCTCCGGGCCTCAATCGGGATGCCCTCGTAGTCGCAGAGCGCGGCGGCCCGCACTCCCGCCACACGCGTCACCCCGTCGATGATCTGCAACATCGTCATGGCGCGGCCTTCCTCTCCGCGTCCGGCGGGGGCGAATGGAGCGCCTCCGCTCGGGTGACGAGCACAGGAAGGATGACCTCGGCGATCTCCCGGGAGCCGGGTTGCGGCCCCACCAGACACGCGACCAGTCTCGTCCCTCCGGCCGCGAGCAGCTCGTAGCCGCCGAACGCCGCGTGCAGCATCGTAGCCGCCGACCGCGAGGGGTCGCCGAGCCGTTCGAGATCGCTCATCAGCTTCGGCAGCGCCTCGGCGATCCGCGAAGCCTGAAGACCGGCGACCTCCACGGCGGCCACGACCTCCCCCTGCCGAGTCGCCAGCAAGCCCCCCTCGCACTTGGCGGCCTGCGTGGCAAAGCGAATCAGCGACTCCGGGTTGTCGGCGCGGAGCCGGTTGATGGCTGCCGCATAAACCTCCAACACCGGGGCGCGCCCGGCCTCCGCCACCGGCGGGCGCTCCTCACGCGGCGGCTCGGCGGGCCGAGGCGCCGGAGGCGCGGGGGCCGGCTTGGCGGCCACGGCGGGCCGCTCGCTCCCGTAGGCCACCGCCGAGATGCCGATCGCATAGCCGGCCTGCAGTACGCCGATGGGCAGCGAGATTCCCGCGGCCCACTGCAGCAGGCTGCCCGCGTCGAACGGTGCGCCGACGAGGGTGGCCCGGAAGAAGCCCACCAGGAGGCCCAGGCCCCCGTGTCCGCCTACCATCGTCACCCACCAGATCAGCAGCAGTCTCGGCTCTCCTCCCAGAGCCCCGCGCCAGGCCGCCGCCGCATACAGCACCGCGGCCGCCGCGGCCAGCACCAGGCTCCCGAGGGGTGTCAACTGGTCGCTCTCCTTGAGCACCAGCGCGAGCTCGATCCCCAACAACAGGATGGCGACGGTCAGACAGGCCACGAGCGCAAGCACCAGTCCTCCCCCTCCGCGATGGCCGGTCATGCGCTCAGTACCCTCCCTGTGCGGCAACCCGATCGCAGGCCGCTACGAGCTTGGCCAGCCCGGTACCGGCAAGGCCGGGGTTCACCCCCGGGTCGAACCCCGCCACAACCAACGCGGAAGCCTCTGCCGACATGGCCACCCCCAGCGTGCGCCGGCGGGTCACCAGCAGGACCCGCTCCACGCCGCCTTGGGCGGCATTGGCCGCCCGCCAGAGGTTTGCCGCGGCCGAGGCAACTGAAGCCGACACCCCTCCGTCGAGCGCGAACGTGACCACTCCCGTGCCGGTCGCGGTCTGGAAGCCTCCGGCAGCCGCGGCGTCGGCCGCCACCGCGAGCGCCGATAGCAGAGGCTCCTCCGCCGCAGGGGCACAAGGTGGTTCGGCGTACGGCGCGGGGGCCGGGATGCGCGGCAAGATCGAGAGGGCCTTGCGGGCAGCCACACTCACCTGGCCGGCGCTGGCCGTCTGGCTTGCGACGGCCAGATAGACCCTCGGTGCGCCCTCGGCGCCCCCGACGAAAGCAGCACCCCGCGGGCCGGTCATCAGAGCGAAGCTCAGTTCCGAGCCGCTCGCCAGGGCGAGACCCAACGCGGTTCTCACCAGCTCCAGAGCAAGTTCGGGCCGGCCCTGGCCGTCAGCCGCCACAACCGCTAGCCCCTCCTGAGCCGCCAACTCAACGCGGAACACCCCCGCCCCCTTCAGGGCGGCCAAAAACGCGCGCTCGGCGTCCGCGTCGAGAGCCAGCGCCTCACCGGTTGCCGCAGCAGGACCGGCGAGGACTGGTTCGGGCTCAGGCTCGGGTTCCGGCTCCGGCGCTGGTTCAGGTTCCGGCTCAAACTGAGGTTCAGGCTCAGGCTCGGGTTCCGGTTCCGGCTCGGGTTCAGGTTCGGGCTCAGGCGCAGGTTCCGGTTCCGGTTCCAGCTCTGGTTCCAGCTCTGGTTCCGGCTCAGGTTCCGGTTCGGGTTCAGGTTCCGGCTCCGGCTCTGTTCCGGGAAGGAGGGCTTCGGTCGGCTCGGGCTCGTCCGCAGGTGTCTCCTCTGCGACCGGCTCAGGAGGGGCGGGCCGCTGCAAGGCGGCGACGGCCGCGGCGAGGGCGCGCTCTCGCCTCAGCTCCTCGTCTCCCTCGTCGGCAACAGCTTCGACCGGAGCGGGGGACCCCTCTTCGGGTTCGGGGTACGGGACCTCGTCCGCGACGGCCGCCGGGGCTTCCTCCACCACAGGCTCAGGCTCCGGTTCGGGCTCCCACGCGGGCGGGGCAGCCGGAGCGGCGAGGGATGCCAACGGCCGGATGGCGGGCGGCGGCGATACGGCCGCGGCGACGGGCGGCGCGCCCGCTTCCTGGAAGATCGGCGGCCCGGCGGGCAGTTCCGCGCCCGGATCCTGATCCGGTGGCGGCGCGAACACGTGCGCCGGGGCGCGCATCACAACCTCCTCCAGGGGCAACAGCACACCCTCCGGGAGTTGGTCGGCCAGGCGAGTCGGCGGGCCCGCCAGGACGGTCGGGGGCAACTGGCTGAGAAGCTCCAGCGCGCCCACCCGTACCTCTCCGAGGCTCAACTGAGGCTCAATCTCCTTCCACGAGACACGAAGCTCGCCGGCCTCGAGGTCCAGAGCGGCGGAGTCCGAAGACCGGTTGACCATCGCGGCCGGGAGCAGACGAACGACGGCCTCGGCGGGCAGGCTGAGAGTGTCGATCTCCTCGAGCGCCGCTGGCGCGGCTGCCGCCGGCTCAGCAAGCGCCTCGACCTCCGGCGCCGGAGGCGGCGTGGGAGCCTCACGCACTGGCTCGGGAACGGTCACCCTCGGCGGCCAGATGCGCGGCTCGGCAACCGCCACTGCGGGCGAGGGCTCGGCAACGGCCACTTCCGCTTCGTGAGACACGAGTATGGGTCCGGCCAGCTCGCCGAGCAACTCATCCCGCGAAAGCCCGGCAGGATCGAGCAGGGCGGGGACGGCCTCCTGGTGGGCCGCCCGAGCCCGCTGGATACGCTGCACACTGAGGTACCGGAACCAGTACACCGCCGCCGCCACGCAGACGATCTCACCCAGCGCGGCCAGCCAGTGTCCGGCCCAGTAGACCTTCACTCCGTCGAGGAACGTCGTGTCCCCGCCCTTCACGCGGATCGCAGCACAGACCAACACCACCACCAGGCGCATCGCGAACCCGACCCCGATGCGGGCGACACCGTGGACCAGGGTCAGACGGCCCACAGGCGGGATGAACAGGGTGAGAGCATACAGCGCGAGCTCGGTACCGAGGACGGGCAGCCACCACTGGCTCCAGCGAGGCGTGACCCAGGTCTGCTCGCCCAGGAGGTAGCCGATGCCGATGGCGACGGCGGCCAGGATGATGGCCCACCAGGCCGGGCTGAGCCCGCGCTCGTGGCCTTCACCGTGGGGTGTCACGTCGGTACCCCGCATGGTTCCCCTCCGCTTGGCGCGACGCGTCCGCCCGCGCAGCGGCCTACGCGTTGACCAACAGGTTCCGGGCCGTCTCCACCCGTCGGTTGATGAGCCCGAGCTTCGCCGACGGCTCGGCGGCAACCGCCAGCAGTCCTGGGTTACAGGGCGCCAGGACCAAGACGCGCTCGGATGCGAAGATGCTTGAGACCCGCAGCATCCCTAAGCGCATTCTTACCACGTAGTTCTGTGCTGCATTCCATGTTTCGTGTAAGGTGGCGGACGCGACATCCGCGTCGATGCCGGCGGCGCCGCGCTGATCGATCAGCAAGCCGGACCGGTCCACCAGCAAGACTCCGGTCACCCCGTGTGTCTCGGCGACCAGGTCAAGCGCCTGCTCCAGCGGCGAACCGGCCTCCGCAGCCGCCGGCGCGGCACCTGCGCGAGCCGGCTTGGCCGGAACGGACACGGCCTGGGCGCGTGCCCGGGCCAGCAGGTCTCGGGCCCCCGCATCTCCGGGGCTCAGAAACAGGGCGTGCTCGAGGTGTTGCATCGCCTCGGCCAAGGCGCCCCGGCTGAGCAGCAGCCGGCCCAGGCCCACTCGACAGACTCGATTGTGCGGCTCGGCGCGAAGTACCATTCTGAGTTCGGCCTCGGCGCGTTCGAGATCGCCCTCGCCCTCGGCGATCTGGGCCATGGTCAGGCGCACTCGCACGTAGTCCGGGTAGCGGGCCAGGGCCTGCTCGCACAGCGAGCGGGCCTCCACCAGACGGCCCTGGCTATGCAGCAACTCGGCCAGCCGGGCGAACGTGAACGGGTCTTCGGCCTGTCGCAGCC
>Ga0194125_10005335_pt1 | contig 19582 bp, 15 predicted proteins | sample TA2KigC250mmetaG_FD_148626 | JGI IMG/M metagenome (GOLD analysis project Ga0194125, IMG submission 148626) | Freshwater microbial communities from Lake Tanganyika, Tanzania - TA2015034 Kigoma Deep Cast 250m | ecosystem: Environmental > Aquatic > Freshwater > Lake | place: Tanzania: Lake...
CCTGGTATCCCCTCATCGTTGCGGACGGCGACCTTGAAGGGATGGCAGGCGAGCTTGCGGGCGCCAGGGACGCTCTCGGGGCCGCAGCCGCAGACGTAGTTGGTCGCGGTGAAGCCAAGCTTTGGGCCGAAGAGCTTCCACATCTCGAAGTTCTCGGTCGAGAGGCTCACGGGCACGTCGGGGTTCCGCTTGCGGATTTCCGTGAGGTAGTGGTCGTAGACCTCGGCCCGCTTGGCTAGGGGGAAGGGCTGGGTGCGTGTGTCCTTCGTCTCCTCGCGGGCGTCGCGAGCGGCCTGGACAAAAGCGGGGTCGAGCAGGTCCTCGCCCAGCCGCCGCGTCATCTCGTCTATCTCCATCCACATGAAGCAGCAGAGGCTGATGACGTCGGGATTCGTCCGCTCGAAGACGAGCCGCACGGCGGCCGCGGCGTCCTCGCGCCAGGTCTTGACGGGGATGATGGGCTTGAACTTGTAGCGAATCTGGATGCCGGCGTCCTGCGCCACGCGCGCGGCCTCGATGCGTTGCTCGGTCGAGCCCGTCTTCGGCTCGATGAGGCGGCTCTGCGTCGCCCCGCTGATGCTCCACACGATGATTGTGCCCCCGTTGTGGTCAACGCCCCGCATCCAGTCGGTGTTCCACGTCTTCGTGTGGATGACGAGGTAGCGCTCCTTCTGGCGGCCGAAGAACTCCATGAGCGGCCCGAGGACACCGTGTTCGGGCTCGATGCAGGCCGGGTCGCCGTCGTCGTCGAGCAGATAGGTGGTCTGCCAGGGGTGCCGCTCGATGATCTGGCCAAGCCAGTGGCAGTATTCCTCGACGTTGACGGAGCAGATGAGGAGTCCGCCGAAGCCGCAGTATTTGCACTGGTGCACGCAGCCGTTCTGAAGGTGGATGCGCCAGCAGGGGCGGCACACCTTGTCGTGGCGGGCGGGGTCGCCCTCGAGGTTGTAGTTGGCCCAGTTGAATGGCCCGTAGCCGAGGAGGTGGAGGTCCCAGCCCGTGTTGCAGCCGACGGAACGGAGCGCCTCGCGGCGTTCGGCAAAACGGTTGTCCCAGCGGAACGTGTTGAAGAGTAGGATGGGGTCGCGCACCTCGGCGAGCGTGCCCATCGGCACACGGTTCTTCACCAGCCCGTGCTCAGCGACGAGCGCGGGCAGCTCGCGGTCGGTGTAGACCACTGGCTCAACGGGCTTCTTGAGCGGGCGCACCACGCCATCCGCCCGCGCGCGATAGCGCTCGTCGGCCATCACGCTGTCATGCACATATATGGCCGGAGGCTCAATGGGGTACACGGTTCACTCTTCAGCCGGGAAGTCGTCAGGGAACACGCGCGGCTTGCCGGGGCCGATATACCTTAGCGTGGCATGAATCGTCCCTTCACTAACTGGCCGCATGCGGAACGCGGTGTCGAGAGGGACCACTTCTTGGGCGGCTCCCCTGCCTGTGCTGCCGCGGGCCTTCCTGGCGGACCGCCCGTGATTCCCTGCCACGCGTCTGGAGGGCATCGCGAACTCCATAGTTTCTGTTGCGGAAAGCCCGCAATCGCGGGGAAGACTGCCTGAAGGCAGGACTCCGAACGGGTTCTCCCCTGTTTGGAGTCCTGGCTTCAGCCAGTCTTCGCTTTCCGCAACAGAAACTCCATAGGGTGCTCAGGCCGGCCATGGGTGCCACCCTCAAGCGTCTTCGCTTGAGGGTGCCTTCAACGGGCGTCCCGGTCCGCACCCTCAACGGAAGCCGTTGAGGGTGGCACCCACGCCTGTGCCACACAAACCGGGATTGGACTGCCTGCGCAGAAGTCAGCAACCTTCCACAGCATACCGCTTCCCGACCTCCTTCGCCAGTGCGATTGTGGTTGGCCTCGTAAAGCAGCTACGGCTTGGCCGCGAACGTGCGGACGATGACCTGTCTGGCCTTGAGTGGCTCGGTGTGTTCCTCGCCCTCCTTCAGCCGATAGCGGAAGGCGTGCTCGCTATCATCCCAATTCGTCATGGCGACTGCAAGCTGGCCGTCGGGGGCGCGCCAGAGGGTGGCCATGGCGGCGGGGAGGACGGCTTTGTGGGCGCGCTCCCTGTTCCAAGTAAGTTCGATCTTCGGCACGTCGTTCAGGGGCTTCACCTCGCCAAGGAGCTCGCCGTGGACCATGAACTTGGCGGCTGCAAGGCGCTGCTTGCACAGCTCGCGGAGGTATTCGGCCTTGGCGCGGTTCGCGGGCGCGAGCAGCTCGAAGCCCATCCAGCCGAGTTGGCAGCCCCAAAGCCAGTCCCGGCCCTGCGAGGCACAGAAAGCCCTCAACTCGTCGTTCACGGCGCTCGGGCTGGAGAAGTAGATGCTGTGGCCGCTGTAGACCGCCGACATCATCGGGATTTCGTTGTCGTAGCGCGGGTTCCAGATGAGGAAGGCGTTCAGGTTGTCCATGTACGGCTCGGCGTCGTTCTCGGTGGTGATGATCACGTCGCGGCCGTCGGCGTGGGCGGCCTGCATGATGGGCACGAGCATCGTGCGGTAGCCCTCGACCCAGTGTGCTCCGCCGCCGATGGGGTGGCCGTGGCTCTTGTCGTGGCAGAGCTGCGGCGCGGCCGCGGCGATCTGGTCAATGTAGATGGCGTTCACGCCGCACTCGGCCATGAGCCGCTGGCAAATCTCCTGCACCTTCTTCTGCCAGAAGGGCGTGGCCGGGCACATGCAGGCCAGCATGCGCCCGTCCTTCGCATACTGCTCGAGATACGGCTTGCCTTCGGGCGTCTTGCACGCGAAGGGGAATGCCTCCTTGAAGTTCTCGTTCCCGCTGTCCCAGAGCCGCCCGTTGATGTAGGGCATCACGACCATGCCCTTGCTCACGAGTTCCTTCACCCCCTCGGCGAAGCCGGGCTTGGCGGGGAAGTAGTTGGGGTAGTAGGTGTCGAAGGGGATTTCGTGCCAGTTGTACCAGTGGATGCCGATGGGCACCTCGAAGAGCTTGGCCGCCTCGTGCATCTTGGGCACGACCTCCTTGGCGTGGCCGCCGCCGAGCATCCAGAGGCCGAGGCCGGTGAGGGCCTTGGGCACGTCCTTGCGGGCGGAGACTGGCCCCTTCTTGGTCCAGGGCGCCTCGGCCAGCGCCCAGGTGCGGTAGAGCTTGGCCCCCTGCCACCAGTCGCCCCGGTATGCCCCCACCACGACGGGCCAGCGCGGACGGTAGCCGTTGCCCTCCACGCCCCGCTCGGGGGCGTGGGTGAGGAAGTGGAACTCGCCCTGGGGCGTCAGCGAGAAGCGCTTGGGCCAGGCCTGCGTGTCGTGGCAGGCAAGGTAGAGGCCGCTCTCGCCGCGGTTCACGCACAGGAACTGCATTGGCCACTGATAGGAGGGATAGGAGCCGGTCTGGCGGTCCTTCCCCTCCCGGTAGAGCATCCCCCAGTTGCCCCGGGACACGGCGACATCGGGCCGCGCCTCCCCGCCAACGTTCGCCATCACGGGGAAGAAGACGTCCCACACGCCATAGCGCTTGCTACAGCACTCCACCTCGATGCTCCACTCGGTCGCTGCGTCGCCCTTGCGCGCGATGCGGACCTCGACGGCCATGATGCTCGGCTCGTCGGGCAGCGCGATCTGGTCCCAGCGGAGCGCCAGCCCCTCCTTCGAGGCGGTGGCGGACGCCTTGGCCGCCACGCGGTTGTCCAGGACGAGGGGCTTGAGCGCCTTGTCCTCCGAGCGCAGCTCGATCCGCCACAGCAGCGGCTTCGGGTCGGGCGACGCCACGAGCGGCTGGCCGTGTGAGGCCAGGCGGCTGAGGCCCGTCCCGGCCGCCTCGTCGGCGAACTCCAACGTCAACCCACCACACTCGAGGCGGTTGCCGCCCGCGGCGGCGGCGCCCACTGCGGCCACAACCACGCACGCGAAGGCCAACGTCTGCACGGGCTTGCCTCCAGCCAAGGCAGCACTCTCCCTTCAGTGGCCACCACTATGCCGCGCGCCCGCCCGCGAGTCAAGCCGAAGTCCTGGCAATCCTGTGCGCGCCGCAATCCCGAGGGCCAGGCCCAACGCCAACCGCAACGCCAGAACCATCTCCGTGCGCCCGCCCCCACCCACATCCTGCGGACCGGCCGTTCACCTCCTGTTGCCCCCCACCTCGCCTCGCGGCGACGCAGTGACGGTCGCTTACGGGCAGGAAGGCCTCTTGCCCGGGGGGCTTCCACCCCTCCGGCCTTGCACGTTTGCAGGCGCACGAGTGTGGTGACGAAGTCACCGACTTGGCCGCCCGCGGAGCGCAGGAGAAAGGGCAGCCGCTCGCCTGAGCGCGGAGACTCAGGGCGTGTCACCATCACTGCCCCTTGACAACCGCATGCGCCTCGCGTAGCATGCTCCCGCACCACACAACCACCCGAGCAGGGAGAAGACCATGATCCGATTCGGCGGACCGCTCTTCGGCGTGGACGCAAAGGACCCCGACGCCGTGGCCCAGGCCTGCAAGGCACTCGGCTATGGCGCAATCTACTGCCCGGACCTCAACCCCGACGACGAGGCGGGCTGCCGCGACTACGGCCGCGCCATCGCCCGACACGGTCTCATGATCGCCGAGGCCGGCGTCTGGATTCGCCTCGCCGGCCCCAACCCCGACGAAACCCGCGCAAACGTCGAGCGCGCCATCCGACGACTCCGCGTGGCCGACCTCACGGGCGCCCAGTGCTGCGTGGACATCGCAGGCTCCTTCCACCCCACCTCCTGGCACGGGGCACACCCCGCGAACGTCGCCGACGACATGCTCGCCGCCGCCGCCGTCATCGCCCGCACCATCATTGACGCCGTCCAGCCACGCCACGCCAAGTTCACCTACGAGATGATGCAGTGGACCCTCCCCGACAGCGCCGACAGCTACCTCGACCTCATCCGCGCCGTGGACCGCAAGCAGTTCGGCGTCCACCTCGACCCCACGAACCTCATCAACTCGCCCCGCCACTTCTACGACACGGGCGCCGTCATCCGCGAGTGCGTGGAAAAACTCGGCCCCCACATCGCCGCCTGCCACGCCAAAGACGTCGGCATGAACCTCACCGACGCCATCGTCCACCTCACCGAGGTCCCCATCGGCACCGGCAACCTCGACTACGCCGCCTACCTCCGCGGCCTCGCCTCTCTGGGCCGCGACGTGCCCCTCATGATGGAGCACCTCAAGACCGCCGACGAATACGCCGCTGCGGCCACCCACGTCCGCAAAGTCGCCGCCGCCGAGGCTGTTCCGCTTGGCTAGCGCATAGAATTGCGCTACAATGCACTATTGGCGGGCCGGGAACAGGAGGTGGGAATCAATGGCCACAACATGCTGCAAGGGCATCGTCAGGGGCAGAACCGTGATCCTCAAGGGAAGGCCCAAGCTGCGCGAGGGGACCGAGGTGGTCGTCACCCCCGTCGAGCACCCCATTGGCTCCCCGCAAGCGGTCCTTGAAGCCCTCAGAGAATCGCCCCCGGTCAGGCACCAGGATGTGGTCGAGCTCCTTCGCCTCATTGACGAGGGCAAACGCCCCGTGCGCTACGACAACCCGCTCACAAGGGGGACCAAGGCGGAGGCACGCTGATGGCGACCTACATGCTCGACACCACGGCGTTCAGCGCGCTGATGGATCGGCACCCGAAGGTCGTAGCCCGCCTCGAGGCCGCCGAAGCCGAGCACCGCATCATCGTGTGCACTATCGTGCGGGGCGAGATTCTCTTCGGCCTCGCCAAGATGCCCGATGGGCGCTGGAAACGCCACCTCGAACTCACTGCGCAGAACGTCTTCCGCAGGGTCCAGTGCGAGGCCGCGGCCCCGAGCGCCGCCGACCACTACGCGCAGATCAAAGCTGAACTGGAGCGCCAGGGCACCCCGCTCGATGAGAACGATCTCTGGATTGCCGCCACCTGCCTGGACCTCGACGCCCGCGTCGTGACCTCTGACACCGACTTCAAGCGCATCAGGGACCTCCCGACCGAGGATTGGACTCTGTGACCGTGTGCAAGTACGCACGCCCTACCGTTCTAGAGATCTCCGGGGTCGCCGGGGGCGGCCTGTGCAGAATCAAAGCAGAGGGTAAGAGAGTAAAACCGCAAAGTGTCAAAAAGTCCTCGCGGAACACACCACACGACACCCGTAGTCGTCCAACCGGTACTCGGAAGGATCCCAAACCCGGAACGCAGAACGGCAGTACCTCGGGTTGAACCGGACATCGGGAAGGCTCCAGTCCGGGTGTGCAGAGGGCAAGTACCTCGGGCGGTAGCTCCACGAGCCGCCGCGCAAGACGCGGAACCGGCCCGGAGCGTCTTCGCTCTTCGACTCGTTACCGTCGTAGTGACTGGTGAAAGGCGAGGCGCACCACTCCCACACGTTGCCGTGCATGTCGTAGAGGCCCCAGGCATTCGGCTTCTTCTCCCCCACCTGGTGGGTGCGAGAGCTTGAGTTCCAATCGAACCAGGCGTACTCGGCCAGGCTCGTATCGGAGTCCCCGAAGCTGAACCTCGTCGCGGCCCCAGCGCGGCAGGCCCACTCCCACTCCGCCTCCGTGGGCAGGCGGAAGCCCCGCCACGTCACCTTCTCATTCAGCTTGGCAACGAAGGACCGGCAGTCGTCCCAGCTCACCATCTCCACAGGGTTCTTTGAACCTTGGAAGCGGCTGGGATTGCTGCCCATGATGGCCTGCCATTGCTCCTGCGTGACCTCATACTTGCCCATCCAGAATGGCTTGGAGATCGTCACCTGGTGTTGGCTCTCATCGTCTCCCCGCTGCGCCTCGCTCACTGGGCTGCCCATGAGGAACTGGCCTGCTGGCACGAGTGCGAGATCCAGCTTCACGCCCCCCCCGAGGTCAACCTGCTGCTCCACTTTGCCACCGAGACTCTCTGCCGCCTCCGCTTGGCGGCGCCGCGCCTCCGCCGCGTCGAACGGCCACCCCTGCGCTGGCCCCCCCGCCGCGGTCACGGGCGGGGGCGCCGGCGATGTGTCCCCGCACCCATTCACCAGCGCCGAGAGAATGGTGGCGAGGATCACCAGGGCGGCGAGGCAGCACCACGTACTTGCCGAGGCCCTCGGTCGCGCGGTAACCTGCGACACTCGGGTGGGCACCGGCGCCGGCGCGCTCGTGCAGCCGGGCCAGCGAGGCCCGGGGTTCTGCGCGAAAACCCCCGCGTCCCCGAGCTTCGGCGGCTGAGCCATCGCGCACCTCCTTCACAAGGGTCCTGCGGACCGGGGGTTGACAGGGGCCACAGCAGTCGCTAGTATGCACTGCGCTGGGCCTTCTGTCAAGCGTCCGCTCAACATCCCAAAAGGACCATACCATGCATAAACTCAATGTGCCCAAGGCCGAAACCGCCTCCCGTCTGGAGCAGATGGAGGGGTATCTGAGGAACAAGCTGCTCCCGTTCTGGATGGAGAATGCGGAGGACAAGGAGTATGGCGGCTTCCTGACTTACTTCGACCGCAATGGGAAGCCGACAGGGGAGACGACGAAGACGCTGCTCTGCCAGGAGCGAATGGTCTACTCCCTAAGTCACGCCCACCGCTGCGGTTATGGCGATGGCCGCTGCCTCGAACTCGCCCGCCAGGGACTTGAGTTCATGGTCGAGCACTTCTGGGACAGCGAGCACGGGGGCTGGTTCTGGATAGCCGACCGGCAGGGCCGCATTCTGGATGATTCTAAGATCATGTACGGCCAGAACTTCGGGATGTACGCCCCCGCCGAATTCGCCCTCGCCGGCGGGGGCGAACTCGGCCGCGAATACGCGCTCAAGACTTTTGCCGCCATTCAGGCTGGGGCAACCGATACCCTCCACGGGGGCTACTACGAAATGCTCAAGCGCGACTGGTCGCCCAAGCCCGGCGGCCCCTACGGCGGTGACCGCAAGAGCCTCGACATCCACATGCACATGATGGAAGCCCTGACCAACCTCTACGACCTCACACGTAACCCCTTGCACGAACGCAAGTTACGCGATGTCATCGCCATCCTCCTCACCCGCATGCTCGACCCGAAAACGGGCTGCGGCATCGCGCAGTTCGCCCTCGACTTCACCCCCCTCGAAGCCATAATGTTCCGCGCCGTCTGGGGTTCCGACCGGGACCAGGGCGGCAAGCCCCGCCCCCTCAACAACACCTCGTTCGGCCACAACGTCGAGCTTGCCTGGCTCCTCAAATGGGCGGTGGAGGTCCTCGGCGACCCCATCGAGCCCTACCTCCCCGCCATCCGCAAGCTCTACGACCACGCCGTCACGTTCGGCATAGATCCAGTGCACGGCGGGGTTTACGTCGAAGGCCCGATGGACGGCCCCGCCCGCGACCTCCAGAAGGAGTTCTGGCAACAGGCCGAGACCCTGGTGGGCATGCTCGACGCCTGCCTCCTCTTCGGCGAGGGTAAGTACTGGACAGCATTCGACATGACGTGGGACTTCCTCTGGGAGCACGGCATCAACCACGCCGTTGGCGAGTGGTATGCTCTTCTCGACCGCGACGGCACGGTGCTCTGGGACTACCTTGGCCACGCCTGGAAGATCAGCTACCACACCGTCCGCTCCGTCATCGAGAGCATCCGCCGCCTCCGCCTCCTCCTTGACGGCGCCTGAGGTGGCGGCCCTCGCCACCATACTTGATCATCCTCCTCCCCCCTGATGGATGATCAAGTATTGCGGATGGGCGATCCGGAGCGGTTTGCGGCCTCCCACCCATACTTGATCAATTCCGCCCCCCTCAGTGTTGATCAAGTATGGCGCTTTGGCGATCCGGGCGGCTCCACGGCCTTCGTTGCCATACTGTATCACTTTCCCCTCCCCCTGAAGTGATACAGTATGGCGCTTTGGCGATCCGCCCTCGTCTACGGCCGTTCGCGCCTGTCCGTATCACTTTCCCCCTCACAGGAAATGATACAGACAGGCGCCCGGCGTCCGCCCCCTGCCAAAATGGCAGCCGCGCGTGGGCAACATTTTTTGGACATTGGATGGACGGTTTTTGGACATCGCCGTGTGCTTCCCCGGAGCCGTCCGCCAGGTCCCCCATTCTCCCGTTTCCGACATTCTGGTAGGATGCGGCGCAAGGGTGCCAAGGAAGGGTCCCAACCGCGCCGCAGGAGTTGGCATCCTCGCTCGCTCGACGATGGACAGGATCGCACCCTCAGACGCCTTGCGCGCCGTCGTCTCTGCGGCGATGGCCAGCGGCGGCGAGGAAAAGGCCACCACGCCGGAGAAGGAGCCGGGGCGCCAGTTCAACTCCAACCTGCCGTTCCGCGTGTGGGCTCAGGTTGACGAGGACGGGCAACCCGACTGTATCGGCATGACGCCGAGCCCCCAGCCGCTGGCCATACCGTCCTGCCACAGGTGGTGGGTGGAGCCCTTAGGCCGGCGCGACATGGCGATGGTGGCCAGGGAACTCAATGCCCAGAGGATCCCGGGGTTGTGTCTCTTCCCTCTTGCGTCGGATGGCGATCTTGAGCACCTCAAGGACGTGAAGGGGTTGCAGTCGCTTGATCTTGCCGGCACGCACGTGACGGATGCCGGGTTGGCTCACCTGAAGGAATTGCAGGGTCTGGAGAGCCTTGAGTTCTGCTGGTGCAGCCGGGTGACGGGGGCTGGCCTGGCTCACCTGAAGGAGTTGAGGGGGTTGCGGCGGCTCAAGCTTCCGCTCACGCCAGTGACGGATGCCAGCCTTGTTTACCTGAAGGAGTTGAGGGGGTTGCATTGCCTCAAGCTTAGTGAAACGAGGGTGACGGACGCCGGTCTGGCCCACCTGAAGGAGTTGGGGGGCTTGCGGGAACTCGACCTTTGGGGGACGCAAGTGACTGACGCGGGCATGGCTGGCCTGAAGGACTTGACGGGGCTGGAGAGGCTGAACCTTGGGAAGACGCGGGTGACGGACGCCGGCTTGGCTGACCTTAGAGAGTTGAAGGGTCTGCGGAACCTCTACCTCGGGGACACGAAGGTGACGGACGCCGGCATTGCCGGGCTGAGGAAGTCGCTGCCTAACCTGCTTGGGAACGCGGGGGCGGAAGCTCGCGCTTCCAAGAGCCACCAGGAGCTGCCGGGAGGGCGTCGCGAAGCGGAGCTTCGCGACGAGAGAAGAGAGGCGAGGACGACGGACGAGGGACGAGGACGATTGGGGAGACACGGCTACTTCACCGCCCCCATCGTCATGCCTTTGGTGATGTGGGCCTGGAAGATGAGGAAGACGAGGAGGATGGGGAGGGCGGCGAGGAAGAGGCCAGCCGAGAGGTAGGGGATGTTGGTGGTGTACTGGCCGCGGAGGTTGGCGACGCCGACCATGAGGGTGCGAAGGCCATCGTCCTTGAGGACCAGAAGGGCGAAGAGGAGCTCGTTCCACATCCAGAGGAAGTTGAAGATGCCGAGGGTGACGATGGCGGGCTTGGCGACGGGGACCATGACGTGCCAGAGGACTTGGAGGTGGTTCGCGCCGTCCACCTCGGCGGCCTCGACGAGTTCGCGTGGGATGCCGCGGAAGTAGGAGGTCATGAGGTAGGTGCCAAACGGGGCGGCAAAGCTGGCGTAGACGAGCACGAGCCCGAGGCGCGAGTTGATCAGCCCGATCTGGGTCAGGAGCGAGTGGAGTGGGATGATGATGACCTGCGCGGCAATCATCATCGAGCCGATGATGGCGTAGAAGAGGAGCCGCCGCCCGCGGAACCGCAGGTGGGCGAGGGCGTAGCCCGCCATGCTGCACACGATCCACGACAGGACAACCGCCGAGACGACGACGAGGAGGGAGTTCCAGAAGTAGAGGCCGAACTTCCCGTACCGCCAGGCGTTGGCGAAGTTGTCGAGCGTCGGGCTGGCCGGGAGGCCGTAGGGGTTGGCCTTGTACTCCGCCTCGCCCTTGAGGGCCGAGAGGGGCATGAAGACGAGGGGGTAAATAGCCGCCACGCTGATGAGGGCGAGGAGGAGGAAGGTGGCGAGGCGAGCGGGGCGGAGAGGGCGGCGAAGTGTGTGTGCCATGTCCGACAGGTCCTTGTGCTCGGGCGCTCAAACTCGAAATCCGAAGCACGAAATCCGAAACAAGCACCAAATCCAAAATGCCAATGACCCAAAGAAGAGCGGCGTGCCGCGCCAGCCTCGGGTTCTTGCGGTTCGGGTCATTTGTCCTTTGTGCTTTGGCATTGTTTCGGATTCCGGGTTTCGGATTTCGGATTTCCCGCCGCTGGCGGGCGGGCCAAGTAGCTTTCGGCGATTCGGCTCATTCGAGCCGAAGACTGCCTGAAGGCAGGACTCCAAACAGGTGGCGCTCTGCGTTCGGAGTCCTGCCTTTAGGCAGTCTGGGGCACGCCCCTGCCGCCGCCGAGTGCGGAAAGCTATTCAGTCCTCGTCTCCTGCCATCAGGCGAATCTGGAGGAGCGCGAGGCCGAAGACCATGAGGAGGAGCGCGGTGCCCACCGCGCAGGCATAGCCCATGGACTCCAGCTCGAATGCCTCCTGGTAAACCTGGTAGCTGACGAGCATGGTGGCGTAGCCAGGGCCGCCCTGGCTCATGACGTAGACGAAAGCGAAGAGGCTGGTGAAGGACCAGACGACGAGGTTGACGCCCCAGAACTCGATGACGTGGCGGAGGGAGGGGATGACGACGTGCCAGAGGAATCGCCAGCCTGTCGCGCCGTCGAGGCGTGCGGCCTCGAAGGTCTCGCGCGGCACCGCGGCCAACCCCGCGAGGAAGACGATGACGCCGTGGCCGAAGACGCCCCAGAGGATGACCATGACCAGGGTGGGCAGGGCGGCGTGGGGGTCGCCAAGCCAGTCGAGGGCCAGGGCGTTGAGGCCCAGGGCGCCCAGCGTGCGGTTCACAGGGCCGTCGGGGCCGAGGAAGGCGCAGAAGAGCGTGCCGACGATGACGGGTGAGAGGACGGCGGGGGCGAAGAAGGCGGCGCGGAAGAAGCGCCAGCCGAAGACCTCCTGGTGGATGAGCAGGGCGAGGAGGAGCGAGACGAGCATCCAGAGGGGGATGGTGAGCATCACGGCGATGTTGTTGGCCGTGCCGCGCCAGAACACGTCGTCGCGGAGGAGCGTGGCATAATTCGACAGGCCGACGTAGCTCGGCGCGCCCACGCCGTCCCAGGCGGTGAAGCTGTGCCACACGGCGCTGGCCGCTGGGAGCAGGCGGAAAACGATGAGGAGGAGGCAGGCGGGGAGGAGGAAGAGGTAGGCGGCGAGCGCGGCGGGCCGCCCGCGAAAGCTCTCGACGCGCTTGCGCCGCCCGGCGAAGGCCCGGCAGAGGATCACGAGGACGGCGATGACTATGGCGAAGATGACGCCGAGGGCGAGGGGGCTGGGGCTGCGGGTTGGCTTGGGGGGCGTCTGGCGGACCTGAATGGCGGCCATCGCGCGGGACACGTCCGCCTGGCCGCTGAGGAGGCACTGGGACTGGCGCATGATCGCGTCGTTCACCCGCATGGTCATCTTGCCGGTCATCTGGGTGCCTATGCGGCCTGCGGCAATCCAGTCGGCGATCTGGCGGGCGGTGGGGTCCGTGATGAGGCTGCGGTCGTAGCTCTGGTTGGCGGGGAAGGAGCCGACCTCGCTGAGAAAGCTCCGCGCGTTCTCGTCGCTCACGACCAGCGCGATGTAGTCGAATGCCTCGCGGGGGTGTTTCGACCACTCGGTCACGGCGTAGGCGAAGGCCCCGCCGATGGGAAAGCGGTCGGCGTCGGGGCCGGGCTGGAAGACAGGGCAGGGCATGACGCCGACGTTATCGGGGCCGAAGTGCTCGGCGAACTCCTTCCAGTGCGCGACGTCGGAGATGAGGCCGAGGAAGAAGGCGGCGTCGCCGCGCAGGAACACGTAGCGGGCGTCGGGCCAAAGGGCGGTGGACATGAAGCCGGTCTGGAAGCAGCCGCGGTCCTTCAGCTCCTTGAGCTTCTGGAAGATGAGGGCGACCTTGGGATCGGTCCAGGGAAGCTCGCCGGAGGCGAGGCGCTGCTGCTCGTCCTGGGTGAGGGCCTGGAAGCAGGCGGAGTTGACGAACCATTCGGCCCAGTGCCCCTCGCGCTCGCCGACGGCGATGCCGGCCTTGCCGATGCGGCGGACGGCGTCGCAGGCGTCGAGGAACTCGCCCCAGGGCATCGCCGTGCCGGGCAAAGCGACCCCGGCCTCGCGCAGGACGCGCTTGTTGTAGTACCAGAGGAGCCCCTGGACGGCGACGGGGACGGCGTAGGGGGTTCCGCGCGGGTCGTAGCCCTCGCTCGTGAGGTCCCAGCCGACGATCTTGTCGCGGAAGGCCGGGGAGACGAACTCCGTGAGGGGCCGCAGGCTTTGGCGCGCGTCGAGCACGCGGCTGCCCTGGTGCAGCATCACCACGTCGGGGCCGCTGCGGGAGGAGGCGGCGGCCTTGAAAATCTGGTAATACTCGTTGTGCGACTGGGCGACGTGGTTTACGGTGACGTGCGGGTGGCGGCGCTGGAACTCCTGGTCAATCCGCGCGAGCCACAGCCCGACGCCCTTCGACGGGTCGGCCGCGTGCCAGTCCCACACCGTGAGCGTGAACGGCTCGGCGGCGACGCCCGGCCTCGCGGCGGCGAGGAGCGCGAGGGCCGAGAGGCAGCAGAGAGGCCGAGCGCTCATGGGCGTGCCCCGCGCTGAGCCCGATCGGTCCGATCCGACCGATCCGACGGATCCGACGGATCGGACGGATCAACGATGGGATAGCGGCCATGCCGCCTCACCGCGCGCGACATGGCCAGGATGTTCTCTGGCCGAAGAAAGCTCGCGAGGCTGTTGCCGCTGGTGGCGATGTAGCCGCCGCCGGGGGCAACGTCGCGGAGCAGGCCCCGCACCTCGGCGGCCACCTGGCGCGGCGTGCCGCGGGCCAGGAGGTCCATCTCCACGTTGCCCAGAAGGCACAGGCGGCCGGCATAGCGACGCTTCATCTCGCGGATGTCCATCGCCCCCTTCTCGTTGGGGTGCAGGCCCGCCACGCCGAGGGCTATGAGGTCATCGGCCACGGGCGCCATATTGCCGTCGCTGTGGAACACCCACGGGATCGTCAGCTTCTCGGCCACGCGGCGGAAGCGCGAGGCGACGACCTCGCGGAAGACGGCGGGGGAGAAGAACGGGCCGCTCTTGAAGGCCATGTCGTCGGTCGTCACAAAGGCATCGAAGCCGGCCTCGCCCGCCTGCTCGGCGAGTGCGGCTGCCCAATCTGTGTAGCGGTCCAGCACCGCCTCGACCAGGGGGCGGTTTTCATGGAGCGCGACGCAGAAAGCCTCGAAGCCCAGGCTCACAATGGTCGGGAAGAGGCCGAGCCGCGTCACGAAGAACGCCGCATAGTCGCCCTTGCCCTGGGCGAAGGCGCGGGCCTGCGCCCAAAGCCCCTCGTCGCGCGGGTCGGGCAACTCGATGAGCTTCAGGTCCGCCTCGCTCTTGATCATCCCCTCGCCCACGAACTGCCGTCCCCCTTCCCCTTCCCCGGTCTTCGCATAGACAGGCGGGCGGAGGACGTAGAGGATGTTGTCCATCCCCAGCCGCTTGGCGAGGCCCTTGGCCTCCTCGGCCGTCCAGCCATTGTCCCCCACCCCCTCGGCCCAGCCCATCATCCTCCGCGCCAGCCCGGGGTCAATCCACAGCTCGCAGTACGGCACCCGGTCGGGCACTTCGCACCGCAGCGCGGCCAGCACTCTTTCGCGCGATGTCATTGCTTCCCCCAGGTACGGCTCTGCACCGCAAAGCGTACAGGGAACCGCCACTGGCTTTCGCCCCCACTGGGCTTGTCCCAGTGGGGCGCAGGATTGGCAGCTACCCCGCGGTGGGCTTTACCCCCTTCTCCCCCTCTCCCCCCGCCCGCCGCGGGGCGGACGGGGGGAGAGGGGGATGGGGGGTGAGGGCCGCTCGGCGTAGCGGTCAATCCCTCGCTCCACCGACACGAGGTCGGTGGGGGCGTGCACCTCGTCCGGCTCACCTGCTGTGCCGCAGCTAATCCTATAGCACACAAGCCCCCCGCGCTCAAGCGACTGGCCACAGAATGGCCGCTATTCGACGAACCGGAAGGAGAACAGGTCAGCATCCTCGAGCGCGAAACGCAGGCGGACAGGCTTGCCGGGCAATTGGACGAGCCCCCAGGCCATGTAGTTGCTCCGGTTGCCATCGCGGTCCTCGGGCGCGGTCAGCGGGATCAGCGCCTCAGTCCAGCGGTGGAACGTGCGGCCGTCGCGGCTCGACATCAGCGTCGGCTCGACCTGTTGCGTCTTGGGAAGGAACCTCGTGGGGAAGCCAATGAGGGCCAGCCGCCTTTTCTGCCTTCCCCAGGCTGCGTGCCTTTTCCTCTAGCCCCGCCGACGCGGCGTCCCCCTGGTGGACCACCACCCGATAACGCAGGGTTAGGGCTTGGCCCTCGTCAAGCTGGATACCGCCCTTGGCCTCGATACTTGCCTGGATGCCCCAGTACAGGTAGTCCCGCCGCCAAACGGTCGGATAGGGGTTCTGGGGGTGGGCGATGAAAGCCACGCCGTGTACAGATGACTGAATCGCAACGCCCGCTGGTGGGGGTGGTCGTCGCCGGGAAGCCGCGCCTTCTTCCGGGCATACTGGTCCGCGGCCAACTCCGTGCCGTCCGGCGCCTTCAACGGGTAGAAGAACTGCGTCACCGAGGGAGCCCCCTCCTCGACCCCGTAGTTGTAGTCCGTGAAATGCTGGCCGTTGATCTCCACGCGGATCCTCTGCTCATCTTTGACCAGCCGCACGCCTTTGGGCGCGTCGGGAGGCCCGGCCCCCTCCGCCGCCCGCGTGGCCGCGGGCGATGCGGCTAGCCATAGGACCAGCAACGCCGCCGCAGTCCTCGTGGTCTTCACTTGTGTGCCTCCATCGCTTTGAGCAGTTGTTCCACGCGGGACCGCCACTGTTTGTCTTCCGTTGCAGCCTTGATTTTCTCGAGCACAGGCTTCACCGCATCGGGATGTGTCTTGTGAAGCGCGGTGGCGATGTTCCATGCGGCCTGGATCGCCTCCTTTTTCACTTTCGGGTCGTCAAGGTGGCCCGCGACCAGCTTCAGGCCATCCGGATGGGGCTGCTGCCCGAGATGGCTGAGGAACCCCACTTTTTCGGCGGGCTGGAGCGCGATCTCCATGCCCAGGGTGCAGCGGCGGACGATCTCCTTCTGGGCGTCGTCGGGCGAGAGCCGTTTCTCCCGGACGGCTGCGTTCCGCTTCTCGACCAGGGCGCCGATCTGCTTGCAGTAGGCTCGCAGGGCGAGGACGCCGAGGGCCGACTCCGGTTCCTTCTTGCTCGCCCCGAGCAGTTCGTCCATCACGGGCTCGGGGTCGGGCCATCCCGCCATGGCCTCGATTGCGGCGCGGCGGAGCTTCTCGTCCTGCGCGCCGAGCGCCTCGCGCACGAACTTCAGCCCAGGCTCCTGCGTGGCCTCGCCTGAAACGCGCGAAAGCAGCAGGAGCAGCGCCGGCCGGCCCGGGCTCCCGCCCGCGGCCAGGCGGGCCAGGACCGGCGCCGTCCGCCCCGAAGGGTCCTTGATGCGCGCGCCGAGCGCGGCCAACGCAGTGACTCCCACGGACTGCACCTGCTCGCTCGGTTCCTCGGCCAGGCGTTCCACCAGGCGCGGGTATGCCGACGGGGCGCCGATCCTACGCAGGGCAAGGAACACCTCGCTGCGGACCACCCCGTCGGCGTCCTCCGCGGCCTTGAGGAGCACGGGCACGGCCTTGTCGGCGGGGCAGGCGCGCAGCGCCTGCACGAGCGCCACGCGTCGCGGGCCAGAAATGTCTGGCAGAGCTGCGATCAGGCCGTCTGCAAGGGCGGACTTCATCGGGCTCATCTCCACGGCCCCCAGGGCCGCAGCCGTCTCCTTCCCGCCCGCCAGGGCGGCCACGAGCGCATCGGCGGCCCGCTTGTCGTCGAACCGCCCCAGGGCGCTCACCGCGGCAGCGCGCACCGCCGGGTTGGCGTCGTTGACGGCCTCCAGAACGGTGGCAAGCCCGGCGGGGTCGGCGTAGCGGGCCAGCACCTCGATAAGCCGGACCTTGAATGCGGGGTCCGCAGTCTCGACGCTCTCGCACACGGCCGCAACCACCTGCCCGCTGCTGGGGATGTAGTCGAAGACGTTGCCGGTGACGGCGATGACGGAGCGCTCGGCGCCTTTCAGGTTCTCCAGGATCGCCTTCGTCTCCGCCGCGCCGCCCGCCCGGGCCATGCCCAACAGCGCGGCTGCTTTAGCGTACCCGCTTTCGCCGAGCAACTCGTGGCAGATGCCGAGGGCCTCTTGTTTCTTCCCCACTTTCGCAAGCCGGTCGGCGTGGAGCACGTAGGCGTTTGTGGCCTCACGCCTCGCCGTTTCTGGCCCCTGCTTCATGCCGGCCTTGAACAGCGCGTTGGCGGGCTCATCGGCCACCCGCGCGATGCCCAGCAGGGCGGCCGTCCGCACCGCGTCGTTGGCGCTGGCCGCATCCTTGGTGAATTGCGGCAGGCTCGCCCGGTCGCCGCGTAGCGCCAGGGCGTGGAGCAGGGCGGCCCGCCTCTCGGGTTCGACGGCGCCGGCCAACGCCTTGCGAAGCGCCGCCGCAGCTTCCTCCGAGGGAATGGTCTGCAAGGCAAGGACCGCACGGGTGTGAAACAGCGGGTCAGCGTGGGGCAGCAGGCCGGCGAGAAAATCCACGCTCTCCGCCTTCCCAAAGCGGCCCAGGAGCGTCAGCAGCTCGCCCTTGACGACCGGCGGCACGTCCTCGCGCCCGACGTGGGCGATGATCGCCTTGCACAGCTCGGTGCGCTCCTTCTCGGCCCCAGGGCGCAGGACCTGCTCGCACAGTTGGGCCAACTGGACCATGTCCTGCTTGGCGATGAGCGCGCCGGCCTTCTGTTGAATCGCCTCCTCCGCACGCAGTGTCGCGCATAAACAGGCCGCGCCCACCGCGAGCAACGTCGCACATTTCTGCATGAGGGTGTTCATTCTCCGGGCTCCTTTCCTCTAAAGATGCCAGGGTGCCCGGTAGGGCTTGCTCGTCATCCGGTTCGCCTCATCGTCGCCGATGAACTCCTCTTTCACGGGGTCCCACTTGAGGGGGCGCCGCAGCCTCTGGGCGATCTCGCAGGTGTGGCAGAGGAACTCGGTCTGGTACGCCGCATCCTCGTTGCAGATGGGCTTCTCGCGCGTCCTGATGCACGTGCGCCAATCGCCGCCGTGCCCCAGCTTGTGGGGCGGGTCGAACTCGGCATAGCCCTCCCAAAGTCCAGGAGGATCGGCCCAGATGAACGCGCCGCACGTGAGGGCGAGCTTGCCCTTGGTCCCGATGATGAGATAAGGCCCCTCGTAGCCGCCGCCCAGGCGCCGCCGCACATCGTCGGGAATGGGCAGCCCCTCGAAGCCGACCTGCAAGAAGGCCCCGTCCGCGTACTTCCAGGTCGTGATGCTCTTGTACTCCTTGCCGTCCGGGGGATAGATTTCCACAGGGCCTTCTCGCTCGTACCCCAGGATGTGCCGCACCGCGTCGTTGGGGTGCACCGCGCCGCCGTTGACCATGTTGCGGCCGAAATCTATGTACTGGTGCCACGCGAGCACGCCGCGCATGACCGCGCTGTTGAACGGCCGCCAGGGCGCGGGGCCGAGCCACAGGTCCCAGTCGAGCATGTCGGGATGCACGGGTTCGGCGGGCCACAGGCAGGGGATGGCCAACTCGTTGTGCCCGCAGTTGCCAACGCCGGCGGCGACGATCTTGCCGAGCTCCCCTCTGCGCACCAGCTCGCGGGCGAACTGCACCGGCTTGTCCGAAGTACGCTGGGTGCCGTGCTGGTAGACGCGTCCGTGGCGTTTGACGGCATCGCGGATGGCCGCGGCCTCCTGGATGGTCGAGCTCATGGGCTTCTCGCCGTAGACGTCCTTGCCGGCCTTCAGCGCGGCGATGATCTGGATTGCGTGCCATTGCTCGGCGGAGCCGACGGAAATGGCGTCAATGTCGTCGCGCTCCAGCACCTGGCGGAAGTCCAGGTATCGGCCCTGCTTGGGGTCGGGGTAGCCCTTCAGCTTGTCCTTCCGCACGTCGCACCGGGCGAGGACCTTGTCGGCCCCGACCCCCTGGGCCACGCCGCCCATCCCGATGTTCGCGCTTGTGATCATGTCGCTCGGCGGCAACTGGCCTTGGCCCAGCACGTGCTGGGGGACGATGCTCACTGCGGTCGTCGCGGCCACCGCGCCTCCCAGCAACTGCCGTCGAGAAATAGTCCTCCGTCCCATCGCGCATCTCCTCTCTAATGGCAGGGCAACGGAACGTTGTTCATCCTAGCGCGCTGCTGCGGCCTGGTCAATCTACCTCCAGCGACTATCGAGGTCGGGCTGCCCGATGGCCGCGTCGGCCGGCTGGCCGTGGCGGGTGGGGGAAGCGTTCCACACAAGCACGCGATTGTCCGACGAACGGCCAGGACCCTGCACCGACCGTTCGGCCTTTGGGCTCGGGCCCCGCGTAGTCGGGGAGTGTCTTCCCTTGGGAACAGAGGAGACATGCGTGAGAAGGGTGGCAGGAACGCCTTGCACGGGAGCGTTGGCGGCGGCGCTTGCGCTGGCCTGCGCGCCGTGGGCCTTCGCGGCGCAGGGCGCGGCCCCCAAGGGGCTCGCGGCGAAGTACCACGACGACCAGGGAATCGCGAAGGACCCCGCGGT
>Ga0194125_10005336_pt1 | contig 19581 bp, 11 predicted proteins | sample TA2KigC250mmetaG_FD_148626 | JGI IMG/M metagenome (GOLD analysis project Ga0194125, IMG submission 148626) | Freshwater microbial communities from Lake Tanganyika, Tanzania - TA2015034 Kigoma Deep Cast 250m | ecosystem: Environmental > Aquatic > Freshwater > Lake | place: Tanzania: Lake...
AGGAGGCTGTTTTGCAGACTTCCCCCCAACAGTTAAAAGAGTTAAAGGAAAAGAGATTGGCAATGGACAGGGACAGACCCAGCGGATTGTCTATGATTATTCTGGCTCAACCCCAAAAGCCATGACTAAAGAAATCCACAATTCAGACTGGGGAGAGCCAGAGAGACCAACCTACTGTGGTGAACATAAACACTCTATTGCCTGTTCCAGTCATTTTGACAACTATGAATTCCTAGGCTTTGACAAGGTCTCGGTTCTTTCTTATGACTACTCTGGCAATCTTCTAACTAAAACAACCAACTATTATTATCAGCTTAACACAGATCCAAGCTGTGGCTGCCAAACTGGAGGAAGACTAGAACCCTGTGCCATGGTTCATCCGGCCAGAGGCAGAAGTTACCAGACTCAACTTTATGAAAATAACAGTAACCTGGTTAGAGAAAGCAAAAGCACCTTCCTGCCTACCGATCTTTCCTCCTTCTGCGAATACTATACTTATGATAATCTTCCCCTTGTGGCTGAAAAAGAAACTCTTGCCTATGGTTATAATCCAGCTAATATCAATGACAAAAAGATCACCAAGATTGAGAATGACAACCTAGATGACCATGGCCGCTTCCAAAAGACCATCGACTGGGGAGAAGTAACTGCCAGTGGGACAGATGTAGATTCCAAAGACACCAGGATGACCTGGACTAACTATTTATGGAATGACAGCTATAAGATTGGCAAACCAGAAAGTATTGAAGTCTATCAAGGCAGCCAGAAACAGACTGCCAACCTCTTAAATATTAACTACTTCCAATACAAAGAGATAACTGCCGGTGGTCCAGCTCTGGGAGATCCAATTGCTTCCCATACTTTCCTCTGGACTGGTAATCCCACTTTCTCCCAATTACCCACTCCAGGCAATCCCCAGGGAACAACCTTGATAACTACTAGGCAAGACTTTGATGATTATGGCAACAGAAAATCTGTTACCGACGCTGAAAATCATACTACCAGAACAGACTATGATGATTTCTATCACAGCCGGATTATCAAAGTCACAGACCCTTATGGAGATACAGTTGAGAATCGTTACGGGGAAGGGGGAAGTCTCTACCAAATCCTGGGTCTTCCTAAAGAAGTTATAGATCAGAATCACCAAGTAACCTCCTATGACTTTGATTCCTTTGGCAGGCTAAAGACCCAGACCAACCCAGCAGACCGAGAAGGAGAACCAACTCAACAAGTCTCTTACAATAAAGACAGCCAAGGAAGATACATTGTCACTACTCAAACTAGAAAAGATCAAGGAGGAAGCAGCCCTGCTTATTATGTTTCTTCCTCCAGTTTTACCAACGGTCTAGGAGAGATAATCCAGGCCCAAACAGAAGGAGATAACAGACTGATTATTGCCGATACTAAATATAATGCCCAGGGAAAGGTGGAAAAACAGACTCTTCCCTGGGAAGGAGACAAAACTCAAGCTGGCTATTATCAGTCTCCCAACTGGTCTAAGGTAACTACCACCACTTATGATTTCCTAGGCAGACCAAGGATAGTTACCAATCCCGATAGCACAACCTCAGAAACAGTCTATGATGATTTCCAAAGGACCGTAACTACCTTTGATGCTTTACGCCATAAAGCTACTCAATATGCCGATGTCCGAGGCAATACTATCAGGACTGAAGGTTATACCGGGACTGGAAACTATCAACTCTATTCAACTACTACTTCTTTATATGACACCTTAGGCAGATTAACCAACATTACTGATAACGACGGCAACCAAACTACTATTGTCTATGATTCTTTAGGCAGAGTTAGAGAAAGGACAGACCCAGACCTGGGCAAATGGTTATATCCTGAATATGACAAGAATGGTAATCTTCTTTTACACCAAGATGCTAGAGGCAAAAGAATCAGGTTTGAATATGATAGTCTAAATAGACTAACCAAGAAAACCTGGCTGGATGAGAGAAACAAGGTCTTCACCTATGACTTCGGTCATACCGGTGGAATAACTGGTAACAATAGAATTGGTAAGCTCTGGAAAAGATCAGATCCCAACGGTAACTTCTGGGAAGCAACCAATTATGATACCAACGGCAGACTGACTAATGAGAAATACCACCTTTATGACCAAGACTATTCTTTCTCTTACTCTTATGATGCCCAAGATAGACTAACTAACCTTACCTATTCAGACAATGAACAGCTTAAATATGAATACAGCAACCAGGGACTATCTAAAGTCTCTTCTCAGACAAATGACAATGTCTTTGTAAACAACAGAGTCTATTCATTGAACAGCCAACTCACCTATGAGGATGTAGGCAACAACATGAGAAGAAGATATACCTATGACCCAGATAACCTTAGGCTTCTTATTGCCTCAACTGAATATGACCCAAGAAACCCAGGAAAAGCAAATCTCCCCCTTTTCCATTATAATTATGACCCCATAGGCAATATCACTCTCTTGTCAGATTTAGGCAACTCCACCAAGTTTACCTACGATGATTTCTCCAGACTAACCAACGCTTGGGGCCTTTTCACCTACAACGCCTCCTATACCTATGATCCTCTAGGTAACCTTGTGACTAAAAAAGAAGGAGAAGAAAACCTGACATTAACTTATAACAACAGCCAACCAGTCCATGCTCCCAAGTCTGTGAACGATCAACAGCTTGAATATGATGAGGTAGGCAATCTAAAAAGCTGGCTCTCTGATGGTTTCAAAAGCATAACCTGGAACACTGAGAACAAACCAACCAGAATTGAGAAAACCAATGGCCGAACCTTAACTTTTGAATATGATGGCTCTGGTAATCTTACCAAGAAAGAGCTTAACAGAGGAGCTGATGTTGGCAAAGAAACAATTGTCTATATCGGCAACTATCTTGAGAAGAAAACCTCAGTTATCTACGGCAAGACTACTACCGAAACGACTAAATACTATTTTGTCGGTGGAGAAAGACTTGCTCTAAGAAGAGATGGAGGGAATTATCCTGGATTATACTTTATCCATACTGATCATCTGGGATCTTTTTCCAGGATAACTCCTGAAGGAGATAAGCCCTTCCCGTTCCTGGGACAAGACTATTATCCTTATGGCTCAATCCGTACCGGTCATAAACCATACTATCTGACTGATAAATTCTTTACTGGACAGGCCCGTGATGAAGAAACTGGCCTGGACTACTTCAAGGCCAGATTCTATTCTCCCAAACTGGGCAGATTCATCTCGGCTGACACTGCCCAAGGAGCAAACAGATATGCGTATGCTGACAATAATCCTATGAATATCATTGACCCTGTAGGACATCAGGGCTGGTATTTTGGCTTGGCTAACTTATTGATCAAGGGAGGATTTGCCGCCAAACTTTCAGGAGCTTATGGATTTTTAGCTGGACTAGCAGCAAAAGCAGCTGGCTTTTATGGTGGGTACCAATCTGATCTTATTGTTCGACAATACGAAGAATCTCGTACACTTACTGGTGCACCTCCTTTAGATCCAGAAACAATGCAAATGCTTGAAATAGGGAGACAAACTGGGATTGATGTCCAAAGAGCCGGAGAGGCTCTAATGGGAACATCAATGGTAATATACGGGGTTGGTGAATTGGCTCAATTAGGAGGCACATATATGAAACGAGGAGCACCGGCTTTAGGGATAGTAGCAAATGCTGATACGGGGGATGATATTTCTGCTCTTTTTACAAAAACAGATAAGGGAACCTTCATTAAATCAAGTCATATGGCTAAAACACGAGACTACTCTATATTTACTGGTGATGATGTTACAGATGGATCAGGAAAAGCATTTGGAAAAGGACGTTATCTAGGCTGGGAAGGTCAAGGTGAACATGGATATACTCGAGACGTTGAAGGATTAACTAATAAACCGGTTATTTTAGCTGAACAAGGTGAACTTTATGGAAAAAGATATATTACTGTTTACGTGAGTCCTACTAGTGGAGGATTCAAGAATTATGCAGATCCACCGCATTTAGAGTTTACTAGGCAGCATCTTGAATGGTTAGTCAAACAATATGATATCGTGCTAATGTTAAGCGGTAATCCAGACTATAGACAAGTATTAGCAGTTGGGGGACAGATCATCTATAATATACTTCAATAAAAGTAGGGAATATTTATTGTCCGCTTCTACTTCATATCATACACGGGCAGTCACCTCCTTTTGGGTCACTGCCCTATTTTTATTTTAGAGCTTAATTGTCAACTAATTTGAGTTTTGAAATGAGTTCCTGGGGTGTAATTGGGGGTGCTGACGACGATTTTAAGAAAGTCTTTTCCGCAAAAATACTCAAGAAAATATAAGTTAAGAAGTACGCTTCTTAAATAAGAAGGTAATTCTTTTCCAAAACAGAAATTATTCTCCACAGAATCAAATTTGAAATCAAACTCATAAGAAATTAAAAGCCATCAGCAGATCAATAATATTTTGGTATTGGAAAATAAAATGATAAAATAGTTTAAATTTTATTAATCAAATTACCACCTTAACATAGATGGATGGACCTTTAAAAGACACAGGAGCGAACCAAGCTTCCAATGAGCAGAATACGTTTGATTGGAATGTATTAAGTCTCCGAGATGTAAGAACAAATCTTGCTATTCGTGAAATGATACAGGATCCAACAGCGCATGCAAGAGTTGTATTTAATGGATTACAGAGTCTATACGGATTATCTACACAAGAAGATATTGCTAGAACCAGTAACAAAACCTTGAATTCTGGATTGCTGTAATAGTACACTGATGGTATATGAGGAAATTATCCGACCGTCAGTGGAAGGTCATAGAACCACTGCTGCCCCGTCAGGACTATTCCAGAGGAGGCCGACCAAGGGCAGATGACAGGAAAGTAATGGATGGGATTCTCTGGATTTTAAGGACAGGAGCCCAATGGAATGAACTTCCTGTTAAATATGGACCAGCCATGACGTGCTGGAGAAGGTTAAAGAAATGGCAGAAGGAAGGAGTCTGGAAGAATATCTGGCAGAAGCTTCTTTCCATGCTTGAGAAAGAGGAGAAGATTGAATGGGAAGTAACGTATCTTGACGGAACTTTCTCTCCCGCTAAAAAGGGGGAGCAAAAGTAGGACTGACCAAGAAGGGCAAAGGGACAAAGCTGATGGTTTATGTGGATGGAAAAGGTATTCCTATTGCTCTGGAGGTGGAAAGTGCACAAAAGTCTGAAGTAAAATTGGCACTTCAAACAATTGACCAGGTTTCAATTTCAGGAAGACCACTTCATCCGAGGAAGAGAGCAGAAACCATTTGTGCGGATAAAGCCTATGATGCTTCCTGGTTACGGGATGCTTTACGGGCACGAAACATTAAACCCAAGATACCAAAGAAGAGAAAAAGGGGCCAAAAAGATGAACCGTTGTACAATCAAACGATTGTAGACTATTATCGTACTCGCTGGATTGTAGAACGAACCATTTCCTGGTTTTCCTGGTACAGGAGAATCCTTATGCGATGGGAACGGCAGGATGACATTTATGAAGCATTCGTGACTCTCGCCTGCATAATGATCTGCCTTAAGAGGGTTTTGTTATAAGTTCTAGAAGACTGGCCATTTTGCAGGAAATAAATGTCGTCGAACCTAATCTAATTGGAGGCGACCAGGCGATGCTTGAAAGTAGAAGATTTGAAGAGATTTTGACACGATGTCAGTATTATATGACTACAGAACGAGAAACTTATCAAGCCATTATCACTGCTTTATTAGATGTACAAGGGGGATTAAGAAGAATGCTAAATATAATTGGAGAGAAGAGATTAAACCTGGGAATTGCTACTTCTATTCCTACAGAGATAGTGATTACTGCTTTAGGGAAAAAGATAGGTATAGATAAACCCTTTTCCTCTTTTACACCTAATAATATTAGAGCAATTATTGATTTAGTTAATACGTTAGATGTGGGGCAGATTCAAAGTTTGATAAGAATGGATGTTGTCTTTACTACTACAGGGATAAACAGAAATCAAGCTGTTTTACCAGTCTTTAAAACTCAATGGGATGGGGGCACATATTTAGAAGTTGGGGGATCTGTGGGTATCACTCCACTAGAAATTAAACGAGATATTGGGTTTAAATCTGCCATTTCAGTTGATAGAATATCAGAAGCAGAAGCAACTCAAATTTCCACCATGGTTGATTATAGTGCGGAAAAAGAAGGTATCAGGCCAATACCTGAACATTTGAGAGGGACAGTCGCTAGGGAAGTTCAAAGAGTATGGAATTTTGATGCAAGAATAGTACCACTAAGTAGTATTCTTAGTCCTGAATCGCCTCAACCAATTGTTATTGGAGTCCACAATTTGCTTCAACATTTAATTGAAAAAGATACTGTTTTATTAAATTGTCTCCACGCCCTTAATGGAAACGGTTTTTTATGGATCTCTGGTCAGTACAATGGCAATCACGGAATTCTTTATAATTTTGTTGTTGAAATGAAAAATGGCCAAGTAATTGATGTTTTTGTAGATCAAACTAATAAGAAAAGGTCAGGAGGAAAAGCACAAAATCTAAAAACCGAGGAAGAAATGGTACAGGTTTTTACAGAAGAACGGGGAAGTTTCGGTAGGTCAATGTAATAAAAAACAAGACTAAAATCCTCCACCGATAAACCCTCTTTCTACAGCCTCTTGTGCCCTAATCAGATTCTTCGTGATATCTTGGGCGGTTTTAAAACCAGCTGTAGTGGTATCTATTTGCCCATACTCAGAATGTTTATCAATATAAGCGATTACTTGCGCCATTTGCTCTGGTGTTTGCACAACTACTGCACCGCCTGCCCTCAAATTTTCAGCTTTAACATCCGCTCTCTCAAAGTCTCGTCCATTTATTACTGTACCAGAATGTCCAATATGACACTGCATTGGCAGATCATAACCGATGAACCTTACTATTACTGGTTTAGTAATCAGTCCTGCCCTCATAACTTCTGCCAGCTCTTGGGCTGCTAAACCTCCTGGTTCACCAATATAAATAAAATATTTTGTAGCGGGATCATTTTCTGCAATTAGAGCAGCGTCTCTAGCGCTTAAGCCACGGGTGACATCTCCTCCCAAAGAAATTGCAGTACTAATTCCTATATTTTTTTGTTTAAGTACCAATAAAGTCTCAAAAAGTTCTGTACCGCCAGTTCCTCCAATTGCCACATAACCAGGTAGAATACACTGATAGGGAATCTGGCCAATCTTTAAATGTGCATCGGCAAAGTCAACAAAAGCCCGACTCATACCAGGAGAATTTGGCCCTATAAGCCAGATATGATTATTCTTACATGTAGATAGCATTTTTTTAGTACTATTTGTAGGAACCATTTCTGTAGGAACTAGAATAGAGACCACGTTTAAACCATAGTTTAATTTAAGACTCACAAGGGAGTCTACCGATTTTTCTATTCTTACGCCAAATATTCCATCATCAGTTATTTCCGGTTTGTACGGCTCATAACTTACACCGATGATATCTACTCCTTTAGGATAAGAGGCACTTAAATCAAATTGTAGTTCGCCTGGATCATTATAGATATTTATCCCAAGTTGCGCAAGGAACGCCTGGTCTTTTGGGTCGATCTTTTCTCTAATTTGTGGATGGAACATCACCACTTCTGTGCCTGCCAGTTTCATTAATTGAGCCTGTAGTTTAGGAGTCGTTCCATAACCGTGTATAACTACTACAGGTTTGCCTTTTAAACTATTTCCGGGTCTAGCAGGTGAATAATCTTTTCCAAACACTGCATCAGGATGAAACATATCATGTTCCCTCAGATTTTCTATCTCCTCAGCATTATCTGCAGACAGGGCGTTTGGATTTAGAAGATATCTAGCCCGAAGGTTCTTGGCAGACGCAAGCATTGATTCTAATCGCTGTAAATCTAGATCTTCATAGATTCTGTAAGCTTCATCAGCTTCCATCTCGTCTAGTCCTCGCAACGCTCGTACCATTTGATCTAACGTTAGAGACTGGATCTGCACCGGAGGAAGATTCTCATCACTACATGTGAAAGTAATTTGCAGACCACGTGCTTTTAATTCTTTGAGAAATTTTATTCCTTCTGTCTGCAGTCTTCCATCTAATTTGACTACAAATCTTAAATTTGGACTTTCTTCTGCTATTCTTTTAATTGCTCTTGCTACATCAGCACTTGTCCCAAGAGTAGTTAAGACATTTAGGGCAATAGTATCAATGGAAGGATTCGCAGCAAGCGCCATTTTCATGGCAAGATAATATTTCCCTTCAGTAAAATCAAGCCTTAGATCAGAGACATAACCTACTCTTACTCCAGCCTTCACACACCTATCTAAACCTTCAAGAGCAAAACCTGCTCCATTGGTAATATAGGCCACATTTCCTAGTGTATTTTCTGGACCATAGGTCAGAACTTCAGCTGTCATAGGAATTACACACTCATCTGGAGCGCAAACTACATCTTCTGATTTAGTTATAAATAGTCTAACTGCTTCTGGAGCTAATCCCAATTTTGTTGGGTTAATTGCTACAAAACTAATCGTATCATCTGTACGATCAGTCACAGTTCTTATAACCGGAGCCGGTTGTCCTCTTTGGGGTCGACGATAGATATCTTTTATAATCGCAATATTTTCTTCAATGGTTTCTTTTACTGCCAAGAGAGTAGTTTGCGCTTCCTGATACTGAGAATCAAATCGCTCTGCCTCATGAATAAGAGGATCAATAATAGCTAGCTCGCTTGCAGGTACACCATCAGGCAGCACTCTTGTTCTAATTGCGTTTTCTACCTCTTGGAGTGCTGAGGGAATATGCGTGAAGAATTCTTGAGGATCTTTAATTGGAGCTAAAAACATTTCCTTATGTAATCTATCCCAAGTATCATATTGGGTAAACAAACCTTTTGCCTTAGCAACATCAAAAAAAGCTTTCCCTAATTTCTCACACCATTCTGTAGCCCCTTCTAATTCACTCATGAATGGTTGTATCGGCAGCATTCTGCCAATTAGTCTACCTACTGGAATATTCAGTTGTAGCTTGTTCCTTCTTTTATCTACACAAAGAATCAATCCAATTACATTGGTCATTAGGTTGGTATAAGCCTTTCTCCACTCATTTTCGATAGTATTTTCTCTACCATCAACAAAACGGATCAATCCTTTATCTTGAGTCAACTGAATGATTCTTTTTCTTGTAAGATCTTCACCTCCGGAAAGGACAAACGCTCCGCTTTTTGGAGGCGAATATGTAGCAGCTAGACCTGTACCTACTCTGTGGGCTCCTACATAAGCTGACCCTCTGACAATTTTTCCCAACCAACTTTGGGCTAGATTTTCTCCCACGCTTCCGTCTTGTGTAATCTCTGTGAATCTTTGTCTTACTAATGCTCTTGATGATTCATCTAAAATACCGTTTGAGGCTAGAACTATTACGGGCAAGTTTTCTTGTCCTTTTAATTGTCCAGCTGCATCAATTCCTAATATGCCATCTTCAGCCATTGCATAAGTTAGATCAACCAATTCCTCTATTAGCCTAGAGACTTTATCAGCATTCGGACAGGCAAAGATCAGCTCAGGAAGTCTATTTGACCTATACGCTTCTACTAATCCATGAGAAAATCGTCCATGGATAAAAGATCGAACTTGCCCTATTTCATCGCCTGTAGAAACAGCCAAATCCGCTTCCTGAGGAAAAATTCTCGCAGATCTTCCAGTGGCTCTGGTGATAAAAGTCTCTGTCCCAAGATGATATGCAAGAGCCACACCTAAAGCTCCGGGAGAATAGATACCGATGGTATCTGGTTGAAAAGCTCTTCTTTCAACTCCACCAGCAGTTTCAGGCTCTACCATGGGTAATACTAATTGTTGTCGTTCTAATAGCATATTAGATTTTAGATAATTCTTGAGCTAAATATTCAGGTAGATCTCCTGGTCTTTCCAAAACTTCAGTCACATTACCAACTATTTTGTGATATTTAGCCAATCGAAAACCAGGCGGGAATTCAGCTTTTCCTAAAGGACTTGTTCTTTCTACAATTCGTCTGCCAGCAAGACCTAATTCTGTGGTTGTTCCTATCAGTACTATTTTATCGGCACAGTAGAATGGGCCGATACCATCACTACCTAAGATATAAGTATGTCCAACATTAACTACTGGTATCTCTGCATCTTGCGCTTCTGCCAAACCAGCTACGGCCAGTTCTGAAGGGGCCAAAGCCAAAGCCCCTTCTTGGACTCTGCCTCCAGCAGAAATATCAATATAACAAATTGCTACATCTTTTAGTTCTCCAGACTTTTTTCTTGCTACTGCATCCAAACAAGCACGTCGGACCATTTCTCCTGTGGAAGCACCAGCAGTGGCATTAATAAAGTCTTGGTCGCGAGTAATAACTAAAACATTTCTGCCATTAATTTCTGTATATCCAGCAATAATTCCAGACAATGTTCCTGTGTTTTCCTGCGCTTCTTTTATCTGACCTTGATAGGTTCTTGCTCCTGTCCTTCCCATTTTGGCTAAAACATCAGAAGCTGGATCTGGTTCTAAATCGGTCAAAATCTCCTGATCGAATCCTCTTCCATCGGTTAATAAATTGAGCCAGTATTGCGCTGCTCTTTGTCCTCTTCCTTTTGCTTTTTCTATTCGGATAGAAGTGGCAATGGAGTCGGCTTTTCTTAAAGTCTTTTCACCAAGTCTGGCTAGTTTGGCTAATCTTTCCGCCCGGATTTCTGCAGACGATCTACTGCTTAAGATAGTTATATTCCGCAATAAATTCATCGTTAAGACTCTACTTAAATCATTATCATCGGCAGAGATTATTTCATCAGCAATTCCTGCTTTTTGTAGCTCATGTGGAAAAGCCCCACCAGCAGCAAGTAGAGCAAGTCGATATTTATGATATGTCTGATAGAATAATCGTTTATATAAATAAATAATATCTCTTGCGTCTCTACCAAGAGAGAGAGCCTCGATTTTTAGCCTAGCAGCCAGAAGGATTTCTTCTAATCTATCTTTATTTATACTTCCATCCTCAGAAAATATATCTTCCCATGAGGCTCTGATATGCGGTATTTGCTCAGGGGTAACTGCCAACATTCCTTCGGCTTTCAAAGCTTTTGAGATGGCTGCCTCACGATGCACTGAATCATAATCATTTATATTAGAGGCTACTGCATGAAGTGATTGCAGACTGTTCCATCCGGTTTCTCGTAATTTACTAATTTGGGCTGATAACTTACTTTTTGCCTGAGAAACTAAATAATGATTCCACTCTCTATCAGCTACGCCTGACGCTGCTTTTGATTTAGTATAATCCCGAACTCCCATAACTACAGCCTCTACTCGTTTATCTTCATCTCCATCACTAATAACCTGGGTTAAATTCTCGATTGCTTCATCGTTCTCCACCGAAAGACAAATTTTGAATGCTCCCGAAGATAATCCCAAATCAGTTTCCACTTGGCGCATAACCTGGGTGAGCTGTTGAAGTTCAGCAGTAGTAGCTGCCTCAGTAAAGCGAATTCCAGTTAATCCCACACTAGACAATTCTCTTAAAATATTTCTCACATCGTCAATCGTCCAGAAACCAGAGAAATTATCAGCCTTTATCCGAAAATAAACTTCGGTATTTTCTCTTGTCTTTTTTTCTTGTGCCTCTTCCATTGCCCTTTTTACCTGTGTCAGGAATTCTGATTTGTCAAGATGTTGGCTGGCCTCTGCCCTTTTTTGCCAATCATCGGCGTGGATTGTAATCATGTCAGCACCTCTAGTCAGCATTCCACTAACAAAACGAGAATTTTCGGCAGGCATGATAAGCATTATTTTTTCCTGACTTTGGGAGGCTTCTTCCTTTGCTAACCTGACTACTGCTCTTAGATTTTCTTCATCTTCTAGCACGGCCTGGGCTGCCTCTTCTCTTCCTGCCAAGACTTCTTCTATCACCTTCATTCCTTGTACAAGATTAGGGAGATCCATATTATCTAGGGGTAAACCTAATTGTTCTAATAATAGCCGATTTGCTCCAGCAGTAATTTCTGGACTAAACCGAAGCAAATTTAAAGCTTCTTCTACTTTTATAACTGTCAGCAGCGCTCCTCTATCGAAGATCAAAGTTCTATCTGCTATCTGCCAGGCGGCATGAGCTCCGGCACTGGCTGCCTCTCCGGTAATGACTGTAATTTTGGGTACAGTCAGACGAAGTCCCAAGGCCATAGTTTCTGAAATTTGTCTTGAGATTTGACCTACCTCACTCTCAAATAGGGGATCGGCTGAAGTAATCGCGTTAAAAAACACAATTGGAACTCCCTTTTCTTGAGCATGTTCCATGGCTCTGCGCATTTGATAAACTCCTCTGGCGGTGACCAAACCTTCTTCTACACCTCCAGCAGCAATGAACATCACCTCCCTAGTTTCTGTTGGAAAAACAGGGTTTACTAATTCGCCTAAAATGGTTATCACCGTTGGATCATCTTTAGTCATTTTTTCTTTTGCCGCTGCAAATCTTTCGGTGTCATTCTTACTCCAATCCGGAAATTGTTCCTGTGCAAATACTTGCCAATCGGTTGTATGTTCATCTTCTGGAGCAAAAACTAAGTGCTGTTTTAGCCTAATATAACCGCAATCAATTAGAGATTGAAGTATTTGCCGAGGAGATAACCTATCTGGACTTCGGGCCAGAGCCAGATCATCTTTTGGTTCTTGCTCTGTTTGCATCCAGCAATAGTCTCCTTCGGAAAGACCCATAGATAAAGTTTCTGGTGCAACTGTCATATTTTCAATAATTGTCTTTTTATATCCTTCCAGATTTAATTTTTCTGATATTTAGCAGAAAAATCGGAAAATAATAATAAAACTAATTATTATATTAAATTAAGTTGGTACGATAGCAAATTTAATCCTTTTTGTCAATTCTTTCTGCCCACTTGACAAAATCCACTATTTGATATATATTACATCCCATAAAAATAAATATAGTCTAAAAATACCCTGCCTTAATTTTTTTTGTTACAAACTCCTGCCTGTAAATAATACATGCCAAGACCACCAGAATTGCCGTCGGATCTTCGGATAATTGGGGCAAAAAATCTTTACCCGCATGAATTTGCGATGCTTCAGGGAAGGGAGCTAACCTCTCTAATATCAGAACGCCCTATCCCAGGTCTTGGAAAAAGATTGCGAGCTCTTGAGCGAGCCGGAGAAAAAGAATTTCTTGCTGGAGCTCGATGGCGAGCCTTGCATGCATACGAGCAGGTTGCCAAAGACCATCCGGAATTAAACCTTGGCCCCGAAATGGCAGATAGAATCGTTACCCCTAGTCAGGAAACTTATATTCCGTTAGAAGTAGAATATAAAGGTGAAATCTATCATTGTCTAGCAGCTCGAGCTTGGTTTGATGATTGGTTACAACATCCTGATGGTCATATAAGAAAAGGAGGAATTAGATATGTAAGTGTTAAAGAGATTAAAGAGGGCAGACTGCATAGAATTGCCAATGAGAAAGCTGCAGAGAAACTGATGAAGGATGATGTTAAGGCTTTGGGTTTGGAAATGCTTCTTAAGAATTTTGGAGTTAATTTCAAAGATTTTATACAAGCATCTGGGATCACTGCTTTAGCTCCGGAAATAATGGAACAGCTTGATGTCATTGGAGGTGCCAAGGGCGTCATCGTCGGGCCTAGAGATTTGCATGAACCAGACCATCAGGATTTCATAAAAGCAGTATTAAAAGAATACGCAAAACAAATGACTTTACGGGGAGTTGTTGGGAGTCGTAAAGATGTACCAGCAGGAGATATAGGCACTACTACCGCTGGGGCAATGGATGCTTTTGTTGAAGGGCACAGGTTGGGCTTGAAAGGTGAAATTCCCGAGAACGAAATATTAGCTACAGTAACCGGTAAGAATGTAGGAAATGGAGGAAATGAAGCCAGAGCTACTGCTACTGCCTTTGGTACTAAAGAAGCTTTAATGTTATGGGCTAAGCGAAAAGCAGAAAAAGCAGGAATATCAGTGGAGGCAGTACTTCAAAGTTTGCGAGTCGTTTTTGATGGAGCTGGCAATGCTGCTTTACCAGCAGCTAAAGCTCTAGCGGAAATGGGTGTAAAAGTTGTCGGAATGACAGACACAAAAAGTGCTATATACTGTGAATCAGGATTAACAGTAGAGGATATTGATGGCATTGAAAGGACAAAAGAGAAGCGCGGTAGCCTGGCGAAGTTTGCTGCCGCACAAGACTTAGGTCGAATAACAACAATAGCTAAATCAGAAGCAGAGATTGAAGATGGAAAACGATGGCTTTGGAATAAAGAAAATAGTGGAATGAATGTGCTTTTTGCTTCTTCTGCCGAGCGGATAATAAATGAAAGTAATGTTGAGGCCATTCCAAATGACTGTTTAATAATCGATGGAGCCAATGGTCCGGTAACTCCAAAAGCAGAAAAACGTTTGATCGAGAAGGGTATAGAGCATTTTACTGGCTCTTATGCCAATGCCGGCGGAGTAATTGCCTCTTTGGTGGAGTGGGCAGCCAATATGGCAGATATAAAGGTAAGTAAAAAGCAGACAGAGGCCGCAATTAAATATGTAATGAAAAGGAATTTTGAAGAAATGTATGCCTTAGTTGAATCAGGAAGAGTAGCCTCTCTAGCAGAAGCCTTCTATTTCCTGGCAATGGAAAGAATAGTTATGGATAGGTTATACAAAGTGGAAGAAATACCCCAATCTAAAATCCCACAGGTAAATATCCCGGTCGAGAGACAGATAATTTATGAAATTGAAGATCAACATCCTGAAATAAAAATTCCCGCTACAAGACTTTTTCCCCAACATTCATAATTATCCGATAAAAGACCGACAATTTAAAAAACAATAAAATCCAAACAATCCTAGGATAGCCTTATACAAACCAAAAGAAGGCTCTACTATCTGATCAGATTTAAAGTTCAGATAGCATCAAGCGCCTCAATTAATTTTGATATTGTCTTGTCTCTTTGATATAATTCTTTAATTTTATTTTTATGAATGAAATATTAAGACGCGTTGATTTCGAACAGGCTGTTAAGTCAAATCGATGGATAGAAGCAGCTGGTAATCTTATTGTCTTCCCACAAGATGCTTTAATTGAACCTTGTAGTGAAGTGCTAGATGGCTTTGACGCAAGGAAATTAGAGAGACCTCCTACAGCAGATGAAATTGACTATTATAAATCTGTGATAGTTATAGACGGTGGTATCCCGAAAGAAGATGAAGATTTAAGAGTACAATCATTATGGCTAGGCAATGGACCTTGGGCAAATGTGGGGATTGTTTTCCCAGATTTAAGAAGTAATTTAACACACTTTCAAACACTACAAGGCGTCCTCTATCCCAAAAGAGTGGATTTCCCCAAAGATCTCCGTGCCAATTCCCAAGGAGAGATCGAATCGTGGCTTCAAGCATTGGCAACTCGAAGAGTGATATGTCTAACACATCTATTACCTGATAGAAGACGAGCACATACCCTAGAGCAGCTTATTAGACCTGATTCATTAACTCATAGACTGGGTATTTGGGGTATTGGCGATATCGGAAGAAATGTTGCCGTTGCCATAAGAAGCCAAGATATTGCTGATAGCGGTGTAAGCACTCTATTAATTGGTGGTTCAAGAGATGATGAAAATGTAGATGCATTATATGAAGAGCTTCAACAAATCAATATTGAAGGTATTCATCAACCAGAGGTTCGAACAGTAAAAAAGGGTGAGGAGGATAGATATTTTAAAGAATGTGATTTGATCCTTATTCTTGTGGCAGCAAACATTCCATCTCCAGAGACCGGAAGCAATATCGATGTCAGAGCTATACAATATCAAGACAATTTAGAATTATTGAGACAGTTCATTGCCAATGCGCCAATAAAGTTTGACGGACAGATACTGATTGGTACTGATCCGATAGAACAATTGATCTGGGCAATATATAAGGAGGCAAAAAAAAGAGGATTAGGTTGGAATACTCATCAGTTTGCTGGATTTGGAGGAATGATAAATAGATCGCGGGCGCTAAAGGAGGCTTACGAACTGGGGGTTGGTCATCTTTTTATAAAAAGCGGAAGAACCTTTGGTCCTCATGGCAAAATGGCCCTAGCCTTTCATACTCATACAGCTAAGCATTACAATATCAGAGCAGCTGAAGAACTTTCTAGAGCGACAGCAATGGCTAATTATGTGATTCGAGCCAAAGGAGAAAAACCATTTTTTGGTCCTGCAGCATTAGTCGCTCAAGGAATTCGGCAAATGAGATATCCAAATGAAGGAAGAAAAAGTGGTGTGTTATACGCGAGTCCTTTTCTACCGGCAGATCAACCCAACGAATTTGGTGCCTTTTTCGGATGCAGGGTCAGATTTCTACCCGGAGCTTCAGCATTTACTCCCAGTGTTGAACAACCTTATCTACAACAAATCATGGATATCTTAATTAGATGTCATAGATTCGTTCGGGTAACAAGCTTAATTCCTGGAGCTTTGCAGGTAGACCCATATGATTTTGTAGGACCTGATGAACATATAGCGTTTCATCCTCATGGTATGAAGGAATGGGAAGAAAAGGCAACAAAATAAATTTAAGTATCTATTTTATGATATTAAATCTATCTCTGTATTATTCCTGCCTGACTTAATAATCTAAAGCTAATAAATAAACTTTTCATAATTTTCTATGATAGCATCAGTAATCGAGAGGCTTCCAATGACCTATGGAAGTTTTCAAGAAGTTCCTGCTTTCACAGATTTGGAACATAAAGGTGAGGAACTGTTGGCTAAACTTACTGATTTGGGAATCTGGCAAGGACTTGAGAGGATAAATCGATTAGAGCCAGCATTGCGATGTGCTGATGTAGCCAGTAGCGCAGCCCGAAGATTAAATGAAATTGCGGCTCTGGCGGGTGTTGATCCGTTAGTTTCTCCAAGAGTCACTTTCTTGGTCGGTCTACTATTCAAAGCTGGACAAGCTGTAGACGAGCAGATGATAGACACCTTCGGCCTTAATGAATTGGATCCACACCGTTTGGGATTGTACGAATATCCATCGTACGCTCCTGAACGAACTACTTCTACCAGTCGAGTATTGAAATTGGCCCTTTTACTACAAAAATTAGGTTATCCTTGGCATGCTCGAGCCATACTTCATGGACCTCATCCCCAATTTTTTGATGGAGCAGAGCTGCCAACTGTATTGGCAGCTTTGGCAAATGCAAATTTAGCGGAAAATAATCAGGGAAAATGGCATTCTTATCTACATCCGGCAGTAGCTTTGCTGGCAATAGACCCATATGCTAGAAGAAGTGACGAATTAGCGCCGCAGGACGCAAAAGATTGGGTCGATCGGGCACACGTTGTAGCCATCAACACTACACTTCAACACACTCTTAGAACCCAGGCGCAGATTATCTTTACCGATGAGCCTTATGAGCCTGATGAAAATGAACAGAGACAACGTTGGTTCGTAGTAAAAGAAATGTTTGGACAACTCGGATTCCCCTTTCCCACAGAGGATGAGTATGCCCAACAAGAAGGAAAGCTTACTTTACTAAAAGAGTGGATGGCAGAGTATCAGATTGAAAATCGATTAAGGGCAAAACAAGCTACCTCACCTCACCGGATTGATGATCATAGTTGCATGGTATCCAAACTTCTACGGCAACTAGGAAGAGAGTTTAACGCTATATCTCAAAAATTTGAGGGGAGACCGCTTTTAAATGAAGATTACATGGAAGCTATTGGAAAAGCTCATGATGGAACAAAAGCATTTGGTCTTGAAGAATTGTCATGGCTGTTGTCTTTAAAGAGATACGAAGCGGAGTTTCAACACGCCTATCCACCAGAAGTAGTGGCCAGAGGGACGGTAAGTTTAAAAACAAATTCTGACGCTCAATTATATGCCTGGCTTCGTCATTTTGAAGATCGTCATGGTATTGATCCACAATCAGCTAGTTTAGCAAATGATTTCCTGTCAGGCGTCTATCATTTATCCTCTCTTATCTCTGTGCTCTTATCTTATGCGGATTTGGCTGTTGTCAGGGAACAAGAGGGAAGAGGACCTGTAATATATAAACCCGACATTACAGAGCGTTTTCTTTATACGACAAAAAGATATGTATCCGATCCACATACTGCTATTATAGGTTATGCAAAACTGACGACAGCGGTAGCATCTTTATCTTGGTATTTGGGTTTTAGATTACCTCAAGAAGGTAGCAATGATATAACAGAAGGTAGTCTTGCATCAATAGGTTCCCTTAGTATAGAAGATCAGCAAACAGCTATTTTGAGTTTACAACGAATGGCTAGAGTCTTTGGATTATTCGGCATTGTCATACCACTACAACTAAGATCATACTTAGAAGTCCAAAATAATTGAGGAGTGTGCGGCATTTTTCCTCGATATTGATGATTTTCGGATAAAAAAGAAAACTGAGAGGTAAAAAATGCGAAAATTATGAGGCTTTTACACAATAAATTACACATTTTATTACTTGACAAAATACACAATATATTTTATATTTGGACTATATGGATTCTACTTTTAATCTGGATGATTTTACTCAAAGACTTCTGCCACTCACTGTTTTGCGAAGGAAAGCCGGTGAAGTGCTGGCGAAACTGCAGGAAGTTAAAGTTTATGTGGTCACCAAAGATGGTAAACCGGTAGCCAAATTGAGTGCCTTAAACGAACCAGCAGTAGTAGAAACCACCAAGGAAAGACTTGCCAGACTAAGATCACTTATTGGTGGATTCCGTCTGAGAATAGGATTGACTCCAAGGCAGTTAAACAAACTTATAGAAGAAAGCTATGAGAAAATGCTTCCTAGATAGTAATATCCTGGTTTATTTAAAAGATAGCTTATCACTCCATCATCAAGCGGCGGCAAAAAAATTATACAATTTAATCTCTACTAATACTTCTTTGTATATATCTCCATTGATCCTAGACGAATTTTTATATATCTTCCAGAAAGCCATCATAAGAGAAAAGATTGCCTCTCCTTATAGACAGCTCCAAAGAGCAGTTGGGGAAATATTGCAAATCCCTTTGCTTTCCATAGTCAATCCATCCAACAGCAGCAGTAAACAGCTAAAGGTTATTGACTATATGGAAAAATTTGGTCTGAAGCCGAGAGATGCCTATCATCTCCTGACGATGACATCAAATAATATTGATTCTTTTGCCACTTTTGACGACGATTTTAGACGAGTCTTTTCCGCAAAAATACTCAAGAAAATATAGCGAAACAAAATAAAAAAACGCATATTTTTATTTTGAACGCTATAATGGAACGTACAAATTCTAAAGAATTATTACGTTCCTATAATGGAGTTCAAATTTGAATGCGCACATTTAAATTTGTTTCTCCATATAAGATTTAAAAGGACGCTTCTTAAGCGCAAGTGTGATTCTTTTCCGAAATAGAAACAATACCGCAGCGATTGCTACTATAATTTGAGGAATAACATTATGTCTGGCTGGTTGATAGATAGAAATTCAATGTGATGTATACTGAGAGAAGGATAGCAAGATAGAAAGGAAAGATTAACTAATCGGAAGAAA
>Ga0194125_10005337_pt1 | contig 19580 bp, 21 predicted proteins | sample TA2KigC250mmetaG_FD_148626 | JGI IMG/M metagenome (GOLD analysis project Ga0194125, IMG submission 148626) | Freshwater microbial communities from Lake Tanganyika, Tanzania - TA2015034 Kigoma Deep Cast 250m | ecosystem: Environmental > Aquatic > Freshwater > Lake | place: Tanzania: Lake...
ACCAGATTGTCAGGGGAAACCGCACTAACTATTAGACGTTGTCAGACACCGAAGGATGCGTCAAAAGGCACGAATCAGCTGGTTTTTAGACAAGCTCCACTTCCCCATTTTCAGAGCGATGTCAAGTTCCGGTGACACAACAAGAGATCCCTGAGTTGCGGCTCGGCTGATTCAGAAGCGCGCGTAACCCGACTGCCGGCCCGCAGGCATACCGAAGCTGCGACCGGGAGGAGGCCCGGTTCTGCTGTTTGCTGACCGGGAATTCTACAACGTTGTGTAATTGCGCGGAGGCCGGTTTTCGGGCCTATGTGCTTGAGGCTTGAGGCGTTAGGCTTGAAGCTGACGAAATGACCCCTGCACTCCCCACGTCGTTCGGGACACCGTTCGGATCGTTGCATCGTACATCGTTCCTCAGACAGTCGCGGACGTAGTCCCGGAAAGTCCTTCATCCTTTGTCCGGGGAGGAGAGTGAACAGGAGTTCGGGGGCTTGTGTGCCGGAGAGCAGGGGACGCAATCTGCCGGTTTGCAGTCCGGGTTCCTCTCCACTGAGCCCGGCCGCTTGTGGCCCGGACAGCCGCGGAGACTGCGGCCGGGGTTGCGTGCGGTTCAGACTCCGGACTTGCCTGGCGGTCTATTCCCCGCTCAGTCTCATCCGCGGGGCCGCCAGCCGTTGGCCGCGGTGCTCGCGGAACCCGAGTCGGCCACCGGCCAGGGTCAGCTTGAGCGGCCCCAAGGAGCATTCGCGCCGGCCGGCACGCAAGACAGCCAGCAAAGGGCAGCGGCGGCGCAACCGCGTCGCCGCCGCTGTGATAAGCGCTACGGTCTTAGGTACTTGTCCGGGCTGGCGGCAAAATCGTCCTTGCAGCTCTCCGCGCAGAAGTAATACGTCTTCCCCTTATGGTCGTAGCTGCATGCCGCCTCTTCCTTAGTCACCGTCATCCCGCATACCGGGTCCAGATTGCCTTCTTCCTTGGCGTGATCATGGCTCATTCTTACCTCCTAGCTGTTCGGCTGCCGCGAAGTGGATTCGGTTCAGGCCGGCTGGTGTTCGGCCAGCCAGCGTTTGACCTCGGGCAGCCAAGCGGTCTTGATGTCGGCGGCAACCCAGCGACCGAGGATCTTCTCCCCGTCGCTGGCGACCACCAGTGGCGGTGTATCGGTCCAGTCATACCATGCAAAGTCGGCCAGATTCTCGGGTGTGGCCGCGGACCCTTCGACGTACCTGACTTCAGGTGCGACGCCGGCCCGGCTCAGCACGTCCTGGGCCTTCCTGCAAAGTTCGCAATTCTCCTTGGCAAATACCTGAAAATTCAACAAGTCCTCCGGTTATTCGGTTGAGACTGAAAGCTACTCCCCCCTCCGGCGAAATCAAGAGTCGCCGCGACGGAGGCCGTCAACCCGTCACGGAGGGCGGACGCACGCCGTCCCCTCTTGTATCCGCCTCTGCCTGCAGCGCTGTTTCATCTCACCCTGGTGAGTACGTCAGCCACTTGACGCCGTCAAAACTATCGACGGGGGGAGGGTGTGTCCGCCGGCAGGGCAGCGTCCAAACCACGAACCCGACGGCCCGGAAAGAAGCCCGGTCACGCCCCAGAACCGATATTGCGCCACGAAAGACACGAAACAGATGGGTGCGGCATGACTCAAGTCCGTTTCATCCTGATCTTCGTGGCAATCAACCTCGGAATCAGGGTCACTTCAGGGTCACGCCGCGGACTTGACCTCGAACCGGCCTTCGCCTACAATCAGGCCTTCCCCAGGTCGAGGCGCACAATCCGCCGCGTCCGCCTCTGTCGCGGGCCCGGCAAACGGAGGTAGTTGTGAACAGACTCCATCTTGCGACCGGACTGATACTGGCCGCCGCCATCGCCGTCGCCGAACCCGGCTACACCGGCTACTCCGGCGCGCCGGGAACCGGTGGGACCTGCGCTGGTTCATGCCACGGCTCGGGCACGGGAACCATCCAGGTGGTCGGGTTCCCCGTGGCCTACGAGCTGGGCCAGAGCTACGTGATCAGTGTCTTCAAACAGAGCGGCAGTTCGATTTCCAACTTTAACGCCTCGGTCCGTGTCGGCACCGGCTCGACCAATGCCGGCACCATCACTGCCGGCTACCAGACCGCAACCTACAACGCCGGCAGTGAATCGAATGGCGTGCACCTGTCGAGCAGCAACAGGGACTCGTGCACGTTCTCCTGGCAGGCGCCTGACACGGCGGTCGGCGACGTGAAACTCTATATGGCCGGGATCCAGGGTGGCAAGAACGGTCCCAACACGACCGTCATTCTGACCTCGTCGCCGATGACCGGGGTCAGCGAGGAGACGCAGCGTCATTTGGGCCTGGCGCTGAGGTTGGAGCCGACGGTTGCTTCCGGTCTGGTCGGCATCCAGTTCTCGCTACCGGCAGGTTCTCGCGCGTCGCTGCGAGTCGTAGACCGGGGCGGCAGGCTGGTGGCGAGGATCGGCGTGCCGAAATCTGGACAACCGATTGACTGGCGTCCGCTTGACCGCGAGGGCAGGCGGCTGGCCGCCGGCACCTATCTGGTCGTTCTCCAGAGCAGCGGAGAGCGGCTGGTGCGCAAGCTGGTATTGAAGTAGGCTTGCCGGTTCATCTCTTGCGTCGGGGCGGGCCATTGCTCGCCTCGGCGCTGGTTTTAGCCGCCGCCATGGGCAGCCTGTTCGGGCCCGAGCCGGTGCAGAAGCTGGTCGGGTCACCCCTGTTTCTGATCGGGACCGGTATCGTGGCCCTCGGCAGTCTGTTGGCGGCGGCCATCGCCGTATCGCGCCGTGCCTGGCCGAGCGTTATCAAGCACGCTGGTCTCGTGATAGCGCTGCTCGGCGTCGCCGTCAACCAGAGGAGTGCTCACAGCGGCTACCTCTTCCTCGAACAGGGCGCCGGGGCAAGCAACTTCGCCCTGAGCCGCAGCCTGCGCCGGGTCGAGGACCTGCCGGAACCACTTGCTCTGGACTCACTGACATCGATCGGCGCCAAGGCGTTCCGGCCCGCTCCCGTCGCCTGGGTCACGGCTGCGGAAGGAAGATCCGTGCCCGTGACCCACAACCACCCGCTCGGCCTGGCCGGCAGACAGGTGCTCCTCTCGCAGATCGCGGCCCCGGGATTCCTCCACGAGTACGAGATCGCGCTCGGTGAAACCGAGTACCTGTTGCTGCATAACCAGGTCACCGAACCCTCACCCGGCATCCACCTCTGGAGCTTCGGCTACGACGCTGAGGCCGGGCGCGTCGGGCTGATGCTCGACAACGAGCAGCGCTGGCTCGGTATCGGAGAGAGCGCCGAGGTCCGGGGCCAGGTACTGAAGCTCATGTCCGCGACATTCGCCGCCAACCCCGGCGCGATTCTCGTCCTGAACGACGTCCGGTACCGTTCTCTCGTCTTCATCGGATTCGGACTCGTGCTGCTCGGGCTCCTGCCGCCGCTGTTCCGAAGGGAGAAGCAGTGAGTGGCCCGGTCCCGCTCTACGTCGCTCTTGCCGGCTACACCTCTGCCGCGGTTGCGGCCGGAATCGCGCGGGGCAGGCCGCAGCCTGGGCGGCTGTCCGTAGCGAGCGTGGTCGCCTCGGCCGTCGGGCTGTGTCTGCAGCTCGCCTTCACGGTGGCGCGCACTATCTCCGTAGGCTTCCTGCCGTTCGCGTCGCGGTTCGAGTCGATGGCCCTGTTCGCGCTGGCCGTCCAAGTGACAGGCCTTATCGTCTATCTCGCGACCCGGCAACACTCGGCCAAGCTTGGAGCCGACGCCATAAGCGCGGTGCTGCTGGTCGGGGCGTTGATGCCGTTCGGATTCCATCCGGGCGGCGGAATGAACCCGATCCTCAACAGCCCATGGTTCGCGTTCCATATCATTGTGGCCTTCGGTGGCTATGGTTGCTTCACGGCCGGCCTCGCCTGGTGCATTGCCCACCTTTTCGACCGCACGCTCGACCTGAACCCGACACTGCCGCACCGGCTGGCGCTGGCCGGGTTGGTGCTGCTCGGCGCCGGCATCCTGACCGGCGCCATGTGGGCCGACAGCTCCTGGGGCACGTACTGGAACTGGGACCCGAAAGAGTCCTGGGCGCTTCTGACCTGGACGGTGATGATGCTCTACGTCCATCTCGGCGGCCGCCGCCCGTCCCGGGCCACCTCCGGGATTTGCTTTGGCCTTGCCTTCGCTATAATGATGTTCACGTTTATCGGCATCAACCTCCTCAAGTGGGGGCTGCACCGGTACTAGATGACAGCGTTTAAGGAGGCGTACGTATGAGACTGAACACGGTCCTTGCCCTCTTCGCCGCCGCATCTCTCTGCCTTGCGTCGGCGTCGTTCACCGGCTACTCCGGCGCGCCGGGAACCACCGGCACCTGTGCCGGTTTCTGCCACGGTTCAACGGGCGGCACCATCACGGTCGGCGGATTCCCCACCAGCTACACGCCGGGCCAAGCCTACGTCATCACCGTCGCGCATAACGGCGGTTCGTCAATCGACAACTTCAATGCCTCGGTCCGAGCCGGTTCCGGTCCGACCAATGCGGGCGCAATCACCGCTGGTACCAATACCGCGGTATACAGCGTCAGCGGCGAGACCAACGGCGTCCACTTCACGACCGCGGGCCAGGCGTCGGGAACCTTCACTTGGACCGCACCCGATCCTGGCGTAGGCCAGGTCAAATTGTACCTCGCCGGTCACCAGGGCGCGACAACAGGCGGACCGAACACGGTAACCGTGCTCACCTCTGACGGCGCGGGGGTAGCGGAAACCGAAGGCCGCCGGGTTCCGGCCTCGTTCCGGCTGGAACAGACGGTCGTATCCAGCCACCTCGTCCTGCGCATCGACAACCCGCGGTCTGCCGCCCGCGTCCGCATCCTCGACCGCGGCGGCCGGGTCGTCGCGCGCCTGGCCGTATCTGCCGGCGCGAACCAGACGATTGCCTGGCCCCTGCTCGATGGTCGCGGCCGCAGGCTGACTGCGGGCGCCTACTACGTCACGTTCTCAGCCTCCGGGGCCAGCCGGGTGGCGAAGTTCACGGTTACCTCTCGCTAGAACTTCTGGCCTGAGACCGGGCGCTCCGCGTTCCCGCGCGGAGCGTCCGTCATTTGACGCCCGCCTCGCCCGACGCTATCCTCAGCCTCAACGTGCAAGAAGTGATTGAACGGACGCTGCGCGCCCTTGGCCGGCCGTACGAACGCCTGCTCGAACTCAAAGGCGCGCGGAGACTGTTCCTCGTCGGCGGCACGATTCGGGATATCCTGCTTGGCCGCGAGCCGACCGACTTTGACTTCGCGGTGTCGGGGTCGGGTCTCGAGTTCGCCTCCGCCTTTGCCCGCAAGGTTCACGGCAGCCTGGTGGTCCTCTCGGAGCCGGACGACGAAGCCCGGGTCGTCTACTACCGAGACCTGACCTTCGACTTCAACGGCTTCGGGAACAAGAGATTCGAGGATGACATCCGTCGCCGTGACTTCACTGCCAACGCCCTGGCCGTGGAAATCCTGCCGGACGGCGTCGGCGACATCCTGGATATCGTCGCCGGCCGCAGAGACATCACCGAGCGCCTGCTCCGGCCCGTCACCCCGGACTCGCTCAAACTCGACCCGCTCCGCCTGCTCCGCGCCATCCGCATCGCCCTCGAACTCGACTTCCGCATCGATGAATCGGTATTCGACCTCGGCCGCCTGGTCACGCTCAAGAATACCGCGCCCGAGCGCATCGGCGCGGAACTGCTCCGGATAATGGAGTGCCCCGGCTCCTACACCTACATGCGCAAGCTCTTCGACCTCGGCCGGCTGCAGGACATCCTCCCCGAGCTCGTACCGCTGCTCGCTGACGAGGACCTGCGCGAGCACTCGCTGCGGACCTACTACAAGATCGAGGAAATCGTCACCGACGACTCCTACTTCCATCGCTTCGACCTGGAGTGGACCGCGTACTTCGACAAATGGGGAGTCTCCGAAGCACCGGCCGAAGTCGGTGGCGAGAAGTCAGATGTCGGAAGTCAGAAGTCGGACACTCCGGCGGACACCGTGTCCCAGCGTCCCCATGTTCCCGCGTCCGCTCCTTCAACTCCCGACTCTCCACTCCCGACTCCCGCTCCTGACTCCTCCCTCCACTCTCCTCCCTCGTCCCTTCCCTACCGCCGCGCCCTCCTCAAACTCGCCGGCCTGCTCCACGATACGGCCAAACCGGAAACCCGTTTCATCAACGTCCAGGGCGAAACCCATTTCTACGGTCACGACAGCCTGGGAGCTCGCGCTGCCGCCAGAATCGGGCGCGACCGGCTCCGCCTCTCCCGCGCCCAGACCGCCATGCTCTCGACCCTGGTGGCCGAGCACATGCGGCTGCACCTGCTCGCCACCGCCCCGGACCTGACCGACAGGGCCGTGCGCCGGTTCTTCCGCGACCTGGGCGAAGACGCGTTCGGCATGATGATCCTCTGCTTTGCCGACGGCTGGGCCACTGCCGGCCGCACCGGGCACCTGGAAGACACAATCGCGCGCATGATCGACCAGCGCCGTGCCGAAGCCGCGAAGCTGAAAGTGAAGCGCTTCGTCACCGGCAACGAGCTGATTGCGCTCGGCCTCAAGCCCGGCCCGGTCTTCAAAGTCATCCTGCAGGAACTGGAGGACTTGCAGCTCGAAGGCGTATTCTCGAGCACCGAGCAGGGCCTGGACTACCTCAAAGCGCACTTGCCCGGCCTCCTGGCCGGGAAACCCGAATGACCAATTGCCAATTCCTAGTGAATGACCAACTGCAGGCGGGTTTCCGCATTCAGCCAATGTGGATTCGTTGGTCATTGGGAATCAGGTATTAGGAATTCCCCCGTGGAACACAGCTTCGTCTACGGTCCTGTTCCGAGCCGCCGCCTCGGCCTCTCGCTCGGCATCAACATCATCCCGTTCAAGACCTGCACCCTCGACTGCGTCTACTGCCAGTGCGGCAAGACCCCCAGGAAAACGTACGACCGCCGCTCCTTCTTCCCAATCAACGACATCCTCTCCGCCGTCCGCACCGCCATCCGGGAAAGTGGTCAAGGGATCGGGGGTTCAGGGGTTCGGGCTCGGAAACCAGAACCCCGGGACCCGGGAACCCGCGAGCCCGTCTCTTTTCTCACGTTTTCGGGCGAAGGCGAACCCACCCTCAACCGAGACATCGGCCGCATCATCCGCCGGCTCAAGCGTGAGTTCGCCATTCCCGTCGCGGTCATCACCAACTCGACCCTGCTCACCGACCCGCAGGTCCGGCGCGACCTCTATGCCGCCGACCTGGTGGTGCCTTCGCTCGACGCCGCCGACCAGCGCAACTTCGCCCGGGTCGACCGCAACCACCGCGACCTGAAGATAGCGGACATCATCGAGGGGCTGAAGCTCTTCCGCCGCGGCTATCGCGGCAAGATCTGGCTGGAGATAATGCTCGTGAAAGACGTCAACGACTCGGTCGAGCACGTCGTGGCCCTGCGCAAGGCGGCGTGGGAGATAAAGCCGGACCGGGTCCAGCTCAACACGGTCGTGCGGCCGCCCGCCGAGAAGTCCGCGAGGCCGATGTCATCTGACGACCTCGAACAGATCCAGTGCCTGTTTGGCCCGAACACGGACGTCATAGGAGAGACGAAGTCGAAAGTCCAGAGTCGAAAGTCCCAAGTCTCAGACCGGCCGGACGAGGCGATTCTCGCGACGGTTCAGGGTCGGCCGGTAACGCAACTGGACCTGGTCTGCTCGCTGGGTGTCGCGCCGCGCGAGATCGAAGCGGCCCTGCATCGCCTGCTGCGCAGCCGCCGAATCAAGCAGGTGGAATTCCGGGGCAAGGCGTTCTTCGAACCGCGCTAGCTCGCAGCTGCACCTGAGGCCGTCCGGAGCCACATCTTTGTCTATCAAGGTCCGCCCTCGGCTGGCTCTCTTCGTACCTTGGTGCCCTCTGTGGCGAACCGTCCCCGTCCTCTTGCCGGCTACGCCCGGCTCGGCCACGCTGCCGCCTGGTTGACAGAATGTACAGCTCGTCCTAGAATCTTACACTGCCTATGAAGAACAAGTCAGGTACGATATGGGTGTTGGTAGTGGCGGTCGTTGCCGCGTTCGTCCTCTACCTCTCCTACGCCGGTCGCTCCCCCAGATCACAGCCCCAGGACGAGTTCCCCTCCGAGCAGACTCCGCCGTCAACCTGAGGCGGGTGATCTCCGCGCCGTGAGCGCGGCAAACCCTCTCCCCGGATCACCGGTCCCTGTCTCCTCCCACCCCACCTGGGGCTGGCGCGATGGGCTACCGGACGGGCCTTCCTTGACTTCCTCAAGCACGGGGAATAGAATCACGCCTCCATGAGACTCGCTGTCGGCGCTACCCGGATGCAGCTCCTCCGCTTGAAGAAGCGGCTGGCCGTGGCCCGGCGCGGCCACAAGCTGCTGAAGGACAAGCAGGAAGAGCTGATGCGCATCATCCTCGCCCTGGTGGCGGAGATCCGCACCCACCGGCAGAAGGTCGAGAGCGGGATGGCGAGGATCCTCGGCCGGTTCGCCATCGCCCGCGCGTCCTTCGGCACTGAGGCACTGGACGAGGCGGTGATGTTGCCTTCCAAGAAGGTGTCGGTGTCGGTGACGACCAAGAACATCATGAACGTGAAGGTTCCGGTGTTCCACAAAGAGATTTCCGGCAAGACGCGCTGCTACGGCTTCGCCACCACCTCCGGTGAGATGGACTTCGCGCTGGAGGACTTTGATGAACTGCTTGGTCCGCTGCTGATCCTGGCTGAGAAAGAGAAGAGCCTGGAACTGCTGGCCGAGGAGATGGAGCGGACCCGCCGCCGCGTCAATGCGCTCGAGTACGTGCTGATACCGAACATCGAGGAGACGGTGAAGTTCATCAACCTGAAGCTGGCCGAGGCCGAGCGCGGCGACCAGACGCGGTTGATGCGCGTGAAGGAGATCATCCGCGGCGAGGCCAGGTAACGGACCGATGTACAAGCGGCGGGGAGTCCGGGCTTGGACGTTCCTGGTGTGCTGGACTGCGCTCACCTGTTTCACGCTGACCTTTCCCTTTCGGCGTGGCCCGCAGCTGGTCGAAGGCGGGTACGACAAGGTGATACACACGTCGCTCTTCACCGTGATGGGCATAGCAGCCCAGGCAGCAGCACCGTGGATTTCTCTGCTCGTGACCGGACCGGTGGCCGTCGGCCTCGAATTTCTCCAGCGGCGCATCCCCGGCCGTCAGTTCGACATGGTCGACCTGCTGGCCAACATCTCCGGCATCTTCCTCGGCCTGGCGGCATTCGAGCTATCTACCCGGCTCGCGAAGTGAGAGAAACTCGAAGTCCGAAGGCCGAGTGCTGCCACTCGTGATTGCCCTCCCTTCGAGTCTCACTCGGAATTCGTGCTTCTTCATTCAAGCCTGGGCCTGAGGCTATGTCTGGCCTGAAGCAATCACGCCCCAAAGGCACGCAGGATTTCGTGCCGCCGGATTCGGAGCGCCGGCGCCAGGTCGAGGAGACGTTCCGGCGGATGGCCGAGACCTACGGCTACCGCGAGATAATCACGCCGACTTTCGAGCACGCCGCCGTGTTTGAGAAGTCATCCGGCACCACCTCGGACATCGTCACCAAGGAAAACTATACGTTCCGGGACCGTGGCGGCAGAGACCTGACATTGCGGGCCGAGGGTACGCCGGGCGTGGTGCGTGCGGTTCTCGAGAACCGGCTGCGACTGCCTTATCGGCTCTACTACGTCGGCCCGTGCTTCCGCTACGGTCGCCCGCAGAAGGGTCGTTTCCGGGAGTTCGGCCAGGTAGGCATCGAGGCGCTGGGCGAGGCCAGTCCGCTGACCGACGCCGAGATCATCGCTTTCGGCAACATCTTCTTCGCCCGGCTGGGCATCCGCGACTGCACGACGCAGGTGAACTCCATCGGCTGCCGTGAGTGCCGCCCGACGCACCGCGACGCGCTCCGCCGGTACCTGCTCGAGCGCCAGGACTTGCTCTGCGACGACTGCAAGCTGCGCATCGACCGCAACCCGCTGCGCGTCTTCGACTGTAAGGTCGAGACCTGCCGGCAGACGGTCAAGGATGCGCCCACGCCGCGGCAGTACCTCTGCCCGGCATGCCAGACCCACTTCGAGCAGGTCCAGGCCGACCTGACTCGGCGCGGCCTGAGTTACGAAACGAACGATCGGCTCGTGCGCGGCCTCGACTACTACAGCCGGACCGTCTTCGAGTACATCTCGGCGTCGCTCGGCGCGCAGGACAGCCTGGGCGGCGGCGGGCGCTACGACTACCTGGTCGAGGAGTTCGGCGGACCGCCAACGCCGGGCGTGGGCGTGGCCATCGGGTTGGAGCGTACGATGCTCGTCTCGCCGGCCACTCCGGCCCCGGCGCGCCGCAGGCTGGCTTTCGTCGTCTGGCTGACCGAGACCGAGATCGCGGCCGCGGAGCAGCTTGCCGACCGTCTGCGGTCGGACGGCATCGCCGCCCAGGTCGACTACGACGCCCGCAAGGTCAAGGGGCAGTTCAAGTCGGCCGATGCGGCCGCGGCTGCCTGCTGCATCGTCATCGGGCCGGACGAATTAGCCAAGGGAATCTACTCGCTGAAAGACCTGGAGACCGGCAGTCAGAGCGAAGTGCCGGCGGAGAACATCAGCGCCGAGGTCCGGGCGTTGTTTGCCGCCCAGGGTTCAAGGGGTCAGGGAATCAAGGATTCCCGTGTCCGTGCACTGGACCCCTAGAATCCTCGCAGCCTGAGATTCTCCCGCCCTATCTCGTCGCCGCCAGCGCGAACTCGGTGAACTGGAAGTCGCAGCCGGAGTCAAGCACCGCCACGGCTGCGGTCCAGCGGCCGCCCGGCGCGTCGGGTAGTCTCAGTTCTATCTCGTTGCTGCCCTTCTCATCCGTGACGCCGAGGTGGTCCTTCGTCATTTGCGCCCCGTGGTACTTGGGACTGCCGACGAGTGAGATATCCGGTTCGTCGCCGCGCGGCCAGGCCAGGAGAAAGACCTGGCACTTGCCGCTCTTCTTCATCTCCCAGTCGTAGCTGAACGCTATCTTGCCGGTCGGCCCGCGCAGGAACGGCACCGCCAGCCTGATCTCGGTCAGGGGCATGCCGGGGCCTGCCGTCTTGGCCGGGCGCGGCATCCGCATGGCGGCGAGGGGCAGCATCGCCCCGGCCGGGGCAACGGCCTCGACTACCGCCACTTCCGGCTTCGGGTCATGCTTGGTAATCGTGACTTCAAACGTGGGCGTTGCCTTCTTCTGGGCAGCCAGCTCCTCGCGGGCCTCGACAATCCACTCGTCCCAGGCCCGGCTGCCTTTCGAAACAGCGTGCCGCGCGCATACCGGCGTGAGGTTGTCTACCGAGGTCTGGCCGCCGTCCGTAACCGGCTTGCGGAACACCAGCGTCGTGTGTTCTCCGTAGCAGCCCGGCACAGCGCAGACTGCGCCGCGGATTGTCAGCACCGCTGCCTCCAGTTCCGGCGGCCATTTCAGTTCGTCCACATAGGCGTAGTGGTCTTCGTGCGGCGTCGGCGGGTAGTGGGTCTTGGCGCAGCGACGGCAGAGCGCTTCGCCTTCGCGCCGCGACCAGTCGACCGATGTCGGCTTGCCGCATTCAGGACAGTTGTAGTTCCAGAACATGGTTCCCTCCACAGGTAGGCGCTTCGATTTCCTGGGTCATGACCGGCACGGTTTCCTCTGCTACATAATGGGCTGGCGGCGGCGCGCTGTCAAGGCGGGCGGCGCAGCGGAAACACGCGCCGGGCCGGCAACTACCCGTCCGGCCGCGTCAGTCGAGCGGCGAGGGTTCGTGGAAGGAGAGACCGCGCGTCGTATGCCACGCGCCCGGGTCCGCGAAGTAGCGCGTCACCTCGGCGTACTCCTCGTCGGTCAGGAAGCTGATCTCGCGCGGTATCTTGGCGGAGAGAGCCGCGTCGCGGTTGGTGAGCGAGTCGAGTTTCACGCCGGCCTGCTCGAGGTCCGAGCTGCCCTGCTGCTGCCGGTCGAAAATGACGAAGCAGGCCTCGACCCGGCCGCCCCACTCCCGGATTTCCCGGATGACGCGGGTCTTGGTCCAGCCGTGGACCAGCGTGTCGTCCACGAGCAGCACCCGCTTGCGGAAGAGCTCGTGGCTCCTGATGCCTTCAAACGGACTGGCCTCAGGATAGCGACGCACGCGGCGGGCGTAGAACATCGGCTTCGAGAGCTTCTGGGCCAGCACCGCGGCGATGGCGATCGACCCGGACTCGATGCCGCAGACGACGTCGAACTCGAGGTTGCGCACCAGCAGCGCTGCCGACGACAGCACGAAGTCGTTAACGGCCGGGTAGCTCGCGAGCCCCTTGACGTCGATGTATATGGGGCTGTAGTTCCGTCCCTCGTCGACCTTGAACAGCGGTCGCAGGTCGCCGAGCGTGACCTTGATTGCCCCGATCTGCCAGAGCGCGGCGGCGACGGTCTCGGCCATGTTTCCCGACATCACCCGCCGGATGAGCCCGAGGTCCGGAGTGACGATGCGCTGGTCGCGCATCAGTCGGTAGAACTTGTCGGCCTCGTCCTCGTTGAGCTCGATAGCCAGCCGGGTTTCGTCGAGGTCGTAGACCACGTGGACACGCCCCAGCTCGCCTTCGCTGCCCAGCAGGGCGTAGCTCTCGGCATTCGACTCCCGCTGTCGCGGGCCCAGCCCGGTTGCGGCCGGGTTGATCTTGGCGCGATAGGTTTCGAAGAGGTCCTTGGCCAGCGAGGAGACTTCGTCGTATTCGAGTATGTATGGCGTGCTCGCCCGCATCACCGGGCCGGCGCACTCGATATCTTTCAGGGGAACCTGGCTGAGTTTCATGGCCGCCGGCGGGCGGGCTCTCGCCGGCCGCTAGCGCTCGCGCGCCACTTTGAACGCCTGGAACTTCGCGCTGTAGAAGAAGTTCCAGAGCGCGCGGCACTTGCGCCGGAGTTCTGCGAACGAGCCTTTGTTCTCGAGCACGAAGTCGGCACGGCGCCAGATCTTCGCATCGGGCGGCTGGAGTTTGAGGCGCGCGACGACGTCTTCTTCCTTCATGCCGGCGTCTACCTGCCGCTTGATCTTCAGGCGGTCGGCGGCAGTCACCAGGATGGCGACGTCAACTTCCTTGTCCATGCCCCAGACGAAGAGGAGCGCCGCGTCGACCACGACCAGGCCCTTGCGGTTCCGGTCGATCTCCTTGCGGACCCGGTCGAGCAGAGCCGGGTGGACGATTGCGTTCAGCTTGGCCAGGCTTGCCTTGCTGGCAAAGGACAGCTTGCCGAGAGCGCGGCGGTCGATGTTACCGGTCTTAGTCAGGATGCCGCGGCCGAACGTCTTGACGAGTTGGTGGTACTCAGCGGTGCCCTTGGCGAGTACCGACCAGCCCATCTCGTCCGCGTCGATGATCTTCGCGCCGTATCGCCTAAGTTCGCTGGCGACGGTCGACTTGCCGGAGCCCATGTTGCCGCCGATTCCCACGAGCAGCCGTTCCTGCGAGAGCTTCCTGTCAAACATTGAGGGTTATCTCCAGTTAGAGGACCTTCGCTTCTTCGTGCAGCAACCTCACCAGTTCGGGCACGACTTCCTCGGGCGTGCCTTCGAGCACTCGTCCCGGCTTGCGGCCGGGCGGCAGGCGGTCTTCGATGGGCTCGATGCGCCGGGTGAGCACGGCTGGATCGATCCCCAGCTCGGTTGGGCCCAGCACCGGTATCTCTTTCTTCTTTGCCGCCATCATTCCCTTCAGGGTCGGGTAGCGCGGTTCGTACGCGCCCTTCTGCAGCGTCAGGAGACAGGGAAGCGAGGCATTGACCACCTCGGTCGCGCCCTCGATCTCGCGCCGGGCAACGATGGTGCCGGCGACGGGGTCCGCGATCACCTCGGCGACCACCGAGACGTGCGGAATCTGGAGGAAGTGGGCGACTGCCGGTGGCACGGCGGCGAGGTCGTCGTCCACCGCCTGCTTGCCGCAAAGGACGAGGTCAAATGGCTGGCGCTTCACGGCCGCGGCCAGGAGACGTCCCACAGCCAGGGCGTCGAGGCCGCCGAACTCCGGCGCGGTGAGCTGCAGGGCGCTGTCCGCCCCCATCGCCAGCGCCGTCCGGAGCGCGGTCTTCACCCGCTCCGGGCCAAGCGCGATGGCGGTGATGGTACCGGAGCCGGCTTTCTCTTTGGTGCGCAAGGCCGTCTCCATCGCGTACTCGTCGAAGGGATTGACGACCCACTCGATCTCGGTGGTATCCACGAAGCCGGTCGAGGTGTTGACCCGTATCTTGGTCTCCGTGGACGGGACCTGCTTGATACAGACCGCTATGTTCACTGCCAGGCCTTCACGAGCAGGCAGGCGTTGTGTCCGCCGAACCCGAACGAATTGGACAGGGCGGCCCGGATTGAGCAGTCCCGCGCCTCGCCCTTGACGAAGTCGAGTCCCACGCCGTCGTCCGGGGCCGTATGGTTGACGGTGGGGTGGACGCGCTGGTTCTTCACCTGCAGGACCATCGCCGCCAGCTCCATCGCCCCGGCCGCACCGAGGCCGTGTCCGATCATCGACTTGGTCGAATTGACCGCGAGCTTGGCCGCGTGGGCGCCGAACACCTCGAGAATCGCCTTGACTTCAGAGGCGTCGTTGAGCGGCGTCGAAGTGCCGTGGCCGTTGACGTAGTCGATATCCTCGGGCCGCAGTCCCGCGTCGGCGAGCGCCTCGCGCATCACGGCGACCGCGCCCAGCGCATCCGGGTCCGGCGCGGTAATGTGGTAGGCGTCGGCGGTCGCGCCGAACCCGGCCAGTTCGCAGTGGATCGGCGCTCCGCGCCGGCGGGCGTGTTCCAGTTCTTCGAGTACGAAGATACCTCCGCCCTCGCCCATCACGAACCCGTCGCGGTCCCGATCGTACGGCCGGGAGGCAAGCTCCGGCTCCGAGTTTCGCTTGGAGAGCGCACCCATGTTGCTGAAGCCTGCGATGGTGAACCGGGTAATCGCGGCCTCGCTGCCGCCAGCGACCATCATGTCGGCGTCGCCGTGCATGATGTGACGGAAGGCACAGCCGGTAGCATGCGCGGCCGACGCGCAGGCGGACGTTGTGTCGTAATTCGGGCCGCGCAGACCGTAGGCGATCGCGATCTGGCCACAGGCCATGTCGGGAATCATCATCGGCACGAGCAGCGGCGACACGCGCCGCGGGCCTTTCTGCAGGAATTGGGCAAACTGGGTCTCCCAGACTTGGATGCCGCCCATGCCGCTGCCGGTGACAACTCCGACCCGGCTCCGGTCTTCTTGCTCGAAGTCGATCTTCGCATCGCGGACCGCCTCGTCCGCTGCCCAGAGCGCGAACTGGGCGAACCGGTCGGTCCGCTTCACCAGCTTCGGGTCCAGGCGCTGGGTGGCGTCGAACCCCTTGACCTCGGCCCCGATCTGCACCTCGAGGTCGGCGGTGTCAAAGGACGCGAGCCGGGCCGCTCCGCTCTTACCGGCGAGGATGCTTTGCCAGAATGTCGGTACGTCGTTGCCGACGGGCGTGACCACGCCCATCCCGGTAACAACTACCCGTCGTCGACCGCTCTGGGTGCTCATCGGCGGTTGGGTTGGGGTCGCGGCTACTTCTTTTCGGCCAGTTTCTTCTGCAGGTACTCGGCAGCCTTGCCGACGGTCACCAGCTGTTGTGAGTCCTCGTCCGGTATCTCGACTCCGAACTTCTCCTCGAACGCCATGACCAGCTCGACGATGTCGAGCGAGTCCGCGCCCAGGTCGTCAACGAAGTTAGCCGTGTCGGTGACTTTCTCCGGCGTCACGTGCAACTGCTCGACTATGATGTTCTTAACATCGTCTATCAGCGCCATCAGATTCCTCCTTAAGGATTCGGCCTCCACGGCCGGCAGTTGTCGGCAACTGCATGGCCGCACTACCAGCTCTGCAGTGTATCAATAAGCCCGCTGAAGTCAATTCAGGCGGGGGAATCACAAGGGCGGGGAGAATCCAGAAACCAGAATGCAGATACCAGAATTCGGAATTCCGGACTCGGCACAAAGCAACCACTGATGGACACTGGTGAACACGGATGACTCGGATTTCGACGGACGTACCACGATCGGATGTCCGGAACCTGAAACCCAGACCCCTTGAACCCCGGCGTCCTGTCCGCTACGGCAGGGTGAGCAGGTTCAGGCCGGAAAGCGGGTCCGGTTTGCGGGCAAGACGGCGGGTTCCGGGGACCAGAGCCACCTCCAACGTGACCGTCACCGTCCCGGAAAAGAGGTGGCCGGCATAGGTCGTGAGATTGGGGCGGCTGATTACGGCGTGAATGTGGCAGACCGGGTTCTTGCCCACCCATGCCACATTGCCGACGATGGCGGCGACCTCATTGTCGCCCTTGAACGTCCGTTTGTGATAGACCTTGGTCTTGGGGTCGAAACAGCCCAGGACGATATCCTCAGCCGCGCCGATTCCCGTCAGGAACCCGGACTTGATGCGGTGGCTGCAAACAAAACCGGCTATCGTCTCGACAATCTCCTCGCCCGGCATCAACCGAAGCTGCCAGTACGACCCATTCCGCGCCGCCTTCATGCTTCTTCCGTCTGCACTGCCTTGTTCATTTCCCCTTTCCCCTTCTCCTTCTTGATGTACTTGCACTTCGGATACCCGGGACAGGCAATGAAGGGTCCGAACCTGCCCTTGCGCTCGACCAGGTTCTTACCGCACTGCGGGCACTTCTCCTCCAGGACCTTCGGCTCCGGCCGTTTGCCGCGGACCATGAACCTGCAGTCAGGATACCCGGTGCAGGCCACGAACACTCCGAACCGGCCGCGCTTCTCGGCCAGAGGCTTGCCGCACCGCGGACACGGCTCGCCCGGCTTCAGATCCGGGCCGGGCTCTTCCTTCTTGATGTACCGGCACTCGGGATACCCGGAGCAGGCCTTGAACGGCCCGAACCGTCCCGACCGCTCGACCAGCGGCTTGCCGCACTGCGGGCACTTCTCGTCGAGCAGCTTCGGCTTCTCTTTCTTAATGTACTTACACTGCGGGTAGGTCGAGCAGGCGATGAACTTGCCGAACCGGCCCCAGCGTTCGGCCAGGTTCGCGCCGCATTCGGGACACTTCTCTTCCAGCTCGCGGCTCAGGTCCTGCTTGATGTCGGCCGCGCCATCGGCAACCTTGTCCAGGTCCTGCTTGAAAGGTCTGTAGAACCGCCCGATGACCTCCTGCCACTTCTCCGCCCCCTCTTCCACCAGGTCGAGCTCCTTCTCCATCTCGCGGGTGAACCCGAGCTCGAAGATGTCCGAGAACCGCGGCACCAGCACGTCGCAGACTATGGTTCCGAGCTCGGTCGGGAACAACCTTCCCTCGCGCCGCTCCGCGTAGGTCCGGTCGAACAGGGTCGAAACGATGGTCGCGTAGGTCGACGGGCGGCCGATGGAGTTCGTCTCCAGCCGCTTGATGAGCGTCGCCTCGGTGTAGCGCGCGGGCGGCTGAGTGAACTTCTGCTCGGGCCGGAACTCTTTCATCGCCAGCGGCTCAGCCGGGGCGAGCGCGGGCAGCGTCTTCTCTTTCTCCGGTTCGCCGTAGATGCGCTCGAAGCCGCTGAACTTGCACTTCAGGGCCTCGGCCTTGAACAGATACTCTCCACTCTCCAGTCCGGCGTTCTGCCCTTCGGCGTTCGTCGTTCGGCGTTCGGCCTTTCCTATGATCTGCGCCTCCACCAGGGAATAGACCGCGTCGGCCATCTGGCTGGCCAGGAAACGGCGGTAGATCAGGTCGTAGAGCCGGAACTGCTCCGGGGTGAGAAATCGCTTCACCGAGTCCGGCGTGCGCTCGATCCGGGTGGGCCGGATCGCTTCGTGTGCGCCCTGCGCTCCCTTCTTGTCCGGGTAGTGCCGCGGCTTCTCCGGCAGGAACTCCGGGCCGAAGCTGTCGGCGACGAATTGGCGCGTATCGCGCACGAAGGTGTCGGCGACGCGGAACGAATCGGTGCGCGGATAGGTGATGAGGCCCGCGGTCTCCTTCTCCATGTCGATACCCTCGAAGAGCTGCTGCGCCACCGACATCGCCTTGCGGGCCGGGAAACTCAGCCGCTGCACCGCGTCCTGCTGCATCGTCGCGGTGATGAAAGGCGGCAGCGGTCTCCGCGCCCGGTCGCGCGTCTTCACCTCCGCCACCGCGAACCGGGCCGCGGCGCAGCCCTGCTTCACCGCCTCCATCTCGGCCGCGCTCCTGATCTTGCAGTCCTCGCCCCCGATCTTGGCCAGCTGCGCCTCGAATGTCGCTCCCCCGCCCGGTTCCGCCACTCTCTCCCTTACTCCCTCTATCCCTCTATCGCTGTTCTTCTCGAACAGCGCCTTGATGGTCCAGAACTCCTCGGGCTTGAACGCCTGTATCTCACGCTCCCGGTCGACGAGCATGCGCAGGGCCACGGTCTGCACCCTGCCCGCGGACAACCCGCCGCGCACGATCTTCCAGAGCAGCGGGGACACCTGGTAGCCGACCAGCCGGTCGAGCACGCGCCGCGCCCGGTGCGAATCGACCTTCTTCATGTCGATCTCGCCCGGCGCGGCCATGGCCTCTTTCAGGCCCTTGGGCGTAATCTCGAAAATCAGCACCCGCTTGACAGGTACGCCGGTCTCCGGTCGCCCGTCTCCGGTCCCTCCAATCTCAAACGCCACCGAATAGGCGATCGCCTCGCCTTCGCGGTCCGGGTCAGTCGCTATGAAGATCGACTTTGCCGTCCGGGCTGCCGCCTTGAGCTCATTGATGACCGGCGCCTTGCCCCGGATGCGGATGTACTCCGGCGCAAACTCGTGCCCCACATCCACGCCGAGACGGGACTTGGGCAGGTCGGCTATGTGTCCCCGGGAAGAGAGCACGTGCATCTTCCCGGCGAGCAGCCTGCCGATCGTCCGCGCCTTGGTCGGCGACTCAACAATCAGAAGGTCTCGGCCCGTCCCTGGCTTCCTCGCGTCTGCACTTCTGACCTCTGCCTTCTGACTTCTGCCTTCTGCCTTCGCCCTGACCCTGGTGTCCTGGTTTTGGCCTTTGGCTTTTGGCTTCCGGCTCCTGACTTCGCCCGGCCCTCTCGCCTCTGGCCTCCGGTTTCTGGCTTCTGACTTCGGCCGGGTAGTCGTCGTAGCTGCCTCGTCGCTATGCGGCTTGTCCTTGACCGCCACCGCTCTCACTTTCCGGCGAGGTGCGTTTGGCGGGGTGCGTCTGGCTTTCCTAGGCATTGCGCGTGTAGGATAGTGCGAAAGCGGCAACTGTCAAATGTCGGATGCCCGAGACCGCCTCCTCGATTCCCGCGGCGGCGAGAGTACAGAAGTAGATGCCACAAGCACAAGAGCGCCCATTGGCGTCCTGCCGGTTCTAGGTCAGGTTGTAGTAGCCCGGCTTCTGCTCACCGCTAGCGAGTGTGTTCACTGGCCTACCATACCGAGCTGTCTGAGGAGAATCAGGAGACTAGAGCCAACGTGGCCCCAAACCAACTACTCTTGACACGCTTCATGCTGAAAATGGGGAAGTGGAGCTTGTCTAAAAACCAGCTGATTCGTGCCTTTTGACGCATCCTTCGGTGTCTGACAACGTCTAATAGTTAGTGCGGTTTCCCCTGACAATCTGGTCTTCGGATGAAAGGAGTCACTGACTCATGC
>Ga0194125_10005339_pt1 | contig 19576 bp, 14 predicted proteins | sample TA2KigC250mmetaG_FD_148626 | JGI IMG/M metagenome (GOLD analysis project Ga0194125, IMG submission 148626) | Freshwater microbial communities from Lake Tanganyika, Tanzania - TA2015034 Kigoma Deep Cast 250m | ecosystem: Environmental > Aquatic > Freshwater > Lake | place: Tanzania: Lake...
CAATGGAAATGCGTTATCTCAACTAATGCACTTGGAATGGGTATTGATAAGCCAGACATTCGATTTATTATTCATACTCAAATACCGCAATCACCTATTCATTACTATCAGGAAATAGGAAGAGCAGGAAGAGACAATCAACCTTCGTATATTATACTTTTCTATAATCCCGAAGATAAAAAACTGCCTGAAGCATTTATTGAGGGAGGAAGACCTGCAATTTCAAAGTATGAAAAGGTAATTACAGCAGTAAAAAGCGAAATGCTTGGTGAACGCGATTTGATGAAAAGAACAAATTTGAAGCAGACTCAAATAAGAGTTATTAAAGCCGACCTGATGGAACAAAAAATCATTCGAGAAGTTACAGTCGGTCGAAGCAAAAAGTTTGAATATATTACAGGAGCACCACAACTAAATACAAAAGCCTTTGAAGAATTACGTGCAAGTAAAACTCGTGATTTAGAAAAGATGATTGAATATGTTGAAACAACTCAATCACGCATGAAATACTTATGCGATTATTTGGGTGATTCATCAACTCATTCTTATAATAATTGTGATAATACTGGATTGAAAAAAATCATTGTATCAGTTAATGATGAATGGTCACAAAAGTTACAAGAATTTCGAGAGGATTATTTTCCTGTCCTAGAAGTTGAAACAAGAGGAACAAACTTAATAAATGGGGTTGCAGCTTCCTATTACGGTGTTTCAAATGTAGGTAGTGCATTGCATCGTAGCAAATACGAAAATGGTGGAGATTTCCCTGATTTCCTTTTGAGACTAATTCTCAAAGCATTTCGTAAAAAATATGGACAGGAGAAATTTGATTTAATTCTTTATGTTCCACCTACAAAATCGGGTGAGTTAGTAAAGAACTTTGCAGTAAAGGTATCACAAGTATTGAAATTCCCAATCTCACATAATTTAGTAAAGCAAAGAACAACTTCTGAGCAAAAAGTTTTTGAAAACGGTTATTTAAAATCCGACAATGTTAAAGATGCATTTTTAATTAGAACACCTGATGAAGTGAGGGGGAAATCCATTTTATTAATTGATGACATTTTTGATAGTGGTGCAACTATTAAAGAAATTGGAAGATATTTAAGTAATTTAGGTGCTTTAAAAATTGCACCTTTAGTAATCGCAAGAACAGTAGGAGGTGACTTAGTATGAGTTGTATTTTAGAATCAAATAGAATCAAAATGATTACCACACCCAATGGTAATTATACCTGCATCTTTGATTTGGAGACTGAAGTATGTAAAATATATTATAACAAAAATAAAGACCTTATCTTTTTGAAGTCTCTACTAGGGCAGGGTGTATTTCTAAATGATAACATCTTATTAATGTTTTATAACAATTCAGGCTATGGATACGGTGAAGGTGATAGTTATTTATTTTATATAGATTCTGGGAAAATTTTACCATTCTATTATGAATCCTTTGATGAATTGTCGGAGAGCAACAAATGGAGTGGTGGTTATTTTATTTCTTTTTCTTCAAATATTCTTGTTACAAATACATACCTTATTATGAAGGATGAGTTTGGTGGAGTTTACTTTTATTATAAAGATGAAATTCTCAAGAAAAGAAAACTTGACTTTTTCTATTGTTTGCCATCTTTAGAAGATAATAAGATTGATACACTATTTAATTTTGACGACTCAACTCATGTTCTGAGATATTCCTATCATGGTGAAGGTTTTATTTGTGAACAGTATATAGATTTTAGCCGATCTTCATTAAAAGCTAAATCAGGAATTTCATTACAACTAAAAGATGAATTTTATTCAGGATTCTCTCTTGATTACCATACCATTTCAAGTAGGTTAACTTCTGATGGAAGATTTGAAACAGTTCGAACAAAAATAGGCGAGGCTCTATACAAATTAAAATACAGAAGGAACAAAACAGTGATTAAAGAAATTTCAGAAACTGCTTCAAGTTTCATCAAAAGTGAATTTCATAATGTTGATGTAATTATTCCTGTACCACCTTCAGATGTGAAACGTCAGTTTCAACCTGTTATAACAATTTCAAACGCAATAAGCGAATTAACTCAAATACCAACTGATAGCGGTTATCTTATAAAAACAGCACAAACTTTTCAGATTAAAGGAATAGATGATAACGAAAAGAGAAAGAAATTGTTGCATAATGCATTTAGCGTTATTGACAAAAGATACCAGGCAAAAACTATCCTTCTTTTTGACGATCTTTATCGTTCAGGTGAAACTTTAAATGCAGCAGCAAAAGTATTAAAAGAACAAGGCGAAGTTGGTGAAATATATGTTTTAACTATTACAAAAACGAGAACAAAGAGATGAACAAAGAGGCAGCATATTGGATAGCCTTGGCACATTTGCCACGATGGGGATATTTAAAGATAAATAACCTCATAATAAAATTTTACTATGAGAATAAACTTACAATTGAAGATTTTTTTCAACTATCAGAAAATGATTGGAGAATTCAATATGGACTTGAATACAGAGAAGTAGAGGATTTAAAGAAAGCAAAATCAGAATTGGCAAACAATGCATTTTTAGCAGAATCTTTAATGAACGAAGGTTATGAATTGATACCAATAACTTCTCCTCTGTATTCAAAGACTCTAAAAGATAACCTTAAAGCAGCTCATTCACCTGCCTTGTTATATGTAAAAGGCAATAAACAAATAATGTGTGAAAAATCAATTGCAATAGTTGGTTCTCGTAACGCTTCTTATAAATCACTGGAATTTACAGAGAACATTGCCAAGTTAGCGAGTAAGGAATTTAAAGTTGTTATAAGTGGTTTTGCCAAAGGAGTTGATAAGCAAGCATTAGATTCTGCAATCAAGTTTAAAGGACAAAGTATTATAGTGTTACCTCAGGGTATTATGACTTTTAACTCTGGTTTGAAAACGTATTATAAACAAATCATAGATGGCAATGTTTTAATTTTGAGTATATTTTTTCCAAAAGCACCTTGGAAACCTGAATTAGCGATGGCAAGAAACCCAATTATCTACGGACTTGCGAATGAAATCTATGTTGCTGAGTCATCAGAGAGAGGTGGTACTTGGGCTGGTGTTATAGATGGATTAAGAAAGGACAGGAAAATATTTGTTAGAAAACCTGAAATCGACGAAAAAAATGCCAATAATATTCTTATTCAAAAAGGGGCTATTCCGGTTGACTTTGATGGAAATGAATTATCAAAAGATTATGCAGCAAGGATTCCAGATATATTTACAACAGTTCAAGAATCAAATGCCTCGGAATTATCAGAAGCAAAAATTCGTTCGGCAATTAACGGAAAACAACTGACTGCGAAAGAATTAATAAAAAAGCTTGAGTTGAACTGGACATCACGAAAACTGAATGCATATTTAAAAAAATTAGATTTTATAGAAATTGTAAAAGAAAAAAAGATAAATTTGTACAAGATAAAAGGGGATACAGACACAACGCAAACAACTCTTTTTAGTTAGATAAACAAATAAAACAGATGCAACAAGATATTGCCAAATGGCAGCCGACAATTGAACCTTTATCCAAAAATCCGTTGCTTCGGCAATACCAGTTCTGTAATCTGTGATATTAAAATGAGGTTGATAGGAAATATTTTTTATCAAAAAATAGTATGTTAAATGCTATAGGTTATAGTGCTGATGAACCGATACTTCAAAAAACAAAAGAAATATTGGATAGGTATAAACTATTTGGACTTATACTTCACGACCCAAAAACACATACCGACTCAAAATAAACTATGTTGATTTGTATATGGATTCGGTATTGCGTCGTAGATTTTTCCCTGAAGGAGCCTGCCGTTTGCTTTTTTATTGAATCCGCCCCACTGCTTGAAACAAAATGCCGCATTATATTTTTCACACGCATTTTTTATCTCTAATATCCATTCTTCCTTAATTGGTCTTGCTTTCGGACCCGATTCTCCCCCGACGATTACCCAGTCTATTCCTTCTAAATTAATATCCGGTACGGCTTCAAGAAGCGGTTCCATCGAGAGAAATTTTATTTTCGCGGGGACTCTTCTTAAATGTTCTATCCTGTATCTTGCTTTTTCGTTTTCTACCGTCACACCGAGCCAGATATTTTCAGTCCATCTGAGTTCGCCCGCAAGTTTTTCCATTCTTTCCGCCCTTTTTGTTAAAACCTGATAAATGTGTCTCGGCGTCTCGTTCATTACCTCGAATATCTTTTTCAAAAAAGACAGCGGTATGTCCTTGTGAAAAACATCGCTCATACTGCTTACGAAAATGATTCTCGGAGTTTTATATTTTTTTGGTTCGATAAGTACATCGGGATGGAGAGTTAATTTAAATCCGTTTTTATATTTTTCAGCCCCGATTGCCTGTAACCTCTTTGCAAACAGTTCTGCATAACAGTTCGTGCATCCCGCCGAAATTTTGCTGCATCCCGTCGTCGGGTTCCAGGTCACTTCAGTCCATTCGATTTTTGAATCAGACAAGTTTTTTTATTTTAGTTTTTTATGAAAATAGCATAATCACAGTCAGCAATCCTGAAATTAATAAACCTATAATTATAATAAAGTTTTATTCTCTTGCAAATTTTATTAATATACTATAATCATTTTCATCAGCATTTATAAGTGCCGACAGATATTTTGTTCTGGCTTCACCGCTTTTTGTAAGTGTTATATCACCCCATGTGAATACTGGTTTTCCTAATTCTTTTATAAGTATGTCAGCAATTAACCTCGAATGTCTTCCGTTTCCATTAGGGAAGGGGTGAATAGAAACAATGCGATGACTGAAACGTACTGCGATTTCCTCTTCAATAAAAATTTTATTTTCTATCCAGTATTTACAGTCATCAAACAGTTTTTTAAGTTCTTCTCTTATAAAATATTTATCAACGCCAAGGTTTTTATTTGTATTTCTATATTGCCCCGCCCATTTCCATACATTTGAAAACATTCTTTTATGTAATTCTCTTACAAAATCATCTGTTAAAATTTTACTAACATCAAACTTCCGTTTCAATGACCACTCCACTGCTGATTCTATATTCAGTTGTTCAAATTCATCGAGTTCAGACCTTGTAGTAATAGTTTTAATCAGAAGATCTTCTTTTTCATCTTCGTCAATCGGTGTTTGTCCTTCAATATAAGATATATTTAATCCCATAAATATTTCGGTATTTCTTGTTTTATTTTTTCTGCTCTTTCTTTAATTGCCTTCTTTAATCTATCTTTACTTAATTGCTGTTCCTCGAGCGACATCATATGTGAAGTTCTCATTACAATATTTTCGGCAACCCGCAGAGCCCTGCTTTCAATTTTTTTCTCGAGAGATTTTTCTTTTGGAACGAAACCGTAAACGAATTTTAACCCGAGAGCCTCTGCAACTTCCATTAATTTCTTTAATGTAATGTTTTTATTCGCTTCTCTTTCTTCAATTTCTTTCACACTCGGGATTGTTTTTTTCAGGCGTTTAGCAAGTTGTGATAAAGACATATTTAGTGCGGTTCTGATTGTATTTATCCATCCTTTTTCCGGAATCTGAATTTCGTCTAAAATTGAAAGTTTCTTAAATTTTTTATCGAGTTGTTCGATTAAAATTTTTCTTTGTAATTTATTCATATTGTTATATCCTGAATTTATTTATATTAAAATAAGGATATATCCTTAATAAAGCAAGTTATTTATATGGTTATACCCTTAAATAAAACAGTAAATGTATTGTTAAAATTATGTTTTTACAAATTCTCCGTTTTCAAAAGCTTTTAAACCCTCAATTTTTTCCCACTCCTCGTTTTCTGTCAAAGGTTCTGTCGCAATAATTATTGTCTTCTCGTCGGAATCTTTTATATCTTCCGGATTTACTTCCAAACACATAACCGTTTGTTGCTTGCTAATTTGATCATTCCTGCCTTTCAGTTTTCCGGAGAGTCCTCAATACTCAATTACTAAATTATAGTATGGTAAACAAAAAGATGGAATATAAACTTACCCAAACAAAAACCGGCAAACTGAAATACGAAGAGAAATATATTTTAGTGTTATTGAGACAATTACTCCGTAATACAAAAAATTTTTCAGTCTTTACCATCTAATTTCGGAACGATTTTTCTTATTGATTAATTCACACAAACACTCTATTTTACATTAGTATATGTAAAACACATGTTAAAAATTTTTTAGATACATATACTGAAATATTTGTAGTAACTCTTTAGCTCATAAAACAGACGTCTACGTCAGATCTTAATAAAACATCAAACCTAACAATTATGAATAGCTTTATATTTATATGTAGCTCAGAAACAGAAAAGGAATGTTATGAACGACAACTTTTCGGTACAAGCAATTTTAACTATTATGATAAGTATTTTCGCAAAATTAAAGTTGGTGATGACTTATTTTTATATAATTATGATATAGGACATTTGCAAGGTCCTTTTAAAGCTATTACGATTTGTGAAAAAAACATTGATCCGGAAGCCTGGCGGTGCAAAAAGAAAAGGGGATTCCCCTATCAAGTAAACTGTTTTTACTTAATAGATTTCTGGAATTCTTAGAAGAAACCGGTTTGAAAAATTTAAGGGATAACACATATTCGCTTCTAAAAGTCTAAACGAGGGAAAAAAATATTATGTCTACTGATCTAACATTCATAACTAACCAACCTGATTCAAGCCTTTTAGAGAGGTTCAAGGTTTTAATAAAAAGCAATACAAAATTCTTCGATTGTCTTGTCGGATATTTTTATACAAGCGGATTTTACCGATTATACAAATCATTAGAACAAATAGAAAGAATAAGGATCTTAATCGGCATAAATACCGGCAAACAGACCTATGATCTATTAGAAGAATCCAGAACTCAAACTGAATTTGATTTTTCTCATTCAGAAACAAAAGAAGAGTTTACTAATGAAATTTTACAGGAGATGGAAAAATCGGAAGATAAATCTTCTGTTGAAGAGAGTGTCCGGAAATTTATTGAATGGCTTATAAATGGAAGAAGTGGCGACATAAATAAAAAACCGAAACTGCAAATAAGAGCATATCCTTCCCGGAATATACATGCCAAACTCTACATTATGACCTTTGCAGAAGGAGACCGTGATAAAGGCAGAGTAATAACCGGTTCAAGCAACTTTACTCAGTCCGGTCTTTTTGATAACCTTGAATTTAATGTTGAGTTAAAGGATCGTTCTGATTATGAATTTGCCATTTCTGCATTTAACGATTTATGGGAAAAATCGGTGGATGTTTCGCAGGAATACATTGAGACAATTAAAACAGGAACATGGCTTAACAATAATATAACTCCTTATGAACTCTATTTGAAATTTTTATATGAATATTTAAAAGAAAAAATAAACATTGACCAGGAAGAAGTTACCACAATCTATGTCCCGCAGGGTTTTATGGATCTTGAGTATCAACGGGAAGCAGTCAGTGATGCTAAAAGCAAGTTGCAGGAATATGGCGGTGTATTTCTTGCGGATGTAGTGGGTCTCGGGAAAACTTACATCTCTGCAATGCTTGCACAACAGTTAGACGGTCGAAATTTGATTATTTGTCCACCAATCCTTAAAGACTATTGGGAAAACACTTTCCAGGATTTCCGGATTCCCGCAACAGTAGAATCACTCGGAAAATTAGATGAAATAATTGAAATAGTCAGCCATAGGGAATATAAAAATGTTTTTATAGACGAAGCCCATCGATTCCGCAATGAATCGACACAAACCTACGAGAAACTAAAACAGGTTTGCTGGGGTAAGCGGGTAATCCTTGTTTCCGCAACACCGCAGAATAATACTCCTTTTGATCTGCTAAGCCAGATTAAATTGTTTCAGAAAGGACGAAACAGCACACTTCCAAATCTGAAAAATCTGGAAAAATACTTTTCTTTATTACAAAAACGACTGGATGGAATTGACAGATTAAAGAACTTTGATACATACATCTCAATAATTAAAGAGAACTCCAAAAAAATCAGGGAAGATGTTTTGAAATACCTGATAGTACGCAGAACAAGAAAGGATATAAAAGAATATTTCATAAAAGATCTGACCAAAAAAGGGTTGAAATTCCCGGAAATAGAACCGCCAAGGAAATTATATTATCAATTTGATAAACATACAGACTTCATATTTAATGAAACAATTTCAAAAATCAGACTATTCAAATATGCACGGTATACACCGCTCCTGTATTTAAAACATCCTGATCCTGAAGAAGAAGTCGGACAACGTAACTTAAGGAGATTTATGAAGGTCTTGCTTGTTAAGCGGCTTGAAAGTAGTTTCTTTGCGTTTAAAAACACATTAAACAGATTCTTATATTCTTATGAGCAGTTTATTAATATGTTTGATAAAGGTACAATTTATATAAGTAAAAAATATACTAACAAGATATTTGATCTTTTGGAAAAAGATAATGTTGATGAAATTATGAAATTAGTGGAAGAAGAAAAAGTACGGGATTATAAAAAAAATGATTTTTTACCGGAATTTCTTAAAGACCTGAAAGATGATATAAAAATACTCAAAGAAATCATTGCACTTTGGGGGGATATTACTGTAGATCCTAAAATCGGGGAGTTTAAACGAAAATTATCAACGGAAAAGATATTAAAAGATAATAAAATTATTGTTTTTACCGAATCAATGGAAACCGCAGAATATCTTGAACATAACTTAAAGAGTATTTATAACGACGCTGTACTTTCCTTTTCCAGCAAATCCGGTTCTCCTGTCAGAGAAAAGATAATTCAAAACTTTGATCCTAAATGCAAAACCCCCAAAAATAATATAAAAATATTAATTTCTACGGATATTCTTTCTGAAGGAGTTAATCTGCATCGCTCTAATGTAGTTATTAATTATGATATCCCCTGGAACCCCATTCGTATAATTCAAAGAGTTGGTCGTATAAACAGGGTGGATACAAAGTTTGATAAAATTTTCATTTATAATTTTTTCCCGACAGTACAATCTAATGAGGAAATAATGTTAGAACAAGCAGCTGTTGGCAAACTTCAGGCTTTTCACGATATCCTCGGGGAAGATGCGGCATATCTGACGGATGGCGAAGAAGTTTCCTCGTTTGAACTTTTTAAAAGATTAAATTCTAAAGAAGTAATCGAAGGAGAAGAACAGGAAGAATCAGAACTAAAATATCTTTCTGAGATTAGAAATATTAGAGATAAAACACCTGATTTATTTGAAAAAGTAAAACGGCTTCCTAAAAAATCAAGAAGCTCCAAACTCTATTCTTTTAATTTGCATTCCGAAACTTCGGCACAGGCAGGTAAAAAATCCGTTCTGACTTTTTTCAGAAAAGGTAAATTAAGAAAAATGTTTATTAGCAACGAAGACGCTACAAGAGAACTGGACTTCTTTCAAACTGCAGAAATATTGAAAGCAGATAAAAATACTAAACGGGAAAAAATCGATCAAAAGTATTATAAATATTTGGAAAAAAATAAGAATTCCTTTAAGTCATCGTTGATTGAAGATGTGCAGGAAACTATAACCAAAGGCGGTAAAAGCAGCGAAGTAAGATTAACGGGTATAATAAAAGCAATATTAAAAATGAAGGGTTTTACCGAAGATGATGAAGATTATTTAAGAAAGGTTTTAAATCTCCTCGAAGAAGGAGCTCTTCCTAAACAAACATCTAAAACTATTATTAAAAAACTCGGAAAAGAAAATAATCACTTAAAAATATATGGAATTATAAGAAAGAATGTTCCCGATACATTTCTTACAATGCCGGTAACCGAATTGCCGGGACAAACTTCCGGTCCGAGAGAAGTAATACTTTCTGAATATTTGATTAATAAACAAGAATAAAAACAACCAATCTCTAATTTCTTGTTATAGAGAATTTAGATAACTTTATCAACCGTTAAATAATGAATAAAAAAGAACTCCGACTGGTTTTAAGCGAGGGCGAAGGATATAGAATAGAATTTAAGGAGTCTTTGTCTAACATTGATAAGGAATTTGTTGCCTTTGCAAATTCATCAGGCGGTAAAATATTTATCGGAATAAGTGATGAAAAGGAAATAAAAGGCGTCCATATTACAAATAAATTAAAATCACAAATTCAGGATATTGCCAACAATTGTCAACCTGCAATAAAAATTTTGTTTGAAGAGTTCGGGAATATTCTGATTATTGAAGTCCGGGAGGGCGAAGATAAACCATATAAAAGTTCATCCGGCTTTTATATCAGGGTCGGACCAAACTCTCAAAAACTCAGCAGGAATGAAATTATTGATTTTATTAAATCAGAAGGTAAGATTAAGTTTGATGAACTTACAAATCAGGAATTTGATTATAATTTACACTTTGACCATAAAAAATACGAAAACTTTCTTCGGCTCGCAGGCATTCCTAATATACTTAATACATCCGCAACACTTATTAATTTGGGCGTTGCCGAAAAACCCGGAAGTAAGTTAATATTCAACAATACCGGCATACTTTTCTTTGCTAAAAATCTTAACGATATATATCGTCACACAATGATAACTTGTGCCCTTTATAAAGGAAACGAAAAGGTTAACATATTAGACAGGAAAGATTTTAACGAAGATATAGTAAGCAATATAAATGATTCTATGAATTTTCTTAAAAAGCATATCCCTGTTAGATATGAAATGACCGGTTCGCCCAAAAGAAAAGAGATTCCAGAAATACCTTACGATGCCTTTCGTGAAGCAATAATAAATTCTATCGCACATAGAGATTATTTTGAACAGGGCTCAAATGTAATGGTTGAAATGTTTGATAATCGGATTGAAATTTCAAACTTTGGCGGACTTCCAAAAGGTCTGAAGCCGGAAGATTTTGGTAAAAAGAGTATCCTAAGAAACCCGAACATTGCCGACCTTCTTCATAGAATAAAATATGTAGAAAAGATGGGAACGGGAATTAACAAAATCAAAAGACTGCTCAAAAATGCAGGTTTACCAAAACCTAAATTTGAATTTACTTCGTTTTTTACTGTAATTTTTAGAAGAACAAAGAAAGATATTGCTGTGAAAACTGTGGAGAAAACTGTGGAGAAAACTGTGGAGAAAATTTTATCTCTGATTATGAATAACCCAAAAATTACACAGAAAGAACTTATGGATAAAATAAATTTAACACGTCGCGGTATTGAATGGAATTTGAAAAAACTTAAAGATGAAGGACGGATACTTCGTATTGGTCCCGCCAAAGGCGGCTACTGGAAAGTATTAAAAAAATAACAGAGAATAAATTTATGAATAAACAATCTGCAATAAACCTTATTAGAGAAACTTTTGAAAACCCTTTTGTAAGAGAAAAATATGTCGGTTTCGTTAAGAATCTATTTAATAAGATTTCACCGGAATCATTTGAGTATTATGGTCAGTATATACCCGATACTTTTAAGCAGTATATCAGCAAATACGAACGTGTTGGCAAATATGAATCTGAAGATAAAAGAATTGATGTACTGATAGTTTATCTTAATAGGGAAACATCCATTGAACGTGCCAGAACGATGCAAAGAAATTTTGTTGCCGGATATCTGACGGGTAAATACGGCTCCGACACGATGAAAGATGCGGCGGTTGTTGCTTTTGTTTCGCCGGGACTTGATGACTGGCGTTTCTCTCTGGTAAAAATGGAATATAAACTTACTCAAACTAAAACCGGCAGACCGAAAGGCGAAGAGGAATTCACACCTGCCCGCAGGTATTCGTTTCTGGTCGGTAAAAATGAACCCAATCATACCGCTCAACAGCAATTACTTCCTGTCTTGCAGGATGACATAAATAATCCCACGTTAGAACAACTTGAGAAAGCATTCAGCGTAGAAAAAGTTGCAAAAGAATTCCTTAATAAGTACCGCGACCTTTATATACATTTAAAGGAATCTATTGATAGAATTGCCCAAAAAGATAAAATTGTGAAAGAAGAATTTGATAAGAAAAAAGTTAACACGGTCGATTTCTCTAAAAAACTATTAGGGCAGATTGTATTCCTTTACTTTCTGCAAAAGAAGGGCTGGCTCGGTGTTCCAAAAGATAAAAACTGGGGAGATGGAGACAGAAACTTCCTGCGTTCGTTATTTACTGAATGTATTCGGGAAAAGAAAAACTTCTTTAATGATTATCTTGAAGTATTATTTTACAATACACTCAACGACCCGAGACAAAATCAGGCAGACACAACCTACTCAAAGTATTTTAACTGCAGAATACCATTTTTAAACGGCGGTCTGTTTGAACCGATTAATAACTATGACTGGAAACAAACTGATATAGTAATTCCGGATGTGTTATTTTCTAATAATGAAAAGACAAAAGAAGGAGATATTGGAAACGGGATCCTCGATATTTTTGACAGGTTTAATTTTACCGTCCGGGAAGATGAACCTCTTGAAAAAGAAGTCGCTCTTGATCCGGAATTACTCGGTAAGGTTTTTGAAAATCTGATTGAAGAAAATCTTCGAAAAGGACAGGGTGCTTATTATACTCCTCGTGAAATCGTCCATTATATGTGCCAGGAAAGTTTAATAAATTACTTATCAACGGAACTTGAAGGCAAAGCGAAAAAAGAAAACATTGAATTATTAATCAAACACGGAGAACATCTTATTGAAAATGAAAAAACTGCTTTGCAAAAGGAAGAAAATATAAAATCCGGGAAACAGGAAACCATGAAAATAAAAAGCATAATACCGGAGGATATTAAAAACAATGCCGAACCGATAGATGAAAAACTGGCAAATATCAGAGTCTGTGACCCCGCCGTTGGTTCAGGTGCTTTTCCGGTTGGAATGATGCTTGAAATAGTAAAAGCAAGAAATGTTTTGACGAATTACCTGTCAAAAAACAAGGAAAGAACTATTTATAATTTCAAACGGCACTGCATTGAAAACTGTCTTTACGGAGTGGACATTGACTCTTCTGCAATAGACATAGCAAAACTAAGATTCTGGCTTTCACTTGTTGTAGACGAAGAAGATGTAACGCAAATAAAACCGTTGCCAAACCTTGATTATAAAATTATGCAAGGTAATAGTTTAATAGAAAAACTTTCAGTAAGTTTTTTGGAGCATGACTATAAAAGGGACCAGTTAGTAAAGTCCCTTAAAAAGTTGAAAGATGAGTTGTTTAATACTACTTCCATAACAGAAAAAGCGGAAAAACGAAAACAAATAGACGGACTTATATTGAAACTTTTTGAATATGATAAGAGGAAGGAAATAATGGGAATTAAACACAGAATTGATTTTATTAAATCACAGGGAAAACTTTTTGAAGATAAAAATCTCTTAAAAATAGAAAAAAAAGAGATAAAAGAATTAGAGACTAAAATTGAAGAGTTAAAAAATTTAAAAATTCCGGGACAGACAGAACACTTTGAATGGCATATTAATTTTTCTGAAGTGTTCCGTGAAAAGAAGGGGTTTGATGTAGTGATTGCAAATCCCCCGTATTTGAAAGAAAGAGATAATAAATCTGTTTTTGAAATTATTAATAATTCAGACTTTGGTAAAAAATATCATCAAGGGAAGATGGATTATTGGTATTATTTTTTACATAAAGCAATTGATATTTCAAAAACAGATAGTATAATATCCTATATAACCTCCCGTTACTGGTTGAATAGTATGGGAGCTAAAAAACTTATTCAAAGGGTGAAAACTGAATTATCGTTCACTAATTTTATAGACATTGGAAAACTAAAAGTTTTTGATGAAGTTGCTGGACATCACATGGTGGCGGTTTATGCAAAAAATAAGAATAGCGATAAATTTATCTATAAAAAGTTAGAAAATGATATTAACAATATTGATAAGGGTTCAGATACTGAAAATTTAAAGATTAAATATTTATCAAATAAAAAAATATTTTCTGATTACAATGAAATAAATTTAGATAGGGATGACATAAAAATAAAAGAGACAATTTCTTTGAGTGAGATTACAGATATCTCACAGGGAGTTGTTCAGAATCCAGATAAAGTATCAAAAAAGGCATCTAAAAAATATGGACTTGAAAAAGGAAAAGGCGTGTTTGTTTTGACTTCAACAGAATATTCTTCGTTACGTGGATTAACTATAGAGGAGAAAAAATTTGTTAGAAACTTTTACGATGAAAAAGACATTGGAAAATATTATTTTAAGAATGTAAATAGAAAGTTTTTGTTTTATTTAACGAAGGCAAATTGTTTTACTATTGAAAGATATACAAATATTAAAAAACATCTTATTAAGTATAAAGAGATTATGAATGACAGGAGAGAAACTAAGAAAGGAACAATTAAATGGTTTCAATTACATTGGCCTCGAAAAGAAAAATATTTTGAGAATGATAAAATTGTCTTACCAGTAATGTTTAAGAATCTATCTGCTACATTTATTGATGAATCTAGTTATTTTGGTCTATCAACTAATATAATAATAACGAAGAATCCAAATTATACATTGAAATATATTCTTGCTATTCTTAATTCCAGATTTGCACTTTATTGGTTTTATAAACATGGTAAAATAAGAGGTGTCGGTGTTGATATTGGTGTAGAAAAACTTCGTACTTTCCCGATAAAAAAAGCGTCGCGAATAGAACAACAACCCTTCATTTTCCTTGTAGATGAAATTCTTTCAATAACAAAAGATGAAGATTATTTAGATAATCCGAACAAGCAAGCAAAGGTTAAAGAATACGAGCATCAGATTGACCAGATGGTTTATAAACTTTACGAGTTAACCGAAGAAGAAATTAAAATTGTTGAAGGTGAGGCGAATAAATAAATTATGAGAAATTCAATTAAAGAAAAAATTAGTGATTTACTTGAAGATTTTAAACAATATCCAGATAAATATTTAACTGAAAGCGATGTACGTTGTGCCTTAGTGAGTAAATTATCGGAAATACCTGATTTGAATGAACTGCAGGATACTAAAGACGGTTCGAAATCCATCCCCATACATACCGAAGTGAGATGGTATGGTCAATCAGGTACATTAAAATGGCGGTCTGATATCGTTATTATTGATGTTAGTACTTTGGAAGTGAAAAATAAACCATTCAAATTGCCAAGTAAGGGATATGGCTTTAATATACCGAAGGTGATTATTGAGATTAAGTTTCGCAGGATAAATGGCGACTCAAATAGTGTGTTTATCAAAAAAATAAATAAGGATATTGAAAAGTTGAATAAAATCAAAGAAGAAATTACCGGGGATTATTTTTGTTGTCTGGTTATTCTGGATAAAAAGGATGATATTAATAAAGATATTCCTAATGGAGATGGCAATTTATTTATTAACTATCAATATGCTTGTCAAGACCGCCCGGAAAAAAAACAGAAATGGCAGGAAAAATTTTATAAAAAATGGTTTATATGACATTAATAACAAATCACCCTCTAAAAATGATAATTAAATATCTTTATGAAAAAAATCACTCATACTACCGATAAAAATTAATCCCGAGTCTTTGTATTTCTTCGGTTCTTTCAGTACATCGGGATGAATCGTTAGTGTGAATCCGTTTTTATATTTCTCAATCCCGATTGCCTGTAACCTCTTTGCAAACTTCTACATATAACAGTTCGTAAATCCATCCGATATCTTATTGCATCCCGTCATCGGATTCCACGCCACTTCAGTCAATTCTATCTTTGATCTTTCACAGGTAAAAAAAATGTAAATTCGTTAAGAGCGATGACATCTAAAATATTGTTATTACATATATTAATCTTTCGGTTTTTGTTTATAAGCATTATAATGCATAAATAAATACATTTTACCTGTCATCATAATGTATCTTTTAACGAATTGAGTCTTATAAAAAAACACAAATTCTTTTTCACAGAATAAGGAAATAATTCATTACTCTTTCATCCTGCTTTATATCTGTTTAACTTGCAAGATTATATACGATACCATCGTATAAAAACACTGCAAACTATACGATACGGTCGTATAAAAAAACTTGCTATCTTTCGGCGGTAACTTCTCTTTCTATTTGTATAATTGTATGCAAAAATTTTAAATACGAAAATCATTTGCAAAATTTTACTATATTTGCCCGGTTCTTTGACATAACTGTTAACCGGAATCTATTCGGTTAACCTCTTATTTTAATGAAATACTTTTTTCTGAATTTCCCTGCCCGTTATTTCGATTGTTTATTATCTTCTTATTGAATTTTCTCTCCTTCTATGCAAAAATTAAATTTGAAAAACTTAAACAAGAAGTAATAATCATCGGGTTCTTGTAAACACTGTAAAATCAACATTATAATTTCAAAAAGTATATCAAAAGTATATCAAAAGTATATCAGTTTTGGAAAAATTGTAAATAACACCTGTTTTTGATGTTTTGAGATTTTCAGGAAAAATGCTAAATTATTTAATATCAATATTTTAAGCAAAAACAAAGTTAATATTTCTTTATCACTAATTTTATCAAAACTTAATCGTTTTCGACACTCTTCACGTATTTTACTTTTCATTTTAAATCCTTTTTAATTATCTTATTTTATATTTAACTTTAATTTCAAACTTATGAAAACTAAAATATTTATTCTGCTTTTTCTTATACTTTCTTTCAATGCATATAGCCAATGGCTTGTCCAGAGTCCATACCCGCAGGCGAATGATGTTTATGATATCGCCATCATTGACCCGAATACCGTTATCGGTACTTCGAACTGGATGTGCACCGTTTTCAAAACTACCAACGGCGGAGCTAACTGGACTGTGTTTGACGTGGAAAATAACCGTGAGTTTAAAATCCTGGCTTTTCCGAATTCTCTTACCGGTTACGCTGTCGGAGGGGCTATGACAAATAAACCGCTCAAAACTACTAACGGCGGAGTAAACTGGTTTCCGCTTAATTCTGCCAATGATACGACTAAATGGGCAATAGGATTTTATGACGTTAATACCGGATGGATAGCAGGAGTCTACGGATTCATTATGAAAACAACCGACGGCGGAAATACATGGGTATCGCAAACTAACCCTGCAGTAACTAATAAGACACTCAAAGGTATTTACCCGATAGATGCCGATAATGTTGTAATTGCCGGAAGCAGCAAAACAATTGTCAGAACAACCGACGGCGGAAATAACTGGATAAGCGTTAATGCTCCTTTTGTTTCCGGCACAGATGAACTTAGATATGTTACGTTCCTTAATGCCAATACCGGAATTCTGTGCGGAGCGAGACAACGTATCGCAAGAACTACTAACGGCGGCGTTTCATAGGATTCGGTCTACGGCGTAACAACCTCCAATAACCTGAATTATCTGAGTTTCTTCGGGGATAACGGATATGCGGTCGGAGCTTCCGGAGTTGTGTTGAAAACCACTAACGCCGGACTTACGTGGACGCTTACTAATATTTGTTCCTATACTTCGGATTTTTTTAATATACGATATGCCAATGCTGATATTATTTATGCAAGCGGAAGCGACGGAATTATGTTTAAATCTACTAACGGCGGAACTAACTGGTTCGAACTTTCGAAAAGCGCTACAAACCAGTTAATTGACGGAATAAGCTTTGTTAACGATATGACAGGATTCTTCGCGGGAAATAACGGAACTATCGGAAGAACTACCAACGGAGGATGGGACTGGACTGTACTTAACCCGGGTATATCAACCGAACTCGATAATATATGCGCCGTGAACGAAAACGTTGTCTTTGCCTCGGGACACGGCGGTGTTGTTCTGCGCTCCACTAACGGCGGAACTAACTGGACATCACTTGCAACAAATGTTACATCAGATTTGCTTGGAATTGATTTCGTCAATGCGCTTACAGGTTATGCGGTCGGACAATCGGGAAATGTTATCAAAACTACTAACGGCGGAGATAACTGGTTTAATGTCAATATCGGCGGTACAACACTGCTGTGGGATGTAGATTTTGTTACCGACCAGATCGGCTGGACGTGCGGTGTGGGAGAAGAAATATGGGGAACTTCGGATGGCGGACAAAACTGGACCAAACAATATGACGGGAGCGGACTGGGGACCTACGGCATCTCTATGGTGAATGCATTAACCGGATATGCGAGCGGTTCGAGCGGAAATACGGTGAAAACTACCGACGGCGGTTTAACGTGGATAAATACAATTACCTCTCCGACGCAGACTGTCTGGGCTCTGGAATTTAAAAATGCAGACGTCGGAGTCGCTGCCTGTGCATCCGGATATGTGTTCAAAACTACTAACGGCGGAGAAACCTGGATTCAGGAACCGAGAAGAACTATTAATACCATGTATGCAGTGGACTTTTCAAAAACATCGAATTATGTGTGGGTTGCCGGCTCGCTCGGAATTATTCTGCATAACCAGAATATTGTTACCGGATTGAAACTCATGAGTGCAGAAACTCCGCAGAATTTTATGCTGTACCAGAATTTTCCTAACCCGTTCAACTCAATTACAAATGTTAAATTTAAACTAAAGTCAGGAATGTTAAATTCGGGATTTGCGGAAATAAAAGTTTATGATATAACGGGTAAGTTGATAACAGTTCTGACGAGTAAAAAATACAAACCCGGGGAACATACTGTAAGGTTCGATGCTGCTGGATTACCGAGCGGAGTCTATTTCTATAGATTATCATCGGATAAATTTTCGGAAACAAAACGGATGATTTTATTGAAATAAAATTAATTTGTTTAGTTCTCAAAATAAATTTTTGGAACGATAGAAAAAGATGTCACCGCTACGCGGTTAGGTGTTTATCATTTCATAGTACTACATAGATGTCACCGCTGCGCGGTTATGCATTTATCATTTCATAATGCTACATAGATGTCACCGCTACGCGGTTAGGTGTTTATTATTTCATAATGCTACATAGATGTCACCGCTACGCGGTTATGTATTTATCATTTCATAATGCTACATAGATGTCACCGCTACGCGGTATAGTACTAACGAAAGTCAAGAAGTCACGCAGGAAAGCAGGCAAGGGAATACTTTGGAAACATCTATTAATAAATAAGTCGAGTAAGGAGGAATTTTATGAGCAAATATCGTTATGTTAGACTTGAAATAAAAAGCCGAATAGGTTATTTTTAAGTTTGAAGTAATCTTTTTTAATTTACATAATGAAAGGAAAACAAGAATGAAAAAATTATTTGTTATTCTCTTATTTTTGTTCCTTCCGTTTGTTGCTTTTGCTCAAACATTACAGCAAATTCAGGAAGAAGAAAATCCGAATTATATCGAGACTGTCGATAATTCGGAATTTGCTCAACTGTGGAGACAACAGGTGGAAGCAAGAAAAATAGGAGATGTTGAGACATCTGACAGAATTGGCGCAGAAATAAGATCTAAATTTCCGGAAAAATTCTATAGGACAAATGAAAATAATGTGCCTTTAAGAGTTGCTTATACCGACAGCAAACCCCCGTTTAATCCGGTTACTCCCGATTGGGGCGGGGATATTCTGGTAAGCAATAATAATGTTTCCTCACCGACTGTCGGTAATCCGACCCCCTATGCAAGAATGATAAAAGTGGAATCGGATACCGCAGGAAGACTTTATCTGTCCTATTTAAATCTCTC
>Ga0194125_10005340_pt1 | contig 19573 bp, 13 predicted proteins | sample TA2KigC250mmetaG_FD_148626 | JGI IMG/M metagenome (GOLD analysis project Ga0194125, IMG submission 148626) | Freshwater microbial communities from Lake Tanganyika, Tanzania - TA2015034 Kigoma Deep Cast 250m | ecosystem: Environmental > Aquatic > Freshwater > Lake | place: Tanzania: Lake...
GAAAATCCTCGGGGCGCTCGCCCTCGCGTTTCTGGTCGGGACGGTTGCGCTCATCGCCCCGGCTCGCTACTTCGACGAGATTCGCTCCATCCAGCAAACGGACGAAGGGACCGCGCACAAACGCCGGGAGTACTGGATGGCGGGGGTCCGCATGTTCGCGGAGAACCCGCTGATTGGGGTGGGCCCCGGCAACTCGCCGCTTCTCATGCCGCAGTACGTCGATCTTCCGCACCAAGGGAGGCACTGGGGGCGCGCGATGCACGGGACGCTCCCCCTTCTCCTCGCCGAGATGGGGACGATCGGGCTTCTCATTTACGGGGCGTTCTTCTTCCAGTGCGCCGGCGATTTGCGCCGGAGCTGGCGGGAGCGAGGGAGAAGTCCGGAGCGGCGGCGATTCACTGAATACATGGCGAACGCGACCGGAGTGTCGATCGTCGGCTATCTCGCCACCTCCATGTTCCTCTCCGCGCTCACGTATCCGCACCCGTATGTTCTTGCGTCCTTCTGCGTCGTCCAACGGCGACTCGCGCGCGGCATCGACGAGGAGGCCTCCGCATGAAGCGCCGTCTCCCGCCCGCGGGGCTCCCGCTCCGCACCTCGCATGTGATCGGTGCGCTCGCCGGATGGGCGCGCCCGAGGGAAGCGCGCGAAGCGCTCGAGAGAGAGATCGCCCATCTCTTTCCGCAGCGAGCCGCGCGCGCCGCAGTCTCCGGACGCGCGGCGCTCTTCCGGGCCTTTCGTCTCGCGCGGGAAGAACGCCCGCGCGCGGACGAGCTCGTGCTCGGAGGGTACACCTGCTGGTCCGTGGCGGCGGCGGCGGTCCGCGCGGGATTCCGGCTCCGCCCGGTCGATCTCGATCCGGCGACGCTCGACTTCGACGGAGGGAGCCTCGATGGGATCGATTTTTCCCTCGCGGGAGCGATCGTCACGCACCACCTCTTCGGCCTGCCGAACGACCGGGGGGTCCTCCTTCGCGCCGCCGCCCGATCGGGCGCTCCTCTCATCGACGACGCGGCGCAAGCCTTCGGGGCGGAGGAGGGGGGGAGGCTCGTCGGCGGGGCGGGGGATGCGGGGGTTCTCTCCTTCGGGCGCGGCAAATCCCTTCCGGCGCTCGGCGGGGGCGTCCTTCTTCTTGATCGGGAGAGCCCGCTCGGACGGGGGGCGCCTGCGGACGACCGGATCGCGCGAGGGACCGCCGCTTTCTGCCGCGCCGCTGCGCACCGGGTCTTCTTCGCGCCGTGGGCGTACGCGTGGATCGCCGATCTCCCCTTCCTCAGGATCGGCGAGACGATTTATGACCCAACTTTTCGCATCGGAGCGATCGATGGGTACACGGCCGCGCTCGCTCTCCATATGTTGAAGACGCAGCGGGCGATCGTCGCGCGCCGCCGCGAGACGGCAGCGGCCTACGCCGCGCTTCTCTCGGATTCGAAAGGCGTTCGGATTCCGATTCCGCTCCCCGGGTCGGCGCCGGCCTATCTCCGCTTTCCGGTCCTCGTGCCGCCGGAGAAACGGGGGGAGATCCTCCGCCGGGGGCGCCCGCTTGGGATCGGCCCGTCCTATCCCGCGCCGATCGCGCGGATCCCGGGCCTTCCGCGCGGGGCGCTCGCCGGAGAGCCCTCTCTTCCCGGATGCGAAGAGATCGCGCAGCGTGTCGTGACGCTCCCCACGCACCCGCTCGTGACCGAGACGGATCGAGCGAAAATCGCGGCTCTTCTTCGAGAGGTGTGCGGATGAACGCCGCCGCGGTTCTCTTCTGGTGCTCGGCCGCGGTCGTCGTCTACGCGTACGCGGGGTATCCGCTCGTGCTCCTCATTCTCGCGTCCTTCCGCGAACGGCCGGTGCGACGCGAGCCCCGGACCCCTCCGCTCACGGTCGTCATTCCCGTCCACAACCAAGCGGCTGCGATCCGGCGAAAGCTCGAAAACCTCCTCAATCTCGATTATCCACGCGAGCTTCTTCGGATCGTGGTCGCCTCGGACGGATCGACCGACGAAACGGAGAGGGTCGTCGCATCGTTCGCCCCCGCCGGCGTCCGCCTCGTCCGGAGCGCCGAGCGGCTCGGGAAGGAAGCCGCTCAGAACCTCGCCCTTCCCGAGATTCGCGGAGAGATCGTCGTCTTCACCGACGCGACGATCCTCTTGGAGAAGCGCGCGTTTCGAGCGATCGTGCGCGCCTTCGCAGACCCGGAGGTCGGCTGCGTGTCGAGCGAGGACGACGTGCCCGGCGCCGGTGAGGGGCTCTACGTCCGCTACGAAATGGCGATCCGCCGCTGGGAGAGCCGCATCCGGACCCTGATCGGGGTGAGCGGGTCGTTCTACGCGGTGCGCGCGGAGCTCGTCGAGCGGACCGACCCGCGTTACACGCGCGATTTTCTCCTCCCGCTCCTCGTCATCGAGAAAGGGATGCGCGTCGTCTGCGAACCGGAGGCCCGCGGGCGTTTTCTCCCCGCGCCTTCGGCCGGCTCCGAGTTCCGCCGCAAGACGCGTACCGTTCTTCGAGGAATGGATGTCCTCGCATATCGGAGAGGTCTCTTGAACCCGTTCCGCCATCCGTTCGTCGCGTGGGCTCTTCTCTCCCACAAGGGCGCGCGCTGGGCCGTCCCTTGGGCGCTCCTTCTCGCGCTCGCCGCGAACGCGGCTTTACTTCCGTCCCTCTTCTACGGAGTGTGTTTCGCCCTTCAATTGTTTTTCTATCTCTCCGCGGGCGGGGCGCTTCTTTCGCGCCGGTGGGCGGGGCGCCTCCCCGGGAAAGCCGCCCTCTTCTTCACCGCCACGAACGCGGCGGTCCTCGCGGCGGGAGTCCGCTATCTCGCGGGAGAGCGGGCGGTCGTATGGGAACCGACACGACGATGAACGTCCTTCGCGGCGCGTGCGCGCGCATCCTCACGGCGCTCGGTCTCGACTCCCGGCGCCTCGCGCGTCGGCTTCGCGCGAACGGGAACCGGCTCGTTCTCGTCCTCCATCGTGTCTTGCCGTCGGAGGCCGACGGAGATCTCTCGCCTGCGGGAATGGTCCTCGCCGCGCCCCGCTTCGCGCAGCTCCTCGATCGGCTCGGGGACGCGTTCGATCTGCCGACGCCCGAGCGCTTTCTGGCCGGCTTTCCGGAGCCGCTCGCGCACCCCTCCGCGCTCGTCACGTTCGACGACGGATGGGCGGACGTGGCTCGCCACGCGATCCCGGAAATGCGTCGCCGTTCGATCGCCGGCGTCCTTTTCGTCTCCGCGCGACACGTCGAGGACGGCGCCCTCTTCTGGCCCGAGCGTCTCCGCGAAGCGGCGCGGCGGCTCGGCCCCCGGCGTTTTCGGGCGCTCGGCGGGGCCGACCTCCCCGCGTGGAAGGATGCGGGAGGCTGGGAGAGGCTCCTCACCCGATACAAGGAAAAGGCCGAGAAGGAGAGAGAGGAGATCCTCGACCGGCTGGAACGCGAGTCGGGAGGGCCTCCGGCGGAGCGGCGCATCGTCTCGTGGGAGGATCTCCGCTCGGCGGCGGCCTCCGGCATCGAGATCGGAAGCCACGGGATGAGCCACCGGATCTTGACCCGAATCCCGGATGAGGAGGCGCGGCGGGAGATCGGCGATTCGCGGCGAACGATCGGGGAGAGGCTTGGGACGGCGCCCCGCCTCTTCGCCTATCCGAACGGAGACCGGAGCAAGAAGATCAAGGAGATCGTGCGCGAAGCAGGCTACGCGTTCGCTTTCTCGATTCGCGGAACACCCGGCGATCGTCTCGATCTTCCGCGGATCAACCTTCACGATCGGAGTGTGAGCGACCGGCAGGGACGCTGGAGCGAAGCTCGGCTTCGCCGGACGCTCGGGAAGTGAGAGCAGAGAAAGGGAGGAACTTGTCGTGATCGACATCGTTCGGCGCCCGCGGGATCTCGCTCGTCTCGTGGATTGGGCCGCGACCCGAAGGAGCGAGCCTCCGGCCGCCGTGGTTCTCGGCGCGGCGCCAAACGGCCTCTCTTTCGCGCGGAGCATCGGGAGGCGCGGCGTCCCGGTTCTCCTTCTCGATGGGCCGAAACCGGAGTCCGGTCTCCGCACGCGCTACGCCCTCGCCGCTCTCCTTCCCGATCCGGTCGATGAAGAGAAGCGCTGGCTCGAGATCCTTGATGCGATCGGAGCCGCGGCTCGCGCGCGCCCGGTTCTCATCCCGACGGGAGATGCCCATGTCCTTCTCGTCTCGCGCAACCGAGCGCGCCTCGAACGGGGATTCCGGTTCGTGCTTCCGGCGCCCGAAATCCTCGAGCAGCTTCCCGACAAGAGAGCTCAGTACGGTCTCGCGGAGAAGCACGGGATCCCGGTGCCGCGGACCGTCTACCCGTCGACCGAAGGGGAAGCGGAGCGGGCGGGGAGCGAGGTCGGCTATCCGTGCATCGTGAAGCCCCACGTCGGCCACCTTTGGAGGCGCCGCAAGGAGAAGAAGCTCGAGCAGGTCGGAGACGCCGAGGCGCTCCTTCGCATCTTCCGCGAGGCCTCGGGGATCGGCCAATCGGTGATGATCCAGGAGATCATCCCCGGGGGGGACGACACGCTCTACGGTCTTCTCGCCTACTACGACCGCGCATCGCGTCCCCTTTGTCTTCTCACCAAACGGAAGCTGCGCCAATATCCGGTCGGCTACGGGGACGGGAGCTTCCAGGTAACGCTCCGCGTCCCGGAGGTCCGCGATCTCGGCGACCGTTTCTTCCGCGCGCTCGGCTATCGAGGCCTCGGAAGCGTCGAGTTCAAGAAGGACGCGCGAACCGGGGAGTACAAGCTGATCGAGATCAACCCGCGCTCGGTCTCCGGGCAAGGGATGACGACCGCGGCCGGCATGGACATTCCCTACCTCGCGTACCTCGACATCGGCGAGGTGCGAAAGGTGGAGGCGACCGAGAGCTTTCGCGAGCACGTCTACTTCGTCAACGAGCGCTGGGACCTTCTGTCGTTTCTCGAGAACCGAAGGCGCGGGAGCCTCACGCTCCGCTCCTGGATCGGGAGCTTCCTCGGCCGGAAGGTCGCGTGCGCGTGGTTCTCGTGGAGGGATCCGCTTCCCGCTCTGTGTGTGGCTGCAAGGGTCATCCGCAATCGACTGGGGCGCTAGGCGATGTGCGGGATCGCCGTGAGCGTGCTCGCGCCGGGTCACTGTCCGCTCGAGGAAACCCGCGCTGTGCGCGCGATGATCGACGCCTTTCTCCATAGGGGTCCCGACGGATCGGCGGTTCTCGCGGACGAGGAGAACGGCGTTCGCTTCGGGCACGCGCGGCTCGCGATCGGCGATCTGTCGGAGAACGGCCTCCAGCCGATGACGAACGAGACAGGCGATGTCTGGCTCGTCTGCAACGGAGAGGTCTATAATCACGCCGCCCTCCGCCCGTCCCTCGAGGCGAGAGGCCACCGCTTTCGCTCGCGAAGCGATTCGGAGGTCATCCTTCACCTGTACGAGGAACACGGCGCGTCCCTCATCGATCATCTGGACGGGAAGTTCGCCTTTGCCGTGTGGGACGCAGGGAGGCGCATCCTTCTCCTCGCGCGGGACCGACTCGGCGTCAAACCGCTCTATTATCACTCCCGAGGAGAGCGCTTTCTCTTCGCCTCCTCTCCGAAGGCGATCCTCGAGCACCCGGACGTCGGGGTCGACCTCTCGCGCGAGGGGGTCTGGCACTATTTAACCTTCAACTGTCTGCCGGCCCCCCACACGCTCTTCGCGGGGATCCGGAAGCTCCCGGCCGGATGCCGCCTTCTTCTCCGCCCGGGACAGGAACCGCGCGTCGAGACCTATTGGGATCTCCCTTCCCCCGTTCCCCATGCCGGCGCCCGCGGGGATGCGGAGGAGGAGCTCCGCACGCTTCTTCGCGCGGCGGCAGAGAAGCGGATGATGGCCGATGTTCCGGTCGGCGCTCCTTCGCTGCTCCCCAACCTCCTTCTCGCGCGCGAGGCGCGGCGAGACGGGATTCCCGTCGTGCAGGTGGGGGAGGGGGCGGACGAGCTCTTCTTCGGGTACGCGGCCAACCGGAGGGGACTTCTCCTCCAGCGTTTCTTCTGGAAACACGTCGCGGATCTTCCCCTCGGCGCGAGGCGCGCGGCGCACCGCGCTCTGGAAGGCCCGCTTCGTTTCGCCGGGGACATCTCGCCCGAGAACGCGCTCGACCTGACGCTTCGCGAGGGTTTTCGAAGGAGCGCCACCGGCGAGCGGGGCCTCTTCGATCCGCAGGAAACCCGTCGCCTCTTCGACGAACACCGGAGAGGATCGCCCGCGGCGTTCTATCCGATCTGGACCCTCTTCATCCTCGCTTTGTGGCATGATCGTTGGATCGTGGGGAGGCGCGGCGCATGACGCGAGAGCGGGTTCGCCCCGAATCGAAGCAGGTCGTCCTCGTGTCCGGCGCCCGGCCGAACCTCATGAAGATCGCTCCCGTCGCGCGCGCGCTCCGGAGGAACTCGCTCTTCGCGGTGCGCCTTCTCCACACGGGGCAGCACTACGACGACGAGATGGCGCATCGCTTCTTCCGCGATCTCGGGCTCGAGCGCCCGGACACCGATCTCGGCGTCGGCTCCCTCTCGCACGCCCGCCAGACCGCGGCGATCATGGAGCGCTTCGACGAGCACCTCGACCGCGAGAGGGCGGACCTCGTCATCGTCGTCGGGGACGTGAACTCGACGATCGCCTGCGCGCTCACCGCGGTGAAGAGAGGGATTCTCGTCGCGCACGTGGAAGCGGGCCTCCGGAGCTTCGACCGATCGATGCCGGAGGAGATCAACCGAATCCTCACGGACGCGATCGCCCACTTTCTTTTCACGACCGAGCGAAGCGCGGGGGAGAACCTCCGCCGCGAGGGGATTCCGGTGGAGCGCGTCTTCTTCGTCGGGAACGTGATGGTCGACACGCTCCTCGCGCATCGCGACAGGGCTCTCGCCGAGCCGCGCGTCTCGACGCGCCCCCCCGGAAGCTACGCGCTCGCCACGCTCCATCGCCCCTCGAACGTCGATCGCGAGGAGGACCTTCGCCAGGCGGTCGACATCCTCCTCGAAGCCGCTCTTCGGGTTCCCGTCGTCTTCCCGGTCCACCCGCGCACGCGGGAGCGGCTCGAACGATTCGGTCTTGTCCGGTCGCTCGCAGCGCCAGGCGGGATCGATCTTCTCCCGCCCCAGGGCTACCTCGCCTTTCTCCGCCTCATGGCGGAGGCGCGCGTCGTGCTCACCGACTCGGGCGGCATTCAAGAAGAAACAACCGCGCTCGGCATCCCGTGCATCACCCTTCGAACGACCACCGAGCGCCCGATCACGGTCGAAGAAGGGACGAACGTGGTGTGCGCGCGGGACCGGGAGAAGATCGTCGCCGCATTGGAAGAAGCGGTCGCCGGCCGCGGCAAGGCAGGGCGCGTTCCGGAGAAATGGGACGGGAAGGCCGCGGGACGGATCGCCGCCGTTCTCGACGAGAAGCTTTCTGGATAAACGAATCCGAGATCAACCCGCCGCGCGAGCCGCGCCTCGCGGCGCCGCGAGCCGGATGCGGTCGCGGATCAGGAGATCCATCCCGAGAACGATCCGCTCCCAATCGTGCCGTCTCGCCACCGCGAGGCGTCTCTCTCGCGATGCGCCGGGCGATTCGGCAAGAGCCGCCCGGATGCCGGCTGCGAACGCGCCCGCGTTCGGCGCGCTCCGAACGAGGTCGCCGAACTCCTCGCAGCAAGGAAGAGGAACCGATACGACCGGCTTTCCCGCGGCGAGATACTCGTGCAGCTTGAGAGGATACCGGTGGCGGGTCTCCGCCGAGACCTCATAGGGAAGAAGCCCGACGTCGAACGCTCCGATCATCGCGGGAATCTCCTCGTTCCTCCGCGACTCGAGGAGGTGCACGTTCGGGAGAGCCGCCCATTCGTCGAAGAGAGAACGGCTTTCGCGCGTCACGACGAGGACGGGCCCGGCGAAACAGAAGGAGACGTCGGGGAGAAGCCGCGCAACGTCGCGAAGAAGGAGAAAGTCGAGCTTGTCGCAGACGCGGCCGATGTACCCCGCGCGCGGCCTGCGGATGCGCTCGAGCTCGTCGGGCGCCGGAAGCTCGCGCACGGCGGCGAGCGAAAAACGGTCGAACGACACGCCGTTCGGAACGAAATGAACATTGCGATGGGGAGCGGCCTTCGCGTTCTGCAGGCTGGGCGACACGCAGAAGACGAGGTCCGCGCGGTCGAGGAGAATCGCCTCCTCGGCGCGGAGGCGCTCCTTGTTCGCCCCGAGGTATCCGGCGTACTCGTCGAGGACGTGATACACGACGAGTTTCTCGTCCAACCTCCCGATGTACCCGCGGAACTTCGGGTGGAGAAGATAGAGGATCGGGTTCTCCCCACCGATTCGCCGGAGAGCTCCTCGTAGCGCGCGAATCCGAAGATCCTGAATCGTCCGCACGAGCGCCCGCGGCTTGTAGAAGGTCGGAAGATGCCGCGGATAGCGGAAGAGATAGAGGTGATCGCGAAGATGGCGGACGCCGCCGTACTTTCCGTTCGGGGCGTAGCGGCCCCCGAACACTTCGGTCCGCTCGAGCGGAGGAGCTACGAAGAGGACTCGGTTCCTTCGCGCCAGACGGAGGAGAACCTGGTTCCACGTCTCCGTGCCCGACTCCCACTCACTCCAACCGAAGCAGACGATCGTCTCTCCGCGGAGCCTCTCCGCGGCGGGGTCGATCGAGAGAGGAAGCCCCTCGTCCCACGGCCTCATGGGACCGCCTCCTCGAGGACCTCGGCGAGCGCCCCGGAGAGCCGCCGGAAGTCGAAGCGTTCCGGACGCTCCGGGCGCGACAGCCCTTCCCCGCGGAGCGCCTCGAGGAGGGCCGTCTCGATCCCTTCCGGGTCGTCGGGCCGAACGATCCGCCCGGCCCGCTCCTCGCGCACGACCGTCTCGGTCGCCCCGCCGGTCACGAGGGCGAGGATCGGCTTGCCGAGAGCCATATACTCATAAAGCTTCCGCGGAACCTGCAGATCCGTCCCGGCCTGCACGACGAGAAGAAGGTCGGATGCCGCGAGTCGCCGGAGCGCCTCGCCGCGCGAGACCTTCGGCTCGAAGCGGACGACGCTCGCGAGAAGGGGGGATTCGAGAAGACCCCGCCACGGCATCCCGCCCGAAGTGCTTCCGACGAAAAGGACGCGAAGACGGTCGGGGGAGATCGCTCCCCGCTCGAGGAGCGCGCCGACGGCGCGAAGAAGGGGAGAAGGGTCGCGCGGCCCGTACAAGGTTCCCGCGTGCGTGATCGTGAAGGGCCTGTCCACGGCGGGCCGATCCAAGGGAGGGAGCGCCTCTTCCGGATCGTAGCCGTTCGTGATCGTGACGAGCTTCCCCGCGCATTCCGGAAAGCGGGCGGCGAAGTCGGCGCGCATCTCGTCCGTGGTCGCGACGACGCGGGCGGCGTTAGAGAGAACCGCCGCCTCGAGGAATCGATCGAGCGGACGGACGAGGGAGAGAGAACGATCCGGCGCGAAACGGCTCGAGGTCCAGGGGTCGCGGAAGTCGACGATCCACGGGCACCCCGTGAGGCGCGCCGCGAGAAGAGCGGCCACGTGGCCGCTCGCGGGCGGGGAGGAGGAGTAGATCGCGGAGACATCCTCTTCATCGATGATCCGGAGCGCCGCGGAGAGAGCGGAAGGAATCCAGCCGACCTGACGATCCGGAACCGTGAGAAGATCGCTCACCCAATCGCGCCAGCCCCCCGTGCGCTCCTCGCCGCCGCCGTTCGTCGGCACACCCGCATTCCCCTTTGACGGACGGCCGCGGAGGCGGTCCCTCGCGCGGAGAACGAGATCGAGGGGCTCGATCGCGCGCGTGCGGACCACTCGGGTGTCGGCCGGAAGCGCGGCGAGCGGCTCGCGGTCGAGAATCCCCGGCGCGCGGAGCGTCTCCGCCCGGACGGTGAGAACAACCGCTCCCCAGCCGTGGCCCGGGAGATAGCGGGCGAACTGAAGCGACCGGTACGTTCCGCTGGTCGTCAGCGGCGGAAAGTGATAGGCGATCATGAGAACTTTGCGCATGCGTCTCTCCGCGTGCTCCCCGCAGGGCAGCGACCCTACCCCTTCACAGTATCGTCCATCGTGCATGAAGAAAAGAGGGCAAACTGACCGCTCGGGCCCGGTTCCGCGGCTCCTGGAGTGCCCCCCGCCGCGTTCGCGGGGTTCCTTCCGGCTCGATCGGCACTTCCCCGCGCATCACTCGTCGGGTAGACTCGCGGAGGACCGAGGTCCGAAAGGAGGCGCGAGGGCGTGCGAAGAGCGATCGTGGTGCTCCTCGCGGGAGCGATTCTCGCGCACGCGGGGATCTTCCGCTGCGGCTGGCACCTCGACGACAACCACACGATCGTTCGAAACGAGGCGATCGGCGATCTCGGAGCGGCCTTCCGCGGCCTCCTCCTCTCGAACCGAGGCCTCGGGAACCTCACCTTCACGCTCAACTGGCTCCTCTCCGGCTCGGACACGTTCTTCTACCATTTGGCGAACCTCCTCATTCATCTGGCGAACGGGCTCCTCGTCCTCGCGATCGCGCGAAAGCTCGCGCCGATCGGTCCTCGCCGCGACCTTCTCGCGCTCGGGGCCGGAGCGCTCTTTCTCTTCCACCCGCTCGCGACGAACTCCGTGACCTATATCGTTCAGCGGTATACTTCTCTCGCAACGTTCTTTTATCTCCTCGCGATCGCCGCTTATCTTCGCGGGAGAGAAGGGCGGAAGAACGCCCTCCTCCTCGCGATCGCGGCCGCCCTCGCCGCCTCGCGCACAAAAGAGATCGCGCTCACTCTTCCTCTCGTTCTCGCCTGGACCGAGTGGGTCTTCCCTCATGGGCGGGGCGCGCGCCGTCTTCTTCGCGTCCTTCCGTTCGTCTTCGTCGCGGGGCTCATCCCCGCCACGCTGGTCGGCGCTCGTCTCGGCCTCGGCGAGGCGCTCTCCGAGGCGATGCGCTCAGGGACCCGCGAGACGGCGGAGATCGGGCGCATCCCGTATTTCTGGACGCAGATGCACGTGGTCACGACCTATCTCCGACTTCTCGTACTTCCGTACGGCCTCACGCTCGACCACGACTATCCTCTGACGATCGGTCCGGACGCGGCGACGCTCGCGAAGGCTCTCTTCCTCGGCGCGATCGCCGCTGCGGCGCTCTGGGGACGCCGGCGCACGCCGCTCGCAAGCTTCGGGGGCGGCTGGTTCTTCCTCACGTTGCTCGTGGAGTCCTCGGTCTTCCCGATCCGCGACGTGATCTTCGAGCACCGCACCTACCTCCCGTCGGTCGGCTTCTTTTTCGCGGCCGCCGATCTCGCTTCGCGCGCGCTCCGATCGAGACGCCTTCTCGTCGCCTCGCTCGTCGCCGCATCGGTCGCGCTCGGCGTGCAGACCTCGCTCCGAAACCGCGTCTGGAAGGATGAGATCACACTCTGGACCGACTGCGCGGCAAAGGCGCCGCGAAAGGCGCGCCCGCGCGCGAACCTCGCCTATGCGTGGATCGACCTCGGGGAGAAGGCCCGGGCGCGCGAGGCTCTCGAGGAGGCGATCCGCATCGGGCCCGCGTATCCGGAGGATCTTGTCACGCTCGCCGAGCTTCGCTTCGAGACGGGCGATCTCGGCGGGTCGGAAGAGGCGCTCCGGGAGGCCCTCCGCCTCCGGCCGGAGTATGGGAGAGCGAGGCGGAACCTCGCGCAGGTCCGTCTCGCCAGGGGAGACGAGGTGGACGCTCTCAGGGAGGCAGAGGAAGCAGTCCGCCGGGAGCCGACCTACGCAGCCGCCTGGCTTCTTCTCGGGCGGCTTCGGCTCCGTTCAGGGGATGCCGAGGGCGCGGCCCGCGCGGCGGATGAGGCGTCCCGAGTGGGCGGAAGCACGATCGAGGCGGTTCTCCTCGGCGCGGAGGCGGACGCCGCTCGCGGGGATGGAACGGCCGCGCTTCACCGCCTGACCGCGCGCGACGTTGAGGGAAGTGGAGGGAACAGGGAGGACCTCGCGCGCGTCATTCGAACCCTCAGCGAGCTCGGAGACATCCGGCAGGCGATCGAAGCGGCGCGCCTCGGGGCCACATGGTTCCCGACGGATTCCCGGTTCCCCTACTACGCGGGAGCATCCCTCCTCTCCGCCGGACGGCCCGCCGAGGCGGCGGAGGCCCTCCAAGAGGCCAGGGAACGCGAACCGGACAACCAAACGATCCGCGGGCTCCTCGCCCTCTCTCTCGCTCGAGCAGGAAGGTCGGAGGAAGCCGCGCGCGAGGCCCGTTCGGTGCTCCAGGTCGATCCCCTAAACGCCGATGCCAAGGCCGTTCTCGAGGAGATGGAGCCCCTTCGAGAGGGCCCCCGCCTCTCCGCTGGGAACTGATCATGGGGTGTCTCTCGGCTTGCTTGTCCCGAAGTGCCCAGCATTCTGCCGACTGGTCATTTTCTGAGCAAGTCTCTCGCCCGGGGTTATTGTCCGGACGAACATGCCCCCGCGCGAGTCTTGTATCCCACGAAACAATAGAGCATTATACTACGGGTGATCGATCGGTGGTCCTCGGTCGCGGCATACCCCTTGCATTCCGGATCTCCGCCGGGCGGGAAATGGGCGCGGCCGCCCCTCCTTTCTTATGATCATGGCCGGGGGGTGTTTCCTGCGTCAACGGGGTTTGCAGCGGGGGAAGCCGGTGGGTCGTATGAAATGCAGGGCGCGCCGCGTCCCTCCGATGGGAAGCGCTATGCTCGCCGCTGTGCTTCTCTGTGTGGCGGGGGCGACGCGCGCGGCCGACGTGGAGCTCCGATGGACCGCGCCGGGAGACAACGGGTCGAGCGGAACGGCCGCCGGCTATGACCTCCGCTTCCGCTCGATTCCTCCGGGGGCCGACACACTCTCGTGGTGGAATGCCGCCTCAGAGGTCCAGGGCGAACCCGCTCCCGGCCCCGCGGGAACGGCACAGTCGGTCGTCGTCGGCGGCCTGACGCCCGGGGCTTCGCTGACCTTTCTTCTCCGCACGTTCGACGAGGTCCAGAACCTATCCCCGTTCAGCAACATTTTACACATCACAGTTCCCGAGGTTTCCGATCCGGGCGATCCGCCCCCGACGCTTCCTCTCGAGATTCGGAACGTGCGGGTCGACTCGATCGGAACAAAGGCGGCCCTCCTTCGGTGGGAGACCGAGCCGGGGGCCTTCGCGTTCGTGCGCTATGGGCCGAGCACGTCCTACGCATGGGCGACCAATCCGGGGCGGGATACGACGCGAACCCATTCCGCCCATCTGAGCGGTCTCGCGGAGGGAAGTACCGTCCACTTCCAGATCGTCGCGTACGTCGCCGGCGCAAGAGACTCGACGGAGGATTCCTCGTTCGTCCTGCGGAGCGTTCCCCCTGCGCGCATCCGGGACCTCGCCGCCGCGCAGGGCCCGAGTTTCGGCGAAGCGCGTCTCACTTGGACCGCCGTGGGCGACGACTCGCTCGCGGGCCAAGCGTCCTCGTACGATCTCCGCTGGAGCCGGAGCGCGATCTCCGAAGCGAGCTGGGGCCAGGCGACGCGCCTCGCGACCTTCGCGCCGCTCCCCTCCGGCTCCCCCGAGAACCGGGTCTTCGGGTGGCTTCCGGCGGGGGAGACGTGCTATTTCGCCCTCCGCGCGGTGGACCAGGCAGGGAACGAATCCGCGCTTTCGAATCTCGCTTCGGTCGCGCTTGCGGCGGACACGGCCGCGCCGATCCTCTCGAACATTCATGTACAAAACATCACGCCGAACTCCGCGCGGATCTCCTGGTCGACCAACGAAGCGGCGGACAGCGAGGTCCGTTACGGGAAGACTGCCGCATACGAGCTTGGGAGCGTTGGGGAGAGCGCACGCGTCACGACGCACCTCCTCACCCTCTCGGGGCTCAACCCGACGACGGTCTACCATTTCCAGGTCCGGTCCGCGGATGCCGCGGGGAACCTCGCGGTCTCCGATGACCGTACATTCCAGACGGGGACCCAGGTTCCCTCCGAGGACCCAGTCCTCTTCGGTCTCGCGCTCGCCGCTCTCTCCGACACGGACGCAGTCGTCGTCTTCTCGACGAACATCCCCGCGTTCGGGTGGATCGACTTCGGGCTCGACACGACGTACGGGACGACGGTCGCGGGGGCGGAAGAGACGACCGATCACTCGCTCCGACTCGCGCCGCTCACCCCGGGCGAGACGTATCATTTTCGCCCGCGCGCAACGACTACTTCCGGAGGCGCCGCCTCGAGCGAGGATCAAACGCTCACGACCTATGCCGATTCGGAGGGACCTTCGATCGAACAGGTGGAAGTCGCGTCGGTCGGTCCGACGAGCGCGACGATCCGCTGGAAGACCGATGAGGCATCGATCGGCCGCATCGAGTACGGGCTTACTCCCTCATACGGCTCCTTCTCTTCCTCGGGCGCGCTCTACGCGTACCAGCACGAACGAACGCTCGAAGGACTCGCGCCGGGATCGCTCTTTCATTTCCGCATCCGATCGAGCGACCCGTGGGGGAACGAGTCAAGCTCGGAGAACCACACGTTCGCCACGCTCGCGCTAGGCGATCACGAGGCCCCGATCATCACCGCTCTACACATCGAGGAGACGACGGAGACGTGCGGGACGATTGTCTGGGAAACGAGCGAACCGGCCGACGCGCAGATCGAGTACGGCCTCGCGCTTCCGTACGCGCTCGCGACCCCTCTCGCCGAAGCGCTCGAGACCAGCCATCGTCTCACGTTCTGCGGGCTTCTTCCCGGGACGACGTACCACTTCCGCGTCCTCTCGAGGGACGCGTCCGGAAACCTAGCCGCTTCGGGAGACGCGCTCCTCACCACGCTCGAGGGAGAAGAGCCGCCCCTTCCCTTGATTCAGGATGTTCGTCTGGAGGATCGTTCCTCAACCGGCCTCACGGTCGTCTGGGAGACGGACCGGCCTGCGATCGGGCAAGTCGAGTACGGCCCGGGTCCTTCCTTCGGCTCGTTCAGCGCCCCGGAGAACTCCGCGCGCGAGGAGCACGAGGTTCGCATCGAGGGGCTCGTCCCCGGCATCGTCTTCCATTTCAGGGTTCTCTCGTGGGTCACGGGGGGACCGACCGCGTTCTCCCAGCCGGACTCGTTCCTTCTCGCTCCGGACGTCGACCTCGAGCCGCCGGTGATCTCCGGGGTCGAGGTCGCCGTGGTCACGGATTCCTCGGCGGAAATCGTGTGGACGACGGACGAGCCGGCGGACGGACGGGTCGAGTACGGCGCAGGGGCCGCTTACGACCGGACGACGGCGCTCGACACGGCCCGCACGACGACTCATCGCGCGCGCCTCGAGGGTCTTCTCCCGGCGACGACCTATCGCTTCCGCGTGCTCAGCGCGGACCGCGCCGGAAACCTCGCGTATTCGATAGGCGAAGCGTTCAGCACGGAAGGTTCGATCGACGCGACCGCCCCGCAGATCGAGGGGTTCGCGGTCCAGGAACTCGGGGGCGGCTCGATCCGCGCGACCTGGAGCAGCGACGAGCCGGCGCGCGGGTTCATCCGCTATGGGCTCGACTCGACCCTCACACTCTCGACCGCGCCGGCTGCCGGGTTCTCAGTCCTCCATCAGGCCGACGTGCACGGGCTCGCGGCGGGGTCGCGCTTCTTCTTCCAGGCGGCGGGAACGGACGCCGCCGGAAATGAGGGGCGTTCGTCGATCGTCGCGCTCCTCGTCGGCGCCGTGGCGGACACCATCCCCCCGAGCATCGCCGGGGAGCTTCATGTGCGCGCCGGAATCCGCGACGCGGTCGTTCTCTGGGCGACCGAGGAGCCGACGAACAGTCGTGTCGAGTACGGGCCGGACACGACGCTTGGACATTCGGCCGAGGAGGAAGGCTATCATCTGACCCATGCGTTCACGCTCACGGGCCTCGAGCCGGACGCGATCTACCATTTCCGCATCGCTTCACGCGACGCCGCGGGAAACCTCTCGTCGTGGGGGGGGCGCACCTTCGCGACCCTCGCCGACACGGCGGCCGTCCCGCCCGTCGTTCTCTCGTGGAGGCTTGTGGAGGCGGCCTCGTCGCACGCCGTGATCGAGTGGTCGACCGATCGGCTCTCGATCGGGCAGATCGAGTACGGGACCGGAGGCGTTTTGACGCGCGCGACGCCGTTCTCCCGCTCCTTCGCGACCTCGCATCGGGACACGCTTCGGAACCTCCAGGCATCGACCGTTTATATCTATCGCATCCGCGGGCTCTCGCCGGAAGGGCTCTTCTTTTCCGCCCCCGCGGACAGCTTCCGGACGGGCGAGGATTCCTCGCCGCCTCCGCCGCCGGCCTTCCGAACGGCGGTCGAGATGGACGGGGAGATTCGGCTCTTCTGGGAGGCGGACTCGAGCGAGACGCCGCACACGGTCGTCCTACATCGCCGCTTTCTCCCCGGAGGGGAGTGGACGACCGTATGGGTCGCGGCGGGGAAGGACACGCTCTTCGTCGATGTCCTCCCGGCGGATCTCGGAAGCTACCGAAAGGCGGAGTACTACCTCGAGGCGTTCGACGCGTACGGGAACCGCTCGACCGGGGAGTCGATCGAGGTGGAGCTCCCCGCTCCTCCGGCGCCGAGCCTCGAGGCGTCTCGGCTCCTTCCGAATCGCCCGAACCCGTTCAACCCGACGACCGTGATCCCGTTCGAGATCTCCGCGACGCCGGGCGCCTCGCATCGGGTTCGCATCGCGGTCTACAACGCGGCGGGAGAGATGGTCCGGCTTCTTCTCGACGAGACGTTTCCCGCGGGGACGAGGGGCGAGGTCCTCTGGGACGGGTCCGACTACCGAGGCCGCCCGGTCGCGAGCGGCCTCTATTACTGCCGCTTCGATGCGGGTGCCTACCGCGACACGCGCCGCATGACGCTGATTCGATAGCTCCTCTCTCGATGAGGATGGCCTCACTCCGCGTGGAAGCGGGGAGAGCCATCCATCGCGAAGATCGTGAGCCGTGCAGGATTCGAACCTGCGACTTCCTGCTTAAAAGGCAGGTGCTCTACCGACTGAGCTAACGGCCCACGTGGTTGTCAGTCCATCGGATAGCCTGATTCCGTCCACGTGCATCTTAGTCGTCCGACCACGGTTTTGCCACCGGTTTTATCTGGATCCGGGAGCACGCGACCGACAGGACCGATGCGATATCCGGCGCCGAGAAGAAGTCCTCAGTCGTTCATCGCGGGCATCTTCGTCTTCACGTACCCGGCGGGCGGCTCGAACGCGGACGCTTCGACCGTTCCGTGCTCCACCTTCACGAGCTCCGTCCGGAAAATCTCCTTCCCCGCCTGATCCTTCACGATCGAAAGGATCGGGATCCCGGGCACCTGGTCCTCCTTCGGGTTCTCGAAGTCTTTCGCCCAGTCGTTCATCTGCTCCATCCCGGGGACCATCGTCTTCATGAAGTCGGCGAATTCCTGGAATACCGAAAGATCGCTCGGCTCGAGGCGAACCGACTTCGGGTCGGCCGACCAGACCTCGCTCGTTTCCCCGCCGTCGGTCGTCACCGTGTATCCCTTGCACGGGAAGCCGTTGATCTCTTTGGATGCGTTCATCGGGGTCACGGTCCGCTTGGGAGGCGAGCCGGCCGGCATCGCCTGCTTCATCTGCTCGACCATGCCGGGCGGAAGCTGGCTCTTCATCTCCTCCATCTTCTGCATGGCCGCATTCATCCTCTCGGCCATTCTCTGCACGTCCGCTTCCGTCATCTCCGTGTAGCTCTTCTTCTCCGGCTCCAGGATCCACATCAGCTTCTTGTCGCCCCGGAAGATCATCCCGCCTTGCGGGCCGGTCATGGAGATCTTGTGGTCGGTCGTTCGAATCGTCTGCGTCTCCTCGTTCATCTTCGAGAGGATCGTGAGGTCCGCCGTCGCCGCGCCGGCGGTCGCGAGAAGGAGAATCGGAATGAGAAGAGAGTGTTGGCGCTTCATGATCGCTCCTTTCGTTGGGGGGGAAGGCCGGTGGCCCCGGCCAGAATAGTAGCAGAGGATATCCTCTCCATCGTCGATTCCGGGCGGGGATTCCATGAACGCAGTCCCGAACTCGCTGAAATGAGTGTGGTGTCCCCGGATCTCCGGTACCGGGTCGTCCTAGGCTCTCCCGCCTCGGGGAGGCATCGCCGAGACGATAGCGCGAAGAACAGCTTTGACCGATTCGGCGGTCGGGAAGACCCGAGCGATCTCGTCGTCCAGAACCACGACGAGCGGGCCCTTCGCCGCGCGAGAAGCGAAGCGGTTCCGCCTCGCCTTCGAGTAGTCGAAGCGGTACTCGGGACGAAGATCCTCGGAGACTCGGTCTCGCTTCTTACCTGCTCCAACCTTCTTCATAGTCCTCTCGTTCCTTCCGCGTGGCGGCCCGAGCGCTGATCACCCGAACCGTCTTTCGAGATGCCTGCACAAAGGACACGACGAGCAGGCGACCGACGACTGAGTAACCGACGGCGATTTCGCGGCTCTCTCTCATCGAATGCTCCTCGTCGTCGAGGATCGCCGCCAAGGGATCCGCGAAGACCGTGGCCGCCTCGTCGAAGTCACTCCGTGCCTTCTCATGCTGCGGGCGGCCTTGACCGGATCCCACTGAAAGCAGAGACCCATTGGCTCTCCTCCAGACTCATCCTAGCACCTTCCGCACGGGGACGGCGACAAGAAGAGAAGCAAGAACAGCCGATTCTCGCTCGCGTAGCACCGGATTTCGAATCCCCCCGTGCCCGGGATTCCGGGGACGCCGGGGACGCCCGGGACGCCATCCCGAATACGCTGAAATGAGTATGGTGTCCCCGAACCTCCCCGTCGATCTCCCCGAGCCGATTCGGGCGGTGTAGCTTGCGCCTGCGGGCCTTTCCGCTTCGGAATTCCGCAGCCTGGCAGCGAAACCCAGCCGAAACCCGGAGTCCGCCACCGATTCCCGCGGAAAGGCCAGATTCTTCTGAAGTTCCTGTTTGCGGCAACTATGTGAACCGTGTGAAGCAGTTGGGCTTCGACCGGTTCATCGCGCCTCAGTCGTTTCATGATGGAGGTTTCCACCTTCCAGTGTTAGAATTTCGGCGTTCGCTCCACGTCCACATTTCCGAGCCCGCGACCAGCGGCTAAGGAGGTCCTCCCATGCGCGCTAGGCTCTTCCTCCCTGTCTTCCTGGCTCTTGCGGTGGCAACTTGGGTTGTTCTCAGCTGCGGGAACGGCGATAACGGCAACGGGGTCCAACCGGACACGAAGAGGCCGGCGGCCGTCACGACCTTGTCTGTCGACAGCGTCACCGCATCCACTGTTCTCCTGACGTGGGTTGCGACCGGCGATGACAGCCTGAGCGGGAAGGCATCGGCATACGACGTCCGATACTCCCTGGTGCCGACCGGGTCGCCCACCTGGTGGGATTCGCTGACCACGGTCGTACCGCAGAGCCTTGTTCCGAAGTCCGCGGGGGAAGTGGAGAGCCTCCTCGTCGCCGACCTTCTTCCCGCGACTCTGTACTATTTCGCTCTCGTCGTAGTGGACGACGCAGGGAACTCGTCCGGGCTGTCCAATGTGGACAGCGCGACGACAGCGGAAGGACCGGCGACTCCCGGATCGATCAACGGCTACGTCTACGCGAGCGGGGGTGGGGCTCTCGAAGGCGCGATCGTGAAGCTGTACCACTGGGACG
>Ga0194125_10005346_pt1 | contig 19554 bp, 22 predicted proteins | sample TA2KigC250mmetaG_FD_148626 | JGI IMG/M metagenome (GOLD analysis project Ga0194125, IMG submission 148626) | Freshwater microbial communities from Lake Tanganyika, Tanzania - TA2015034 Kigoma Deep Cast 250m | ecosystem: Environmental > Aquatic > Freshwater > Lake | place: Tanzania: Lake...
AAAAATGCGACCATTGTGGTTTTGTTCCTTGTATTGGTTTAATTATATATTAGTCTATTTTACACATCTTTGCGGTCAGCAATATCGACAATCAAGACGATTAGTTGCTCCCGATAGATGCGGTAGATTATTCTCCAGTCCCCCACACGTTTAGAATACAAACTTCTAAATACACCTTCCAGAGACTTACCATCGAAAGGATGTGCTGCAATTTCTAATAGTGCAGACCGAATCCGGCTGCATAATATCGGATTGCTTTTAAGTTTCTTTATATGATGTGCGGCTTTAGAAGACAGTTCAAGTTTCATATTTCTCTATTTAATAACTCCACGTCTGCGCCATGTCATTAAAGAGACTTATATCGAATTATTGCTTACCATTCATCTCACTACGCCAGAATTCTTCAAAATCGAGGCTTTTACCATCTTCGTGTTCCTTTATCGCGGCATTGATATCGTTCATCAAGCGGCGATTAGAGAGTATTTCGACGGTCTCTTGAAGTGCGTCGTATTCGTCCTTTGGCACGAGAACCATCGGTTTGTCGGATTTTATAGTTAGTGTTGGCATTTTCGCATTATTTCAATTTTGTGATAATTTCTTCCACTCCCACCACCTGCGCAAAGCCGTAAGCCAAATTCATCAGGCTGGCGATGTGCATCTCTTCATTAATCGTCCCCGTTCCATCGGCTGTGAAGAATACCCGGTAGTCCCGATAGTAAGCATCACGAGCGGTTGACTCACAGCATAAATTCGTCATCACTCCGCAAATCACTAAATCTTCGATTTTCAGCGCCCGCAGCACGGTTTCGAGGTCGGTGTTGTAGAACGCGCTGTAGCGGTGCTTATAGATGACCTTCTCGCCCGGCAGCGGCGCGATGTCGGGATAGATTTCGGCGGCTTCGCTGCCTTCCAGGCACATCCCTTCCCACCACCATTCCATTATCCCCGCGTCCAGTTTGTCCGGGTGATGCACGTGCGCTGTGTATATCACCGGCCGCTTGGCAGCCCTAAACGCCTCAATCAGAGCCTTGACATTGCCCAAAATCGCAATCCCGCCTTCGGTGAAGGTCGGCGAATTCGGGTCGAGGAAGAACTTCTGCATATCCACGACCAGCAACGCAGCCTTCGCCGGATTTAAGGTCATCCGCGGCGGATTGTAAGGCGCGATGCGGGTGAGCCAGGCTTGGGTTTTCGATTTAAGTATTTTTTGTTTCCTTAAGGAAATATCTTGAGCCTTCTTCTGCCACAAACATCGATAAAATCCCGCTGATTAAAAGTGAAAATGGCGTCGATTCGATTGGCGCTATCTTGTAGCGCCTGCCTAATAACGCGGTCGACGAGGCTCAGATGACGTCGCTCGTCGCCAGCTGTCATTGCATAATAGCATTCATCCCGGTATTTCGAATCATCGAGGAACATTAAAATACTGATTTCCTCAGATTATTCATATCATTCTTGAAGCCGTTTAAAGCATGTCGATTTCTAGCCAGCCGGGTATTCATACTTTCGTAAAGAACCGGCCATAGCAGTATCATTCTATTTTGCGAGCGAGACGGCTCGAAGAAAGTGTCGAAGAAATCCTGAGCGGCATCCTTATTCTCTTTAAAGTCTCGCGGGTCGTAAAGGCTGAAGAAAAGCCGCTGTCAACGCAAATACGCATTGTTAAAGGATATCCTCATCTACCTCATCAGTTTCGACTGCATAACCGCTCCAGTCCGCCCGGACCTTCCGGCGTCCTAAAATGAATTTACCTCGCAATTGACCATCCACGAAACCGATAAGGTAAATGCGCGCCTCCTTGTTCAAGGCTTTCTTCAGTTCGGCTTTAATCTGTTCAGGGCTCAGGCTCGATTTAAAAGTGGCAGAAGCGTCTCCACACTCGCGCGCTTCGAGATTATCCAGCCAGGTGTAGAGTTCTTCATAGTTACCACGCAGACCTAAGTCGTAAGACAGCCAGTAGCGGCGCTTGCCAGAGGCTGCCGAGTCGTTGGCTTTCGCGAATTTGAGTGATTTGGCTTTATTCATAAATCAACCTCGACATTCGTTAATAGAACCTCTTTTGGCAGCGGTATCTCTTCACCGGCTTCAAGCATCTCCTTTACCACTATCCCGACCGCGCTCTTCAGCGTGGCAAGGACTTCATCGATAGTCTCCCCGTCGGAATGTCCAGCCTCTGGAAGTTGAAGGCAGTAGGCTATGTAACTTTCCTCGCGGTGTTCGATGATGACGGGGAAAGAGTAGTTTTTGGGGATTGTATTCATTTGTTATTCCGGATTGTGGATTTTTACAGACGAGATCCTTCACTTCGTTCAGGATGACAACCTACGGCGTCCTACCGTGTCATCCTGAACGAAGTGAAGGATCTCGTCCCTCTTCAAACCATTCTTCGCTCAAATCTTTCCAATCCGGATTTAATTCCGAAATTAATTCATTCTTTCTAAACCGCTTCCAGCCCTTAATTCGTCTCTCGGCTGATATTGCATCCCGCACATCATTAAATTCTTGAAAGAACACCAGTTTATCGATGTTGTATTTGGTTGTAAAACCTTTGACGGCTTTAGTTTTATGCTGATAAACGCGCCTCATCAGGTCGTTTGTAACACCGGTATAAATCTGTCCTGACCGGTTAGCCATTATATAAACCCAATAGCTTCTCGCCATTTCACCTCCCCTAAAATGTCATCCTGAACGAAGTGAAGGATCTCGTCTGGATTATATGAAACATACGAGTTCTTTAAGGTTTTATTAGTGAGTAGTATTTTCTTATCAAAATAAAAGATTTGCTATTTTTTCATTAACGTTACAAATATTGATATTATGCATAATAAAATTGTTCCGGTCATCTGGCTTATTCTGGACCAATCAAATCTCTTTCTTCGCTCTTTACTGATTACATTGATGTGTGTTTTGACACTTTCAGGATGATTATAGGAGGTTTTGCTTAAAAGATATTCACCTATATTTATTGCGATGTTTTTATCTAATTCGTTTCTGTCATGTAGTTTTGACGACCAAAAATAATGAAGTAAAAGAATAACAATAAAAGATAGAGAAACTAAATAAGCCGACCATCTATTAGGAATATCTAATCTGCCTGTAATAACAATTGCTATGTAAGATAAAAGTGTAAACCATAATGCAAAACTAGCTTTTATCTCAACACTTCGTCTCTCATTGAACTGTTGCCAATGTCTTTTATATACATTAAGTAGGATGTTGATTTCATCTTCCATCTTAATGCCCCGGATGCATCGTCATATTTGTGAACAGCGTCGTCAGTATCGTAAATATAAACGCCTGCAGGTGGGCGATGAAGACCTCAAGAAGCGAAATGAAGATGACCCCCGCTAACGGCAGCGGAGCGAGGATGTAACTCTTTGCCATAAAGATAAGTCCAAGGAAAGCCAGTATGACCGCATGCCCTGCCACCATATTGGCGAAAAGCCGGATGCAGAGCGCAAACGGCTTGGCCAACATTCCCACTAATTCTACCGGAATCATTATCGGCACGACAAACGCCGGCAGCCCGCTCGGCAGCAAGGCTTTGAAATGCCCGATAAACCCGTTCTTGGCGATGCCCATCCCCTGAATCACCAGAAAGGCGATAATCGCCATTCCTGCCGTCACATTGACATTGCCGGTGGCGGTCGCGCCATAAGGCACCATCCCCAATATGTTCATCGACAGGATGAAAAAGAAGACTGTCAGGAAGAAAGGCAGCATCCGCCGCCCGTCTTTCTCGCCCATTATCGGATAGACCACCTCGTTCCGCACAAACAGTATATAGACTTCGAGGAGTTGGGCGAATTTGTTGTGCAGTAATTTGCCGCCGCGAAAGGCAATAAGCAAGCACAGCGTCAAGATAATGCCCGCTACCCACATCATTATCACCGGCTTGGTGATGGATAAATCCAATCCACCCAACTGGAAATGCAGCGGTTCGAGCGATATCTTGCCGATAAAGGGTAACTCGACGGAATGCAGATCGGTGAGGTGGTGAACAATGTCGAGCGTCTCGCCGTGCGTCTCGGCTGCGGCGGTATGCGCCGCGTGTTCGGTCATATCTTTAAGGTCCGTTTATTTTTAACGAGATTTTTAATTTAAGCCTGATTTTGCCAGATTTTCCAGAAATAAAGGGATTCAAAGATTTGCATTACAATAAGGAATAACATACAACCTGTAGCGGTATCGATAAGCGGGAAACTGGCTTTTAAAATTAATAAATATAATCCGATTAAGACGAAGAGCAATTTAAAAAAGAAGCCCGCGACGAAAGTCGCTAAAATTCTGTTAAAATTTCCGCTAACTAAAGCAGCCCTTAAGAAAAGGAACGCCGGCAGGAAAGCGGCCAGCGCCAGCCCGGCGCCGGCGGCTTTGGGCAACGTTAAACCGGTCGCTCCGATAAGGTTCATTATTAATAAAGAGAAACTCAGCGCCGCGATAAGAAATAACCATAAGGTTTTAATCTTGGCTTTCCCTCCGCTTTTTCGCCTCTTCTTCGCGCTGCATCCGGTTCAAAGTGCGAATTAGGTTGATAAATCCACCCGCCGCGCCTAAAAAAGCGCCGACAATTGCCAACAGCGGTCTGGATCCAATTTTGCCGTCCAGCCAGTAGCCTAAAAAAAACAGCCCCAAGGTCGTCAACGCCAAGGTCAATCCAAGGTGCGTGTAGGCCGAGACAGTTTTCAGGTGTTCGGTGGAGAACATAGGGCGAAATGAATAAAGACAATTTGAACTAAGCCGGTCAATTGTCTTCGTCGAGGACAATTTGCTTGGGCGGGTGCTGACGAGCAGGTTCGCCCATCTCGGATCGACCATTGAACAGAGCGCCCTCTTCGACCACCAGGCGCAAGGTCTTCAAGTCGCCGGTCAGGATGGCTGTCTCCTCCAGCACGACCTTGCCGGAGCATTGCACCCGACCGACGACCTTGCCGCCGATGACCACATCTTTGGCGATAATGTCGCCTTCGATGCCGCCGTCGGGACCGATGGTAACTAACTCATTGGATGCGATTTCACCGACCATCTTACCGTCGATGCGCACTGAATACTTAACCTTCAAGCGACCTTCGAATTCGGCGTCGGTGCCGATGACCGTCGACAATTCGCCGGCGACTGATTTGCCGGCTGATAGTTTTGCCAAAGTGATTCTCCAAATATGTTGAGTTCCGTTCTAAAGCGGAATAATGTGAGGTAATTGCAAAAGTGTTGGATTTATTAACTGATGGCAAGGCGGACGAGGGCATCCGCCTTGCCAGTCTGAGTTTTCTGGATTAATCATCACTTTTGCAATTAGCTCATGCAAATATACTCGAGTTATCTGCGACGGCTTTCCTGAACAATAACCGCCGCAATAAGCAGAGGCAGCACTGAGAAATAGAAAACTAATCTTAAAGTAAGGCTGAATTCAAAAACGACCGGCAGTATCAGGAACAATCCGGCTGCTCTTACGAGCGTCCCGGAAACAGTAAAACCGCTGAACATAGAAGGCTGTTTGCCCAAAGGAATAGCGCCGGTTATCAGCATTGCCGCACCTAATGCAACTAGAAAATACGATTTACCCAAACTATTGCGCCTTAAAAATCCGGGTCGGATCCACCGGCTCGCCATTTTGATAAACTTCATAGTGCAGGTGCGGAGCGCTGGATTTTCCAGTCGAACCGAGCAGCGCGATAGTCTCACCGCGTTTGACTTCGGTCTGAACTGCTTTCAGATTAGTCTGATTATGCCCATAGAATGTTACCCAGCCGCCCGGATGGGCGATAATGAGCGTGTTGCCGAAATACTCGGTCCAGCCGGAGAAAATCACGCGTCCGTTGCCGGCAGCGGCGACAGGCGCGCCCATCTTGCCGGCGATGTCCACGCCGCGATGGCTGCGTTCGGCATAAATCGGGTCGTCGATGAACTTCTGGGATATAAATCCATTCACCGGTCTAAAATCGGGCTTTGCTGCCTCGAAAGCCTTTTCGCGCGCCGTGGACCCCAGCGCTTCCGACGCGGCTTTGGAAAGTCCTGCGGCTTGTTTTACCTGTTCGGCGCTGGCCGGCTCTATATCCGTCCATCCCTCGCTGGCGTTTGATATAGGACCTAAATCTAAATGCCCGCCCAGATTTTTAACTATGCGCGCCAAAATCTGCCGACTCTGGTCAACTTCGCGCGCGACAGAAACAATGCGGCGGTTCTCGGCTTTCAAACGCTCGTTCTCGGCGGCAAGACGATTCCAATCGAAGGCTTTATGCACAACCCGCGAATAGTTGATAACGGCATAAAGGACGAGGACAAACAGCGCCACCAACGCCCAGCCGCCAAGTTTAAGCCACACTGTCGGAATATGCAGCCGCCGCGGCGGACCGCCTTCGTCGGGGACGATCAGAACATTCAATCGACGGGGCACAATATTTCCTCTATAAAATTCATTGTTTAGTGGACAAAGTAGCCGATTGATGTCTCTGTCTGAGCCATTCGGCCAAGGTGACGGCGGCACTGGCGGAGACATTCAACGAGCCGATTCGCCCAACCTGTTTGATGCTAATTAAAAAATCGCATCGTTCTTTTGTTAAACGCGCCAAGCCCCGGCCTTCAGCCCCGAATACAAAGCCGATTTTCCCGGACAAGTCGGCCGTCCAGAGGTCGGTCCGGCCGGCTGGATCCAGCCCGTAGATCCAATATCCCGCCTGCTTTAAAGTCTTCAGAATTTGTGCAATATTATAAACTTCAATCAACGGCATTCTGAGCGCCGCGCCGGCTGATACCTTGACCACTACCGGCGTCAAACCTACAGCCCGGCGGCGCGGATAAATTACAGCCCTCGAACCGAAGACCTCCGCTGACCGCACGACCGCACCAAAATTCTGCGGATCCTCTAAACCATCTAATATAATCAAATTATGGTCGGACGATGATGCCAAATCGGCAAGAATCTCATTCAAATCCGGTTGAACCGGCAACTCGTAATAAGCCGCAATGCCTTGATGGACGCCGCGAGCCGTAAGCCGGTCAAGTTCCGGTTTGGTAAGGAATCTGACCGGAATGCCTCTGGCCGCCGCAAGATTGAGAATATCGTCGAGATTAGAGCCTTGACGTTGTTCAAGCGCCAACACCCGCTCGATATGCAAACTACAACCTAATAATTCACGCACTTCGCGCCGGCCATAGACCAGCCCCGACTTGGGCGCTGGATTTGTCCGGTTAAAGAAATGTTCGGTAAGTTTAACTTTTTTTAAATAATCGCGCTTAATAACGCTCAAGTTTTCAGTGGAATATGTCGATACTATAAGTGAAAAGAATACATCGGCCGTCCCCCTTGCACTTCAAACGGCCACGCGCCTTGATCCGCGCGCTATAAATCGTCAAGGACCCAGCCCATCGGCTGGGTCCTTGTATTTTAATAAGTTTATTAATCTATCAATCGTAAAACCCCTGCGCCTATGCAAAAGTCTGCAGCGATGTTGATATAGTTGATGTGGCCCGGCTTACGAAGCCGGGAATATTGCTAACACCGGTTCATTTCTTCACTTGCGACGCCAATTCATCCGCCTTACGCAGCGATTCGAAAGTTCCGGCATCCGTCCACCAACCGCAAAATAAGCCATAGGTCATCTTCCCGCGCTGAATGTAAGCATTGTTCACATCCGTAATCTCTAACTCGCCACGTCCGGAAGGCTTGAGCGTCTTGATGATGTTGAAGACATCCGCATCGTAGAAGTATATCCCGGTTACTGCCCAGTTCGATTTGGGGCGGGCGGGTTTCTCTTCGATGCCGATAACCTGCGCGCCCTTTAGTTCGGCTACTCCGAAACGATGCGGATCTGGAACTTCTTTTAGCACGATTTTCGCGCCGTCGCCCTGCCGCGAATATTCACTAACAAAGGGCTGCAACGAATCTTCAAAGATATTGTCGCCTAAAATGACGGCCATTGTATCACCGTGGACGAAGTTTTCAGCTAGCCCTAACGCTTGGGCTATACCGCCGGCCTGGTCCTGCACTTTATAGGTGAAGCGGCAGTCAAAATCCTTGCCGCTGCCTAACAGACCGACTACATCGCCCATATGTTCGACGCCGGTGACGATAAGGATTTCCTCGATGCCGGCTTCGGTCAGTTTCTCTATTGGATGATAAATCATCGGCTTGCAGCCCACCGGCAGCAGGTGTTTGTTGGTGACTTTCGTCAGCGGATAGAGCCGGCTGCCCGTCCCACCCGCTAAAATGATGCCTTTCATATATCCTCGCTATGTGAATCTAGAGGTTCAATTGTCTATGTCTCGCCAGCCAGCAGCGCCATCGCCGCTGCGGCGCAGGCGACGCCCAGCGCCTTCCGCCAAGTCAAAGGCTCGCCCAATAGCAAAATTCCAACTGCTGCCACGCCGACCACATACAACGAAGTAATCGGAATAACAACGCTCACCGGACCCTTCGATACGGCAATATAAAATAGAATCGCGCCTGCAGCGCCCAAACCGCCGGCGATGAAGCCGATTAAATTAGCGCGGTCGAATTTTACTAATAGACTCGACGGCGCGATAATAAGCATCGCAATCAAGCCTGCCAATGCCGATAAAACTTCCAGACGCGTCCAATGAATCCGCTGCAAAGCGTATTTGACCGACACGCCCCAAAGCGTCCAAGCCAAGGTCGCTAAGAAAGTCCAAACCTTCCAGTGCAATTTATCGTCCTGCTGCCGCGATGAATTTTGATTCGATATTAATAGTTAAATTTATATCCTTAAAACGTTCTTTTGCAAGTCTAAAGCGTCAAATAAAATCAATGCAAAAAATTCATACTTGATATTTAGCAAGAATATTATTACATTGTTCTAATCGGAAAAATAACTTAACGACCGATAAAACTCTAACTGGAGGTTGTTTAGAGCAATGCGGTTTAGACTGAACCTTTGCTTCATCGCAATGTTGTTCATTTTCCTACCCGATGATATCACGCCTGATGAGTCTTTGGGACTGATGTTTGGGGAGGCTTGCCTCGATAGCCTGCTTGACGGATTGAACGAATGCACGACCGGGGTCGCCTCCGGCGCAGCGACAGCCGACGGTCGGCCGTTACTGTGGAAGAATCGCGACCTGGGCGGTGGAATGAACCAAGAATTCCATTATCTTGATTACGGCTCAATCCCATATATTTCCATAACTTACGCCGGCGAGACCGACCAATACTACGGTGGCGTCAATGCGGTCGGCTTCGCGGTCGAAAATTCTAACTCCTATAATCTGCCTGCAGGTCCTTGGCGCAATGGTTGGGGGGGAGGCGACGACGACGGCTTCATTATGGCGCAGGCTTTAGCCTCCTGCCGCACGGTCGATGACTTTCAAGATTTCCTCGATTCGCTCAACACCGGCGGCAGGACTTTAAATTGCAACTATGGCGCCTTCGACGCTTACGGCGGCGCGGCGATGTTTGAAACCGCCGGTTATTTTTACACCCGCTGCGATGCTATCGATGCGCCGGGCGGCTTCTTAGTTCGCTCTAACTATAGTTACAACGGCAATACGCCCGACCGGCCTCAAGGCGGTTGGGGTCCGCATCGTCACAATGCGGCTTATCGACTGTTCCGCGCCGCAGTGGACGCCGGCGGATTAACCACCCAATATATTTTACAACGTGTCTGCCGCGATCTTTCAATCGAACAATTGGATCCATATCCATTGCCGTTTGACGGATATTACGGCAATTATTCTTACGGCTGTCTGCCTAACGGCGAAGCCGTTTGTCGTTCGTCGACGCGCGGTGTGATGGTCGCGCAGGGCGTGCGCGAGGGGGAGCGCCCTGAAAACGCCATCCTCTGGGCAATAGCCGGCTCACAACTTACTTCCGTTGCCGTGCCGGTCTGGGTGCGCGCCGGCTGCGTTCCAAGCCAGTTGGACGGACCGGCAACCAGCCGTATCTGCGACATAGCCAATCTACGGCTGCCATACATTTATAACGGCGTCTGGGGCGGCTCAATCGTCAATACCTGGCGACTGACTAATCCCCAAGGCGCTGGGTTGTGGGATTTCACCCTGCGCCTCGAAAGATGGATTTTTGCTAAAACTGCACAATTCATTAATTCGCCGCAATTTTCTTACGACCGGCTGCGCGCTTTTCAGAATGAAATCGCCCAACAAGCCGCCGATTCGCTGGCCGGTTGGAAAACTGCCGTCGATGTCAGCGAAGTTGCAGTATCAGTTTTAGTTGACAATCGGATTGTTTTGCGCTGGCGTCAAAATTCGCCCGGCAATGCCGCGCCGCCCGATGAGCCGCGCGGCTACCGCGTCTATCGCTCAAGCGAGCCTTTCCGTGAAAACTATCCCGGCCAATTAATCGCTGAAATCGAAACGTGCGAATTCATCGACAGGCAACCGATGCCTGAAGGCGGATATTATAGGGTGGAGATATATTAAGTTATTCGAAATATTCGCTAAAGCGCTGAAAGCGCGTCTTGCCCGCGCAGGCGGGCATCCAGACGAGTTCGGATTTATAGAAATTCCGATTTCATACGAACGATGTCATAATATCGCATTTCATTACAAGAAAGACTGGCATAATTTAGTGCTAGATATCGAGCTAATTGCAAAAGTGATGATTAATCCAGAAAACTCGGACCATAGCAAGACGGACGCCCTCGTCCGCCAAAAACAAAGCATAGAATACGGCGGACGAGAGCGTCCGCCTTGCCATCAGTTAATCCAACACTTTTGCAATTACCTCTATCGATAAAATAATAATACTTGACATATTTCATATAATTGTGTATAATTCATTATTATTCACGGTATAACAGCCTAAACGATAGGAATCCCAATGCTCACCCTAAGATGCATCTGCCGGTATCTGCCACTGCCGTTGTTTATCGCCATTGTTCTGCTTTTAGGCGGATGTTCCGAGCAGCCGCATGGCTACATATTTACACCGCAGCCGCGCGACCAGGTGGCTGTCGCTAGGCAAATGGGTAATTACATCAGCACGCTATACAACCACACCGACGAAGCCGTAGGCTACCTGGTCGATGCCTCGCTGACGCCGAACTATCAGTCTATCCTGCCGCAAGGCTGGATGGATATTACCGTCTATGACACCGTCACCGGCTTGCCGCGCACGCCATATTACTCATTTCTAAAAAATTATCTCGACCAGAAATTAAACCTGCTGCAAATCGACCGCAATCCGGCGCCGTCCGCGGTGCGGCATCCGTCGAATTTGGATTATTACTACTATGAAATCGGTTCATATCAAAATCGCCTGACCAGTTCTTTCAACGGCAATGTTCTACAGACCCGGCGCTTAAATGTCCAGTATGCCAATGAATTGCGCGATCCCGATAATATCGAAGGGTGGTATTCGCAGCGCCGCAACCTGCAGTTCACTTATGAAATTTCGGTGCAAGGCTCGCAGACCTTCAGCCTGCCTTATTACTATCCCGCATCCTGGAGCTCACGGATTTTAAATTACAGCATCGCAGTCAATGACCAGCGCGGCTCTATCATCGTCGAGGGTATTGTCCCGATGAACGACCGCGCCGGGCAATATCAAGAACCGCATGTGTCGGGACGTTTCAATATCGACCGCAACGGCAAAGGCGGCGGCGATATATGGTTGAACGGCGAACTCTCAGCCCGAATGACCTTCACCAGCCGAACCTTCGGCTTCCGTGGGTATTTTACACTCTACAGCGAAGACCATAAATATAGATATGGGCTTTAGGCTTTAGGCTTTAGACTTTAGGCTTTATGCTTTATGCTTTATGCTTTAGGCTTTAGACTTTAGGCTTTAGGTTTTTAAGGGGCAAGGCGGACGCCACCGTCCGCCGAAAAATCGTTTTAGATTTAGGTGTATTGGCAAGTTAGGTTAACATAAATTAGTGTGTCATGCTGAACGCAGTGAAGCATCTCGTCTGGAAGAAGGAACAAGATCCTTCACTTCGTTTAGGATGACAAAGCGTGTGCTAACCTACTTTGTCAATACATTCAAGCATTACAGGCTGTCCGAGAATGCCGGTTCCGCTGCCGACTCGCCGTAGTCGGCAGCAGAAGTATCTAATAGACAATGTTTTGCCGTCGATCGCGGCGGGTTAACGACGGGCAGGGCGAACCTGCCCGCCAAACGATAACTATTCTGCACGCCGACTAATATTTCCAATCGCCCGCCGCGATGTGATATTCAACACAAATTCCAGCCAAATTTCTATTACCTTCACGATTAGTCAGTGTGAATCGTTCGCACTCCAAAACGAGGTAATTATGCAACCTAAAAATAATCGACTGCTAATAGCAGTTTTAGTCTCCCTCCTGTCGTTGCTATCTTCTCAAGCCCTGGCTTATGAAATAGCCATCGAATTTCTCGCTTTTCACCCGATGTCATTTCCTATTGGCTCGATGATACCGGGCGATCTGTCGGATATCGACACGATGGATTTCGATGATTTCAGACCTTTCTTTCGGTTTCGCATAACGGGCGCTGGTCCGGAACGCGCCAGGCTCTTTGTGCGTTTCGCCGACCAAGCCAACCGGCCAATCTTCGATGCAGCGTCGAATATGCTGGATGTCCGCGAAATCTACAATCAGTGGCTGACCAGTGAAGAACTCGACGCCAAGGATATAAGTCTTGAGTCTGGCAGAAAGCGTGATATCGCCAATGCCATCTTACGCAATGTCGATGGCTCGCACTTGCGCACCGGGTTTTATACTTTGACCTTGACGTTGTCGGATGCTCCGACTATAGACGAAGCGCTGGTCAATAATTTCGGCATCGGCAGTCTGCCGATTAGCGTGCGCAGCCTTAATCAGGTTACTCTGATGAGCCCGACCAATAATGCCGTAGCGACATCCAATCCAATTTTCCTCTGGTCCTTCCCCTGCTCGCCGGGCGTAGAATTCCATCTGGATGTGGTCGCCGGTAATCCGGGCGACGATCCGCATACCGTAATAGAATCGGCTACCGACCTGACTCGCTATCTATCGATTGACCTGCCGGCCAGCCCGAGCGGCCAATTTAGTTCTTACATCTATACCGGCGCTGGCGACGCCCGTCCATTGACGCCGGAAACAGTCTATTATTGGCGTATTATCGCCAATGTCAACACGATGTTTCCAGGTGAACAAGAGGTTGTCGAAAGTCCGATATATTGCTTTAGTTACACGCCGCCTGGCGGTGGCGGTGGCGGCGGCGGTGGCGGCGGCGGTGGCGGCGGCGGCGGCGGCTTCTATGGCGGCGGCGGCGGCGGCGGCGGCGAAGAGGAAGGCGGCGAATTCCTCGGCTTCGGCGGTCAAGAAGAAGGCGGCGGCATACCCCCTGAAAGCCAGATATTCTCCATCCTGCGGCAATTATTGACCGAACAGCAGTTTCAAATGATAGTTTCCCAGTTTCAACAATTACAAGGCTGGAACCTGAACCGCATTCGTTTGAATGGACGCGATATTACACCTGCTGAACTTGCTCGACTCATCGCCGGCGGCTATATTGTCATCAACTCTATAACCATTGAATTATGAGGAAGAACTGACACAATGAAAAAGCATACCTTAATCCTATATACCATTAGCATAATCCTTTTCATCGCTTTGATAGCGGTAGGATTAAATTCCGAATTCGCTCTCGCAGCCGGCGATAAATCGATTGCCCTGACGCTCAAGGTTACCGGCGATGTTAAGATGAAAAAAGCCGGCGCCGACCGGGTCGTGCCCTTGAAATTCGGCGCTGTTCTTGACGATGGCGACTGGATCCGCACCGGCGCCGACGGCTTCGCCACCCTAATTTTCACTGACGATAAGAGCCAGATTAAACTGACCGCCAACACCGAAATCACCATCGAAGGTAAGCGCGATGCGCAATCTAATATTGCCAAACGCGTCTCGATGGAAGTTGGTCAATTGTTCGCCAAAGTCGAACAGCAGCGCGGCATACTGCAGGTCGCCACGCCGACATCAGTCGCCTCGGTCAAAGGCACCGAATTCTGGGTGATAGTATTCGAAGATGGAACGACGCAAATCGTTACCATTGAAGGTTTGATCGAATTATTGAACACTCAATCGGGACGAATCGTCGATGTTCGGCCCGGTCAGCGCGGCGAATCAACGCCTGATGGAGGCATTGAAATTCACATCGTCCCGCAGGATAGTCTGCGCCGCGACCCTGACCCGGGTATGCCGCCGCCAAATCTAATTGAAATCGAAGTGCAGGATACCGACGGCAATATCCGACGCATTATTATGCAATATCAGGTGAACGAGTAAAGTCTTGCGAAATGGAGGGCGGATGCGAATCCGCCCTCCGGTTATTCACTCTTCCTTGTCAGGAGTAATGAATTTGAAAGAAATTACCCGCCGCTCTATTTATCTCAGCGCCGCGCTAACCATCGCGTTTATTACGCTGAATTTGATTCACACGCCCGTCTATGCCCAGAGCGGGCGTTTAGTCCATACACCGCCGACGAGCGTTCTAAGCGGCCAGCCGATAGACCTCGAAGCGTCGCTCGAGGGTTTTAATGTGTTGCCGGTCGAAGCGCGCATATATTACCGCTCCAGCGGTCAAAATGCCTTCGCCAATGTCGAATTGCGCCGCGACCGCAACCGCATTTTCGGGGAAATTCCGGCTGTCGGTAAAGCGGATATCGAATATTATTTTTGGGTGGAACTTGAAGGCGATATCATTATCACTTTACCCGAAGGCGCGCCTAATAGGGCTGAACCATTTACAGCGCCGGTCCGACAGATTGAAGGCGAAGCCGAAGTTCAAGAGAGCGCGGTGGTAATATTATCGCCGGAACCAGGTGAATTATGCGGCGAAAGCCGCATTCTGATTGCCGTTTCCTTGCTGCAAGCCGTGCGTCAACTCGACCCAGCCAATATCCGTATAACGCTCGACGGGCGTGATTTAACTAAATCAGCCTCTATTACCGAAGAATTAGTCATTGTTACCGTGCCGAGCGTCCGCCCAGGCGAACACACTGCGAAAATCCTATATGTGAAAGACGGCAAAACTGAGAAATTAGCCGGCTGGATTTTCCACCGGCCTTTGCAAGGCTTGCCGGAACGTTCGAAAAGTCCGGTGCAAGTCAATGCTTCCGCCGGTTATGCTTATGAAGATATCAGCGAAAATATAAGGCGAGTATCGTATATTGATTCGCGCGTCAATGGTAAATTTGGCAAGTTCGAATGGATGGGACGCGGTTATATTTCGAGCCTTGAGCGCAGCGACGCTCAACCGCAGAACCGGTTTTTAGCCTCGCTTAAATATGGCGGTCTACGCGTTAACGCGGGCGATGTTATGCCGCGCTTCAGCGAATTTTCCGTCTGGGGCGTGCGGGCGCGCGGCTTCGAAGTCAACCTGCGCACCTTCGCCTTCAACCTGGACTATGCCAGCGGCGAAATGCGCCGGGCCGTCGAAGGCGTCGGTTATTACACAAATGACACCACTTATGTCCTCGGCGCCAACGGCGACACCTTGCGCTCTTTAGTTAATCCTAATGAGGATTCTATCCGCGTTAGATATAATGTTAAACGCATCACATCGCACGGAACTTATCTCCGAAATATGACCGCGATCCGGCCCGGCTTTCCCTTGACCGATAATTTAACGCTCTCCTTCAACATTTTAAAAATTAAAGACGATGTCGAATCTATCGAATTTGGACACATGCCGCACGACAATCTAGTCATCGGCTCGGACATAGCCTACCAATCGCCCAAGAAACGCGTCTTCATAAACTCCGAAACTGCCCTAAGTATGTTTAATTCAGATATTTCCGGCGGCCCGATGGAAGACGCCAAACAAGCCGAAAAAATCATCATCGTGAACCAGTATTTCGACCCAATGCCAACTGACTCATCCATTCTGGAAGGCGACATCGAGCCAGTCAAACTGGCTGGAAAATTGTGGTCGGAACTTATCAAATCCTCGCTGGCGCATCGAACCGACCTGACTATCAATGCTTTCCGCAATGAGTTTAAGGTCGGCTATAAGACAACAGGCCGCTCATTTCGTTCGCGCGGCAGCCCGTCGGTTTTGACCGATGTAGCAGGTATCTCAATTCAAGACCGCATCCGACTGCTTAACAATCGAATCTACATTACGATTGGCTATGAAGCCTATCAAGATAATGTCAACGGACGCGCTGAAACGACCACCGATAAGAACATCTTACGCAGCTCTATCGCGGTCTATTCGCCGTCTGATTATCCTAATGTCAACCTCGGTTTCCGCACCTATGACCGTAAAAACGACGGCATCCGGCGCTCTAATACGATGGCTGACGGCACGGTAATTATGACTGATACGCGCATCGAAAACACGCAGAATTCTTTTAATTTCTCCATCGACCAAACCTTCAATCTGCGCGGTTGGTCCAACCTCGCAATGATTTCTTACAGCAGCGCTCTTTCCATCGACCATAGCCTTAAGGACGATAAAATATCGACTGCTCAAAATAGCGAACAATCGACCATAGCCTTAAGTTTGACTTCCGTCCGGCAACTCTTATGGGAATTTCGCGGCTCGCTAAGCCTTACATCTCAGGACGCCGGCGCCGGCGGCGCTACTATGGATTATGCGCGTTATACATTCCTGCCAAATCGGGTATGGTTCAATGGCGGCTTTAGCGGGACCTTTGCCGGCGGCGGACAGTCCAATATCAATCCGCCACCGCCTGCAGCGCTGGACAGCGCTACCGTCCGTAATGTCCAGGTCGATTTCTCGCGGCTGGAATTCTCCCTCGGGTTGGAATACGTTCCACACACCAAGCACCTCGTCAACCTGACCGCTTCCAAAGCAATGCATTCGGATGAAAGTTATACCGAGTATTACAGCGGCGTCAAGGACTTCAATAAAAACCGCGCTTCCTTTAGAAAGCAGAACGATTTTACCATCAGGATGACTTACGGTTATCAATTATGATTGAATTATCGCAGATATTGGTAGATTGAAATAAGAAATTAAAATTTCATAGATAAAAGAGAATGAAAGCGACAGGAAGCGGATTCATTCTCTTTTTTATTCATATATGATTACTAACAGCAGTTCAGACAGTCGAGCGATTTTTAAAGATGTAATTTGTTAGACTTTCCTTAAGAAAATAGACTTACTTTCTCCCCCGCTTGCGACGAGATGAAGAGGTGTGCTTTTTCATCTATGTCGCTCGGCGAAACCGTATGAAATTTCCCGTTAATACCAAGTCGCAATCAATCGGATGATAAATGTCAAAACAAATTCACAACAGATTAAACGGATGAAACGGATAATCCTGTAAAGCCGCTATGTTATCCGTTCTATCCGTTTAATCCGTTGTTAATTTTGCATCCCTTTTTATTCATTTGAATGCAAATTGGTATAAGTTATGAATTGCCCATTCCCATTTTCATATTAATCCGCTTAATCTGCCGCATCAGATATTAAATAATAATTCACTTTGAAAGCAAAGTCAAAAACAACAACTTATATTACCAGCGCGCTGCTGATTGTCCCGGTCGCCTTAGTAGCGTTGCTGCTGTCGCTGCTCGATTTTTTTCAGAATATTGAACTGACGCTCTACGACCGTTTGTTTCAATATCGGGGCGCGCGCAGCATCGAAAAGAGCGACATCGCTTTAGTCGTCATCGACGAACCGACCGCCGACAGCCTTTCGTTTCCCTTCGACCGGCGGCATTATGCAACGCTGGTTTATAAACTAAAAACTTTGGGGGCGCGCTGGATAGCCTTCGACATCGGCTTTTCCAGCCGCGGGGCTAATCCTGTGTCCGATTCGTTGTTCAAAGCCGCGATAACCGAAGCCGGCAATGTTATTCACTGCGCTAAAACCGCGGTGACCTTTCATAAGAACATCAAAAAGCCGCTGACCGATATCAAGCCGCCGGTTGAATCAGTCTCGCCGCCGGGAACACCGTGGGGACTCATCGACGATTTAGTTGACCCGGACGGCGTCACGCGGCGCTACCCGCTCTTCTGGGCGATTCGCGACACAGCCTTCCTATCGCTTGGAATGAAAATCTACGCCCTCGACCACAACATCAATCTGGCTTCGATCAAACCCACGCGTTATGGTCCGTTCCAATTTGGCAGCCTCTCTATCCCTCGCTGCCAAATTAACGCCACACTATTAAACTATTACGGACCTTCCGGCACATTTCCAACATATTCATTTTACGATGTAATTTCCGGGGCTTACGATTTCGACGATTTGCTGGCTGGACTATCGCCGGAAGAAGCCGTTGCGCTGCAAGCATCCGGAATGGCGGATATGCTGCAGGAAAGCCCTTTCAAGGATAAAATTGTGCTGGTCGGGGCTTCAGCCGAAGACTTGCAGGACAACAAGTTCACACCCTTCTTCTCTGACCGAAATCCCCGTAAGACACCGGGCGTCGAAGTGCATGCTAACGCCCTGCAGATGTTAAAGGACGGCAAGTTTCTCGTCGCCATTGATTTCTGGTGGGTATTAGCAGGCATCTTAGTCTTAAGCATTCTGACGCATATATTCGGACGCAGATTGCATCAAGGCTGGGCGGCGCTCATCACTCTTGGCTTATTGCTCCTGATTTTTAGCGGAGGAATTTTCCTTTTCATCAAGGAAGGCTTATGGCTGCGGCAGGTGCCGCTGCTGTTGACGATATTAGTCGGTAATCCAACCAATCTTGCCTATCGGTTCGTGCTGGCGCAACGCGAGAAGGCGCTTTATCGCGGAATGTTCTCGCAATATGTGCAGAAAGAAGTCGTCGATGAACTGATCTCGCATCCTGAACTATTACGCCTTGGCGGCGAGCGCCGGCGGATGACAGCGCTGTTCACCGATGTCGCCGGTTTCAGCACTATTTCTGAAAAATTACAACCTGAGGATCTAGTTCACCTGCTCAACGAATACCTGTCGGCGATGTCGCGTAAAATCGTCGAGAACAAGGGCATCATCGACAAGTATGAAGGCGACTTGATAATGGCCGAATTCGGCGCCCCGATATGGACGCCCGACCACGCCGCTAATGCCTGCCGCGCTGGTCTGAATATGCAAAATCATCTCAAAGAGTTGCGCACAAAGTGGAAATCTGAAGGCAAGACGGAACTTTACAGCCGCGTCGGCATCAACACCGGCGATATGTTGGTCGGCAATATGGGGTCGGACACAGTGTTCGACTATACAGTGATGGGCGATGCCGTCAACCTCGCCAGCCGTCTCGAAGGCGCCAATAAAGCCTACGGTTCGACGATTATGATCGGGCAGAACACTTATGACGATGTTAAGGATTTGTTCGTAATCCGTCCGCTCGATTTAATACGGGTTAAAGGTAAGAATGAGCCAGTGGCGGTCTATGAATTGCTGGCGGAAAAGGAGAGCGAATTGTCCGAAGCCCAATTGAAGGCGGTCGAATTTTACCGACAAGGAATTGAACTATTCCGGCAGCGGAAGTTCCCGGAAGCCTGGCGCTGGTTCGAGAACGCGCTCGAAACCGCCCCGACGGATGGGCCGTCTAAAACCTATCTCAAGCGCTGCGAACTCTACATCGCCGAGCCGCCGCCGGACGACTGGGACGGCGTCTGGACCTTGACCGAAAAATAATGCTAATACTACAATCGAAGTAATTGTA
>Ga0194125_10005347_pt1 | contig 19553 bp, 3 predicted proteins | sample TA2KigC250mmetaG_FD_148626 | JGI IMG/M metagenome (GOLD analysis project Ga0194125, IMG submission 148626) | Freshwater microbial communities from Lake Tanganyika, Tanzania - TA2015034 Kigoma Deep Cast 250m | ecosystem: Environmental > Aquatic > Freshwater > Lake | place: Tanzania: Lake...
GCCATGGAAGACTCGCAATGACATTCCACGTTCTATCCACGTTGGTTTGGTATAATGTTCCCAGCATACGACAGCGAATCGGAGATTGACAGACTGTTAGGAGCGACTATGACGGACCAACAACCACGCTACCTGGCCTACATGTTGCGCCTCTGGGAGGCACACACCGGCGGCGAGCAGGTCTGGCGAGCCTCCCTGGAAAGCCCCCACACCGGCGAGCGTCACGGCTTCGCCAACCTACAAGTGCTATTCGCCTTTCTGGAGGAACAGACGAGGGGCCAGGCTGAGTCCATAGATCAGCCTGGCAATTCCAATGAGCCCGGGCCTGCTGAGGGGCCCTGCGAGTAGCAAGTGAGGAGGAACGAGATGAAGCGCATCCATCATTTCAGGTATTTGGCTTTGGCAGTGGGTATCCCTATATTGGTGGCGATAGCCATCGTGCCCCTGGCCTCAGCAGCCGGGCCAGCACCCACGCCAGAGCAAGCCGTCCAACGCGCCTGGCAGCGCGCCCATGAGGCCGGCGTCTACCATTTCGCCAGCGAGATCGTGCAAACCACCTACCCGGCTCCCGCGATAGCCAACTTCGGCCGCACCAGCCGCCAGGACGCGCTGTACCTGGAGGGCGACGTGGACCTGCCGGCCCACACCATCGGCATGAGCCTGTGGAAAAACGGCAACGTCCTGAACTCCCGCGATGGCCTCGAAGTGCGCATCGAAGGGGATCGCGCCTGGGGCCGCCAAATCGGCGGCACGTGGCAGGAGATGGACGACTTCTCCGACGCCTTCGCCCCCAGCGGCGACCTGATGGCGTTCCTGGCGGGAGCCAAAAACGTGAAACGTGAAGAGGCTGAGTCACGCATCACGCATCACGTTTCACGTTTCACGTTTGACCTCGACGGCCCCGCCTTCGCCAGCCACCTGCGCGACCAACTGGAGGCCTACCTGCGCGAGCGGGGCGAGCTGCCCATCGGGCTCACCCTGGACTCATCTCGCGTGTACCAGGAGATGACCGGCCAGGGCGAAATCTGGCTCGACGAAGACGGCCTGCCCCTGCGCCTGAGCGTCCACCTGGCCTATCCGCAAGAGAAGAACGGCGAGCGAGTGAAGGTGGACATCAGGACCGATTTTCGATTTTCGATTCTCGACTTTCGATTGGCTTCTGCCCAATCTCCAACCTCCAATATCCAATCCCCCATACGGAACACGCAATACGCAATACGGCTTGCTGCATTGCTCGGCGTGCTCGGCCTTGTCCTGCTGGTGCTCATCCGCCGCCGCTCGAAGCCTGTCTACAGCGCCATCGTCCTGATCGTGATCTTCTCCCTGGTCGTCATGCCGCTGATGCAGAGCCAGCAGGCCGCCGCCTTCTTCGACCGCCAGGCAGCGCGGCAAGCACGCTACGAGCAGGAGCAGCAAGCGGCCGAGACGAGCCAGGCAATCGCCGCCGAACTCAGCGGCGCAAATTGGAACCCGCACGCCGACCCGCTACTCGGAGGAACTCACGGGAACTCAGAGGAACTCATAGGAACTCAGGGGAACTTAGGTGTCTCCTCCATTCTCCCGAGTTCCCCTGAGTTCCCCCGAGTTCCCCCAAGTTCCTCTGAGCTCGCCGCCGCAGCCAGCGCCTCGGTGGATACCGACAACGACGGCCTGTCCGATGATGTCGAGACGGCGATCGGCACAAATCCGACCGCTGCCGACAGCGACGGTGATGGTTTGAGTGATGGCATCGAGGTGCTGCGCCTGGGCACCGACCCGCTGCTGGCCGACAGCGACAACGATGGCATCCGCGATAACGTCGAGGTGGCCGGGTTCACCTACCGCGGCCAGAAATGGTACTTCAACCCCAACAACCCGGATACGAACGGCGACGGCCTGCCCGACGGGACGGAGTGCCCGGCCCTGGTCGGCGTGACCAGCGTGCCGACTACGACGGTGAGCTGCGACACGGACAACGATGGCGTGCCGGACGGCTTCGACCTGGACAACGACGGCGATGGGGTCAACGACCGAACCGACCTCTCCGCCCTGGCCGTGCTCGACGCGGCGGGACGGCGCTCGAACCTGGGCACGGTCACGCCCTTCGACGACGATCACCCCCTGATGCTCAACCTGCCGGGGCTGAGGCCGGGCAAGCCCGTGATGCTGGACGTGCAGTTGCGGCCGACCCTGAGCAACCATCTCGGCTACGCGCTCAACGTCTTCGACTGGCCCTCAGGCGACCAGGCCGGCCAGATCCAGCGCGTCAAGGAAACCACCTTCAAGACCACCGATTCGGCGGCCCAGAACACCGACGACCCGCGCAGCGACTACGGCGACATGCGTCTGATCCCCATGCTGGAGATCGAGATGCCCGCCGCCGTGGGCGGCACGCAGCCTTTCTCGCTCACGCTACCCTCGGTGACTGTCGAGGTGCGCGGCGCGGTGTCGGCCACCCTCACCCTGGCCCGGCCGGCCGGTGACACCGCCTCGACCAGCGTCACGCCCGATCTGGAAACGACGACGGCACAGATGAAGATCTGGGACGGGCCTTGCTCGGCGTCGGGAACGGGAACCGGCAACCGCCTGGTCTACAAGGAGCTGACGGACGGCGTCAAGGCGTATTTTTACCGCAAGCTCACCGACCTGGCCGACGGGCAACACGCGCTGGAACTCACCGCCGGCGGCGCCACCGCGTGCGCCAATATCCCCAACATCATCAATGGGCCGTACCGCGACTGGATGATTGACCAGGCCCCGCTGGCCCCCTACGGCATCTCGGTGCAGGAGAAGGATACAGCGGGCACGCTCCTGGCCTACGTGCCGCTGAACGCGGAAGCGGACGAGACGGGCGGCGGCCTCGCCGCGTTCTCGGCCCGCATGTTGTACTGGCCCAACGGCAACCCCAGCGCGCCGGCCGCCACCTGGACCCGGGCGCAGAGCTTCCGCGTCGTCTGGCTGGTGCAGGTGCTCACCGACTACTGCGACCGCCACGGGTTCAGCCCCACCGTCACGCGCGAGGAGGACGCCGACCAGTACGCCAAGGAATTGGAGGCGCACTGCCTGACGCACCGCTCGCAAGACATCCCAAAGATCGCCCACACCTATACCGACGAGCAGTGGTACGTGACCGGCATCTCGGTGCGCGAGGACAGCACGCTGGACGTGGCCGTGCTGTGGGAGGATCCGGATGCCGACGACAATCTTCAAGTGGACAACCGGCTCTGGCAGGCTGCGCGTGGGCTGGCGTCGGCGTTCAGCACGGGGCGCGACTGCGACAACGACGTGGCCGATGGCACGGATTACGATCCTGCCACCCACACCTGCCACGCCGACGGCAAGCGCGACGTCGTGGTGGCGGCGCGCAACAACGGCAACACCACCATCTTCAACCGCCTGGACGCGGCGGGCAACGTGCCGGACGGCGATGTGCGGCGGTGGGGCATCCCCAAGGACGCGTTGCGCACGGCAACCTACAGCTATCCCCACTCCGACTACACCGCCGAGATGGCCACGACGAAGACGCGCGAGCTGCTGCACCAGGCCTTCGGCGCGTACGAGACCGCTAACTCGGCGGTACGCCCCACCTTGCTCTATGCGCGCGAGGAGACGTTCCGCGGGGCCACGCTCAACGAGCTGGGCAGTGTCAGCGACGATGTGTTGACGATGGACATGAGTGGGATCGAGAGCACCACCCTCAGCACGCTGAGCTGGGCGCCGTTCCGCTACAACGCCGACGCCGGGCCGGACGGTGAGACCATCGGCTGGGAGCCCTATCCCATGGCCGACTACTGGCGTGCGCTGCGCGCCGACCTGGAGGTGGGACTGGCTGCGCTCTCCCGCAACCAAAACCTGGGCCACAGCGACGACTACATCGTGGGGCAATCGGTGGCCGCCGCCGATATCTACCTGGCCTTCTACCGCGGCCTGCCGGCGGTGGTGGCGCAGGGCGGCCAGTCGCTCTGGCGCAGCCCCTGGGAGGACGGCTCGCAGGCCACAGTCGGCGATGCCGGCTCGGACAGCGGAATTGCCGACGCCATCGGCCTGGCGGGCGGCGCCTACGGCCTGTTCAGCGATCTGGCCGATGACTTTGCCGAAGCGCTGGCCCCCGCCGCCAGCGGTGTGACCAACGCAGCCGCCGTGCAAGGCGCCACGCAAGCAGCGAGCGGCGCAACTGCCGCCGCGGGAGGCGCGAAGAAAGTCACGCTCGAAAAGATGGGCAAGGGCTTCAAGGGCATCCTCGGCGCGTGGAAGGAGGCCTTCGATCCCAGCAATACCTTCAAGGTGATGAGCAAGTTCGGCAAGGTGGGGTTGGGGCTATGCTACGCCGCGGCCGGCGCAGCCGTGATCTTCACCATCGCCGCCATGGCTCAGGGAGGCGACGCATTTGCCCAGGTGGGCAACGCGCTCACCATCATCGGCCTGGTGTTCCAGATGAAGGGATTGTTGAGCGCGCTCCAGGAAGTTATCAAGGCCACGACGACAGTGGCGGGCAAGTTCGCTACGATCACCCAGGGCATCACGAGCACGGTGGGCAAGCTGGCCAAATGCTTCAAGGAGTCGCTGAGCAAATCGGCCGTCATCGGCTTCGGGGTCGGCGTCGTCGCCACCTGGGCGGCCATGGGCCTGACCGTCGGCCTGTCGAACCTGAGCCACGTCCAGACGGGCTATGCGGTGGCCCAGGCGGTGGCCGACACCATCGTCCAGGTGCTGATGATAGCCATCAACGCCATCCCCCTGATCGGCCCTCTCATCAGTGCGGTGATCAGCCTGATTGACAGCCTGATCGGCGCGATCTGCAACGCCATCCCGCACGAGGAAGACGACGACCCCTACAACGACGCCGCCGACTGGCTGTGCGGCGGCATCGAGGGGCTGGTCTCGCACCTGTTGGCCTTTATCTTCTATTCGGGCACGGTGATGGTGGACGTCAACGCGGACGGCCGCTTCCGCATCGCCGCGTTCGACGAGGGCGACCTGGTGTATCCCGAACGCGGCATGGCCGTCGGCAACTTCCTCCGCCCCACCATCACCGTCTCCAACACCATCGAGATGGTGCCCCTGCCACACAACCTCGGCGGCGCGTATCCCTATCAGTACAGCGACCGCCGGCTGCGTGGCAGCACCTTCAAGTACCAGTTCGGCGCGGGCGAGGTGGACCTGCACGAGGGCCTGGAACGTTACACCATGTCGGACGAGTGGCAATACGTTGACGGGGACGGGCCCAGGTGGGGCGACGCGGGCCACACCTGGCACAAGGCCGAGCCGGTGTACATCAAGCCGACTGTCACCAGCGCCACAGCCATCGAGCTCTCAGAGGCCGGCATCAACCGCACGCTGGCGATGATGCTCTCGGAGGGCTACGCCATCCCGGCCCAGGAGTGCATTTTGGGCGTGTGCGGCGTGCGCACCGAGCGGGACACCATCCATTACCCGATCAGCGACATGATCATCGTGGACGCCTTTCCGGCCACGCAGGACGGCTTCCGCGAATTTGTGACCCTCCCCAACGGTCAGAAGGCGCTGGCCTGGAGCCAAACGGGCGACAGCTTCGCCGCCCTCAACGACGCCGACAACGACAGGCTGCCGTTCACCGTGGACCCGGACGACAGCAGGTGGGACAGCGACTACGACGGCCTGGGCGACTACTTCGAGCTCCAGATCGGCACCGACCCGACCAAGCGCGACACGGACGGCGACGGCCTGAGCGACTGGGAGGAGGTGTTCCGGCGCACCGAGCCATTGGTGCCAGACACTGACGGCGATGGGCTGCTGGACGGCGAGGAGGTGTTCCACCAGGACGTTTTCGACACCGACAACGACGGCAACCGCACGGAGTGGCTGGGCGGCTGGGAGTTCGTCTACAGCATGAACGCCGACGGCACGGCCAACCAGACGTGGACCTGGCCCCCGCCCGACGAGCGCGACGTGGACGCCGACAACCTGTCCGACAGCATGGAGAAGGTGTACGGCTTCAACCCGCGGGTGCCGTCCGACGGCCGGGTGCTGACCCTCCAATCTATCGCCACCGAGCCGGACGGGAGCGGCGAGTATGCTCCGTCCGACGGCTACGTCAAGCCGGGCGACCCCCTGCGCTACGAGGCCACGGTCAAGAACGAGCTGTTCAACCGCTACGCCCAGGGCCTGCTGAGCGCGGCCTTCCCCACCGGCCTGCACGGCAGCGCCGCGCCGCAGACGTTCGTGCTGCAGCCCCAGCAGGCCAGGACGCTGACTGGCGACGTGACCGTGGCCAGCACGGCTGCCAGCGGCGTCTACAGCATGACCCAGACGGCGGGTGCGCTGATCGTGGATTGGGCCGAGCTGGCCAAGCAGTCCACCCTGTGGCTGCCCTTCGAGGACCCCATCACCGCCGACCGCTCCGGCAGCATCCCTGAGCACCAGCAGACCTGTACGGGCACCTGCGCGTCGGTGCTGGGCCGCTTCGGCAACGGCCTCAGCCTGAACGGCAGCAGCTTTATGCGATCGGACAAAGTGCTGCCCCAGGCCGAGGCATCCATCTCGCTGTGGTTCAAGACCACGGCCGCCGTGGGCACGCTCGCAGCGGAGGACACGGCCACGGGCCGGCGCGTGTATCTGAAGGACGGGAAGGTCTGTGGCAAAGCGTGGTTCAGCGCCAGTAACGCCGAGGAGATCTGCACGGGGGTCGCCTACCACGACGGCGCCTGGCATCACGTCGTCTACACCATCGGCGGCACGGGGGGCGTGCAGCGGCTTTACGTGGACAGCGTGCTGCGCGCGGCGGGGACTGCGACCTCCAGGAACGTGGGCACCGTCGGCGCGTTGTACGTGGGCTACGGTTCGGTCTACTTCAGCGGCCAGCTCGACGAGTTGCGCACCTACGACCGGGCCTTGAGCCAGTCCGAGGTCAGCGCGCTGTTCAACCAGCCGGTGCTCTACTGGGAGATGGATACGGCCACCACCTTCAGCGGCGGTGGATACACTGGACAACGCTGGCCCGACAGCTCGCCCCTGGGAATTACCGGCTACTGCACCACCATCAATTGTCCCGCGCTGTGGCAGGGGGTCAGCGGGAACGCAGCCGGCTTCGTCGGCTGGCAGTATCTCGGCAATGGCGACCCCGCCCTGAACCTGCAAGCGGGGCAGGTTACCCTGGCCGCCTGGATCTGGCCTTCCTCCTCAGCGCCGGAGACGTGCATCGCGGCGGAGCACGGCGCCTGCACCCTCTACCAGCCGCGGGGCATCATCGGCTACCAGAGCGGTACGAGCAACGCCTACCCCACGCTGCAGCAGACGGGCCGCCGCTTGCGCTTCGGCTTCGGCATCGGGAGCACGCCCATGCCTTACGTGACCACAGGCGAGGTGCTGACCAGGGACGCCTGGAATCACGTCGCCGCCACCTACGTGAACGGCGTCGTCCGCATCTACGTCAACGGGTTGCTGGTGAAGGAGGACAGCGGCACCTTCGTGGACGATAGCACCGGCATTCCCTACCAGCCGCCGGCCACCACCTCGGTATGGGTCGGCCGCTCCAGCGCGGTGGGGACGCTGCGCCTCAAGCATACGGCCGTGACCGACGAAAGGGATCCGGGGGCGACGGCCGGACTGTGCATGGCTTTCTCGTCCGGCGGCATCACCCAGGGGATCTTCGACCAGGACGTTCGCAAGGACAACAGCTACGATATCGGAAAGAACCAGACGGTCTCCGAAAGTGGTACCCTCCACCTGTGGGAGGACGACGGCGGCGTGCGCTGCGGCACAACCAATGACGGCTCAGGCACCAGAAAGGACGACGACATCGGCACCTTCTCGTGGGACACGAACACGGCGAGCTCGCCCCATACACCCGGCTACATGCGGTTAAACGAGAGCAAGGCCTACAGCGGCGAAGTGACCGGCAGCGTCTACTACATCTGGGACAACGACTCGATCCCCTTCTACGGCTCCATTGACGAGGTAATGATCTACAACCGCGCGCTGGATGGGGATACTATCGCCGAGATGTACCGCAACACCTCGGTCCTGCTGCACCTGCGACTGGACGAGCCGCCCGGCGAGACGGCGTTCAAGGACGCAGCCAGCGACCGTCGCGCCTCCTGCTCCGGTAGCGCCTGTCCCACCTCCGGCCTGCCCGGCCGTGTGGGCCAGGCCGCCGGCTTCGACGGCAACGACGTGCTGACGCTGCCCAACAGCGCCGCCAACCGGCTGACGCACGGCTTCACCGTCGCCGCCTGGGTCAAGCCCGATGCGGTGAGCAGTGTGCAGCGGGTGGTCTCCTCATCGCGCCAGAAATCGGTGAACGGTTGGACGTTTGGGCTCGACGGCGACGGCCTGCGCTTCACCACCTACGAGGTCAAGGATTATGGCCTGACAGGGTTGGGCCTTCCGGCCGGGCGTTGGATGCACATCGCGGCCGTGCTCGATGAGAACGATGACGTGACTTTCTACCTCAACGGGGTGAACCGGGGCAAGGTAGAGCACAATGCGCCGGCCAATGCCGACACTGACGACGTGCTGCTGATCGGCGCGTCCACCATTCGCGGAACCTCGACCCTGACGGAGACGTTCACTGGCCAGCTCGACGACGTGCGGGTGATCGGCCGCAGCCTCTCGGCCGCCGACATCCTGGACCTCTACCGCAGCGCGCCCGTCCTGCAGCTCAGCCTGGACGATGCTCGAGGCGCGACCCAGTTCGCCGACAGCTCGCCCAACGGGTTGACCGCCTCGTGCAGCGGCGGCTGCCCGGCCGTGGGCGAGGGGGTCGTCGGCCGGCTGCGCGGCGCCGCCGAGTTCGACGGCTACGACGACCGGCTCACTGTGGCGAACAACGCCGCGCTGCAGTTCGACACCTGGACGGTGGGCGCCTGGGTGTATCCCACCCAGGACAGCGGTGGCCAGGGACAGGAGCTGGCTGCCAAGTGCGAGCGGGACATGGCGCATCTGGGCGGGGTCAAGAACTGCAACTACCGCCTGTTCCTGCCGGCGAACAGCCTGCGCCCTGCAGCATGCTTTACCAAGGGCGCGTCCTACTATGGCGTCACCAGCGCTGTCTCCCTGGTCAAGAACCAGTGGGGCCACGTGATGGCCACCTTCGACGGCCTGCGGCTGCGCATCTACGTCAACGGCACGCTGCAGGGCGAGTCCACGCTGCCCTCGACCATGACCCCCGACAAGGCTGCCAATAGCTTTTACCTGGCGCGGTACTGGCCAGTGGAGTACCACGATGGCTTCCGCGGCCGGCTGGACGAGGTGACGGTGTACGCCCGGCCGCTGACCGGGATCGAGATTTACAACACCTACCTCTACCAGCGCGGCTGGGTGGAGGAGCGCTTCAGCCACGACATCACCGTGGACGCCGATACGCCGACGAGCACCCTGGCGACACCCGCCAGCTTTCTGGCCCAGGCCAGCACGGTGCTGCTGGCCACTGCCTCGGACGCCACCTCAGGCATCGGCGGCGTCGAGCTCGGCTCCTGCCGGGCCGCCGGCGGGTGCGCGCCGACCACCTGGGAAGCCGCCGACCAGTGCACGGATGCCACCGAGGACGGCGCCTGGTGCCCGACCTTCAACCCCACAGTCGAGGGGCGCTACACCTTGAAGGCGCGGGCCACCGACGTGGCCGGCAACCGCGCCGAATCCGCTGACAGCATCACCGTCTACGTAGACAACCAGGCACCGTCGGTGGGCCTGGACCAGGCTGCGGGCGCGTTGCTCAACGCCACGCCGCACCCGACGCAGGCCAACGCCTGGGTCGTCCACCTCTCCGGCACGGTCAGCGACCCGCCCTTGAGCGACGGCAACGCGGGCAGCGGCATCCCCGCCGACGGTGTGCATGTCACGCTGCTGGGCGCGAAGGGGGCGGCGGCCGGTTGGGGCCGGCAAATGGCAACCGTCTCCGGCAGCACGTGGTCGCTGGACTACGTGATGAGGGAAGCGAACCCCAGCGGCAGTTACACCGTGCGGGTCGAGGCGCAAGACGTCGTGGCGCGGCTGACGGGCCTGCCGCCGGACCAGGTATCGCGGCATACCGCCGTCCTGGAGCGGGGCATCGTCGTGGACGGCGCGGCGCCCAGCGTGGGGTTCGATGCCACCAGCGTGCCTGCCGGGTTCATCACCGGCGGCACGACGCTGGGCGGCGACGCCACCGAGCGCGCGGTTGACCTGGCGCTGGACTGGGTGGCGCCCGCGGGCACGGGCGACCAGGTGGGCGTCACCATCACCTGCAACGACGTGCAGCTCTACGACATCCCGCCGGGCACCTACCCCGCGCCGGGCGGCGCCTACGGCTGGCAGGGCACGACCCACCAGGGCGCGGCCTGCCAGGTGGCCGTCCAGGGCGGGGCGGGCGGCACGGTCAAGGTGTGCGGTGAGCAGATCGCGACCTGGCCCGCAGGCAGCGGCGGGACCTCCTTCACCGCCAATTCCGTCACGTGCAGCCGTGGGGGCGTCACAGCCGCAGAGGCCAGCGCGGCTGCGGCCGATAGCTCCGTGTCCGGCATCGCCGGGGTCGAGGTCGGGTTCACCTCGGCCATGCCCGGCTCGCCGTTCTATCAAGATCCGATAGCAGCCAGCGAGCTGCTGCACCTGACCTTCGCGGACGCGCCCGCCGCCAACGGGAGCATCACCTACCGGGATGTCACGGGTCACGGGCACGACGGCACGTGTTCGGGACCAGCCACCTGCCCCGGCACAACCCAGTCGCCGGAGACCGGTCAGGCCGCGTTGTTCGACGGCGTGGACGACACGGTCTCCCTGAAGACCGCTGCCGGCCTGAACCCGCAGGCCGGACTGCTCACCCTGGCGCTCTGGCTGAGAGTGGATGGCGGCTCGGGCCTGCTGATGAAAGTGTTCAATTGGGGAGCGTATCCGCAATACATTGTCCTTTACGTGAACAGCACCGGCCAGATCCGAGTGGATGCCCATGACAACCATGGCTGGAACTTCACCCTCTACGGCTTCGGCAAAGCGCTCCAAACCTGGTATCACGTCGCGTTGACGCGCGATGCCGCAGGCGTCTGGTCGCTCTACGTGGATGGCGTCCTGCAGGACAGCAAGACGGCCAGCTTCGACATGAGCTCGCTGCCCCAGGCGTTCACCCTGGCGCCCCGCAGCACCTCGAGTCCAGCCTTCTGTGGCGGGATGGATGACCTGCGCCTCTTCGACCGGACGCTCACGGCGGCCGAGATCAAGGACCTGGCCAGCAACACGTTCGATGGCAAAATCACGCTGGCGCTGCCTTTCGACCAGGCGATGATGGTGGACGGCAGCACCCTGGCCGATAGTTCCGGCGCTGGCCGGGACGCGACCCTGGTCACTGGCGCGGGCGACACGGCCAACAAGGCGGTCACCAGCAAGGTGGGCAGCAACGCCTTGCAGCTCGACGGCATTGACGACTACGCTGCGGTCGCGGACAGCAGCGGGCTGAACCTGTCGGCCGGCAGTTTCACGCAGGCGGCGTGGGTCTACCCGCAGCCGACCGACAACGCGGCTTATCCCGTCATCGGCGCGGGCGCGCTGGTCGCCCCGAGCCTGGCCTACCCCTTCATCGAAGTGGTCAACCGCAAGCAAGTCAGCGCGGGCTTCGGCGACGGCACAGCGTTGCAGCGCATCACCACCGGCGACCTGCTTACCGAGAACGCCTGGAACCACATCGCCACCACCTTCGACGGCACCACCTACACCGTGTACATCAACGGCACGGCCCGCTACGAGACCAACGCGCTCTCGGGCAAGCTCCCCGCCGCCACCAGCCGGCTGGACGTCGGCCGCGGCAGCCTGGCCACCAGCTCCGGCTGCGCGCGCATCACCTTCAAGACGCTGACGCCGCACGCGGACGCCAACTACTACGACCTCTACTTCGGCGACCGCGTCTACAAAGGGCCGCTTCATGCCACGGTGAATCGGGCGCTGGCGGTGGATCAGTATCGCGATTTCTGCGGGAGTGGCACGGTGCAGGTGCGCGCCCATTGGTCCGGGGCCTGGCGTTCGCTGGGCACGATGGCCGTTGGGACGACGCCCGGCGCCGGCCAATTCAGGGCCAGCGCAGGCGGCAAGTCGGCGACCGTGACCTGGGAGGTGACGGCCTCGATGGCCGATCAGCGCTTCTTCCGCGGCCGGCTCGACGACCTCAAAATCTGGAACCGCGTGCTGTCGCCGCTGGAGATCCAGGAGCTGGCCGCGCAGGGCTGGCGGCCGGCCACCCTGGCCCAGAGTGGCGCGGGCGTGGGAGTCACAAACTGGCAGCTCGTGCCGCCGGCCGGGCTGGAGGGCTACTACACCGTGGAGACGCGCGGCCGCGATGTTGCCGGGCACGACCGCGCCAGCGGGCTGGCCTGGCAGGGGAACGTGGACACGGTGGCTCCGCGGGTCGCCATCAGCCGCACCGCCATCGCCACCGGCTATCATTACGCCACGGTCGCCGAGGACTTCAACCTGACCGAGGATGGCTTCCGCACGCCGTGCGGCGCGGGGATCATAGACACCCGCTCCTACTTCGCCGCGCCGTGGTATTTCACCATTGACCCCACCGGCCAGCGGCTCTTCCGCGTGACCGCCGAGTGCGATGTGGGACCGCTCGGACTGGCCGAAGTCGGCTGGAAGGCGATCTCCGGCTACGCCCGCGGCATCGCGTACAGCGCCGGCAAGGCGTACCTGGCCGCGGATGTCGTGGGCCTGCAAATCGTGGACGTGACGAACCCGGCGGCCCCGGCCGCGCTCGGCCAACTGGCATGGAAATACATGGACGGCCGTGGGGTGGCCCTGGATACTAACCTCGCCTACCTGGCCAATGGTCGCTGGGGGCTCGACGTCATTGACATCACGCAGGCGAGCTATCCTGCTTGGCTCGGCAGATACGATTCGCCCGGTACGGCGTCGGGGGTCGCGCTGGCCGGGTCTTACGCCTACCTGGCGGACGGGGCGGCGGGCCTGCGGATTGTGGACGTGAGCAACCCCGCGGCCCCGAGCGAGGCCGCGGCCTACGACACGGCGGGCACGGCCTACGGCGTCGTGGTCAGCGAGCCACGGGTAGCCACGGTCGCCCGCGCCACGCCGCCCGGCAAGCCTGCGAGCGCGGCGCTGACCAACGACCTGCCCGACCTGATCGTGGAAATATTCGCCGAGCCGGATACCATCGCCCCCGGCCAGAGCACGACGCTCACCATCGAGGTGCAAAACCAGGGGAACGAAGCCTTCGATTTGGACGGGATTGCTTACCTCCACGTGTACGAAGACCATGAGCCGACGCCATGCGACGGCGACAGCGGCTCCGCCCGCGCCTGGGAGCTCTGGCGGATGGAGCCCGGCGAGTCGCGGACCTTCACGACGACGTTCTCGTACGGGAGTGCCGGCACCCACTTTTACTACGCCCAGGCAGATTCCGAGTGCGCCGTTCTCGAATCGGACGACGACAACAACATCGCCGGCCCAGCGGAGGTCGAGGTCGTCACGCCGAGCGGGCGATATGCCTTCGTCGCCGATGGGTCGGCCGGGGTGCAGATCATTGATGTTACCAACCCGACCGCGCCAGCCCTCGCGAGCTCCTACAACACCGCGGGCACGGCCTACGACGTGGCCCTGGGCAACGACTATATCCTCTACGTGGCCGATGGCGTGGCCGGCCTGGTCGTCCTCGATGTGACGTATCCCTATGCGCCGGCCCTGGTGGCCAGGTACGACACGCCGGGCGATGCCCGCGGCCTGGCCTTCGCCGATGGCCGGGTCTACCTGGCCGATGGCGGCGACGGCCTGCTGGTCTTCGACGTAAGCGATCCCGCCGCGCCCGCGCTGGCCGCCAGCTTCGACACGCCGGGCTTTGCCTCCGACGTGGCCGTCTCGGGCCGCTACGCATACGTGGCCGACTACAGCGGCGACCTGCGGGTCATTGATCTGGAGGCCCCGCTCTCCGCCACCGCGTGCGATGCGGCCGGGAACTGCACCACCGTCACCGCAAACGCCTTGGCAGAAGGGCTGAGCACCTCCCGAGCCGCACGCAATACGCAATACGTAACATGCAATCCGACCTGTCCGTCTCCATCGCGGGTGTCCCGTCGCCCCTGGCCAGCACCGATCCCATCAGCGTCACCGGTCAGGCGCAGAGCAGCGTGTCGTCGCTGCGGGCACTGACCGTCACCGTCTCGTCGGCCGCCACCCCCCTGCTCACCACAAACTGGCCGGAAGATGAGCGCAGCGAAACGACCTGGGAGACGACCTGGACCCCCGCCGGCGAGGGCGAGCACGTGCTGCGCGCCGAGGCCAGCGATTGGGCCGGGGACGTCGCCACCGACACGTTCACCGTGACGGTAGACGCGCTGCCGCCTCTGATCGCCATCGCGCCCATGGTCATCACCGGCGCGGCCTACTACGAGCCGAGCACCATTGATCTGACTGCGGCCATGACCGACACGATCGGGCTGGCAAGCTGCCGCTGGCAGATCGCCGGCGGCGAATGGCAGGCGGGGATCCTGGAAAATGATGGCGCAAGCCCGCCCTTGACGGCGACCTGCCGCGCCCCCTGGCAGACAAATGGCGCATTGCCCGACGGTGCTGCGTTCGAGATCAGCATGGAGGCGACCGACGGCGCTGACCACACCACCCAGGTCACCGAGACCGTCACCGTGGACGTAATGCCGCCGGCCACGGGCGCGCTGACGCTGAAGAGCGACGGCGTGATTGTAGCGCGCGGCGACACCGTGGCCTCCGGCAACCTGAGCCTCGACTGGACCGCGGCCACCGACGGCAGCGGCCTGGGCGATTACACGGTGCAGTGGCACAGCGCGGTGACGGATACCGTGACCACCACTGGCGAAACCGTGCTGCCGGCCGGCCCGTTGACTTCGAGCTTCGCCGCCGGCGAGGGCCAGCGCGTCACCGTGGGGCTGACCAGCCAGGACATCTACGGCCAGCAGACCTACGCCGAGGCCGGCCCGGTCTACGTGGACGGTCCGCTCACGCCCGACTACATCTATCTCCCCTCCCCTGCCCCCCTCGCTCCCCCCAATGTTGGGGGGATGGGGGGAGGGGCCGGGGGTGGGGGCTGGCTGGACTCGGGCTGCTCGTTCCTCGGCGCGGACCGCCGCGCCTCCCGCCACGCGGCCGGCGCGACCGCACGCAGCGTCGAGCAACGCCTGCACGCTACCTGGAGCACGGACGCGCTGCGCATCGCCTGGGCCGGCGCTGGCTGGGACACCGCGGGCGACCTGTTCGTCTACCTGGACACCGACCCGTCCGGCGGCGCAACGACGGCCTTCAACCCGTACCTGATCCCCAGCGGCGCAGAGGACTTCGTCCCGGACGGCACCACCGTGACGCTGCCCGACGGCTTTGGGGCGGACCTGGTCGCGTGGGCGCAAGACGCCAACAGCGCAGCGTTGTTCCGCTGGACTGGTGTCGAGTGGGAGCACGTTGCAGCCCTGGGGACAGCCGAATACCGGCACGATGCTGCCACGCTTCAGACCGACCTGTACCTGCCGTTCGCCCTGCTGGGCGTGGCCGATCCGGCGAGCGCGGGTCTGGGCCTGCTGGCCTTTGCCTCCGAGGAGGGCACGCTGCGGCTGTGGGCCGCGTTGCCCGCGACCAACCCGCTGAACAGCGACCTGGCCGGCCAACTCAGCGCGCTGGCCGGCGATGATCGCGACATCGCCCTCACCCACGCCTACCGCTGGCCTGCGCTCGGCCCTGGCATCTGCCCGAACGGCAGCCTGGGCGGCGCGGTGGCCTACCCCGACAGCGACTTGCTGGTCAACCTCTCGGCCGTCCCGGCGGTTGCCAGCTACAGCCTGCTCGCCGACGGCCTCTTCTGGCTGCGCGACCTGCTGACCGGCAGCCCGCCGCCCGATGTGACCGAGCAACTGAACTTCCTGTCCGGTGGCCAGATCCCCCTCGGCCCTGGCACACCGGTGCACTACACGCTGGCGTTCCGCAACCTGGGCACCGGGACCGCGGCTGGGGCGTTTGCCGAAGTGACTGCGCAGTACGACCTGCGGCTGGTTGGCGCGGCCGACGGCGTCCACCTGACCGTGCCGCTGGGCGACGTGGCGCCGCTGGCCGACGGGAGCGTTTCCTTCGATGCCTTTGTTGACCCGGCCGGCAGTGACATCTGGGCCGCAGTCACCGTGCGCATCTTCGACGCGGCCCACCCGGCCAGCGGCGAGCCGTTGGAGTGGCTGTGGGCCAACCACCGCGTGGACCGCGGTGCGCCGCAGTTCATGGGCGTCGCCGCGCCGAAGTACTGGCTGGGGCCGGGCCTCAATAAAGTCGCAGGCTACGCCTACGACGACGCCGGCGTCGCCCAGGTGCAGTTGGAAATCAACGGCGCGGGCCAGGTCGCCTGCACGCCGACCGAGCCGGGCGGCCCCTGGCGCTGCGACTGGCCCGTGGCCGGCAGCGACGGCGACCTCTTCCAGGTGCGCATGGAGGCAACCGACGGCTACGGCCAGGCCGGTGGTTGGGGGCAAGCGTTGCCGTACCAGTTGGATGCCCTCCCGCCGAACCTGACCCTCGACGAGAGTGCGACCGAGGTGGCCTGGGGTGGCCTGGTCACGAGCAGCCGCTTCGCCCTTTACGGCAGCGCCGCCGATGCCTCCGGCATCGCCAGTGTGAGCGTGTGCGTGGCCGATGCCGGGCAGCCGGAGACGTGCGGCCAGGCGCAATGGACGGGCGCGCCGAACGCGGCCATCGCGTCCTACGAGGACATCCCGGCCACGCCAGCGGCCATCGGCGCCGCGACCTCGTGCGCCAACCCGATCGTGGTGACCTACCCGGTCAGTAAGACCTTCGACGTGGCCGACGTGGCCCTGGGGTTGGCTGTGCAGCACACCCACCGCGACGACCTGCAGGTCGAGCTCACCTCGCCGGCCGGCACGACGGTCCGCGTCTTCGCCGACGACGGCCTGCCCAGCACCCACTTCGCCAACCTTAACGTGATGCTGTTCGACGCTGCGACCACGGGGCTGTTCACCGCCCAGGGCGACGACGAGGCGCCGCAAAGCAGCGACGGCGGCGCGGCCTACATCCGGGCCGCCCGGCCCTACGCGCCCCTGCGGGCCTTCCAGGGCCAGAGTGCGCAGGGTAACTGGACGCTGCGCATCTGCGACGTGGACGGTGGCAGCAACGACGGCGCGTACTTCCGCAGCCGGCTGACCCTGATCCCACGCGACGCCGGAACCAAGTCGGCCTCCTGGTCCTACCTGACGCCGGATAGCGGCCCGCTCGATTACGTGGCGCGCACCGTGTCGGTCTTCGCTGGCGACATCGTCGGCAACTACACGCTCGAACCGCTGCAGCTCCAGCTCATCGTGGACAACGTGGCGCCGGTCATCACTGTTACCCAGGCCATCACTGAGGTCTGGCAGGGCAGCACCGTGACCGTGCTCGACGGCACCGTCACCGATGGCGGCCCGCTGGTGAATGTGACCGTGCACCTGCAAGACCCGGCCGGCAACATGAGTGAGATCCCGGCCGCGCGGGACGGCGAACGCTGGTGGTTCGACCTGACGGGCGACAGCACTGGCGAGCGGATTCTGTGGGTGCAGGCGTTCGACCAGGCCGGCAACGCGGTGAGCACTGAGCCGGTAAGGGTGGCGGTGATCTGCGCCAGCGCGACGCTGGGCGTGACGGCCATCACCGCTGAGCCAGCCGCCGATGATCCGTTCTCCGTCACCGTGCGCGCCGTGATCAGCAACACCGGGGCGGCCGCTGCGCCGGCCGGGCTGGCCGTTGGCTTCTACGCCAACGGCGAGCGGATCGGCACGGTCACGTTGGCCGGGCCGGTGGCGCCCGGCGCCTCGCAGGCCGCCGACCTGCTTTGGCCCGTGGCATCGCCCGGCGACTACGCGCTCAAGGCCATCGCCAATGACCCGCCGGTAGGGGCGCAGGCGCTGCCACTGTGTGCGGCGCCGGAGGCCCAAGGTCAGCTCGTGTCCATCGTGGACATAGGGCTGCGTCCCTCCTGGAGCCTGGTGTCCAGCTACGTCAATCCCTTCAACCCCAACGCCAGCGTCGTCCAGCGCCCCATCGCGGGGCAATACGTGGTCATCCAGGGCTTCGACGGCGGCGCACAGTCGTACTATCCGGATTTGCCGCCGGAGGTGAACACGCTGAAGGAGATGGATGGGGAACACGGGTATTGGATCAAGACGGTGATCAGGGATCAGGGATCAGGGGTGGGGGATCAGTCTGCCGAGGATGAGGACGGCGAAGAAGCGGTAGCTACGCTGCGGGTGGTAGGTGAGAAGCTGGCCGAAGACCATCCCATTGAGCTGGACGCCGGCTGGAACCTGGTGAGCTATCTGCCGCGCCAGCCGCTGGCGGTCGCCGATGCCCTGCAAAGCATTGACGGGAAGTACACCGTCGTGCTGGGCTACGATCAGGGCGCGCTGTCCTACTACCCAGACATTGACCCCAGCTTCAACACCCTGCGCGAAATGAAGCCCATGTTTGGCTACTGGATCAAGATGGTCCAGGCGGGCACGCTGCAATATCCAATCGCTGAGCAAGGGAGCGGGGGAGCAGGGGAGCAGGGGGGCGGAGGGGCAATACCCCATATCCGCGAGGCGGAACGTGCCGCCAGTGTGATGCCCACCAACACCTGGGTCAACTTCTACGGCCCGGCATCCTTGCCGGTGGGAACCGTTGTCCAGGCGATGGACCCCGACGGCGTGGTGTGCGGGGCCACGGTGATCACCCGCGAAGGACAGTACGGCCTGCTGGCCTGCTACGGCGACGACCCCGCCACGCCTGGGGACGAGGGAGCGCGACTGGGAGACACGATTCAGTTGGTGGTGGATGGTCAGGTGCTGGGCGTGGGGACGTGCAGCGAACACGGCGACCGCCAGTGGAGGCCGCTGGGGCAAGTAGAGGTGTGGTCAGTGTACCTGCCTTTGATAAGAAAAGGGAGCAGATAGAAGGAGAAACCAGGTTTTTCCCTGTCTGAGCAAGCAAATCGTTGCTTTTGGGCTCTTCTGGGACGCGAAGAGGTGTCTCATCAACCAAAAAACCTGGTTTCTGTAGCAAGCTTCAAATCATCCTTGACGGAAACCAGCAGCCATGCTAGAATAATCCAGACTACAGGAGTCATCCCATGCACCGCCTTTGGAGGTTGTTGCTGGGCCTTGCCTGCCTGCTCGTAGTGGCCCAGACGGCCTGGTCGGATGATGAACTGCACCCCACGCCCTGGTTCGTGGACTTCTGGGGCCAGCAGTCCACCCTGAACGACCAGCCCCTGCCGGTGGGGGCCGTGATCCGCGCCTACGACCCCAGCGGCGTGCTGGCCGGCCGCGCCGAGGTCACTCTCAGCGGCTGGTACCTGATGGCGGTCTACGGCGACGACCCTCAGACCGAGCTGGACGAGGGGGCAGTATCTGGCGACACCATCACCTTCACCATCAACGGTCGCCCGGCCGTTCCGGTGGGGCCAGACCAGCCGCGGTGGACTGCCTCTGGCGAGCGGGTTCACGTGGAGCTCAGCGCCTCCACCCTCTTCGGCGACCTGGATGGGGACTGCGACGTGGACATTGTGGACATCATGATGGTGGCCAGCAGATGGTGCTGCCGACGCGGGGATGCATGTTACGATACCCGCTGTGACCTCGACGGCG
>Ga0194125_10005350_pt1 | contig 19539 bp, 19 predicted proteins | sample TA2KigC250mmetaG_FD_148626 | JGI IMG/M metagenome (GOLD analysis project Ga0194125, IMG submission 148626) | Freshwater microbial communities from Lake Tanganyika, Tanzania - TA2015034 Kigoma Deep Cast 250m | ecosystem: Environmental > Aquatic > Freshwater > Lake | place: Tanzania: Lake...
CGCACTGCTGGTCAACTCCGGCTCGTCGGCGAACCTGGTGGCGGCCACTGCGCTCACCTCGCCCAAGTTGGGCGACCGGCGGCTGATGCCCGGCGACGAGGTGATCACTGTGGCGGCCGGCTTCCCGACCACTGTCGCGCCGCTGGTGCAAAACCAGCTTACGCCGGTCTTTGTGGATGTCAACCTGGGCGATTACACGGCCATCCCTGAACGTCTGGCCGAAGCGGTCGGCCCCAAGACGCGGGCGATCATGATGGCGCACACGATGGGTGTCCCGTTCGATCTGGATGTGGCGACGCAGCTCGCCCGCAAGCATGATCTGTGGCTGATCGAGGATAACTGCGACGCGCTCGGCTCTCGCTGGCGCGGGCGGCTCACCGGCACGTTCGGCCACCTGGCGACCGTCTCGTTCTACCCCGCGCATCACATCACGATGGGCGAGGGTGGCTGCGTCATCACCGACGACGAGCTGCTGGCGCGCATCGGCCGCTCCGTGCGCGATTGGGGCCGCGATTGCTATTGCGCGGGCGGCGAGAACAACACCTGCGGGGTACGCTTCGGCCAGCAGTTCGGCAGCCTGCCGTTCGGCTACGATCATAAATACGTCTACAGCCATATCGGCTATAACCTGAAGGTGACGGACATGCAGGCGGCGGTCGGCTGCGCGCAACTGGCGAAGCTGGAAACCTTCATCGCCCGGCGCAAGGCCAACTTCAGCCGGCTGACCGCGCTGCTGCAGCCCTATGAGGATCGGCTGCTGCTGTCGCACGCCCCCGCGGCCGCCGACCCGTCGTGGTTCGGCTTCGTGCTCACCGTGCGAGAGGACGCCGGCTTCACCCGCAACGAGCTGACCCGCTTCCTGGAGGCGAACCGGATCGAGACGCGCAACCTGTTCAGCGGCAACCTGCTGCGCCATCCGGCCTATCGGGACATCCCGCATCGCGTGGTGGGCGATCTGGCGAATACCGACATCGTGATGCGCGATACCTTTTTCATCGGCGTCTATCCGGGGCTGGATGACGTGCAACTGGATTATGTAGGAGACGTCTTCGCTAGGTTTATGCGCGGTGAGCGCGTGAGGACCTGAAGCTATGGAAGAAATCCTGACCCTCAGACAGCACTTGGAAGAAGGACGCTACGATGATGCGCTGGCCCTGGCGATAGAGTTGGAAGAGATGAGCAGAGAAGACAAGATCAACAAGATTCGCAGTTACGTCAGGCTCCTCTTACTTCATCTGATCAAACAGGCCGCGGAGAAGCGCACGACGCGTTCTTGGGATGTCTCCATCCGTAATGCCGCGCGTGAAATCGCCTATGTCAATCAACGTCGTAGCTCCGGTGGAAGCTATCTCAGCGAGGCTGAACTGAGTGAGATCATTGCTGAGACCTATCAGTCCGCTTTAGAAAATGCTTCGTTGGAGGCTTACGGCGGCATCTATGACGATATCGCCTTGGGACAGATGGTCAATCAGGCTGAGATTGAGGCGCAGGCCTTGGACATCATTGTCGCCGGCTCTAGCAGTCATTGAGCAGATCATCCCATGCCGACTACCCAGAAGCTCCGCTGTCAAGTTGAGCGCATCGTTGACCACGGCGAACACGTCTACACCGTGGAGCTGCGGCCGGAGCGGTCCGCGCCGCGTTTCCGGCCCGGCCAATTCTTGCACCTGGCGCTCGATGACTACGATCCGAGCGGCTTCTGGCCCGAATCGCGCGTCTTCTCCATCGCCAGCACGCCGGCCCAGCGCGACCTGCTGCGCATCTCCTATTCAGTGCGCGGCCGCTTTACCGCGCGCATGGAGCGCGAACTGGTCGAGGGAAGGCAGGTCTGGGTCAAGCTGCCTTACGGCGAGTTCGTGATCGAGGACGCGAGCGATGTCGTGCTCTTTGCGGGCGGCACGGGCATTACCGCCTTCACGGCGTTCCTGGATGGCCTGACGCCCGAGCTCGGGTCTCGAGTTCGTCTCGCTCACGGAGCGCGCACTGCTTCGCTGTTGTTGTACCGAGAGATGCTGGAACGGCGCGCCGCCGATGTGCCGAGTTTGCAGCGGTTCTACTTCGTCGAGCGTCCGGATGACGAGAGTAGCCAGATTGGGGCTGTCCCGGGCCGCTTGTCGGTGGAGGCGATCTGGCCACATATCACCGCGCCGAGCCAGGTAACCTTCTACCTGTCCGGCCCGCCGGCCATGCTGAAGACGCTGGCCGCTGATCTGCGCCGCCGCGGCATCACCGCCGATGCTATTCGGATTGACGCGTGGGAGTGAGAAACTGGATGCGATGAGCAACCCACTGGCGCAAGATCTCGACCATGTGCTCACCCACACCGAAGGCCTGTGGGATGGATTGCGCGGGCAACGGGTGTTCATCACCGGCGGCACCGGCTTCTTCGGCTGCTGGCTACTGGAGACCTTTGCGTGGGCCAATGATCGGCTGAACCTGGCCGCGCGCGTCGTCACCCTGACGCGCTCGCCGGTCAAGTTCCGGGCGAAAGCGCCACGCCTGGCCGCGCACCCGGCCATCGAGCTCTGGCCAGGAGACATTCTCTCATGCGATTTCCCGGCCGGCGCGTTCGCGTATGTCATCCACGCCGCCGGAGACGCCAGCCCGACCCTGACGACGGCAGGCCCTTTGGCCGTGTGGGATACGCTTGTCGCCGGCACGCGACGCGTCCTGGGGTTCGCGCACTTGTGCACCGCGAAGAGTTTTCTCTTGACCAGCTCGGGCGCGGTGTATGGCCGGCAGCCGGCCGAGGTATCTCACCTGTCCGAAGAGTACCAGGGCGCGCCCAATCCTCTTGACCCGCGCGCCGCGTACGGCGAGGGCAAACGCGCGGCCGAGCTGTTGTGTGCGCTCTATGCTCGGCGCCACGGCGTGCCGGCCAAGATCGCCCGCGGGTTCGCGTTCATCGGCCCATATCTGCCGTTGGACGCCCAATACGCAGCCGGCAACTTCATTCGCGATGCGTTGGCTGGCGGACCGATTCGGGTGACAGGAGATGGCGCGGCCTATCGTTCCTATCTGTACGCAGCCGACCTGGCCGCCTGGTTGTGGACCATCCTGCTGCGCGGCGAGCCGTGCCGGCCGTACAACGTCGGCTCGGAGCAGGCGATCACGATCGGCGACCTGGCCCGTGCAGTGGCCGACTGCTTCCCGGCCACGGCCGGCCGATCGGCGGGCAGTCTGCGGCCAGAGGTGCAGATCGCCCAGGCGGCTACACCCGGCCGGCCTGCCGAACGCTATGTGCCTTCGGTGGCGCGAGCGCGCCACGAGCTGGGGTTGCAGCAGACAGTCAGCCTGCCAGAGGCCATTCGGCGCACCATCGCCTGGCACACCCCTTGACGAGGATACTGTGCAGCACGATACGCTTGCTCTGGCCCGGTTGATACGCGGCCACGCCCTCCGCATGGTGCACGCGGCCAATGCTTCACACATCGGCTCGTGCCTCAGCATGGCCGATCTGTTGGCTGTGCTTTACGGTCGCGTGCTGCGCGTGGATCCACAGCATCCCGCCTGGCCCGATCGCGACCGCTTCATCTTGAGCAAGGGCCACGCTGCGGCGATCTTGTATGCAGTGTTGGCCGAGGCTGGCTTCTTTCCGCAGGAATGGCTCGCGACCTATGCCCAGGATGGCTCGCTCCTGTTGGGCCATGCCAGCCATCACGCGGCGGGCGTCGAGCTCTCCACCGGCTCCCTCGGCCACGGGTTGCCGGTCAGCTGCGGGATGGCGCTGGCGGGCAAGCGGGAGAATCGGCCCTATCGGGTTTTCGTGCTGCTGAGCGACGGCGAGCTTGACGAAGGGTCGAATTGGGAAGCGATTCTCTTCGCGCCGCAACATCGGCTGGACAACCTCATCGCCATCGTGGACTACAACAAGATCCAGAGTTTCGGCAGCGTCAAAGAGGTGCTTGACCTGGAGCCGTTGGCCGACAAATGGCGGGCGTTTCGTTGGGTCGTGCGTGAGATTGACGGCCATGACCACGATCAGATCGCGGCGGTTCTGGCCGAGATTCCGTTTGAACCAGGCCGGCCAAACGTCGTGATCGCACACACCGTCAAGGGCAAGGGGGTCAGCTTCATGGAGGGTCAGCTCGCGTGGCACTATCGGTCGCCCAACCCCGCGCAGTTAGCCCAGGCATTGGCCGAGCTTGTCCTGAGCGAAGTCGAAGGGCTGGAGGCAAGCGGATGAGGACTGCGTTCAGCGAGGCGCTGCTTGAACTGGCCGAACATGACCCGCGCATCTGGCTGATCTGCGGCGACCTGGGGTTCTCGGTGCTGGAACGCTTTGCCGAACGCTTCCCCGCGCGTTTCGTCAACGTGGGCGTCGCCGAGCAGAACATGACGGGTCTGGCGGCTGGCCTGGCGTTGTGCGGCAAGGTCGTCTTCACCTACTCCATCGCCAATTTCCCGGTCACGCGCTGCCTGGAGCAGATCCGCAATGACGTGTGCTATCACAATCTTAATGTCAAGATCGTGGCGGTGGGCGGCGGGTTCGCCTATGGCTCGGCTGGCTATTCGCATCACGCGGTCGAGTTGTTCGCTCTCATGCGCAGCCTGCCCAACATGGTCGTGCTGGCGCCGGGCGACCCGGTGGAGGCGCGACTGGCCACCCAGGCCGCGGCCGCGTGGTCAGGGCCATGCTTTCTCCAGTTGGGCAAGGCGGGCGAGCCGATCGTGCACCGTGAGCCGCCCCCCTTCGAGATCGGCGCGGCGATCACTCTGCGTGATGGCTCGGATGTGACGCTGATCGGCACGGGCGGCGCGCTGGCTCTCACTGCCAAGGCGGCGGACGAGTTGGCGCAGGGAGGCCGTTCTGTGCAGGTGCTGAGCATGCCCACGCTGCAGCCGCTCGATCGGGCCGCGATCGTCCGCGCTGCCGAACGCACGGGGCGGATCGTCACCGTGGAAGAACACGGCCTCGGCGGCCTCGGGAGCGCGGTCGCGGAGACGCTGGCGGGCTGGGGCCGGCCGGTGCGTTTCACGCCGCTGCGCCTGACGCAAACGGCCGTCTATCGGGCGGCCGGCCAGGATGCGTTGCGAGCGGAACAGGGTATCTCGATCGGCGGCATCATCGAGGCTGCGAGCAGAGACTGAAGGTCAATATGCCGGAAACAGGGCAACGGGTAACGGCAAGTCGTGTGTGGGCGCTGCGCCGCGCCATCGGCCAGAGGCTCCCATTGGGCGCGCGGCGCTGGTTGGTGAGCAGATACGGCCAGGCGTTTCACCAGTGGGATCGCCTGTCCGATCTGGTCGGGCTCACGGTCCGCGGCTGGGGCGAAAAGCCACAGGTGTACCTGCCCCACTACCGGATCAAGCTGCACAACATCTGGCGCACCTACGAGACGCATCCGCCGCTGCGCTACACATCGTACCCGCTGGCGGCCCTCTGCCACTGGATCAACGCCGTACCGTTCCCCCTGCGGAAGGCGTGCGTGATCGAGTGCGAGCATATCCTGGCCCTGGCCGGCGACATCACGCGCTGGGAACATGGGTTGCACAACCTGGACTCGATCAACCGGCTGGTGGAACATGAGAGGTGTCGCTTCGTCTTCACCTACAGCGCGGGCCTGCGCGATCACTCGCGGCGCTATCTCAGGTCCGATCTGTGGCCGAAATTCGACTATCTCTATCCTTGCTTTCCTTCTCAGGGGGAATATCCGCGGCCTGACCCGGAGCCGTTCACCATCTTGTCCATCGCCAGTCGCTTCTCGGACAAAGGCATTCCAGAGGCGCTGGAGGCTTTTCGGGTGCTGCGGGACCGGCACGGCGCACGTGTACGCATGATCGTCGTCTCGCAGATGGTCCCGGCCGACTACCCGCTGCCCGAAGGGGTGGTGGTCTATGACACGCCGCGCATGAGCGACAGCCTGAAGACCCGGCTCTTCCGATCCGCGCACGTGTTGTTCATCCCGTGCTACAGCGACTCGGCCGTGCCCATCATGGAGGCCTGCGCCTACGGTGTGCCCACGATCAGCACGCACATCCACCACGACGACGAATTCGTGCGGGACGGCGTCACCGGCTATCTGATCGAGCCGCCGGTCTATGCGTACTCCGAATACTACGGTACGCGCTGGCCCACGTGGGGTGAATTCCTGGCGGATTTGGAAAAGATGCGCGACCGCGGTGAGCTTCAGACAGTCGTGGATCAGGCGGTAGACCGGCTGGAGATGATGATATCGGGCGGCGTGGACCTGGTCGCCATGGGCCGCGCCGCGCGCACGCTGCACGCCGAGCGGTTCGCGTCCGAGGTGCGCAACGCTGAGCTGCTAGGCATCTATCAAGATGCGCTCAATGCCAGGCATTATGCTGTCGGATAGGCATCGAGTATCAACTCTCTCACGACAAGGAGGTTTCTGCCATGGATCGCCATCTCCTCATACTCACGTTTGTGTTGCTCATCGGTGTGGCGACGCCGCAAGTGAACGCGGCGGATGGTCAGATTATCTACGTCAAAGCCGATGCCCAAGGCGCCAACAACGGCTCGTCGTGGTCTAATGCCTACACCAGCCTGCAAACCGCGCTGGCCGCGGCGACCAGCGGCACGGAGATCTGGGCAGCGGCGGGGGTGTACGTGCCCACGACCGGCGCCAGCCGCCGGGCGACGTTTCAGCTCAAGAACGGGGTTGCGCTCTATGGCGGCTTCCGCGGCCAGGAGACCTTCCGAGATCAGCGCAACTGGGCCACCAATCTCACGATCCTGAGCGGCGACATCAACCAGCGAGGGGTGCGCGACGACAACGTCTATCATGTGGTGACCGGCAGCAACACCGACGCGACCGCGGTGCTGGATGGCTTCACGATCCGCGACGGCAATGCGAATGGCACGGATGCCTACAGCACAGGCGGCGGTATGTTGAACTCGCACGGCAGCCCGACCGTGCGCCATTGCATCTTCAGCGACAACTGGGCGACTGACGGCGGCGGCATGTATAATCTCACTGGCAGCCCCCTCCTGGACAAGATCATTTTCAGTGGAAATCTGGCAAGCGGTGGTGCAGGTGGTCTGTACAACAGTACCGCCAGTAACCCGATGATACTCGATACCGTGTTTCGCGGCAACCAGGCCGCGCTGAGCGGCGGCGGGATGGTCAATACGTTCAAGAGCAGTCCAACGGTATTCAACACCATCTTCAGTGGCAACGTAGCCGGTACTTGGGGCGGCGGCCTGCACAACTACACCGAATGCGATCCCATCTTGGTGAACGCGCTTTTCACCGGCAACCGTGCGCAGTTGGGCGGCGCGTTTTCCTGCTACGGCCTGTGCAGCCCGTGGATCGTAAACGCGACCTTCGGCTGGAACCGCGCATCGAGCCAGGGCGGCGCACTGTACAACGTCTACGCGGCCACCCCCACGGTGCGCAACAGCATCCTTTGGGGCAACTATGCGCCCGACGGCGACGCAATCTACCTGGACGGCAGCTCCTTCATCTCGGTCGCCTACAGCCTAGTAGATGGCGGATGGCCCGGCGCCGGCAATCTTGACGCCGATCCACTGTTCATGGATGCTGATGGCGCTGACAACCTGTACGGCACAGCCGATGACGACCTGCGCCTGCGGCGCGACTCGCCCGCGCTCGACATCGGCGACAACGCGGAGGTCCCGGCCGACACGGCCGACCTGGATCGCGACGGCGATACGGCCGAGTCTGTGCCCCGCGACCTGGATGGCCTCCCGCGCTTCGCCTCGCCCGCGCCGGGCAGCCTGCCGCCAGTGGACCTGGGGGCTTACGAGACGCAGCCGTTCAGGGCCTGGCGCTTCTTCCCCCTCGCCCTGGCGCGTTGAGATGACCAGGAACAGCCGTTGGAGTTCGGGGGTAGAGACCTGTCCGTTTCCAGTACGTCGCGTCTTACGCGTCGAGTTAGCCTCGAAACCCTGACAGGTCTACTCCATGGCCCCCAGTTATTGAGAAAATACCTTCTGACCTCCTGACTCTGGCTGCATAAACCTCTTTGACATCCTTCCAGCTTTCTCATACAATATGATTATCAGGAGGGCCGTATGGTAGTGGAAGCTGTCTTGGATCAGGCACCGACTCAAGATCAAGTAGCGCCCCAACTGCGGGCCGTTTTGCCGCGCATCCTGGGCGAGCGGCCGGTGTTGGCGGCTTACTTATACGGTTCGGTCGCTGAGGGATACGCATGGTCGGACAGTGACGTTGATGTGGCGCTGGTCCTGACGGCCAGCCACGGCCTGTCGCCATATCAGCGAATGCTCATGGAACTGAGCATTGCAGCCGAGATCGAAGATGGGTGCGGTCTGCGCGAGGTGGATGTGCGGAGCATCAACGATGCTCCGTTGGTTGTCCAAGGCACGATAATGACCGAGGGCATCCTGGTCTACGATCGTAATGAAGCTGCTCGCGCCGACTATGAAGTACTAACGCGGAAGATGTACTTCGATTTTCTACCAGTCGTGAAGATGATGCGTGAAGCATATTATCAGAACAGAGCTTCTAGCTTCCGCCGCCAGGAGGTATCGGGCGATGGTTGACGTGAACAAGCTGACGGGCATTTTCCGCAACCTGGACCGATACCTGACAATCCTGCGCGAACTGGCCCAATTGCCAAAGACCGATCTGCTCAGCGCATCTTCTCAATTTGTAGGGGCGATCCCTCGCGGTCGCCCATGTGGGCAGGCGCAAGGCCGTGCCCCTACCCCGGATTATTGAGAAGATACTGCTCAGCGATTTGGGACGCTTGGGTGGAGCCAAGTACTATCTGCAGGTGGCTGTTGAGTGCTGCGTGGATGTGGCCAATCACATGATCGCGAGACAGAACTGGCGTGCGCCGAAATCACATGGCGACAGCTTCGTGATACTGGTTGAGAACGGCGTCATCCCCGCTGATTTCGTGCTGACAACCCGACAAATGGTCGGTATGCGCAACCGTCTCGTCCATCTCTATTGGGAAGTAGATGCCGAAACGGTCTACGAGACGTTGCAGAGCAATTTAGCCGACTTTGAACGGTTCGAGGAATCTGTTCAAGCCTATCTGCGCAGGACCGGCGCGATCCAGGAATGAAGGCGGAGAGGCTCTTTCCGATCATCGCCTATGACGCATGAGGAACCGGTCTTTCTCTCGATCCTGATTCCCACCTGGAACCGCGCTGCGTTGGCCCTGCGCGCGGTGGAAAGTGTGGGCGCGGCGCCGGCCGGCGTCGAGATCGTCGTAGTTGACGACGGCTCGCCTGGCGAGGCCTCTGGCCGGCTGCAGGCGGATGTGCAGGACAAGCCCTGGGTGCGGCTCTTCCGCAACGCACAAAACATCGGCATGGTGCGCAATTGGAACCAGACCATCGCCCATGCCCGCGGGGAGTGGATGGGTCTGTTGTGCGACGACGATGTCTACGTGCCGGGCGCTATCCCGCGCGCGGTCGCACTGCTCAAGACCCTGCGTGTTCCCAGCCTGATCGTGCACGATGCCCAGTTGGATGCAGATCAGCATTGGCCCGCGGGCTGCGAAACCGCCCGCCAGCTCGCCCTGCCGATCGTTTCAGGCAATTTCTGGCACCGGGAGATCGTGGCGCAGATCGGCGACTTCGACGAACGGCTGAAGTACAGCCCTGACGCCGAGTACTGGTATCGCGTGGCGCGCTACTTCCCGGTGGTCAAGGTCGCGCAGCCTTTCGCGCTCTACCTGCGGCACGCCGGCAACTACATGTGGACCACGTGGCGCAAGAGCGATCTCCTGGAACAGATTGACCTGCTGGTGCGCATCCGGCTCCAACACTGCCTGGAACCAGAGGAGTATACGGCTCGCGTCGAAGAGGAGGCGGAAGCCGGGGTGTGGGAAACGCTGCTGCACATCGTCGCGAGCAGCTTTCTGAATCCCGGCCGCGGGGACATCTTCGGACGCTACTTCCGAGAGGCGCTGCGCCACGCGGCCACCCCCCAACGCCGGGCCGCGCTGGCCCGCGCGCTGGCCTGGGCAACGCGCTCGCGGTTCAAGAGCGCGGTCCGGCGCATCGTCGCCAGGCTGCCGTCGCGAAGACCCCGCCAGGATCAGGCTGGCATCCATGGCTGAGAGCAACGCGCGCGTCACCGCGCGGCTGGCGGTGCGCAACACCATCTGGCTGTCGCTCCTTTCGTATGCCGGCCAGTTCGTCAGCTTCGGGGCCACGATCATCCTGGCGCGCAAGTTGGGGCCAGAGCCGTTTGGCCTGATCACAATCGCAGCCTTTTGGAGCGTCCTATTGGGACTGCGCGCCAAGTCCGGTTTGAGCAACGCAGCCATCCGCCAGCCCCGGCTCGATGGCGAGCTGCTCGGCACAGCCTATCGCCTGGATCTGATCCTGGCGGCCGCCTCGATGATCCTCAGCATCGCGGTCGCGCTGATCCTGCCGCGGCTGGGCTATCCGCCGCAGGTGACGTGGATCGTCACCGTATACGTCGTGTTGGATAACGTCACCGCCGTCATCGGGCCACTGGGGTTGGCGCTCGAAAAGGAGCTGCAGCTCAGCCGGCTGAACGTGATATACGTGGCTTCGACCATCGCGGCCTACGCCGCGGCGATCGGCCTGGCATACGCGGGGGCCGGGGTGTGGAGTCTGCTGTCTAGCAACCTGTTCACGACTTGCGCAGCCGTGGCCGGCATCTATCTGCTCGCGCGCAGACGCCTGCCGTGGGTCTTTCAGATGGAGTGGCGCTTCGACAAGGAGCTGGCCCGGCATCTGCTTCGGCAAGGACTTCCCATGGGCCTGGCCAACGCCGCTGCCGCCTCGATCACCGGCCAGTGGGACAACTTCCTGATCGGAACCTATGGGGGCGCGAAGGAGCTGGGCTTCTACGATCGCGCCTATCGCTATGCCCAATGGCCGAACACGCTGCTGACCGGTGCGTTGCAGCGCGTCGGGTATGTCACGTTTGCCAGGCTGCAAGATGACGTGCCGCGGCTGGCCCACTCTGTGCGCCTCTACATGTGGGTCGTCACTTCGCTGGGCACGCCGATGGCTCTGGCGCTGATCTTCGGCGCGCGCGATGTGATCCACATCCTCCTGGACACGGCCTGGAGTCGCAGCGCCGATTTTCTGAGCATCCTGGCGGCCTTCTCGATCATCTCGCCGTTCATCAACCTGAGCGTGTCGGCGGCCTATGCGATGGGCAAAGTCCGCCAGGCGGTGGTGATCACGCTCGCACAGGCGGTCGTCATGCTGGCCGTGGCTACGCCCCTGACGCTGCGCTGGGGCGTGAGCGGCGCGCTTGCCGGCCTGGGGGTCGCTATCCTGCTCGGCTTCGGGCTGAGCGCGCACTACATCTTCACGCACCTGCCGCTGTCCGCCAGGGAGACGTTCGGCAAGCCCTTGATCGCGGCCGCGGTCGCGTGCGCGGCGACATGGCTGGCCTCCCAGACGCCTGGCTGGCACGAGCTATCCGCAGCCCCGCGCCTGATCGCGATTACGCTGGCGTCGGCCGGGACCTATCTGCTCTGCGTGTTCGCGCTCAACCCATCCGAGGTGATCGAACGAGTGCGCTACGTGGCCAGGGCGTTCCGGCCGCCGCCCGCGCAGGAGCCTGCTGCATGAAAACCGTCGCCCTGGTCAGCCCCGATAGCAGCGGGCATCATCAGACCTATCTCAGGCGCTACGCGCTCACTCTGCTGCAGCTCGGCCACGCGGTTGCGGCGTTCACGCCCGCACCCGACGACTTGGTCGCGTGGATCGGCCGCGCGTGTCCCGACCGGGCCGATCGGCTGCGGGCCGCGGCCTTGCACTACGTCCAACGGTGGCGAGCGCCGGGGCCGCTCGCCATCTTCTTCGGCAAGGCGGCGTGGGTGCGCTTCATCGCCAAGACCATCAACGCGACAGGTATTCGACCCGATCTGGTCTTCCATACCTGGCTGGACAACTGCCTGACCCCCGGCCTGACCGCCGGCCTGACCGATCTGCTCTTTCCCTACCCGTGGTCTGGCCTCTACTTCCATCCCTGGTATCTGCGCCAGAGACTGCCGTATGCCTGGTTGCGCCGCGGACCGCTGAGCAACCACGACGCGCTGCGCTCGCGGCGCTGCCCGGCCGTCGCCCTGCTGGACGAAGGGGTTGCGGGCCGGCTGCAAAGCTTGCTGGGGAAGAAGCCGGTGCTCGTCTTCCCCGACATCGCCGATGACTCGCCGCCCGATCCGGCGTTCGAGCCGGCGGCCGAAATCATCGAGCGCGGCGGGACCAGAAAAGTGGTCGGACTGCTGGGCGTCCTCTCCAGGCGCAAGGGGATGCTGACGCTGATCGAGATGGCGCAACGCGCGGCGAGGGAGAGCTGGTTCTTCGTCTTCGCCGGCGTCCTGGATCAGAACTCCTTTTCGGCCGCAGAGCGCCGGGCCATCGCGGAGTTCGTGCGCAGCAAGCCGGAGAACTGCTTCTTCTATCTCCAGCGCATCCCCGATGAGCCGCAGTTCAACGCCCTGGTGAATGCGTGCGACGTGCTGTTCGCCGTCTATCGCAACTTCCTGAGCAGCAGCAACCTGCTGACGAAGGCCGCACTCTTCCACAAGCCGATCATGGTGAGCAACAGGCATTGCATGGGCGAACGAGTGGCCGCGTTTGGTCTGGGCGCAACCGCGGCCGAAGAGAGCGTGGAGCAGTGCCTGGACGCGCTCTATCGCCTGGGCGATCGGCTGGATCAGACCGGTGGGTTGGCGACCACGCGTTTCGAGGATTACCGGCGGCTACATTCGATCGAGCGGCTGCACGCCGCGTTTGGCGAGCTCCTGGCCGCGGCCGGCTTGTAGAACAGAGGTGACAATGCCCATTCCCATCTCCGCGGTCGTCATGACCAAGAACGAAGAGGACAACCTGCCCGATTGCCTGGCCAGCCTGGCCTGGGCCGATGAGGTGGTGGTGGTGGATTCGTTCAGCACCGATGCCACCGTAGCCATCGCCCAGGACGCCGGCGCGCGGGTCATCTTGCACCCGTTCGCCAACTATGCTGCGCAGCGCAACTTCGCGCAGACCCAGGCTCAGCATGATTGGATCCTCTTCATTGACGCAGACGAACGCGTGTCGGCCGAGTTGCGAGATGAGATCATGGCGTTAGCTCGCGGCGACAGACTGGCGGAGAACAACGCCTATCATTTCCAGCGCGTGCACCTCTTTTCCGGCCGCTGGTTTCCCAATCTGACCACGCGGCGCATGACGCCCCGCCTGGCCGCGTCGATCCGCCGGCTGGAGGTGCCGCGGCTGTTCGATCGGCGGCTCGCGGTGTGGCAGCGCGCGCTCCACGAAGAGGTACAAACGCCGGAGCCGCACGGCGTCCTCGAGGGCGTAATCTACCACTACGCCAACACAAATCTCTCACTGACCTACGAGTCGTTCAACGCGTTCACCGATCTCGAGGCCGCCTATCTGCACCGCTCGCGGCGAACGCGCGTTAGCCTGCTGGAGGCGTTCTGGCGCGGGCTGCGAGCTTTCGCGTACACCTACGTCGCCCATGGGCTGTGGCGAGGCGGAGCGCAAGGCGTGCTGTTCGCCGCGCTGCGAGGCTTCACCAAGTTCGTGAACTACACCAAGCTCGACGAGCGCATCCGCATCGAGAACGACATCGGCGTCTGGACCGAGGCTGATCGCAAGCTGCTGAGCAGATACCGCACCAGCGATCACGAAGCGCAGCCATGACACGCGTTCTGTTCATCGCCCGTTATCGGAATGCGTTGATGGAGCGCAAGCTCGAGCTCATGGCGCAGGAGCCGGATTTGGCGCTCTGGCTCTTGCGGCCAGGCGCCTGGCGCGATGAATACGGCGCGATCGCCATCCAGACCCGCGGGCAGGGCTATCGCACGTCGGCCGTGCGCATGTTGGGCAAGGTAAACGACCCCCATCGCGCGCTCTACGGCACGCTCACCTTCGCCCTGCCCACGGCCCGCCCCGCCATCATCCACGTCGAAGAGGAGCCGGATAGCCTGGCCACACTGCAAGTCATCCTGGCACGGCGGCTGCTCGCGCCGAACGCGCTCCTCATCCTGCACACCTGGCAGAACATCAACCGGCGTAAGGGTCCGGCCGTGCGCTGGCTCACGCGCCTCGCCCTGCGCCAGGCGAACGCCATCCTGTGCGCCAACCAGGAGGGCGTGACCGTGCTGCGAGAGATGACGTATGCCGGGCCGACGGCCGTGATCCCGCCGTTGGGGGTGGATCTGTCCCTATTCCGACCTGAGGCTCCGCGAGCGCCGTCTGAGACGCTCAACATCGTCTACGCCGGACGCCTGGCCCCCGAAAAAGGGCTCGATACTTTGATCTGCGCCCTTCGCCGGCTTGGCCCGCAGGCGCGGCTGCGGCTGATCGGCGCTGGCCCGCACTGCGCCGCGCTGGCAGCCGAGGCGGCTTCCCTCGGCGTGCAGGACCAGGTCGAGTTCAGCGCGGCTGTGTCCGCCGACCAGATGCCGCGTTGCCTGGCCGGGGCCGATGTCCTGGCGCTGCCCTCGCGCACGACGCCGGTGTGGAAGGAGCAGTTCGGCCGCGTGCTGGTGGAAGCCATGGCCTGCGGGACGCCGGTCGTCGGCTCCGATTCGGGCGCGATCCCGGAGGTGATCGGTGACGCTGGCCTGATCTTCGCCGAAGGGGACGCCGAGGCGCTGGCCGCCTGCCTGCGCCGCCTGGCTGAGTCGCCGGAGCTGCGCCGCGAGCTGGGGGAGCGTGGCCGCCGTCGCGTGGCGGAACACTATACGGTCGAGCGAATCGCCCGGCAGACCGTCGAGCTGTGGCGCGGCCTGCTCGCGGCGCGCGCGCAAGAGCGCGGCGACCCGCGCGCCGCGGCCAAATGAGGTTGCTCTTCCGCCATGCCCACCCTTACATCCTCCACCGACCGCCATTGCGAGCGCAGTTTGCAGAGCCCCGGCCTGAGCACCACGCGGCCCGATGACAGATGTCCAGTGTGCGGCGATGAACGATATACGCCCGTCATTGTCCAGTACGGCTATCGTTACGTGCGCTGCGCGAGCTGCCGCGCGGTCTTCGTGAGTCCTATGCCGGCAGAGGCCGCGCTGGCGGCCCACTACCAGGCGGCCGGCTACTTCTCCGGCGATGAAGCGTTGGGCTACCGCTGCTACGCCGACATGCACAAGGCGCTGGCCCCCCACTTCCGGCGTCGCCTGACGGTGTTGGGTAGGGCATTGGGCCAGCCTGGGCGTCTGCTGGACTTCGGATGCGCGGACGGCTTCTTCCTGCAATGCGCGCGAGGGCTGGGCTGGCAGATCGCGGGGATCGAGCTCGCGCGCCAGATGGCCGACCATGCATCGCAAAGGCTGGGCATCGCGATAGCCTCCTCTCTGGAGGCCGCCGCGGAGCGCGATCTCGACGCCATCACGCTGTGGGAAGTGGTCGAGCATCTGCCGCAGCCGCTGGCGATTCTGGAGCGCCTGGCCGATCGTTTGCGGTCGGGCGGCGCGCTGATGCTGTCCACGCCGAACGCGGGCCACTGGCAGGCAGTTCAGGAGCCGACGACCTGGCCGGGCTATCGGCCGCCGTCGCACCTGGCGCTGCACACGGCCGGCTCGCTTGGCCGCGCGCTGGCCGCGGCCGGTCTCGAGCGGATCACGGTGCGCGGAGCGGCGCCGCTCCCGCATCTGCCGGGATGGCTGCGCCGGGCGAGTGCGCCACTGGAACGGAGCCTTGCGGATGGCCAGGCGCGGCCCTGGCCCATCGCGCTGGCGGCCTGGCGCGCGATCAGGCTGTTCGGCTGGGCCTGGCATCGCGTGGCGCACCCGTACGAAGAGTTCTTTGCGACCCTCGAAGCCCTGGCGTTTCGGCCGCGGGGAGGGGTTTGAGGAGAATCCTCGGATGCGCATCTGCATTGACGTGTCGGCCTCGGTCCATGGCCGCGCCGGAATCGGCCGCTACACAGAAGAGTTGACCGCGGCGCTGGCAGCGGCGGCGCCCGAGCACGACTTCATGGCCTTCTACAACCGCCCAGCCGACGCTGCGCCAGCGGCCGCGCTGGCTCGCCTCCCGCGGCTCACCGTGCCCTGGGGCGACAAGCCGTGGCGGTTGCGCGTGCTGCTGGCGCACCTGCTGCGGCGTCGCCAGGATGATCTGTTTCCCGGCGTGGATCTGTTCCATGGAACCGATCACCTGCTGCCGCGACTGGGGGGCATCCCGTCCGTTTTCACGCTCTACGATCTGACCTACCTGCTGACCGCGCAGGCCCACACGACCCTCAACCGCCTGTACCTGACGTTGATGATGCCCCGGTTTCTCGCCGCGGCTCGCAGTGTGATCGTGATCTCGCAATCTACCCGGAGGGACATGCTTGAGCGTTACCGGGTAGATGAGCGCAAGGTTCACGTGGTCCGCGGCGGCGTCAGCCGGCGCTTCTGCCCAGCGCCGGCTGACGAAATCGCAGCCGTGCGGCGGAAATGCGGTCTGCCCGAGCGTTTCATCCTGGCCGTCGGCACCATCGAGCCGCGCAAGAACTACGCAACCTTGCTGATGGCCTATCGTACACTGCGCGAACGCGGCGAGACTGTCGGGATGGTGATCGCCGGCAAGCAAGGTTGGCGCGCGGAGGCATTCTTCCGCCAGTTGCACGATCTGGGCCTGGAAGAGCAGGTGCGTCTCCTGGGCCGCGTGGCCGACGCCGACCTGCCGGCTCTTTACAGCGCGGCCGAGGTCTTTGCGTTCCCGTCGCTCTACGAGGGATTCGGTCTGCCGCCGCTGGAAGCGATGGCGTGCGGCACGGCCGTCGTCGCCAGCAACACTTCATCTCTGCCAGAGGTCGTCGGCGATGCAGGCCTGCTGGTCGAGCCGCGCGACGCCGGCGGGCTGGCGATGGCGCTCGAGCGCGTATTGACCGACGCAGGGCTGGCGGCCGATCTGCGGGACCGCGGGCAGGCGCAGGCGCAGCGGTTCACCTGGGAGGCCGCGGCGCGGGCGACATTGCAGGTCTATCAGTTGTAGGAATTGCGCAGTAGAAACCGATTTGCCACGGATTACACCGATTTCCACTGAAGCGCGGGTGCGTTGACGCGACGCGCGTGTCGTGCTATCATGATGGCATCCATGATGGCATCGCAGGAGCAGGCTCATGATCCGCATACAGGTTCAGTTTACCGAGAACCAGGTACGCGCCTTGAAAGAGCTGGCGCACCAGGAGCGCGTCTCCATCGCTGAACTGGCGCGGCGGGCGGTGGATTTCTGGCTGCAAGGCCAATCCAGCGCGTCCAACGCCGAGACGTCGCGACCGTCGGTATCAAACGCCGACGGGTTGCATCCAGATCAGGCCGCCCTGTCGGAAGCGCGGACAGAGTACCTGGTCGCGCCCCGGCGCTCGCCTGTCGCGCCGCCGTTCGCTCCGTTTCCCCGGCTGCCGGCTCCCCCGCCGGCTCACCTTCGCCCGCCCCCGCTCGAACCCGGCGACCGGCTGACCGCGCGCGAATTCGAACGTCGCTATGAGGCGATGCCCCACATCAAGAAAGCGGAATTGATCGAAGGAGTCGTCTATATGTCTTCGCCTGTGCGCGTCAGTCATTCGGTGTCCCACGGCGTTGTGATGAGTTGGCTGGGACAGTACGCGGCCAGCACGCCCGGTCTCCAACTGGCCGACAATGCCACGCTCCGGCTCGACCCCGACAACGTCGTGCAGCCCGATGCGCTGCTGCGGCTGGACGCTGCGCGCGGTGGGCGCTCGCGGGTATCTTCGGACGATTACTTCGAGGGCACCCCCGAGTTGATTGTCGAAGTCGCGACCAGCAGTGCGGCCTACGATTTGCACGAAAAGCGGCGGATCTACCGGCGCAACGGCGTGCAAGAATACCTGGTCTGGCAGGTGTTGGAGGGGCGATTGGATTGGTGGGAGTTGGTCGAGGGGGAATATGTCGCCATTCCGACCGACTCGGATGGCCTCATGCGCAGCCGCGTCTTCCCTGGCCTGTGGCTCGACCCGCAGGCCATTCTGGCCGGAAACCTATCGGTCGTCCTGGCGCGGCTGCATGAAGGTCTGGCGACTGCAGAACATGTGCGACTCGTGCAGCATTTGTCCGCGGCTACGAAATAGACGGGGGATTATGCAATGACCCTCTACTTCGACATCTCCGCAGCCGTCCATCATCGCGCTGGCTTGGGCCGCTATGCCGAAAGCCTGGCCCGCGCCCTCCTCGCAACCAATTTACCAGTTTCCCAATCTACCAGTCTCTCTTTCTTCTACAACCGCGAGGCCGGCATCGAGCCTCTGTCTGGATTGGAGACGGTTCCCTCACACACCGTCTCCTTGGGCTACAAGCCGTGGCGGATGCTGGTCTGGGCCGGGCAGTTAGCGCGCGTAGGCTTCAACCGCCTCGTGCCCGGCGCGACGCTCTTCCACGCGACCGAGCACCTGCTGTTGCCGCTGCGCGGCGTCCCCACCGTGCTCACCGTCCACGACCTGATCTTCCGGCGCTATCCCCAGCACCACAAGCCGCTCAACCGCTGGTATCTCAACGCGACGCTGCCGCTCTTCTGCCGCCGGGCCGATCACATCATCGCCGTCTCGGAGCAGACGAAGCGTGACGTGATCGCAGCATATGGCATCTCGCCGGCGAAGATCACGGTGATCTATGAGGCGGCGGACGAACGCTTCCGGCCGCAGCCGCCGGCGATCGTGGCCGAAGTGCGCGGCCGCTACCGCTTGCCCGAACGCTACCTCCTGTCGGTCGGCACGATCGAGCCGCGCAAGAACCTGGGTCGCGTGCTGACGGCGTTCGAGCGGCTGCACGCCGAGCGTCTGACCGACGCCTGGGTGATCGTCGGCAAGCGCGGCTGGCTCTACGACGACTTCTTCGCCCAGTTGGAGAACTCGCCTGCCAAACACGCGGTCATCTTCCCCGGCTGGGTGGCGGACGCCGACCTGCCGGCGATCTACGCGGGAGCGCAGGCGCTGGCCTTCCCCAGCGAGTTCGAGGGGTTTGGCCTGCCCGCGCTGGAAGCGATGGCGTGCGGGACGGCGGTGGTCTGCTCGAACACGTCGAGCCTGCCGGAAGTGACCTCACCCCCCGGCCCGTGCGGCGGGGAGACCTCACCCCCGCTCCCCCTCTCCTGCGAGGAGAGGGGGAGCGGGGCGGCCGCGCTGCTGGTGGATCCGCTCGATGTGGATGCGCTGGCTGCGGCGATCGGCCGCGTGATGCGCGATGAGGCGCTGCGGGTGGAGATGCGCCAGCGGGGCCTGCAGCAGGCTGCGCGCTTCACCTGGGCGCAGACCGCGCAGCGCACACTGGCGGTCTATCGGGCGCAGGCCCATTGACCCGCGGCCGTAGACGTGGTATCATAAGGTCAGTGTGACGGAGGCAGAGGAGGTGTTGCGATGGAAGTGATTTCCGTGCTGGAGAAACCGGTCGTCGAGTGGGACTGGCGCCAACGGCTGATCGAGATCATCCTGGCCGCGCCCGAGCCGCCAACGAAGCGCAAGATGACCTACGAGGAGTTCCTGGCCTGGGCCGACGAGGATACCCTGGCCGAGTGGGTGGATGGGGAGGTAGTGATGACCAGTCCGGCCTCACAGAAGCATCAGCTGATCGCGAACTTCCTGGAAAGACTTCTGGGACTCTATGTAGAACAACAGGGGCTGGGGATGGTGCTCAGCGCGC
>Ga0194125_10005357_pt1 | contig 19507 bp, 19 predicted proteins | sample TA2KigC250mmetaG_FD_148626 | JGI IMG/M metagenome (GOLD analysis project Ga0194125, IMG submission 148626) | Freshwater microbial communities from Lake Tanganyika, Tanzania - TA2015034 Kigoma Deep Cast 250m | ecosystem: Environmental > Aquatic > Freshwater > Lake | place: Tanzania: Lake...
CGGTAACAGTCTGAGCCAACTCTTGAATCACCCGTTCACTTTCCGAAAGATGCGGCTCGTGAGCGACCGACCTCCCGCGAGCGAGTCGCACGGAACGGGCAAACCAATAACAGGAAGGAGTCTCAAGATGAACAACGCAACCTATGACTCAGCAGCAGATGTATACGTAATCTGCGGTGTTAAGTACAGCGGCGAGCTATTCCGACAGTTCGCCAAAGAGATGCCGATAGGTGCTCCGTTCAGAATCGTGAAGGGAGAGAACGGAGAAGTGAAAGTCGAGCGTCTGTGCGGCGCCACGTATCGGATGTGTGGGCCTTAGACGACGTTGAAGTTAATCTCAATGTTCACGCGGGCTTTGGGCTTTCTCAATCAGTTTCCACTGCAAAATGCGACCGAACCAAAGGCCGCAAGACACACGTGCCTCTTCTCGAGCCTGACCCGTAAGTCATTCTGAGTCCCGACGCCTTTCGTCGGGGCCAAGAATCTGAATAAGCCCCTCCCCTCTCAAGGGAGGCACGGTGGGGTCTGCATCAGGGCCTTGAAAATCGATGTTTAGCCGCGCATCAGACCTCACCCCGACCCTCTCCTAAGAGGAGAGGGTGCTTCACACCTAAGGGATGTCGCTCGTTCGAGTCGAGAGTCCGAACAGAAGCATTTCGGAATGACAGGGTGATGTGGATAAGCCTTCGCAGGCGACCGCACTTTCGACCCGACACGCTTTAGGTCGGGACCTCACTAGTCGCTCTCGAGGGTGTCCAAAAAGTACGGCTGAAGAGCTGCGTTAAGCCAGGGATTGAGCAATTCAGGTAGTTTTCGCAACTCGGACGTGGGCGAGAAAGCTTCTCGCCCTACATCTTGGACAGCCTCCTGGATCCTAGCATCTTCTCCGTCCCCGTTCAGCGTTGAGCGATGTCCTGGATTCCCGCTTTCCGCCAAAAGGATGGCGGACAGGCCGCGGGAACGACATCCAATCCAATCACCCCTTCGGAAAAAGCCCACAAGCAGCGAATGATTATTTCTTACCCTTGATGACCGTAGGTGGCAGACTCGATTCATGGAAATAGACGGCCATCCATCGGTTCTCGAGTTTCTTGAACAAGAAGGTCGCCCCCACTTTGTCATAAATGAACTGATCACCGGCCTTCGTGTCAATTATGGCCGAGTAGATCCATGAATACAGAACTAAGTCACTGCCGAGAAATTGAAATTGATCCTGAATGGAAGTGAACTTCGCCCGTGAACACGAACTGAAAAATTCTTTGTTCGCGTCATAGAAGCCCTTGTAGTCAATGGCTGAACCCTCCGGAGTGATCATGAAGAACTCTGGTGTGTCGGAGAAAATGGCAAGGGCGCTGTCTATGTTAAGACCCTCCACTCCGAGAACCATAGAGTTCACGGCCTTCCGGATATCGGTTTGGATGGCTGCTTTCTCCGCATCAGTCAGCGGAGGAGGAGCCTGCTGAATGCAAGAGGTCAACGAGAGGACAATGAATAAGAGGCAAAAAGTGAGTTTCATGACAACCTCCTGTTGTTGGGATGGGGGGGGTGATGAATCGTGTCACCGCGATGCCGCCTAACGCCTCGCAAGACAACACAGCGCATACCACCAAGAATCTAGCACGTAGCGACCAGAAGGTCAATTGGTTGGCCCGTTCGCTCAGTGACATCGCGGCTCCCGAGCGCCCGACCCCCCGCTTGCGAGTCGCACAGTACGGATATCGGTCATTGAATCATTGGGGTATGATGGTCGCTGCTACCGCTTTGCTGCCGCGTGCGCGTCTCCGAACTCACCCAACGGGGCGTGAGTTCCGTTTGACACCGGCAAAACAGAGCTTTCAATAGCCGCGACTAGAGGTGGTGCGCCTCATGAATCTTCGAACTACGTATGACAGCGACACAAGAGCGACGGAGGGAAGCCATATCCAGACGAGCTCCGATTTTATCACCCGCCACCCTGCTGCGCTGAAGAAATATGTGAGTCCGCCGATCGGCGATACTTCAAGCGGTCTCCAGGCAAGAAAGTAGCGGTCATTGCTGAACGGAGCGAAGAACGCCACGCCCAGACCTCCGTTTGACATAGCATCACTGAGGCCATGCAAGACCATCACAAGGAAGAAAAAGAAGGCATACCGCCACCATCGAGGAGAATACCGTGGCACGTGGCGAAAGAAGAAAAACGCGACTGCGAAGCCGACAAGAGCTGCGATGAAGATCGAATGTGACAGACCCCTGTGGCCCAGAAGGTGCCCATAGGGAATTCCGAAATAGAATGATATCACATCAGCATCGGGAAGGACAGAACAATACACCGCCAACAACCAGAAGCTCAATGACTGCTTCTCGGACGAGAAGGCCTTTCCAACTGCAACCGAAAGGACCGCATGACCAAATAAAGAGGCTATGGTAGATCCCTTTCTGAAGTTGGCTCCTTTCTGTTCTCTAACGACTTCGATCACCGGTCAGCGTCATCTTCCTTCTCGACCCGGCGGTACGTCGTCTCGACTGCTTTGGCCTCCATTCCTTCAGGATGGATGTTGTAGGCGGTGATCGTCAAATGATCGTCATCGAGCAGCTCGAATTCCGTTCTCCAGCCCCATTTGGGTTCATTCTCGCCAACGTCGTATTCGCCCCGTACGGTGAAACCGCGCTCGGTAGCCTTGCCTTGCGAGAACATAATGGCATAGTTCATATGAAAGTCGTCCACCCACGAGGATTGAAACGTCTTCGTGATTGAATTGAATGCGATCAGCTCTTCGCCGCATCGCGGCTTTCCTTGGATCATGCCCTGGTAGGTGTGACGTAGAAACCGACCATCGAGGACTCCGGTGATCTCGCCGGTGACCTTCGACTCGTCGGCGAGCTTGCCCGGTTCGAACCAGGTTCGGCAGGTACCTTCCCATTTTCCCGTCATTTTTTTGAATAACACTTTCTGCGTCAGTTCATCCTTGTTCGTTTCCTGCGCTTGTGCGGAAACGGCGTACGCTATCAGGGCGAACGTTGATATAAGAATTCGGATTGTGTTCATGAAGTTTCCTGTTGCTGGCGAACTGCTTTTCATACGGTCCGCTCTCCGGTGTAATGTGAGTGAGATGTTCCGCGAAATGGCTTGTGAAAATGAGTCTTCGCTAATATCTAATCTTTGGTCAGAACGATCTGAGTCGTTTCAGAGGGCAATCGAGTGAGCGCAACTACTCCCCTGGTCACTTTTCCGAAGACCTCGTGGCGATGTAATCAGTTCCGCCATGATTCCATATCAGTCGATCCTCTTTGTCCTTTCCGTCTCGGACAAATGTGACTGTCGCCAAGAACGTTCGATCAAACAACTTTGTATCGGATTGGGGTATCAGCTGCACGACAGCTCGAGTTGCTTGCATAGCCAAATCAAAGTGAATGTGAAATACAGACTGAGTATTGCACATAGTACCAGGCCAGCGGTGAAAACATATTGTGAGCGCGTGCCTAGTTCGCCCAGTTCACTCACCATTCTGGTTACGTGGTTGTAGTTGCCGAGAATCATAGAGCAGATGAATACTTTTGACCAGAAAATGATCGGCACGGCAGTACCGCTCAATAATCCTAACGATACAAGAGATTGGCTGGACAGTAGTCGGTTGTTCTTGTCAAAATCCATAGCCAGCGACCTGTGTATGCTTAACGTTCGGGTTCAGCAGCTTCGCGGCGCGCAGCGGAGCAATGTCGGCTGCATCCCGTTGTTAGGTTTTGCCACCATGTCTTATTGTGATGACTACATTCCCCTTTTTGTGTCCTTTCTCGACATACCTGTGAGCTTCGGCAGTCTGTTCTAACAAATAGCCTCTATCAATGACTGCTCTTATCGTTCCCGCTTCAATAAGCTCTTTGAGCAAGAGCAAATTTTCGGTCGTTTCACTTGTTGGGGATTTGACGGTTAGATATACCCCATGTTTCTTCAGGGAGCTTCTGCGTGAAGACGAGATCTTGCCCACCGCGTCAAAAATAACATCATAGGTTTCACCGCTCCGGGTGAAATCCTCTTGAGTGTAATCAATTACCTTATCGGCTCCGAGAGATCTTACCAGTTCCATATTCGAAGCGCTGCATACTCCGGTAACTTCCGCTCCAAAGTGGTGCTTGGCAATCTGTACCGCAAAAGTACCTACACTTCCAGAAGCGCCATAGATGAGGACTTCTTGTCTCCGCTGGATATTCGCCTTTTCAAGAAGATATAACGCCGCCATACCCCCGATAGGAACGGCGGCAGCTTCTTCGTAGGTCATATTCGCAGGCTTCCTGGCTACCACTCCTTGCTTCCATTCTTCAGGCAGACATACATACTCTGCGTAGCCACCGGCTCGCAATCCGGTGGTAGTTCCGAAAACTTGGTCACCCTTCTTGAACAGCTTTACATCTTCACCCACTGCTTCGACTTCCCCGGATACCTCATACCCCAGTATAGTCTTTTTGGGTTTCGTGAGCCCAAACATTATTCGGACTGCGAGAGTAAACAGTCTGGAATCCGGGTGTTTGCCGGTTCGCGCCCACAGCACTCCTGCTGATGCTGTTGTCGCATATACTTTTACCAGGATTTCATTGTCCTTGGGCGTAGGTTTCTCTACCTCTGTTAGCTGAAGAACATCCGGTGGTCCGTATTGTGTGTATACAATTGCTTTCATGTGTTTCTTCAGAGGTTGTTTGCTCGTGGGCGAAGGAGAGGTCTACCCTTTAGGGCACCCACGTCCACGCATACCAGACAGTCAGTGCATTAAACACAAAACTCACAATGATCAGGAAATTGTCATAGGCGCCCTTGTAGGGCAAGCCAAAGAGATTAAAGACAACAACGAGTATAGCTACGATGATGTTTACCCAACGAATCGCGGGATACTCCAACGTCAGGGTCAGCACGACCATAACAACCGGAATCAACATTATTGCTGCGATTAACAACCACATTCCTTGAGTTGCTTGCATCCCACCTGTGAGCTTTCCCGGCACTACATCGCCAGCCATTATTCGCAGCACATCTCCCAGAAGATAGGTCAACATTGTAGCTACCCACAATCCTGAAAGTATTATCCTTGTATCTTGCATAATTCGATCGCCTCCCTGGAGCTTGCAAAACCTAACGACCAGGTCCAGCCGCGTTGCGGAGCGGAGCAACGTCGGCTGCAACCCGTTGTTACGTTTTGTTGTCATGTTCTACGATTATGACTACGTTCCCCACCCTCTGCCCTGCTTCCATGTATCTATGGGCATCGGCGGTTTGTTCGAGCGGAAAGCGTTTGTCAACAATGGTTTTTATCTCCCCTGCCTCGACCAATTCCTTGATGTAGAGCAGGTCTGCGGGCGTCTCCGATGACAACGCACAAACAACTTTCTTTCCGCCCCTCATGGACGTTGTCAGCATTTGCCAAAGTTGCGGCATTTTAAAACTGGCTAAGAGATAAATTCCGTTTTCGGTGAGCGAGTTTTGACAGCGTGAAAACGAACTCTTGCCTAACACATCAAAAATCACGTCGTAGGTCTTGCCGTTTTGAGTGAAGTCTTCTTTGGTGTAATCAATGACATGATCCGCTCCCAGTGCTTTGACCAGGGCCACTCTTGGCGTACCGCATACGCCCGTGACCTCTGCGCCGTAGTGTTTGGCGAGTTGAACTGCATACGAGCCGATACCGCCCGAAGCACCGTTGATGAGGATTTTTTGTCCACGCTGGATGTTCACCTTGCGGAGGAGATTTAAGGCCGTCAGCGCTCCATAAGGCACAGTTGCCGCTTCGGCGAAGGTGATGTTGACGGGTTTGAGTGCCACCAATCCATCTTTGGGCATACAGAGATTTTCGGCGTTGGCGCCGAAAGCAGGACCACGATAGCCAAACACTTGGTCGCCTTTCTTGAAGAGCGTGACTTTGTTTCCCACCGCTTCCACTTCGCCAGCGAATTCTGCGCCCAGAATATTTATCTTTGGCCTGTTCACACCAAACATGAGGCGCGTGAGAACCCAAAAGGGAAATGACATTGAAAACTGGCTAGGAGAAACGGCTTTGATATTTCTCGCCCATATATCCCCGATTTTGACAGACGTGGCATGGACTTTGATCAGGATTTCATTGTCCTTGGGGGTGGGCTTTGCCACTTCTGTGAGTTTGAGAACATCGGGTGAGCCGTATTCGGTGTATACAATCGCTTTCACGAGTCTCCTCCAAATTTACTTTGCTTGGTAGTGTACGACAATACATGCTGCAAGACCTAACAATGCTCACGTGGTTTCATCATAACACCTTTGGGCCGCGAAATCGCGATATAACACCCCGAAACCGAGGAACGCATAAGCCCTGCAATTGCAGGCCGTCCTTTTCGCGTACAGCCCTCGCCGCTGGGGGATATATGCTTTCTGTATAAGACACCGTTGTTTCTCATTTACAAATCGTCCACCGGGTCTTGACGCCCTTGCCTCCCCAGCCTGTACAGTCCGTGAGGGGGACATTGGTGTGCTCTCTATGATGCGTTCTTCCTCATCTTCAGAACCTCACGTCCATCTGAACGCTTGCGCGCCGTTCGCGATCCCCGAGAATCTCGCCGGACCCTGAGCCGATCTTCTTCACGCCATCTTTGAGAGTCTGGGAATACTTCACCGACAGGTCGACGGCAGGCGTGACCTCGAGACGGGCAAGGAGATACCAGCGGAGCCCCCTGCCGTAGAGTGCGGGATTGTATAACGTGCCAGAGAGTTCGCTCTCGAACTCGTAGACACGTGAATCGTAGGAGTCCGTCTGAAACGCGATGACGCGAGCATCTATGAGGAATCGCGGGAGCGGGAAGAACCGGATATCTTGAAACACCAGCGCACCCTTCTGCCGCGGCCTGGAATCTGAGTAGCTCGCGGAAACAAGCTCGACTCTGCTCCTCCAGCGGAACGCGCGGGAGGAGACGAGCTCGACAGTGGCGCGATAGTTCCGTTGAGTCCGCACTTCGTCGACCCTCATTTCCCGGCCCAGCGCGTCCGTGCTCACTCCAAGATCATTCTTCCTCTTCTCCTTGTACTGCAATTGAAGCGAGAGTCTTGCCGAGAGCCTCATCTCGGAGAACGCAAGCACGTCATGCCCTGCCGCGGGGAAGAGACTCGAAGAACTCTTCCACGGGAATCTGAACTGGTCGTAATACAGCGAAAGGGAGAATCCCGAGATCGGACGAAGAGCAAGGCCGATATACGCTCCTGACTCGTTGCGGGCGACTCCTCCTGATTCTCCGAAAACGTTGCTGTGCAAGCTCACATACCTCTCCGGAAACGATCGCACCGCACACGAAACGGCTGCAGTCTCGTGCGGTTTCAGCAAAATACCGGCAACACCTGCAGTACTGTTGTCATGATCTCGTGCGAGCTCAGCAAAGATGTTGAACCATCGTTGGGTGTACGAGACGTCCCATCCAACGACGGCAGCAGTTCGGCCAAGAAGACGAGAGACGCTGGAGAGCTCAACCGCGTCGGTGAAACGAGCCTGGTACCCTGTCATTCCGACCTTCATACCATCCACCGGTGTGGCTGAGAGTCGGCCTCCGAAGAGACGCTCCCGCGTCTGGTTCCGCCGGCTGAGCTCAGATGCCGTCCGAAAGAGCCCGGAGTTGTCGAAGTTGGTGATCACGCCCTCATCATTCCTCGTGCCGTGCATCGGTTTGTCTGAGTACATCAGCGTGACGTTCACCCAATCCATTGAAGCTTCTGCAGCCATCCCTCTGAAGTACCAGTTCTCGTTTGTCGAGAGATAAGGCCGAATCCCCACCCCATTCTTCCGGACACTCGCAATGACCTCGGTGCTTTTCGACAAGCCGGCCGAGCGCCAAAAGACCAGGCCTTCAGCGGATTCCATCGCAAAGTCCCCGAGAATGAACCGGGTGGAAATGGAAGGAATCGTAGCTGCTACGTACCCCGCGATGAAGTCAGTCATCTTCCTCTCTCCCGCATCCTTTTCTGTGACGATTCCGAGGTCCACCGAAGATGCTTCACCCAGACCGCCCGGTGCATTCGGGCGCTTTCGTTTGATATCGCCGATCACGAAGCCCGCCGTCAATCGGCTGTACAGCTTGAGGGGCGAACCCTGGAAAGTACCGTCCTCAAATCCTCTCCTTCTCTCCAGATCCTCACTTGCCCTGGTTCTGAGGTGCACGCGCGTCAGAACCGGTCCAGCTATTCTTGTCCCCAGACCTCCGACGCGCACAAACGGTCGTACTCGCAACAGCAGGTCTGACGTCATGCCGCCGACAAGGAGGAGATCATCCAAATCGTTGAACCGGGTCTTCGAGCGATGCGCTACGATATTGAAAGCGAGGATCGAACTGATGCCGGGAACCTGCTGCAACTCCTCGACACTTGCACTGTTCACGTCCAGCGGATCCTCCTGTAGACGCGCGAGCAGATCGATGAGCTGCGAGTCCTCCGCGTCGAGGGTCACTTGCTCCAGGACGTTTTCGAGGTCGGGTGGATACCGCACTCGTGCTGTGTCCCGCGCCGGAGCGGTTTGCCCGTGTGCACCAGACAAGAATCCCACACAGAGGAAGACAGCAGCGGCAATTCTTGCCAGCATAACCTACTCCCCAAGCTGGAATGAGATTTCGACTTGATGCGTCCAGCCGAGTTGCTGGTGACTGTAGCCGGCGTACGCAAACTCAATGATGGAATACCGAGCCCCTATGCCGGCAGAGAATTTGTCAGGATTGCTTGATGCGCCTATGCGGAGGGAAAGGATTTCGAAGAAACGTTGTTCGATGCCGCCTTTGAGGATGAACGGGTACCGGTTGTCCTTCTCGGCTTCCAGCGTCACGAGGAAGTCACTCCACGGGGCATATCGCATTCCGAGCAGAAAGGTCTGCGGCAATCGCTCGCGAGTCTGCCCGATCGTCGCTGCAGTCGCGTTTTTCAAGGCAAATCCAAAGGTCAAATCGTCCTGAGCCCGCGCGAGCAGTCCGAAATCCACCGTGAGACGCCCGGTTGACCCATACCGGTCGATAGAGATCCGATGCAGATTGATGGCAATCCCTGCAGATAGTCCCCACCCGAAATTGCGCCCCGCCGCAATCGTGGCATTTGTTTCCTTGTAGAGTTCGAAGCCAAACTGTTCTACACTGACTCCGAGCGTAGCGGGACCCAGCGGAACCGCCGCCGCAACGGAGGTGGTCTTCAGTTCAGCAAGCTCGAATTGACGGGGGACGAAGAAGACCGCACCGCTCACCGACGCGAGCTGTCCCAGTCCGGCAGGATTGCAGGCTACGGCCCATGGATTATCCGCAATCGCGACGAACGCGTTCCCGAGCGCAATTGCTTTGGAGCCGCGCCCGTTGTTCTGAGCGGACGCAATGGCAAATGGCACAAGCATGAGCAACGCCACGCACACGCCGCGCCGAACTTCCCTTCTTGTGGCTCCCAAGGAAAATGGGTATATTGAGGCCGAACAATTCGTGTGGAGAACGATGCCGCGCATAAAGAGCGTTGTCCTTTTTTTCACGTTCGCGCTGACGCTGAACGCAGCCGCCCAAGAGCTGAATTGCTACGTCACGGTCAACACGGAGAAGATCCCGTCCGCACAGCGCGATTATCTCAGGGACTTCGAGTCAGTTGTCGAGAACTACCTTAACAACACCAAATGGACAGATGAGGATATGGGAGGCGAAAAAATCGACTGCATGATGTCGATTTTCTTCATCGCCTCGGTCGGTGAAAACCGCTACACCGCACAGATCGTTGTCGGGAGTCAGCGTCCGGTTTATGTCAACAACGAAAAATCCGGAAGAAATACGCAGATCCTTCGTATCGTCGACGAGAAGTGGGAGTTCGGCTACGTGCCGAATCAGCCGATGATCAAGGACGACTTCCGGTTCGATCCGCTCACCGATGTGCTGGACTTCTACGCATACCTGATCATCGGAATGGACCTGGACACCTACACCGAGCTGTCGGGCACCCGGTTCCTTCAACGAGCGCTCAACATCTGCAACCAGGCCAGCGCAACGTCATTCGGCAAGGATTGGCAATCGGGCGCCGGCACGTACAGCAGATTCGGATTTCTTGACGAGCTGATGAATCTGAAGAACCAGCAGTTCCGCCTCTCCTTCTTCACCTACCATTTCGATGGCATCGACCTCCTGGCGGCAGAGAAACTAGCGGGACTGGACAGGATGATGAGGGCCATCGAGTCGATCGCCGAGATCCGCCAGAAGCAGGATCCCCGGAGCATCATCGTCAGAACGTTTTTCGATTCGAAGTATCTCGAGATCGCCGAGGTGTTTCTCGCATGGCCTGACCGCCTTGTCTACGATCGTCTCGTTGCTGCCGATCCTGGCCATCAAGGAACGTACGACGACTATCGGAGAAGGTGAGAAGAGACCTGCCGCTCTGCACAATCTCTCTCAGTCGACCGTGATCTCGGTGATCGTATCACCCACCTGGATCCGGTCGACAACATCCTGCCCTTCAACGACAACGGCAAAGACGGTATACCGACCATCGAGATGAGGTACCGGGGAATGTGTGATGAAAAACTGACATCCCTCGGTGTCTTTCCCCGCGCTCGCGATTCCGACCGCGCCCCGGTCGAAGCGAGCGAGTGAGAATTCTGAGCGTATCGCATAGCCCGGACCGCCCCAACCGTCGCCCCTCGGGTCACCTCCCTGGATCACGAAGTTCGGAACAACGCGGTGAAATGTCAGCCCGCTGTAGAATCCCCTCCTGGCTAGTCTCACAAAACTCAGCACGGTAAAGGGGGCACCGTTTTTCCGCAGCTCGACCTTGATAACACCCTTGCTTGTTCTGAGCGTGGCAGTGTGCGCCGGTCGGAGGGACTCAAACAATTCCCAGTCATAGTCTGTATGGAGTGCTTTGGTCGCCCTTGGAATCCGAGCCGAATAGTCCTGCTGGGTGATCTTTTTGAGAGCTGCCGCCGCGAACGTTGCTACCGTCTTATCAGGATCCTGCAGCGCCTTTTCGAGCACGGGAACGAACCGCGCATCCCCGAGCTCGCCCATGGCCGCCACGGCGCTTTGCATGGCTTCGACGTCGTCCGGCGAAGCCAGCCGGCCGTAGGCAGCAAGGAGTGCGAGGATCAGAGTGTCGGATTGACCTGAGTCCTTGAACAGGGCAAAGTAGGTTGTATCGCCCAGAGCGTTCGATACAAGATGCGTGATTCCCATGTCGCCGCGCTGCAGGGCACTGACCGATTTGCGGTAGAGAGCACGGCGAGCATCCTCCCAGCTAGGATCACCGGACCGCATGCGCGCAAGCGTCGATGGCGTGAGAAACCGACGAATGAAATCCCACCCCGCCATCGCAACCCGGGCCGAACTATCCTCGAGCGCATTCATAATGATGGCGAGACTTCTCCCCGTGGGTATGAAACTCAGCCCTTCGAGAATCTTGGTCCGTTGGCGCTGCGTCATCCCTTGTTCAAGCTGTGAAGCGCTTCGAACAAAGTCATCAGGAAATAGCTTTGCCAGCGCAACAGAGGCTTCCCCCCGCGTCATCTCTGCCGGCTCAGCCGAGCTCGAAGCCAGCCTCAGCAAAAGGGGCTTGAGGAGAGCCGTATCAGGCGATGTCTGAACGATCTCTTTTGGCAATCCCGACAGTGCTATGAGAGCCGCCATCTTCACGTGATCACTGCTCGAATTCAGAAATTGCACGAGGTCGCGCAGAAGCTCCGGATTGTCCGGAACATGGGCTGCAAGCGCGCGAACGAGCTGAACCTGAACCCGCCACTCGGGTCGCAGCCGCTCCTGCCCCAGAGCCTTGCGAAGGATCTCGAGCGCGTAGCTGGACTGAGATCGTCCAAGAAGCGTCAAGAGATTGGCACGCACGTCTGGGTCGGGATCTGAGACCAGTTTTGACAGCTCCCCCTCCCGCTTGGCGATTTCGACATCAATCAAACCGTGCGGGGCTACGCGCCACAGGGCGTACAGCGCTGACCAACGGACTTTTGAGTCGGGATCTCCAGCGAGGTCAAAGCAGCGCCATATCGAGCGCTCGTTCTTGAGCCCGCGAAGCGCAAAACGCGCTATGCTGATGGCTGCTTCAGCTCGTAAGGAGCTGGAATCAGCCGTTGACGGCTTGTACTCTGCAACTTCGTACAGAGCTCGTCCGCCGCCGACCTTTCCGAGAGCCTCCAGAATCCTCACCAGAACATCTGGATTCGTCTCGATTTTGAGCTGGGTGAGCAGCGAGTCCTGGGCTGCGTCTGATCCTATCTGGCCAAGCGCAAACGCGGCTGATTCTCTGACGATCGCTTCCGGATCCTTCAGCAGTGGAAGCACGGCCTGAACGGTCGAGGTGTCCTGCAGGTTGGCCAATGCCATCGCTGCGCGAGATCGAAGCCTGGGATCAGCATTGGAAAGGTGCGACACCAGCTTGCCATCGCCGAGTGAGCGCTGGTCCTGCAACATCAAGATCTCCCGCTCCGCCGGCGAGAGTTGCTGAGCTACCGCGAGGTTGGCGGCAACAAGAAGAAAGGCTAGAAGAGCGAGAGCTTGCATAGCAGGCTATTGAGGGGCTGAGAGATTTTTGAAAGAGTCTGAAAGTCGGTGCTCTTGAAGTCATCCCGAAGTCGCCTCAAAAACTCCTCGGGACTAAACGAGAGAAGAAACGGCAGGTTAACGCGCAGTAGCGGTCGGTGTGCCGCACTCGCAACGTTGACCCGGCACCGCGTCCGCCGGGGCAAAGCAATCGCCATGGGCCATATGAGCCGCTACTGCATTTGCAGAGACGCTAATGACGTGGGCGTTAGCCGGGTTGCCGGGAGGCACGTGGCAGATGAGTACCTTCTGCGGACCGGCCAAGAGGGCAGGCGATTCGGAGAGCGCCATGCACACGATGAGCACGAAGAGAACCAAAAGGATTCTTTTCATACTTTCCTCCTTACTTGAAGTGGTGGAAATATCGGATTGCCGAAGAACCTCCAGCGCCAATGTACTCCCTAACGCACAGATTGTCAAGCGCTTCTTCTGCAAATCCTCTCAGAAGTACGGCCTCACCCGGAGCTCGACTCCGATTTCCCTCTCCACAAATTCCCGCGCTGCCTCGGTGTCAATCTCATTCATTCCGACCACGGTCATAACGACCTCGGGGAAATACTTCTTGCACTCGCGAGCGAAGTCGATCATCGCGCGATGGAAACGCTCGCCGTCGATCGCCATCATCTCTCCATACTGCTTCGGATCGACAGAGTTCAGGCTCACCGACACGCTGTCCACCAGCCCGACGAGCTCCGGCACGATATTGCGGTGGTTGATAACGCTGCCGTGTCCGTCGGTATTAAGTCTCACCTTCCCTCCCTTCGACTTCACCCAGGCGGCAACCTCTTTGAGGACATCGAGACGGATAGTCGGTTCCCCGTAGCCACAGAAGACGATCTCGTCGTATCGCGTGGGATCTCCGATCGCTTGGATGACCTCCTGAGTTGTCGGCTCCCGCTCAATCTTGAGGTTGTGCCCTTTGACGATCGCCTCCCCCTTCCGGTCGCAAAAGTAGCAGTCGGCATTGCAGCGGATCGTGATATTCAGGTACAGCGAGTTCCGCAGCTTGTACACGATCTGCGGTGGATCAGGCGGACCGATCGCAAACAGCTTCTTTGCGTTGAAGCGGGCTGCCCGCGCGACATCCTCCTCGGTCATCCCAAAGATCTCCGCGATCTTCCTGCCGATCAGCCTGATGTTTGCCGGTTCATTCCTTTTGCCGCGCAGCGGCACAGGTGCCATATAGGGCGAATCCGTTTCCAGCAAGATGTGGTCAAAACCGGTCTGCTCCAGTGTCGCGGCGGCGGGGGAGTTCTTGAATGTCACGATCCCGGGATACGAGACGAAGAATCCCAGATCCAGAAGACTCCACGCCTCCTCAGCGGTTCCGCTGAAGCAGTGAAAGACCCCCTTCGGAGAAGGACGGCGGCTGTGGACGTTCAGGCGCCGCGACATCCATCCCGGCGAATTTGCGACCGCCGCTCGAACGATCTCCATCGCATCAGGCAGAGATTCCCGGGTGTGGATCACAATCGGCAGGTCACGGCGAATGGCCATCTGAATCTGCGATTCGAAAACTCCAACTTGTTGATCGCGGGGCGAAAAATCGTAGTGGTAATCGAGTCCGATTTCTCCGATCGCGACGACCCTGCGATGCGCGCTGAGCTCTTCGATCTCCCTCAGATGTTCTGTCGTCGCTTTCGAAGCATCGTGTGGATGGAAGCCAACACAGGCGTAGATGAAATCGTACTTCTCCGCCAGCGCAACTGCTTCCCTGCTCGTTGCGAGATTCGTGCCCGGCACGACAATGCTCTCGACGCCGGCGTCACGGGCACGCCGGAGCACTTCGTCCCAGTCGTTCTCGTATTCTTCAGAGAATATGTGCGCGTGTGAGTCTATGTACATTTTCGCTTATGGTCTGTTTCACCCGATATCGGAAACGGGCCGAAAAATACTCACATCTTCACTCTGTTGCAAGAAAGAGATGATCGTCGTTGAGTCCTAGCTTGTGCTGTCGGGATTTCGTCCCGACAGAAACACTGATTATGTCGGGAGGCCCGCCTGATCGCAAGACGCGCTGTGCAGTCGGGGAGGTAACTCCCGATACCACAACGCGCCCCATGTAGCTAGGACCCTAGAATGACGCTGAAAATGTGGAGGGGTGTCTACAAGATGCCATCGAGTGAGAGGATGAAGGTTCTCACAGGCGCCAGGTTGCCGATGAGCTCGACGTAATGGTAATTGAAGACGTTGTTCACATTGAATCCGACCCGGAGTGGAAAACCGAGCGCCAGGAGGTCGTACGACAGACGTAGATCGAGGACCTTAATGGGCACGCGCTGCTCGCCGTGGACAATCGGCGCAAGCCTCACGAGGTTGTCGTCGATTCGCTCGATGCGAGAGACATATCGAAAATCGGTTGACGCCCGAAAATACTCATAGCCGATCAACGTCGAGGCGTAGAAAATGTGGCGCGGGCGAAACTTCAGAATAGTGTTTTCGTTCACATCCCTCGGCCAGGTATAGGTATAGCCAAGATCCGTCGAAAGATATTTCTTCCACCATTCTACTTTGACCGTCGCCTCCAGACCTTGGATCCTCGCCTTGGTGACATTTTCGAATTGGATCACCGGGCCCTCAACCTCATTGGGACTGGTCGGATACGGGCGATATCGCTTGATCAGGACGCTTGGCTCAATCAGGTTTCTGAAGTCGTTGTTGAAAATGGCGACGTCAGCGAACACGCTCTTGCCGAACTGCCGGCTTACACCAAGCTCATAGGAGAGGCTTCTTTCAACACTTAGATCGACGTTCGGGAGAACGACTACTTGTGAAACGTTTGTCGAGCTTTCAATATACAGCTCTCCTATCGCCGGGTAACGGAAACCCGACCCGAACGACGCGCGAACGCTCGTCGCGTCGTCGGGCAAGTAAACGAGCCCGAGCTTCGGATCGAGCTGCGCGGTTGCCCGGAGAGCGGACACCTTCTGCCAGTCAAATCGCACACCTGCCGTGAGCTTCAGTTGCGACGTCAGCCCAATCTCGTCCTGAACGTACGCTGCTGCGCCCACACCTGGATGAGAACCGAACAGATTCGCGCTCACCCTGTCGAAGTTGCCCCCAACGCCACCGGTCAGGATGTGTCCCGCGGCCGCAGTGTATGTGGCCTGGATATCAAGATTGAAAAGATGTGATTCGGATGTATTATTCACCCTCCCTGAGCTATCATCGCGCCAATAGTTCCCAAAATAGATGCCCTTGACGGTGAAGAAGAATCTGTCGGAGAGGAGCTCTTTGTAGGAAAGGCTGATGTTGCCGCGTCGGGAGGTGACTTTGCCGTTCAACTGAGGATCGGCCGGCCGCGTTGCTTCGCGCAAACTCCTCCACCAGAAGAAGTTGCCGTGGGTGCGACGAAGGTAATTCGCCGAAACTGTGAGATTCTTGAAGGAGGAAACATCGTACTTCGCTTTCGCATAGAAGCTCCACCGGTGATAGGCATCGTTCTGACGGTAGCTTTCGTCGACCGTGCGGCTCAGGCTGAGCAGGTAGGTAAGTGGACCGACCCTATTCGAGTACGATACGATGGCTCCGCTATTGAACCGGGCATGCGGAGACCAGTCCCATTCCTCGTAGCGGGGTTTGTCGTACAACCCTGAAAAGAATCTCAATCGGAGCTCCGGGCTGTCTGCAGCGTCTCTTGTAATGACGTTGATGACGCCGCCGAGCGCGCTTGAGCCGTAGAGCGCAGAACCGGCACCCTTCACCACTTCAATTCGATCGACCTGGTGCGTTGGAATCGTCTCCCAGTTGATCTCTCCCGTATCTCCCGTCAGATACGGCACGCCGTCAAGAAGGAGAAGCACCCGGCTTCCAACGCCTCGACTGTATCCTGTCGAGCCGCGGATGTTGACCTGGTCCTGCATCAAATTAACACCGGGGACATACCGGAGAGCGTCGTCCAACGTGACATTGTTCCGATCGACGATCATTTTCGCCGTGACCATCGCGACGCTGACCGGTGCCTCCTGCAGGCTTTGTTCCCGGCGGCTTGCCGTGACGATCACCTGCTCGGCCTGAATGGGGGCCGACCGTAACTTGACCTCCAACCTCACCGGTTGCGCCGATCTCACAGTGACGCCCTCGACTGTCGTACGCTCGTATCCCATCATCGAGACCACGACGCCATGCGTCCCCAGGGAGACTCTGGTCAAACGAAATTCGCCGCGAACGTTAGTCGCAGAGCCGATGAATGTCCCACGAAGCACGACATTGGCACCAACGATGGCTCGTCCTGTCTCAGCGTCCGTGACCTTGCCGACGATCGTGCCGGTGGTCACCTGCCCAACACATGTTGTGAACCAGAGAAGAACTGGAACGAGAATGAAGGATGATCTCTTCAAAACGGTTGCGGCGGAGGCTTGTGGAAGTTCACGCGGATATCGATGCCGTCGATGAACTGAGATCCGCTCACAACGACCGGGATCGGGAGCGGTGGATTATCCGGGGTTCCGTAGAGTCCTACGACGCGGAGACTCCGGACGGTGATTTCACTGGCAAACCGTTGGAGCACACCGACATACAGATAGTTTGCCGGAGGCAAAGCGAATGCGTACGAGGTCGAATCCACAAAGAGCGGGAGGTTTCTGTCAATGGCCGGATAGAGGTAGATCCTCGGCGGGTCCGCGAAGAGTCCTTCGAAAACCTTCAGCGAATCCAGAGGGTAGATCTGGGAGGCAAACACCCACAGATTGAACAGGCTGTCCTGCGGAGGCCATGTTCCTTTCTCAAAGAAAACGATTCCTCCGAAACCAGGCTCAACCTCCGGCGGGACAGTTAGACCCGGCTCGCATGAGAGAAACAGGAAGACCAGGAAGACAACGCCAACGATTCTCATACTCAAGAGCAAAAGTAGCAATCGAGCCAGTCAAATGCAAACATCGCACGACGCGGTTTCCGTGACCGTCGTGTAGTCTATCAATTTTCCCCGGGAGCACGGACGATTGAGCTCATTGCTGCAGTGAATGCCACCGGTGGCGTCAGGAGGTACCTCCCCACGCTGATGAGGAAGAAGCCGTTCACTGAAGTGTCAAGACGCAAGCTCTGAGGTCACGGGGAACAACTGATAGGTAGGCTCGTGAGCTTTTGAGATTGGAAATCTTCGCACTGTTGCGTATATTTATTGTCCGAGATCCAGTCGCCCGCGGTATTTGTCGAGTGCAGACCCCAGAAACAGAGTCTCAGCCAGGCAACGCAACAGGCCGAACGACGTATGAACACGCGTACGTCCGACGGCTCTTCGACATCATTGCTCCCCGGTACGATTTCCTGAACCATCTGCTGAGCCTCTCGCTTGATGTTCAGTGGCGGAAAAGAGCAATCGACTTACTTGCGCCGTACAAGCCTCGAAAGATCCTCGATGTCGCGACCGGGACTGCTGATCTGGCAATTGAAGCGGCACGACTCCGCCCTGCTGAAATCCGAGGCGTCGATCTCTCGCGCAAGATGCTGCGTCTCGGCAGTGAGAAGATCGCACGGCGGGGTTTGCAGCGCCTCATCACGCTCGAGGAAGGCTCTGCGGAAAAGCTTCGGTACGCCGATGGCTCATACGACGCTGTGACCGTTGCATTCGGCCTACGGAATTTCACCAGCCTGGATTCCGGTCTGGCTGAAATATTTCGTGTGCTGCGGCCGGGCGGCGTGGTGGTGATCCTCGAATTCTCGCGTCCCCGTGGAGTGCCGTTCACGCACGTGTACGGATTCTATTGCAAGAGAATACTCCCTGTCGTGGGAGGACTGCTCTCCGGGAGCCGAACCGGATATGATTATCTGCCGAGCACAGTCGACCAGTTTCCGGACGGCAAGGAATTGGTCGGCCATCTTGAGGCGGTGGGGTTCAGCAGTCCCCGGTATTGTCCTGTCACACGTGGAATCGCAACAATTTATGTGGCCGACAAGCCAAGCTGATTAACGACGCATCATGATCGGTCTGTTTAAAATATTCGACGCGCACGTCCACTTCTATTCCAATACGTATTTTCGGCTCCTGATACGGCAGAAGACGAATCGTCTTGATATCAATGCGGAATTGAAGAATTTGGCCGCACGCGGGCACATCGAGATTCCGGGTGAAGATCCTGTCATGCTTGCCAAGCGCTGGATCGAAATCATCGACAAGTGGAAGATCGAGCGGCTCGTTCTGCACGCTAGCATGCCCGGTGATGAAGATTCCGTCGTCAAAGCAGTGCAGGCGTTCCCGAACCGGTTTACAGGATTCTTCACCGTCGACCCAAACTCCAATCTCTTGATGGAGAACGCCAAGAAGCGGCTGACGCAGGACAAGCTGCGCGGAATCTTCCTCTACCCGTCACTCTACCACATCAGCGTGAATGACCCATGGCTGGATCCTCTCTACCAGCTCTGCGTTGAGACGAAATCCATCGTCTTCGTGCAATTTGGTAAGCTGGTCATCAAGCCGAGGGATTTCGCCGGGATTCCCACGGTCCTAAATGAGGAATTCTCCAATCCCAAAGATCTCATTCCCGTGGCGAAGAAGTTCCCCGGACTCCGGTTCGTCATTCCGAATTTCGGCGGCGGTCGCTTCGAAGAGACTATGGAGCTCGGAAAGCAATGCCCGAACACGTACGTTGACACCGCGGGATCCAACTCGTGGATGGCCGACCATCCATCAACACCCGATCTTCGCACGGTTCTGCAGAAGGCACTCGCGACACTCGGCCCCGCGAGGATCTTGTTTGGCTCAGACTCGGGGATGTTCCCGCGCGGTTATCGCTACGACATCGTGGACAACCAGACCAAGCTCGCACAGGAAATGCGACTGCCGATCGCCGACGGGAAGAAGATTTTTTACGAGAACATGGCAGCTTTGGTCGACTCTCAGTAATCCCGGCTTACCGGAAATATCCCCCGAGATTCCCCTCATTATCCCTTCAGTGCCCGCCGCAGTCTGGATAGGCTCTCATCAGCCAAAAGACGTCACATGGTTCGGCTCGGGCAGGCGTAACAAGAATCGTCTGAGCTG
>Ga0194125_10005366_pt1 | contig 19482 bp, 18 predicted proteins | sample TA2KigC250mmetaG_FD_148626 | JGI IMG/M metagenome (GOLD analysis project Ga0194125, IMG submission 148626) | Freshwater microbial communities from Lake Tanganyika, Tanzania - TA2015034 Kigoma Deep Cast 250m | ecosystem: Environmental > Aquatic > Freshwater > Lake | place: Tanzania: Lake...
GGATAATTCGTTGATAGTAATGCCTCAGTTATGGGTTCAAGTAATACAAATGGACCCTAATACCCCTCTTTGGAAAAGAGGGGGGAGGGGAGATTTTATCAACATAATTTTAAAATCCCCCTTTATCCCCCTTTGCCAAAGGGGGATAAAAATTCCCATAACTGAGGGGTTACTCTTCATAAAAGGATTCTTAACTTGACAACCAAGATTTGAGAAAGATAGATTTAAGAAATTATAATTTGTCCGATAGGAGGAAATCATGGAAAGAACACTCTCGATTGTGAAACCAGATGGAGTGAAGAAGAACCTGATTGGCGAGGTGATTAAATGTTTTGAAGATAATGGCCTGAAGGTGGTTGGTCTAAAAATGATTTCAATGGATAAAAAAGAGGCAGAGGGTTTTTATGCCGTCCATCTTGGCAAACCCTTTTTCGAGAGCCTCACAACTTTCATGTCCTCTGGACCATCTGTGGTCATGGTTCTTGAGGGGGAAGGAGCCATTTTAAAAACGAGAGAGTTGATGGGTGCCACTGATCCCAAACAGGCCAAAGAGGGAACTTTGAGACACCAGTTTGCAACCAATATCGAAAGAAACATTGTCCATGGGTCTGATGGGCCTGAAACGGCTGTCTTTGAGATTGGATATTTTTTTAACGCCTTGGAGGTTTTTCAATATTGAATCATCCTTTAGAAAAAATCGACCTAAAAAATTTGGGTCCTTCTGAACTTGAGGGATTTATCACTCAATTCGGGAAAGAACATTATCGAACCATTCAGATTCTGAGATGGCTTTACCAGAAAGGTGTCACTTCGTTCGATGAGATGACTAACCTTTCCAAAAAATTCCGCCAAGAGTTGGACCAGATCAGCTTCATCTCCTCCCTTCATCCGCTTCAAGTGGAAGAGAGCAAGGATGGAACAAAAAAGTTCCTTTTTCAACTTGAGGATGGAAATCGAATTGAAAGCGTCCTGATCCCTGATAAAAACCGATTGACCCTCTGCCTTTCAACTCAGGTGGGGTGTGCCATGGGATGTCGATTCTGTCTCACAGGCAAAATGGGGCTGAAAAGAGATCTAAAAGTCTCAGAGATACTCAACCAGATACTGGCGGTCAGAGAAACATTGACAGATAAAAATCCCATCACAAATATTGTCCTGATGGGAATGGGAGAACCTCTGGCCAATTACCAAAATACATTAAAAGCCATCGAACTGATGAGACATCCTGAAGCCTTCAGGTTTTCGTCGAGAAGAGTAACCCTCTCCACAGCAGGCCTCTTTCCTGAGCTGGAATTGTTATCGAAGGAGAATATATCATTCCGTCTGGCCATCTCTCTCAATGCTTCAGATGAAGAGACTAGAAGTTATCTCATGCCGATCAATCGCCATTCTCCTCTGGCGAAGCTCTTGGAGATCTGTCGAAATATTCCCCTCCAGCGAAGATCCAGGATCACTTTTGAATATGTGCTGATCGATGGTATCAACGATTCCCTCCTGGATGCAAAAAGATTGTTAAGAATATTGAGAGGTATCCCTTCCAAAGTTAATCTCATTCCTCTTAACGAAGCCCCCGGCATCCCTTTCAGGAGGCCTTCAGAAGAGAAGGTCAGGAAGTTTCAAGAAATATTATTGGTGGGAGGTTTAACGGCGATCGTCCGGATCAGCAAAGGAGCAGACATCTCTGCTGCCTGTGGTCAACTCCAAGGGAAATGGCCTTCTTAATACAAACGCATTAAATCATTATACCCCCCACCCCTGCCTACCGCAGGTAGGCACCCCTCCCCCTCAAGAGAGGAGGGTGAGGGTGGGGGTGATGTCATTGGACTTAGTTCGCTTCGCTCACAATTGGAATAGTGGAATAATGGAATGTTGGAATAATGGATTTAAGGGGATGATTTCTTTTCCATATTCATTTGGTTTTTCCCTTTCCTCTTTATTATCCAATATTCCACTATTCCATCATTCCATCTGAGAGTCGACATTTAATGCTTAGATAAATACCTTTAACATCAAAGAGTTGTAGAAATTCCGAGACGTGTTAATTATTTCACTAATTGGCATTTTATTTTTTAAATTTATGTGCCATTTAGGTCAAAATATTAAATAAAAACAAAAGATTATATGAGTTTTAAAAAAGGTGGTTTATCGGTAAAATTTTTCTTGACAAAAGAGAGGCAATTTTGTAGGTTAATGCGGGAAGAAGAAATTTTTCACAAATTAAATCCCAAAGTCAAATGTCCGAGATAATATCTAAGGTCATTGTGGGCTGAAATTCCGATCTTGATAAAAGCTATTTTTTCTATCGGGATAAGGGGGGAACATGCTAATTGAGTACCTCGCCATTCTTATTTATATTGCAATCGCTGTTTTCTTCGCCCTTTTTGCCATTATCGCTTCTCATCTTTTAGGTCAGAGGAAACCCACAGCAATTAAACAGGCGCCCTATGAATGCGGAATGACTACCGTCGGGTCCTCCTTCCGAAGAATCCCAATCAAATACTACATCATCGCCATGCTTTTTCTCCTTTTTGATATTGAAGTGGTCTTCCTCTATCCCTGGGCAGTGGTCTTCAAGCAGTTTAAGGTCTTTGCCTTCGTCTCAATGGCTATCTTCATTGGGATTTTACTCATCGCCTATATCTACATCTGGAAAAAAGGAGCATTGGAATGGGAATAGAAACCTACCTTGAGAAAACCCCCTTTCTTCCCATCTTGGATAAAGTCGTCAATTGGGGTCGAAAGTACTCGATCTGGCCAGTGACCTTTGGCCTTGCCTGATGCGCTCTGGAGATGATGGTTGCCAGTATGGCGACCTGGGATATTGCACGATTTGGATCTGAGGTCTTTCGGCCATCCCCCAGACAGGCAGATCTGATGATTGTAGCGGGGACCTTGACTAAGAAGATGGCCCCTATGGTCAAGCGTATCTATGAACAGATGCCAGAACCCAAATGGATCATTGCCTATGGCGCCTGCGCATGCTCAGGTGGAATCTTTAAAACCTACAATGTGGTTCAAGGGGTCGATCAGATCCTCCCGGTCGATTTCTATGTCCCCGGTTGTCCGCCCAAACCAGAGGGATTGCTTGCCGCCTTGGTGAAACTTCAGAAGAAAATAGAGAAGGAGAGCCTCTCGGAGCGAAAAGATCTCCGGAGCAGCCTTGAATGGAAAGAATAAAAGGAAAAAGTATGATCGAAATCAATTCCGCAGTGGAGAAATTGAGAGAAAAATTTCAGGCTTCCATCTTGGAAGTAAAGACCTTTCGGGGTGAAATCACTGTTACGGTAATGAAGAGAGACATCTATGAGATCTGTAAATTTCTTCATTCCGATCCTGATCTTCAATACCACTTTCTTACCGACCTCTGTGGCGTTGACTTTTTCCCACAAACCCCTCGATTTGAAGTGGTCTACCTCCTTTACTCTTTCAAGATCAACCATCGTTTGAGAGTGAAGATAAGAGTTGAAGAAGGTGAGTCCGTATTAAGTGTTGAATCCATCTGGAAGGCAGCCAACTGGTTGGAGAGGGAGGCCTACGATCTCTTTGGAATCTCTTTTGAGAACCATCCTGACCTAAGAAGAATTCTCCTCTGGGATGGTTATGAAGGCCACCCTTTGAGAAAAGATTTCCCGGTGGAAGGACCGGACTTTGACAAACCCTTTATCCCAGAGGTCTGAAATGGCAGAGACACAATTGATGACCATCAACATGGGACCCCAGCATCCGGCAACTCACGGGGTGTTGAGACTCGTGTTAGAATTGGATGGAGAGATCATTGTTAAAGCAATCCCTCATATTGGGCACCTCCACAGGGGAGTGGAGAAACTGGCTGAGGCCAAGACCTATCATCAGGTCATCCCACTCACCGATCGACTGGATTACACCAATGCCATGGGGAACAATCTGGCTTATGTCCTGGCCGTGGAGAAACTCTTGGGCATTGAGGTCCCGAAGAGAGCCCAATACCTGAGGGTGATGATGGCTGAGCTTCAAAGAATCGCTGCCCACCTCATCTGGTTGGGAACCCATGTCCTGGATATCGGCGCCACCACACCTATCTTCTATACCTTTAGAGAAAGGGAAGATGTCCTGAGAATATTTGAAGAGGTTGCAGGCGGAAGGCTAACTCCCACATACCTGAGAATCGGTGGGGTGGCAAAAGACCTCCCGGACGGGATCACCGAAAAGATCAGAACCTTTATCCAGAATTTTCCTGAACATGTCAAGGAATATGAAACCCTGCTAACCCAGAATGTGATCTGGTTGAAGCGTACCAAAGAGGTTGGAATTATCTCCAAAGATAATGCGATCAACTGGGGAGTGACGGGCCCCACCCTTCGGGGGTCTGGGGTGAAATGGGATGTGAGGAAAGCCTTTCCCTATTCGAGTTATGAAGAGTTTGATTTCGATATCCCCATCGGTTCAGTTGGGGATGTGTATGATCGGTATTATGTCCGTCTCAGGGAGATGGAATGGTCTAATGCGATTGTGAAACAGGCATTGGAACGATTGCCCAAAGAACCCATCCTCACTGATGATCCCCGGGTCGTTCTGCCGAACAAGGAGATGGTCCTCAGCGATATAGCTTCTCTCATTCATCAGTTTAAGATTGTCTCAGAAGGATTTACAGCACCAGAAGGAGAGGTCTATGCGAGCGTGGAGGCAGCCAAGGGAGAATTGGGATTTTATATCGTGAGCGATGGATCGAACCATCCCTTCCGTTTGAGGATTCGGCCCCCCTCTTTTCTTAATCTGGGAGCCCTTCCCAAAATGATCGAAGGAAGCTTGATTGCCGATGTGGTTTCAACTATTGGGAGCATTGACATCGTATTGGGTGAGATTGATCGGTAGTCAATTCAGCGTTTTTAAAGTAAATGGAGGAATGGGAGAATATATGTTGCTCTGACAATAACCAAATTCCAAGCACCAATAACCAAATAAGTTCCAATTTCCAATGTTCAAATAAGGTTTGGTTATTATAATTTGGTGATTGGATATTATTTGGAGTTTGGGATTTGGTTATTGGAATTTATCTGATGGGGCATTAAAAAAGTTATCGGGCAATTACAAACTTTATAACATTGATTTAAGAAATAGAGGATGATGTTATGACAGATATCCTTTTTAGTAGTTGGGGTGGAGTGATCATGGATAATAGGGGAAGATCTGAGGCTGAGAGGCAGGCCCCATCCAATCTCAGCCTTCCCTTAGAATTTGATAAAGAAAAAAAGATCAAGGCCTTCATCGGATGGGATGGTATTGCCGTGAGAGATCCTCAGGTCAATATGGTCGATTTGATTCGGGCTTATTTAGAAGCGGTTCAGAACGAATCCTGTGGGAAGTGCACCCCCTGCCGTGTAGGAACTCGGATCATGGCGACCATTGTGAACCGAATTGCCGATGGCCAGGGTAAAGTTGAAGACTTAGACCAATTGAAATATCTGAGCGATATGATCAGGAAGAGTTCCAAATGTAACCTTGGACAGACTGGTCCAAAGCCGGTACTTGATGCGATTGATCATTTTGAAGACCAATTCTCCGGTGCTATCCAATTGCAGAAAAAGATTCCTCGCCAGGAATATAAAGTGAAAGTGACTGCTCCCTGCATGAGTGCCTGCCCTTCCCATCTCCCTATTACAACCTATATTGAGTTGATCAAAGAAGGGAGATTCGAGGAATCCCTTGCTTCGATCCGAGAGGCGACCTGCCTTCCAGGGGTTCTTGGAAGAGTCTGCGTCCGACCCTGCGAGGATAACTGCCGAAGGCAGAATGTGGATGAATGCATCTCCATTAAATGGCTGAAGCGATTCGTGGCAGACTATGAGTTAGATAAGAGGAAGGAGCCTCTGCTTAAGAAGGAAGAGACACGTTCAGAAAAAGTTGCCATCATCGGGGCGGGCCCGGGGGGCCTCTCCTGCGCCTACTATCTTGCACTGAAAGGTTATCCCGTAACCATCTTCGAGAGGCTGGGGGAGCCAGGTGGAATGGCAGCCATGGGAATTCCAGACTACAGGCTCCCAAGAAAAATCGTGGGGTATGAAACAGAACTCGTTAAACGTTTGGGCGTGGAGATTCGGTACAACACCCAGGTGGGAAAAGACATCACAATCTCTCAGATGTTTGAACAAGGTTATAAAGCCATCTTCATCGGTGTGGGTGCCCAGACCAATACACCCATGGGTGTCGAAGGAGAAGATAAAGGATATAAAGGGTTCATCCCAGGGGTTTACTACCTCTTAGAAATCAATCTGGGGAGAGACCCATACCCAGAAGGAAAGAGAGTGGTGGTGGTCGGTGGCGGAAATGTGGCTATTGACTGCGTTCGATCTTCTTTTCGGATTGGCAAACCGGATGTTAACCTTGTTTATCGCCGGACAAAAAAAGAGATGCCTGCCGACCGGGTGGAGATTCACGATGCAGAAGAGGAAGGTGTCAAATTCCATTACCTCTGCAATCCGGTCCGAATCATTGAGAAAGAGGGAAAGGTCGTTGGAATGGAATGTATCCGGATGGAGTTGGGCGAACCAGATGAAAGCGGAAGGCGCAGACCTATTCCAATCAAAGGTTCAGAATTTTTCATCGAGGCTGATATTGCCATCCCGGCCATCGGTCAGGCGACCGACCTCTCCTTTCTCGAAGAGAAGGATGGGGTAAAGACGACGAAGCGTTCCACGATCGCAATCCAAGAGGGGACTTTTCTGACGAGTCGTCCGGGTATCTTCTCTGCCGGGGATTGTGTAACCGGTCCAGATGTACTGGTCCGGGCAGCCGGTCATGGAAAGAGGGCGGCTGAAAAGATTGACCTCTTCCTTCGGGGGATGGAAGTGAGGGAATCAGAGGAGGAACGTTTGGAGGCCTTGGTTGAGAAGATCAAGGTTTATAACAAGGATGAAAAGATAGGGATCACCGGCGGACAGAAAAGGGCGATGTTGAACATGCTTCCTCCTGATTCAAGAAAGTGGATATTTGATGAAGTAGAGAAGGGGTTTTCCATTTCAGAAGCACAGAAGGAAGCAGAGCGCTGTCTCCGATGTGTAAGAATTGGATTGTTTGCAGTGTAAAAAGACGTGTTTGTGAATCGTGAATGGTGAATGGTGTGTAGCTCAACCCTTTAGGGTTGATCATAATTTCAAGGCTGAAGCCTTGAGTTACAGCATTTTCGATTCACGAGTCACGATCCACGAGGTTTGATAAACATGCTGAAACTGACGATCGATGGGAAGGAAGTAACTGGAAGGCCAGATCAAACGATCTATGAAGTGGCAAAAGAGAACGGGATTTATATTCCAACCCTCTGTTACCATCCAAAATTGAGCCTGATCAAATCGTGCCGTATCTGTCTGGTAGATGTGGTGGGTGCAGAGCTTCCCATGGCCTCCTGTGCCACGCCTGTCCTGGATGGAATGGTAGTCCATACACGCACCGATCGTGTGGAGAGGATGAGGCTTGAAGCCCTGAAATTCTTGCTCGTTAATCATCCCCTGGACTGCCCGGTCTGTGATGCAGGTGGGGAATGCCAACTTCAAAATCGCGTCTATGAGTTTGGAATCGAAAAGAACGAATTTCCTCCAGAGAAGGTAGAGCGCATTCCTGCTGAATATGGAACTCCCCTGATTCGACAATGGCGTGATCGATGTGTGATGTGTCTTCGTTGCATCCATGCCTGCATCGATGTTTTAGGAGCGGATGTGCTTGAAGTAGCTGAGCATGGCTTTCCCTCCCATGTGAAGGCAGTTCGAAAAGAGAACTGTATCTCCTGCGGTGAATGCTTACATGTTTGCCCAGTGGGTGCTCTCACTGAAAATCTCAGCAAGATCAAAGGAAGGACATGGCAATTGGATAGAATCCAGACGACCTGCAACTTCTGCGGTTGCGGTTGCCAATTAGAGCTTAATACCCTTGCAGATCGAAAAGTGGTCAAGGTGACTACAAAAGGAGAGGCTGGGATTAACCAGGGTAGCCTCTGTGTGAAAGGAAGGTTTGGTTACGATTTTATTCATCATCCTGAAAGGCTTCAAAGACCGCTGGTGAAAAAATCAGGAGCCTTTGTTGAGGCTCCTTGGGAAGAAGCGATCAACCTTGTTGCCACAAAACTTCAGGAGGTGAAAGAGAAGTACGGACCGAAGAGCATTGCAGGGATCTCCTCCTCCAGGGCAACCAATGAAGAGAATTACCTCTTTCAAAAATGGATGAGGGTCTGCATTGGGACAAACAATATTGACAATGGTGCTCGATTGTCAAGTGGATCATCCCTTTATGGAATGACGGCCTCAATCGGATGGGGGGCGATGACCCATTCGATGGAGGATGTGGCCAAAGCCGATCTCATCATTCTCATCGGCGCAGATGTCTATGACGACAACCTCATCTTTAGCAATAAGATGAGGGAGGCGATGCGTTTCAACAATGCCAAGATCATCGTGATCGATCCCAGAAAGACCCAATGGGAGAAATGGGCAGACCTCTGGTTGAGACCGACACCAGGAACGGATCTCGTTTTGATCAATGGTCTGATCCGCCTCCTGATAGAAGAAGGCATCATTTCAAAGGAGTTTATTGGATCAAAGACCGAAGGCTTTGAAGACCTCCGGTCTTATTTGGATAAATATTCACCTGAGTTGATCAAGGAAGCCACAGGGATTTCTCCAGACGATCTTAAAGCTTTCGTCCGTCTCTACGGAGCGGCTAAAAAGAGGGCAATCGTTTTTGGCTCCGGTGTGACACAACATTCAAATGGATCTGAAATGGTCAAGGCCATTTGCAATCTTGCTCTCTTGACAGGAGAGACAGAGGAAAGCGGGGGAGGGCTCTACCCGATGCTTGCTCAGAACAATGCTCAGGGTGCCTTTGACATGGGTTCCCTTTCCGAATTTCTCCCCGGCTATGAGAGAATTGATGACGAAAAGGGTCGTATGAAGTTTGAAGAAGCATGGGAGCGGGAGATTCCGGAAGAGCCAGGCCTTACCTATTTGGAGATATTCGATAAGGTCTCACAGGGAAAAATCAAGGCTCTCCTCATCTTTGGAGAAGATCCCTTTATCACCCTTCCCAATTTAGAGCGCCTTAAAAACGGACTCCATCAATTGGAATTTTTAGTGGTCCAGGATCTCTTCATGACCCACATCGGCAGTTATGCACAAGTGATTCTACCGGGGGTGAGTTTTGCCGAGAAGGATGGGACTTTCACCAACATGGAGAGAAGGATTCAAAGGGTGAGGAAAGCCATTTCACCGGTGGGTGATTCAAGGCCTGACTGGAAGATCCTCTGCGAACTTTCAACGAAGATGGGTTACCCAATGGAGTATCAGAGCCCTGCCGAGATCATGGAGGAGATCGCCTCTCTGGTTCCCTTTTATGCCAGTGCCACTTACTCCAATCTGGAAAAGGGTGGAATCCAGTGGCCTTTTAATAATGGAATAAAACGGAGATTCAACCCTGTCGAATATCGGGAACCAGTGGAAAAACCAGATGACCGATACCCATTGTGGATTATTCCAAGAGGTTTTCATTACCATTACGGGATTGGGACAACTACCAAGAGGGCAGAGGGACTGGCAAAGGTCTTTCCCAACACAAGGATCGAGGTTCATCCAGAGTATGCCGCAAAGGCTGGTTTGGTGGAAGGAGATAGAGTGAGAGTCATCTCTCCGAGAGGAGAGGTGGAGACGGTCTGTCGTATCTCTAAAAATCTTCCAAAAGGGGTGGCCTACTTCGCCACTACATTTTTCCCTGCCTTTGTGAATAACCTTCTGATCTCATGGAATGAATCCATCAGTCAAAACCCTGAATATAAGGTTTTTGTTGGAAGGGTGGAGAAACGTTAGAGGAGATGCAGGATGCAACTTTTATATCTTCTCATTGAAATGATTGTAAAGTGTGTCGTGGTTTTTGCCTGTCTGATGCTCAGCGTGGCCTATATGACTTGGTTGGAACGGAAGGTCTTGGGGCATATTCAGGTTCGTTATGGACCCAATCGTTGTGGACCTTTTGGATTGCTTCAACCTTTTTCCGATGGGATCAAGGCTTTCTTCAAAGAGGATCTCGTGCCGGGAAGGTCGGATAAGGCCATCTTCGTCCTTGCTCCCATGATCGCCATTATCACAGCCATCAGCATCTTTGCAGTGATCCCTTTTGGAAATCAGTTTACGATTCCTGGGACGAATTGGGTGGTCAAACTCCGAATTGCCGACATCGATATCGGACTTCTCTATATCTTCGGTCTCGCCTCCATTGGAGAGTTTGGAATTGTCCTTGGGGGCTGGTCTTCCGGAAATAAATATGGTCTCGCTGGTTCCCTTCGGGCAGCAGCACAGATGATCAGTTATGAAGTCGCCCTCGGCCTTTCCATCATCGGAGTGATCATCCTCTCCCAAAGCCTGAGGCTCACTGAGATCGTCAACCTTCAGGCAGGTGGGTTCTGGAATTGGAATGTCTGGTACCAGCCAGTGGCCTTTATCCTTTATATCATTTGCGGCCTCGCAGAGATCAATCGGACCCCATTTGATATGCCGGAGGCAGAGTCAGAGCTGGCCTGTGGGTTCAATATTGAATACAGCAGTATGAAATTCGCCCTCTTCTTCATGGCAGAATACGCTCATATGATCACGATGGGTGCAGTGGCTGTGACGCTTTTCTGGGGAGGATGGCAGCCCCTTCTGCCTGGCCTTGATTTCATTCCTGGAGTGGTCTGGTTCTGCGGGAAGCTATTCGTCTTTCTCTTCTTCTTTATCTGGCAGAGAGGGACATTTCCAAGGCTTCGATACGATCAGATCATGAAGTTTGGCTGGAAGATCCTATTTCCGTTAACTCTGATCAATCTCTTGATCACCGGGCTGGTCGTTTCATTAAAGGGATAAGAGACATGATTTGGGATAAATAACAAGAAAGAGCTCAATAACCAATGACCAAATTCCAATAATCAAATAATAACCAAACTCCAATGACCGAATTTCGTGATTGATGATTGGAGCTTAATTGGTTCTTGGTAATTGGTTATTCAAGCCGAGTATCTCATGACGAAAGTCTGTTTTTGAAGATGAGTGGACGGAGGAAAAGATGATTATTCCATTGTTGAAAGGTTTGGGATTGACCTTAAGTCGATTCTTCTCCAGACCTATCACAACCCAATATCCAGAAGAGAAGATTCCTCCGGCCCCACGTTGGAGGGGGATTCAATATTTTGAGGAGGATGAACGGGGAAAGACCAAATGTGTGGCCTGTGGACTCTGTATGGCTGTCTGTCCTTCTCAATGCATCTATATTGAGACCGCAGAGGACGAAGAAGGTAAACGGTATCCTCTCAACTATGAGCTGGATGCCTCGAGATGTATCTTCTGTGGTTTTTGTGAGGAGGCCTGTCCGGTCAAGGCGATCTTTGTAGGTAGGAACTATGAATGGGTCGAGGACGATAGAAAAGCATTCCTCATGACCACGGAAAAGCTTTTGGAGGAGAAGAAGAATAATCCATAACCCAAATCCCTCCTAACCTCCCTTTACTAAAGGGAGGGAAAAAGTAGTTCCCCCTTTGGAAAAGGGGGATGAAGGGGGATTTGACAGGGTTTAGCATAAGCAACCTCTCGCCCTTCCCCTCTCCCCTTAGGGGAGAGGGATGGGGTGAGGGGAGAATCAGGGGAAATGGAATGGCTGAAAATATTGGGACGATATTCCAGTGGTTGGTTTTCTTAGGGATGGCCTTTACCTCCCTCATCGCCTCTTTATTGTTGGTGACCCGAAAAAATCCTATCCACAGCGCCCTATTCTTGGTGTTGAACTTCCTCTGTGTTGCCGTGCTTTACCTGTTGCTCCAGAGCCAGTTCATCGCCATCATCCAGGTTGTAGTTTACGCCGGTGCGATCGTGATGTTGATCGTTTTTGTAATTATGCTTCTCGATTTGGAAGAGGAGCTGCGGTCCGGTTTGAAGGTTTTCTATTCAAAGGTGATCGGTGGCCTGCTGGCAGTTCTTTTTCTATTCGGGCTGATTTACTCGGTGGCCGCAAGGTCTCTGGAGGGAAAGACAGGTTCCTACACACCAGAGAAGGTAAGCGACAATGTGAAGGCCGTGGGTGAGGTGCTTTTCACTCAATATCTCTTCCCCTTTGAGATTGTTTCGATCCTTCTCGTTGCGGCGATCATAGGTGCTGTGGTCTTGAGCAAGAAGAGGACGTAAGGGACGATGAACGATGAACGATAAACGATGGACGATAAACGATGGACGATGAACGATAAACTATGGACGATAAACGATAAACGATGGACAACGAACCAATGACTATTTAGTGAGGTCACTTATGACAATACCAGCAGTTCCTCCAGTATTGTATTTGATTTTGAGTGCTATGCTCTTTACGATCGGGGTTATTGGGGCACTGACCCGACGAAATGCCATCATCGTCTTCATGTGCATCGAATTGATGCTTAATGCTGTAAACCTCACCTTCATCACCCTATCCCGTTTTCTCCAGTCGATGGATGGGGTTCTATTTGCTTTTTTTGTGATGGCCGTGGCAGCGGCTGAAGCAGCTGTTGGATTAGCGATTTTTGTGATGATTTATCGTTCAAGGGAGACGATCAATGTGGATGAGATTAATTTGCTGAAATGGTAACCCCCTCACATGCCTTTCCACCCTTGGAGAACGGGTCGTATCTGGGATGTTGAGGCAAAGTGTCATGCTGAACTTGGTTCAGCATCTCATGAAATCAATGACTTAAGAGACCCTGAAACAAGTTCAGGGTGACAAAAAAAGAATTACGACACAGTCTCTTGAGGGGGAGGGAAGGGTTGGGGGTTAAAAGGAGTAATGCATGTTTGATTATGTTTGGTTGATCCCCCTGTTTCCAGCGATTGGTTTTGTGATCAACGGTTTATTGGGCAGACGTTTGGGAAATAAGTTCGTCAGTTGGGTAGGCCCTTCGGTCATTGGACTTTCCTTTCTCACCTCCATCCTCATCTTCTTCGAACTGATCGAAAGGCCACCCACTGAACGCCTCTTTGAGAAAGTGATCTTTGATTGGGTCGTGTCAGGCTCTTTCCAAACTGTGGTAGGATACCAGATCGATCCCCTTTCTATCCTGATGGCATTGGTGGTCAGTGGGGTCAGTTTTTTCATCCACATTTATTCTGTTGGGTATATGCATGGCGATCCTGGTTATCCTCGATATTTCACTTATCTCAATCTCTTTGTCTTTATGATGCTCAATCTCATCCTGGCCAATAACTTCCTATTAATGTTTGTGGGATGGGAGGGTGTGGGTCTCTGTTCCTACCTCTTGATCGGTTTCTGGTTTGAGAGGGATTCTGCCTCCAATGCAGGAAAGAAGGCCTTTGTCGTCAACCGGGTGGGTGACTTTGGTTTCATCCTGGGGATGTTCCTCCTCTTCACCAGTTTGGGGGAACACGGAATCTGGACACTCGATTTCACCGAGGTCTTCGCCAATGCAAATAAATTGGATGCTGGAACTGTGACAGCCATCACGATTCTTCTCTTTATCGGTGCATGTGGAAAATCAGCCCAGATCCCTTTATATGTCTGGCTTCCAGACGCAATGGAAGGTCCCACTCCGGTCAGCTCCCTCATCCATGCCGCTACCATGGTGACGGCAGGGGTATATATGGTCGCCCGATGCAATGTGCTTTATAGCATGGCACCTATCTCCATGGCGATCGTGGCGATCGTCGGTGTGGCCACTGCAATCTATACCGCTTCTATTGGATTCTGTCAGAACGATATCAAGAAGGTCTTGGCCTATTCTACGATCAGTCAATTGGGCTATATGTTCCTGGGTGTGGGCGTTGGGGCTTACAGTGCAGGGATATTCCACTTGATGACCCATGCCTTTTTCAAAGGACTTCTCTTCCTCGGGGCAGGGAGTGTCATGCACGCCCTGAGTGGAGAATTGGATATGAGGAAGATGGGAGCCCTCAGAAAAAAGATTCCTATTACCTTCTGGACCTTTTTCATTGCTACGCTGGCGATCGCAGGTATCCCAGGACTCTCCGGATTCTTCAGCAAAGATGAGATCCTCTGGCAAGCCTTCTCCAGTTCTCATGGTCACTTCTTGCTCTGGTTGGTGGCAGCCGTGGCCGCTGGGATGACAGCCTTCTATATGTTCAGGGCTCTATTTATGACCTTCTTTGGTGAGTCGAGGGTTGATGAGCATGTGGCGCACCATATCCATGAATCACCTAAGATCATGACCGTCCCCTTAATGATCCTTGCTTTTCTCTCGGTTATAGGAGGTTATGTAGGCGTCCCTCATGTTTTAGGAGGAGCCAATCATGTCCATGAGTTTTTGGCACCGGTTCTGGGAGGAGGGGCTGAACCCGGAAAGGCCCATGCCGGTATCACTCTTATTTCCCAAGCCTGGGCATCAAGTGGAGTGACCGGAGGCCATTCAGCCGCTCTGGAACTCTTAATGATGGCGGTCTCTGTAATCATCGCGCTCATCGGTATTGGGATCGCTTACCTTTTCTATGTAAAGAATCCAGCACTGCCGAAACTGTTGGCTGAGAGGTGGAATGGACTCTACAGACTGGTCTTCAACAAATATTATATTGATGAAATTTATCAGGTTCTCTTCGTTAATTCTTTCAAATGGGCGGGCACAGGCCTCTGGAGAGGATTTGATGACTTAGTCATCGACGGAACAGTCAATGGCACCGCCTATCTCATCGGATGGCTGTCAGGAGTGATGAGAAGGATGCAGACCGGTCTGGTTCAAAATTATGCCTTTTCAATGGTCATTGGTGGTGTGATTCTTGTCATATACTATATTGTGCGTGCCATCTTCTATTGAGGAAGCGAATAGACCGAATGAGACCGGCCCCCACCCTACCCTCCCCCTCAAGAGGGAGGGCGAGGGCGGGGGTGATGCTTCGCATAATTCGTTGTCATTCGAATCATTCGTGTAAGTAAAAAAGGAGTCAGTTTCATGACTATATTGGGAATTCCCATCCTGTCTTTAGTGACTTTCTTTCCATTAGTGGGTGCGATTGTTCTTCTCTTCATTAAAAAAGAGAATTTGGGTGCCCTTAGAGTAGTTACATTACTCTTTTCCCTCATCGAATTTATTATCTCCCTTCCACTCTTCCTCGACTTCGATACCACTACGGCTGCGATGCAATTCGTGGAGGATTGGTGGTGGGTGGAGTCCTACGGGATCAGTTATAAATTGGGGATCGATGGGATCAGCCTCCTGCTCGTCCTGTTGACCACTTTCCTCACGGTCCTCTGTATTCTTTGCTCCTGGACAGCCATTACCTTCCGGGTGAAAGAATATATGATTTCGTTTCTCTTCCTCGAGACAGGAATGGTGGGCGCTTTGGTTGCTCTGGATCTCATCCTCTTCTATGTCTTTTGGGAGGTGATGCTCATCCCGATGTACCTCCTCATCGGTGTCTGGGGTGATCCCAAGAGGAGGATCTATGCAGCGATAAAATTCTTTCTCTTCACCATGGCTGGAAGTGTGCTGATGCTAATTGCCATCTTGGCCCTCTATTTCATTAATCAAAAGGCAACGGGGAAGTCCACATTCGATGTGCTCGAACTTTATAAGTTGGGAATTCCGATTGGAACCCAATACTGGCTCTTCTCGGCCTTTGCCTTGGCCTTTGCCATCAAGGTACCGATGTTTCCTTTCCATACCTGGTTACCCGATGCCCACACTGAAGCGCCGACTGCCGGGAGTGTAATCCTGGCTGGAGTTTTGCTGAAGATGGGAACCTATGGATTTATTCGATTTGCCATGCCTCTGTTCCCGAATGCTGCCTTCGATCTTTTACCCCTTATCTCAGGCCTTGCGATCATCGGGATTATTTATGGGGCATTGGTCTCTATGATGCAACCAGACCTGAAAAGACTGGTGGCCTTTTCGAGCGTCAGTCACCTCGGATATGTGATGCTCGGGATGTTTGCCCTGAATATGCAGGGGGTTGAGGGCTCGGTCTATCAGATGTTGAATCATGGGATCAGCACAGGGTCACTTTTCTTGATCGTTGGAATGATATACGAAAGGCGACACACACGTATGATCGCCGACTTTGGAGGGCTCTCGAAGGTAATGCCGATCTATGCGGCCTTCTTCATGATCGTCACCCTCTCATCCATTGGCTTACCCGGGACGAATGGGTTTGTCGGAGAATTTTTGATCCTCTTAGGAGCCTTTCAATCAAATGTCGTCTATGGAGTTTTAGCAGCTACCGGTATGATTCTGGGCGCAGCCTATATGCTTTGGATGTTTCAAAGGGTGATGTTTGGAAAGATTACAAAACCGGAGAACGAGAAGCTTCGGGATCTCAATGCTCGTGAGATCGTCACCCTCATCCCAATGGTGATCATGATCTTCCTCATGGGGATCTATCCCAAACTTTTCTTCAGCAAAATGGATGTGAGCGTCGAGAAATTTTTAAAGGATTTTAAGGGAAGGATTGAGATGAAGGCTGACCTCCCCTCCCCGAAGTTGATAGCAGAGATTAAAAATATAAGGAATAATGGAATACTGGAATAATGGAATGATGAAAAACTTTGTTTTTTCGTAACATTTTAGCTTTTTGAAAATTCTTTTTGACTGTCATTCCCGCGCAGGCGGGAATCCAGAAAGGCTTTGAAAGATACTGGATTCCTGCTTTCGCAGGAATGACAACCCCGTTAGACGCTCTATTTGGTGGAGTCTTTCAAAAAGCTAAATTGATACGTTTTTTTAAACAACCAGTATTCCAATATTCCATCATTCCATTCTTCCTTGGATTTGGAGGATTTTTTGAATGAAAATACCAGAGATTGACTTCTATCTCATTTCGCCGGAGATGATCATCACCGCATTTGGCTTCCTTGTCCTTCTGGTCGATGTCTTTTTAGCCAAAGAGGAGAGGAAAGGCTATCTCGGAATCCTCAGTTTGGTTGGGATCGTCCTCGCCTTCTTCTATACCCTTCCTTTAGTGGGTTCTGGTAAAACCGGTTTTGAAGGGATGTTTACCTCGGATGGATTTGCCATCTTCTTCAAGATCACCTTCCTGATTATTGCCTTTTTAACCCTCTTGATCTCGATGGGTTACACTTCAAGGGAAGGAATCGAGTCTGGGGAATATTATGCATTGGTTCTCTTTGCCACCCTCGGAATGATGCTTATGGCCTCGGGAACCCATCTCATCATCATCTTCCTTGGACTGGAGACGATGTCCGTATCCATCTATATCTTGGCCGGAATGATGCGTGAGGATAAAAAGTCGGTTGAATCGGCATTGAAATATTTTCTTTTGGGTGCTTTTGCCACGGGATTCCTTCTCTATGGTATTGCCCTCATATACGGCGCTACTGGCTCTCTTTATCTAAAAGATATCGCCTCTTATATTGCCTCCAAAAATCTCCTGAAGAGCCCGATGCTTCTTATGAGCCTTGTTTTTCTCACCATCGGGTTTGGATTCAAGATCGCTTCCGTCCCCTTTCATATGTGGACGCCTGATGTCTATGAAGGAGCTCCTACTTCGATCACTGCATTTATGGCCACGGGCGTGAAGGCAGCTGGCTTTTCGGCATTGGTAAGAGTTTTCTTCTCTGCCCTGCCCGGTTTTCGTCCGGATTGGACCTCTATCATGTGGCTCATCACAGTGGCAACGATGACCCTGGGAAACATCATCGCCATCTCCCAGGCCAATATCAAAAGGATGTTAGCTTATTCGAGCATCGCTCATGCTGGATATATCCTTGTCGCTTTTGTGGCAGGAAATGAATTGGGAACTTCAGGGATCCTCTTCTACCTAATGGCCTATGCCTTTATGAACATTGGTGCCTTTACCTGCGTCATCCTCCTCGGCAAGAAGGGGGAGGAGAACACGCTGATCAATGACTATGCAGGCATTGGTTTCAAATATCCACTGCTTGCTGCTTCGATGACGATCTTTCTCCTCTCCATGGCAGGGATTCCTCCTCTGGCTGGATTCATGGCCAAGTTCTATGTCTTCAGTGCCGCCGTGAAGGAAAAATTTTACTGGCTAGCCATCCTTGGGGTGCTCAATAGCGCTGTCTCTGTTTACTATTATCTCCGTGTGACCGTGCTCATGTATTTCAGGGAGTCAGAGCGAGAGATCACAGGCCTTCGGTTTTCACCTGCCTCAGTGATCGCATTGATCCTCTCCGTGATCGGTACCCTTTACATGGGGATCTTCCCCGCCAATGTCCTCTCCTTTGCCCAGAAGTCAATCGCAGGGTTGATGTAATCTTTAGCCCTCTCGGGATATCTTATTGTAGATTTTCAAAATCCTCCCTCCTCTTTTTTATCCCCCACCATTTTCATTCCTGTTTGACTTATTCGCCCAAATTAAATAAACTTTAGACAAGATCAAGGGTATCATTAAATGGGAACCCAATAGAATATTGTCATATGGACAAAGCAGTAAATAAATCAAACGCTGATTCGAAACGGAATCCTAAGACACGGTCTTTGGATCACCTTACAAAAAACGTGTTTTTACATCAGCAGCTCCATGAGTTCCTTGCCATTGCAGCAAAAATAGAAGAAATCAAGGGTGAAACCCTCGATTGGGAGTTGAACTTACTGGGTATATCAAATCTGGCGTGGAATAAGATTATCCATCGCGGCATCAAACCAATCATTGTTTTTCCACATCCAGTTGTTTTAAAGACCATTCTTGGTGCGGTAGAGTATTACCGAATGATAGCAATGGCACACAAGGAGTCTATGACCCGGGTTAGATGGATGGAGGTTCCTTATGAGTCTGGAGAATCTTTACCCGATAAGAGAACCGCTGCTGCAATTGCCATGTACTTGAATCAGATTATCAGCCGTCTGATTGAACTTGATGAGCAAATAGATGCACGTGAATTCGATTTATGGCGGGGAGTGACTGTAGGCTCCCAGGCTCAATGTTCCTGGCAAAGTAAAAGTAATAGAAGACGAAAGCAAGCGTGAGAAAATTTTCAGGCTTCTCCGTATTTGACAAACCTTAAACCCATTTAATCAAAAAGAAAGGAAAAACCATGGAAGAGAAAAAATTTCAACCCAGGAAACTTACTTTATCCAATACCAAACAGGAAATGTTGGAGGCCTATAATGCCGTTTTGAAACAACTGGAAGCCCAGAGAGAGGCAGAACTGAAGCCTGAAAAGAGACTTGAGGAGAAAAAGGCGAAGGAGTTGATTCAGGTTGCAGAATCGTTGTCGTCAGAAGGGGTTTCAAGAGAGATCAGCAATTTGAAGATAGAAACATCGAAGACACTGGCTCAAATTTCCGACCGGCTGGAGGAAGAGGTCAATAAATTTAAAGCCGTCCAGAATGCGATCGCATTGAAGGAAAAAGAGCTTCAGGAACTTTATGAGATTGAGAAATCCGCTGTTTCTGTGGTCAAAGCTAAATTATACACTTCACTTAACGGCTGCAACAATCTCTTTCAGCCTCATTACCTCTGAGCCAAATTTATTATCTTCTCCTATCCTCTTTTCAACACTCCTGACAGCATTGCTTACAGC
>Ga0194125_10005368_pt1 | contig 19481 bp, 17 predicted proteins | sample TA2KigC250mmetaG_FD_148626 | JGI IMG/M metagenome (GOLD analysis project Ga0194125, IMG submission 148626) | Freshwater microbial communities from Lake Tanganyika, Tanzania - TA2015034 Kigoma Deep Cast 250m | ecosystem: Environmental > Aquatic > Freshwater > Lake | place: Tanzania: Lake...
CAAGCCGGCCAGGAAGGTTTTCTGGAGGTGGGGCAGGTCTTCTGCCAGGATCAGCTCATTCCACTTCAGTTCCCGGCGGTTAAAGACTTCCGGCGGGTAGCCGGTGAGGGCCTCGATCTTTTCATCAAAAACGTCCACCGTCCAATCCACGTAACCCCGGGCCACCACGGCGGGAATGGTTTCCACCAGCAGCCGGTACTGCGCTTCGCTTTCCCGGAGGGCCGCCTCGGCCTGTTTGCGTTCGGTGATATCCGTGAGCGTCCCGAAGGCCCCCTGAAACTCCCCCCGGTCATCCATGAGGGCCCGGGCCGAAACAATGGCCCACAGTTCCGTCCCGTCCCGGCGCCGGAAGCGCCTTTCAAATTTATACTGGCCCTCCTGTTGAACCAACCGGACGCTCCTTTCATGATCCGTCAGATCTTCGGCAAACAGGAAAGCCGTCACCGGTTGGCCCAGGAGTTCCTCGGCAGCATATCCCGATAAATCCGTTAATACCTGGTTGACATAGGTAATGCAGATATTGCGGTCGACGGTGAAGATGCCTTCATTGGCCGTCTCCACCAGGTGGCGATATTTTTCTTCGCTTTCCCGCAGGGCCATTTCCAACCTGCGGTGGTCGGTGACGTCCCGCATGGTTGTTAGAATGGCGGACACGGTGCCGGCCCCATCGGGCAGCGGCACCAAAATATAATCGTAATATCTCTCCTCCCGGGCAGGGGCGAAGCTAAGTTCCCCTGCCAGGGGGCGACCGGCGGCGAATACCGCAGCCGCTTGCGACTTCAGAAGTTGTCCGATATCGGGCGGGAATCCCAGGTCTGAGATGTCGGCACCCATAATGTCCTGATGGTCCGTATTGAGGATACCTAAGGTCGCCTGGTTGGCAAACTGGCAACGGCCGGTCCGGTCGATGAGAAATATCTGGTCCGGGAGGGCGGATAAGATACTCGAGAGCTTCCTCCCCTGTTCCGCCTCTTTTTGCGCCAATATCAGCGCACCGCCCATCTGCTGCCGCCGCCAGAGGAACAGGCAGGCCAGACCTGCGGCCAGAACCAGGCCCAATACGGTGCTGCCGCTGTACAAGCCATAACGTTCCCCTCCAGCTCGGCTGGAGGGTAAACTCTTGGAAGAAAGGGACCCATCCGATCGGACCGGTTCCTTGAGATGGAATTCTTTGTCGGTCTGGTAGGAACAATAGCCCGTCCCGGTGATGGCTGTGGCCAGAAGAAAAATGACCACCAGGATCCAGGGCGCGTTTTTACTGGACAAGGCACGTGTCATGGCAAGCCTCTTTGGAAATATTCCTCCGGCGGGGGAATACTCCCCTCTGACAGATAATTAAAGCTACCAGGCATCCCTTTATGATATAATAACTTTTTGGATTGAGCTCTCGGTAAAATAGCCTTTTTAGCCGTCCTGAACGAAGTGAATGACCTTAACCTAATGTATTTATTAGACTAATCGTTTTCCCAGATTTGCAAAACATGAAACCTGAGTTTTGCCTGAGAATTCGCTGTGTTACAAAAAAGCTGTCTGATTTTTTTATGAATCAACCCCGAATTCCTCAAAAAATCAACCTTTCCTTTTTCTTGCTCATGGGAGTTACCGGCTTCCTGTTTTTCTTCCGTTTAGGGGTTCCCGGCCTCATGGACCCGGATGAGGGCCGGTATGCCGAAATAGCCCGGGAAATGCTCGTACTGGGCGATTTTGTGACGCCCCATCTCAATTTTCTGCCCTACCTGGAAAAACCCCCTTTGGTTTACTGGCTCACTGCTTTCAGTCTGGCTTTGGGGGGCTTAAACGAGTGGGCGGCCCGTTTTATCCCAGCCCTGAGCGCCATGGGCGGCGTTCTGGCCGTCTATTGGTTGGTCAATAAGCTTGCAGGTCCCTGGGCAGCTTTTCTGGCCGGCATGGTAACGGCCACCAGTTCGGGTTATTTTATTCTGGGTCGGCTGCTTATTCTGGATATGACCCTCACCTGTTTTCTGACCTGGGGCATTGGGCTGACCTATCTTGCCGTCCGGAATCAGGAGCGCCGCTATCTCCCCTGGGCCTATCTGACCCTGGCCCTGGCGGTCCTGGCCAAAGGACCGGTGGCGGTGGTCCTGCCGGGCCTGATCTTTTCGACCTGGTTCCTGATCCGCAGGGATTTTTGGGGCTTTTTCCGACTCTGGCATCCCGGCGGCGTCCTGATTTTTGCCGTGGTGGTGTTCCCCTGGTATATTCTGGTGGCCTTAACCAACCCTGATTTTTGGCATTATTTTTTCTGGCAGGAACACCTGGAGCGGTTTCTGACGCCCCGGATTCATGCCGGACAACCTTTTTATTTCTACGCCGGGGTCCTGGTGGCAAGTTTTTTGCCCTGGATATTTCTCCTGCCCTGGGCCTGGGGGCGGTTGGGCTCGGAGCGGTCGTCCGTCCAGACCCGGCAGGATCGCCTTTTCCTTATCCTGTGGTTCGGAGTCGTCTTTGTCTTTTTCTCCTTGGCCCGGGCCAAGCTTTTTCCCTATCTGCTCCCGGCCCTGCCCCCGGTGGCCATCCTGGTGGGGTGGGCCCTGGCGACCCAGGAGATGCAAGGATCTCGAGACGATAGTCCCGTCTGGGCCTGGAGCCTGCGGGTTTGGTGCTCTCTGGCTCTCCTTCTGGTCATGGGCCTTGTGATCAGCGCGGTTTTCTTCCCCCTGCTCTGGGACAGACTTGCCTTTCTTTCGCCTTATCCCCTGGCATATATGACGGCCTTGGCCGGCTTGCCGCTTCTCCTTTCCGCGAGACTCCTCTCCCCCGTGAATCAAGGCCGCCTTTTACTGGCCGGGGCCGTGGGCCTCAATCTGCTGTTGCTGCTGGGCATAGAGCGGGTGGCCGAGGTCCGCTCACCCAGATCCATGGCACAGGCCATCCAGGCCCGCTGGAGCGACGATAGCGCTCTGGTGGGATTTCATCTGTATTCCCAGGGTATCTCCTTCTATGCCCGCCAGCCGTTTCATCTTTTCCGTATACGGGGGGAATTAGATTTCGGCCTTTCCCAACGCCCGGATAATCCCTATTACTTTACCAGAGAAGAGCAATTGCGCGAACTGTTGCGCCAGCACCCTCATTTCTTTGTCCTTGTCGATAAGAAGAAACTGAAAATATTTCAAGAAATTTCAAAAGATCCAATCACTATACTGACCCAATGGAAAAATCAGCTCCTCATTACCAACCGCTGAACCCGCCCCGCTCCGCCACTTCCCGGCGGACGCAGCCCTTTATCTTATACCGCTACCTGTGGTGGGAGTGCTGGAGTATCTTTGCCGTCAGCCTGTTAGCCATCACGGTTATCGTCTTCATGGGCCGCATCACCAGGGTAATGCAGTTGATCATCACCAAGGGCGTCGGTCTGGCCGATATAGGAAAATTCTGTCTGCTGCTCTTGCCCTATCTGCTGCTTTTCACAGTGCCCATGGCAGGGATGATCGCGGTGCTGATCACGTTCCTGCGCCTTTCCAATGATAATGAAATCATGGCCCTGAAAACCAGTGGTCTCAGCGCCCTGCAGCTCCTGCCGCCCATAATTGGGTTTAGTTTTCTGATAACCGGTGTAACCCTCTTTTTTTCCCTCTATGCCACCCCGTGGGGCAATCAGGAAATGCGCCAATTGTTATTGGACGTCACTAAACGCCGGGCTGATCTGGGAATCAGGGAGCAGGTGTTCAACAATGACTTCGATCGGGTGGTTCTCTTCGTCAATAATGTCACCGCCTCGGGAGAGCTCCTGCAAGGAGTTTTCCTCTCAGACGATCGCGACCAGGAGGTCCCGAATGTTATAACCGCAGACAGAGCCAGACTGCTGTTCGACCCTAAATCCGAGCGTCTGGTGTTGCAGTTATTTCAGGGCCGGGTCTTGCGTCTCAGTGAGGATGCTTCCTCCTTCCACAGTGTGGAATTCGACATCTACCAGCTCCCCCTGGAGCTGTTCCAATTCGCTCCCAGGCCGAAATCCGAAGAAGAAATGTACCTGTCCGAACTCCGGCTGGCCCTGCGCCAACACCAGCCCGGGACCCTGGAACATAACAAATTACTCATAGAAATCAACCGGCGGTTTTCACTTCCTTTGGGCGTCACCATCATGGTCTTGACCGCAATGCCACTGGGCATCTCAACTCAGGTGCGCGGTCGAGCCTTCGGGCTCATCCTGGGCCTGGGCATCTTCCTGCTTTATTATCTGCTGCTCACCATCGCCTGGCGTTTGGGCAACCATGCCATGATACCGCCGGCCTTCGCTCCCTGGCTGCCGAATCTGGTGTTTGCCGGCATAGCGGGTTTTCTCTGGCGCCGCTCCTTGCGCGACCTCCCCATCGCGGTTTGGGAGGGATCATGGAGGAGCGGGCCCAACATAAAGGAATAGCTCAGCCCGTGACCTTGTTTGGGCCGGAAGCGTAAGTCATCTGTTTCAGACACGAAACCCTCAGGCGATGTTTGAAAGATTTTTTTAAAGATAACCGAAAAGTTAATCAATGGTTGATTAACCTGTAATGGAAAAAGTGGGGCGGGCCTTTGCAGGTACACTGAAAGGGCAGCCTTGGTGCTCAAGGGGGAACTTTGAACATTCCTCTCCCTTTCAGGCTGAGGGCCATCGTAGGAAGGGGCGCCCAGCCCCAATCGGCTATGACTCTTTAATCCGGTTCCGGGGAGCCCAATTCCAGGATGCGCCGGGCGTAGGCGTCCTTCAGGGCCCGGAGATATTCGGCATCGAGGGGGCCTTTAAAGGTGGTTATCTCGGTAAAGCGCCTGGGGATGGTGACGCCGGCGGGGTTGAAACCCGTGGCCAGGCGGGTCTGCCAGCGCAGTTTCTGGATATGCCGCGCCACTGCCCCCATATTGTCGGCCAGGGCCTGGTATCCCACTACCTGCAGGCACTCCGCCACCAACTCGTCGGTATAGACTCCCCGGGCAAAAAGGCAGGCCACCAGAGAGGTGAGGAAGGCCCGACTGGCCTCATCCTTCTCCAGGAAGGCCAGGGCCTTCCCTATGTCCTTGTCGTAGTGTTTCTGGTCATAGGCGTAACCGGCGGCGTCCAGGTGAGAATGCCGGAAACCCAGGGCCTGGGAGGCCAGGAAGACTTCACCGGTGGCGTAGCCGGCCATTTCCTGGCCCAGGACGCAGGCGAAGTCCTGGCCCCCATAGTGGGCCGCAGCTTTGAGGGTCCCCTGGGCCAGGAGGCGGTAAAAATCGTTGACGCCGTAGGCCAGATGGCGCAGCGCCTCTTCATACACCTCGTGGTGGCCGAACTTCAGGGGCAGGAGGGTGTCATTTTCGCTAATAACTCCCTTTTCCAGGGCCTCCGTAGCCCAGGCCAGGGCAACCCCGGCGCTCATGACGTCCAGACCCATCTGCTCCGTCACATCCAGGAGGTCCAGGACGGCAAAGCAGTCGGTCACCCCCAGCATGGAGCCGGCCGCGAAAATGGGTTCATGGTCATAGGACACCTGCCGATAAAAGTAGCGGTAATCGGCATGGAATTTCTCCCGGGAAAAGCCGATGTGGATGCAGCCCACCGGGCAGCCGGCGCAGGCGTGGTTGCGCAGCAGAGCCACTTCAGCGAAGCGCTCCCCGGAGATGCCGGTGGCCTCCGGGTCGGTGGTGGCCTGGAGGTTGCGCCAGGGCAGGGCCTTGAGTTCGTTAAGGACCATGACGTTCACCGGGGTGCCCAGATTGTGATATTTCTGCATCATGTCCGTGGCGGTGAGCTTCTGGTGCACCGCCTCAAAGAGCTTGGGATAGTCTTTCCCCTCCATGAGGGGGAAATTGCCATCCCCGATGAAAACGACCGCCTTGAGGTTTTTCGCTCCCATGACGCCGCCGCCCCCGAGACGGCCGAAATGCCGATAGGAGTCCACGTTGATGCCGGCCATGGGACTACGGCGCTCCCCCGCCGGACCGATGCGCATAATACTCCGGTGCCCCGAGCCTTTCAACATGCGGCGCAACATTTTGCCGCTTTCATACACATCCAGCCCCCAGAGATAAGAAACATCCTTTAATTCCAGGTGGCGGGAGCCTATCACCAGGGCGCTGGGGCGGGAAGCCTGACCGGTGATCACCAGGGCGTCCAGGTCGCAGAACTTCAGGGCCAGGGCCGAGCGTCCCCCGGCGTGGCTTTCGGCGTACTGGTCATGGTAGGGCGACTTAAAGGCCGCCACCGTTTTGCTCATCAGGGGAAAGTAACCGGTGAGCGGCCCGATGGCAAAAATCAGGGGCTGCTCCGGGGCGTCCCAGGGACTATTGACCTGGCCGTACTTAGTGAAGAGCAGGGCCCCCAGGCCGCTGCCGCCGGCCACCTCATCCCGCCCGGGGAGGTTCTCCACCTTGCCCTTGCCGGAGGCCAGGTCCACAACCAGCACTCGGAAATAATCCCGGATCATGACGACACCTCCTTGAGGTCGGCACTCTCAGGCGAGCCGGGGCCGACGTCCTTCATTTCCAGGCAGTCATGGGGGCAATAGGGTACGCACCGGCCGCAGTGCAGGCAGACAAAGGGTTCCCCGGTGGGATCCAGGTAAATGGCTCCCACCGGGCAGGCCGGGGCACATAGACCGCACCTGATGCACAGGTTCTTGCGGACGATGACCCCGCCCCCCCGGCGCTGGGCATAAGCCCCGGTGGGGCAGGCTGTAGCGCAGGGTGCCGGGTTGCAGGCCAGGCAGGTGCGGGCCTCGAAGCCGGTGGACAGGCCTCCGGCGGAGCCGATGCGGATCCCGGCCATGTCCCAGGAAAGGCGTTTATGCACCAAACGGGCGCAGGCCAGGGAGCAGGAATGGCAGCCGATGCACCTTCCCAGGCGCGGGGTGGTGAGAATTTTCATGATATACTCCTCAACCTGAAATGCTAAGCGAGGGCCTTAACCCGCCAGATTGTGTCGCAGTATTCCCGGATGGACCGGTCCGAGGAGAATTTGCCCATGCGGGCCGCATTGAGAATGGACATGCGGGTCCAGCGCGGCTGGTCTCGGAAGATGTGGTCCACTTCCTCCTGCCGGTCTACATAGGACCGGTAGTCGGCCAGGAGGAGGTAGGTGTCGCGGTAGAGGAGTTCATCTACCAGGGGTTTGAACAGATCCCGGTCGCCGTGGGAAAAAAATCCTGTGCGAATAAGGTCCAGAGCCGCCCGGAGCTCTTCGTCTTCCTGGAAAAAGTGCTGCGGGTTATAGCCTTCGGCCTTCAGACGGTTTACCTCCTCCACCCTGTGCCCGAACAGGAAGAAATTTTCCGGGCCCACCTCTTCCCGGATCTCCACGTTGGCTCCGTCCAGGGTGCCGATGGTAAGGGCGCCGTTCAGGGCGAATTTCATGTTGCCGGTGCCGGAGGCCTCCTTGCCGGCCATGGAAATCTGTTCCGAGAGATCCGCCGCGGGATAGATTGCCTGGGCTTTTTTGACGTTGAAATCCGGGCAGAACACCACCTTCAGGCGTCCTTCCAGGACAGGATCGTGGTTGACCTCTTCCGCTACAGAGTTGATGAGCTTGATGATGAGCTTGGCCATGTGGTAGCCGGGAGCCGCCTTGCCCCCGAAGATGAAGGTCCGGGGGGTGATATCCAGCCCGGGTTGGCGCTTCAGGCGATGGTAGAGGGTGATAATGTGCAGCACCTTTAAATGCTGCCGTTTATACTCGTGAATACGTTTCACCATGATATCAAAGAGACCGGCCGGATCCACCACAATCCCGGTTTTTTCCCGGATGATGGCGGCCAGGTCCTGCTTGTTCTCCTGCTTCACCTGGCGCCAGGCTAGTTGGAAATCCAGATTTTCAGCGAATTTTTCCAGGCGTTTGAGGTCCTCCAGGTGGGTGATCCAGTTGTCCCCGATCTGGCGGCTGATGAGGCGGCTGAGGGCAGGGTTGCTCAGCAGCAGGAAACGCCGGGGCGTCACCCCGTTGGTGATGTTATGAAATTTTTCCGGCCACAGGTCATAAAAGTCTTTAAACAGGGTTTCTCTGATCAGATCGGAGTGGAGGGCCGCCACCCCGTTAATGGCGTGGCTGCCCACGCAGGCCAGATTGGCCATGCGCACATATTTGCTGCCGCTTTCGTCGATGAGGGAAAGCCGTTCAATCCGGTCTTCCTCCAAAGGATAGCGGTGGCGGACCTCGTACAGAAACCGGTGATTGATTTCATAAATAATTTCCAGGTGCCGGGGGAGAAGTTCGGCAAAGAAGGTTAGGGGCCATTTTTCCAGGGCCTCGGGCAACAGGGTGTGATTGGTGAAGGCCAGGGCTTTTCGGGTAATCTCCCAGGCCTGTTCCCAGTTGTAGAGATGGTCGTCCAGCAACAGCCGCATCAGCTCCGCCACGGCCAGGGCAGGGTGCGTGTCGTTGAGCTGGATCGCAAAGGAGTCGCCGAAATTGTCCAAGGAATCATAGCGCCGCAGGTGGATGCGGATCATATCCTGGAGGGAGCAGGAGACGAAAAAGTTCTGCTGGGCCAGGCGGAGCTGTTTGCCCACCACGGGTTCATCATTGGGATAGAGCACCTTGGTAATGTTCTCGGATTCCACCTTGGCCTTGACCGCCCCATAGTAGTCGCCTATATTGAAGTCCTCGAAATCGAAGGATTCTATTGCTTCGGCCTTCCACAACCGCAGGATATTGGTGGTCTGGTTCCGGTAGCCCGGGACAGGGTAGTCGTGGGCCTCGCCCTTAACCATCCTCCCCGGCACCCAACGCCAGCGCTGCCGGCCGGTGTCGTCACAATATGTTTCCGTGTGTCCTTTCCAGCCCACCTGATAGGCGATTTCCGGTCGGCAGATCTCCCAGGGATTTCCCATTTCCAGCCATTTGTCGGTGCGCTCCACCTGCCAGCCGTCCCGGATTTCCTGGCTGAAGATGCCGAATTCGTAGCGGATACCGTAGCCGATGGCGGGGACTTCCAGGGAGGCCAGGGAGTCCAGGTAGCAGGCCGCCAGTCTGCCTAAGCCGCCGTTTCCCAACCCGGGTTCTCGTTCCTGCAGGAAGAGCTCCTCCAGGTCAATTCCGTGTTGGGCCACGGCCTGCCTGGCCTGCTCCAAGATGCCCAGGCTCAGAAGATTGTTACCCAACTGGGGCCCCAGGAGGAATTCCGCCGAGAGATATGTCACCACCTTGGAGCGTTCCTCAATAATGGCTTGTATGGTTCGGACCCAGTCATGGAGCAGACGGTCCCGCACCGTGTAAGCCAGAGCCATGTACCAGTCGTTAGGGGTTGCCATTTGGGGGAAGCGTCCCTGGATGTAATAGAGATTATCCAGGATGGCCTGGGCCAGTGTCTCGGGACTGGTGCCGGTGCGGATGCTCTCTTTCACTGGCATCGCCTGGTGCTGCATCATCGCGGTCTCCTGTTAGGAAATAGTTCACAGTTCACAGTTTAAGGTTCGAAGTTTGAAGCATCTTATTGTCCTCTGCGGCCTCTACGTCTCTGCGGTGAACCATAAAACCAGCCGAGACGCAGAGGTTCGAGGCATTACCGGGCGCGCTCAATCCAGCGGCCGCGGGCAGCTCTATAACAAATCTTCCTGGCGGTCGGGGTCCAGGTTGAACAGGCGCCGGGCCAGGTCCAGTTCCCGGGAGCGGTTCTTGGGGTGGTGGTTGCGCTTCAGATAGAGGAAGGGATCGTGCAGGAGTTTCAGGGCGATGGATTCCACCAGCACCTCCAGGGATTTTTGCTGTTCCGGGCTTAAGGGCCCCAGTTGGGGCAGGGTCTTTTTCAGCTCCGCCTCCCAGATCTGCTGGGCCTTGTCCCGGAGGGCCACGATGGTGGGCGTTACCTCCAGGGTTTCCCGCCACTTCAGGAACTTAAGGGTTTCTGCCTCAATGATCCGGGCCGCCTTCACCGACTCTTCCTGGCGCTGCTCCAGGTTGGCCTGGATTACCCCCTGCAGGTCGTCAATATTATACAGATAGACGTTGTCCAGATCATTGATGCCCGGGTCCAGGTCCCGGGGCACGGCGATGTCGATGAGGAACAGGGGCCGCTGCTTGCGCCGGCGCATGGCGTTTTTGACCTGCTCTTTGGTGAGGATGGCTTCCGGGGCGCCGGTGGAACTGATGACGATATCGGCGCTGAGCAGCTGGTCTTCCAGTTCGGCCAGGGAGACGGCCTCGCCCCCGAAACGCTTGGCCAGTTCCAGGCCCCGGGCCATGGTGCGGTTGGCCACGATGAGCCTGGTCACTCCCTGGCGCTTCAGGTGTTCCACGGCCAGTTCAGCCATTTCTCCGGCCCCGATGAGGAGACCGGTCTTGCCGGCCAGGGAGCCGAAAATCTTGCGGGCCAACTCCACCGCGGCGTAACTGACGCTCACGGCCAGGCCGCCGATGCCGGTTTCGGTGCGTACTTTTTTGGCCACGGAAAAGGTTTTGTGGAGCAAGCGGTTGAGCAGGGGGCCGGTGGCCTGCTGACCGGCGGCGAGACGGTAAGCCGCCTTGACTTGGCCCAGAATCTGGGGCTCCCCCATGATCATGGAGTCCAGGCCGCAGGCCACCCGAAACAGGTGACTGACGGCCTCGGCCTCCCGGTGTTCATAAAGGGCCGCAGAGATATCGGCGCCGGACAACTCCGGTTGCTCTATAAAAAAGTCCCTGATTTGGGGGACCGCAGCATCTGGCTCGGGGGTGGCGAAAAGCACCTCCACCCGATTGCAGGTGGCATAGAGCATTGATTCCTGTATAGCCGAAATCAGCCGCAGGCGTTGATAGGCCGCAGCGGGGTCCGGGGCCAGGCAGGCGAGCTGCTCCCGGAGTTCCACCGGCGCAGTTTTATGATTCAGACCGAGGATAACCAGGGTCACAGGAACCGCCCCCCGTCGCCGAAACGATGATAACTCCGCTGCCAGAAATCAGCCCCGAAGAAAGTGGCCAGGAGCACCAGAAAACCGGCAATGGCCATGAGCGCCGCCCGCCGCCCCCGCCAGCCCGCCACCAGCCGGGCATGCAACAGCCCGGCATAGAGCAGCCAGGCGATGAGTGTCATGGTCTCCTTGGGGTCCCATTGCCAAAAAGCTCCTAAAGTATACTGGGCATAGAGGGAGCCGCTGACGATTCCCAGGGTGAGCAGGGGAAATCCCACGTTGATGCAATAATAATTCAAGGCGTCCAGAGTCTCCAGGGACGGCAGACGTTTGTAGAAAAAGCCGAATTTTTTGGTCTTGAGCTGGCGCTCCTGCACCAGGTAGAGTATACCCCCCAGAAAGGCCAGGGTAAAGGTGGCGTTTCCCAGGAAAACGGCCCCGATGTGAAAGGTGAGCCAGAAGCTCTGCAACAGCGGCGGGATTTCGCCGGGATGAGGCAGTATCCAGGAGCCGTAGACCAGCAGCCAGGCCAGGGGAGTGAGCAGCGCGCCCAGGACCTTGACGGGGTGGCGCCAGTTCAGAAAAAGGAAAGCGGCCACCAGGGTCCAGCTAAACAGGCCCAAGGCCCCTCCCAGGCTACCCACCGGGAAAAACCCCAGATCCAGTGTCTGCACCATCAGGGCCGCACCCTGACTGACCCAGCCGGCCCCCACAAGCCAGGTGCCGTACAGATGCAGCCTGTCTTGGGGGAACCAGAGGTAGCCCAGCCAGACGAGGGTGGCCAGCAGATAGCATCCCAACGTGATTATCAGAAACCAGAAGTCCATATATTACCGGTTGTTAAAAACGATCCCAAGGATAGCGGCAACCTCATTGTTTAACTCCCCCAGCATGGCAGGAGGCAGGACGCCCGCCAGCAGATCCGCCAGAAGTCCGGTGAGTCCCGCCAGGTTCCGATCTATGACCAGGGGCAGGAGCGGACTGGCCACTATTTTGGTGAAAAGCTTAAGATTATCCGGGTGGTCTCGGCGCACCGCCAGAACCCTGTCCCGGATGGCCCCTAAGACTTCCAGATAAGGGCCGTATTCCGGGCCGAAGATGTGTTCCAGGTCCTGGCGCAGCTTTTTGGCCAGGGCCGGGCTGCGGCCGCCGGTGCCGATGGCCAGGGTGAGGTCGCCCCGGCGGATGGTGGCCGGTACGATGAAGGAGCACAGCGCGGGTTGGTCCACGACATTCACCGGCAGTCCCCGGGCCTGGGCCGCGGCGCTGACGGCCTGGTTGGTATCCGGGTCATTGGTGGCGGCAATGGCCAGAATCATGCCCTGGAGATGCTCCGGGGAGAACTCTTCCCGGCGATATGCAATTTCTCCCCTGGCGGCCATGGCCTCCAGAGTAGGGGTGATTTCCCGGCTCACCAGGGTCACCCGGGCGCCGGCCACTAACAGATCCGCCACCTTGCGCTCCCCCACCGCCCCACCCCCCACCACCAGGCAGGGCTTGCCGTCGAGATTGAGAAAAACAGGATAAACTTTCATATGCGATGGGATCTCCTGGGTAGTGGCCAAAAGTCTCTGGAAAATGCGCTCTTAGGGGAACAATGAATTGTGCAAAATTTTATCATGAAAATCCCCCCTTACAAAAGGGGGACTTTTAAAAGCCTACCTCATTCCCCTTTTCCAACTTTGCATTACCCACAAATTTTTATCAGCCTGATATCATTATACTTATCCCATCTCGCCTTTGGAAGAGAGGGTTAGGGTCAATGCTGTTGAAATATCGGAATCTTCCAAATGAAAGGTCAATTCCTCATAGGTCAGCTGCCGGTATTGTTTCAGAATGGCGCAGCGCAGAACCTGTTCGGCGCTCAGACCCAGACGTCCGGTATTGGCCTGCCGGAGTCCGATAATATCTTGATACAGCAGATCCACCAGCTCTCAATTGTCATCCAGGACGGCGGATATGGCACTCAATTCCTGGCCGACTTTATTCCTTGGCATAATAGGATGCAGTTCCCGTTGTGGATCTCTCGGAGTAGGCGATCAGCTATCAGCAATCAGCTTTCAGCAAAAACAGTGGGTTAGGCAAACTAAGCGAGAAACCAGCGATCTGCCATCGTAGAATAACTATATGATTTTAAACCATTAGCTGACGGCTGTAAGCTGACTGTTGAAGACTAAGGATTGTAGAAAGAATCCAGGGTTTATTCATAATGTGTCCACATGCGAATAATTTTCACTGTCCTTTCTTTTTCAATAATTTCATAAATCAATCGATGATGTATGTTTATTCGTCGTGAAAAGGCTCCGGTTAAATCGCCCACGAGCTTTTTTACCGGAGGCGGATTTTGCCAAGGATATTCATTAATTATTTCTATTAGTTGCTCAGCGGCAGACCTTAGTCCGGCCACAGTTAATTTCTGGGCGTCTTTCTGAGCCTGTTTGGTATAGACAACCCGCCAACTCACCAGTCAAGCTCTTGACTGCACTCATCTAGTGCAGTTTGTAAGCCCTCCCTGATAGATTCCCGCATCCCCGGAATTCCCAGGAGAAAGAGAGTTTCTTGAATCGCCTCCCAGTCTGCTTCGGAAATAAGCACAGCGTTAGAGCGTTTGCCGGTAATGACAATCGGTTCATGGGAAGCAGCAGCTTCATCTACTAGCCGATAAAGCCGGGCTCTAGCCTCGCTGATCGTCAGAGTAGCCATCTTTCCCTCCTTGATCAATCAGCTCTATGTGTACGATATTATGTACGTTATGTCAAGGCCATAAAAAACCCCGGTCTGTTTCCAGACTGGGCTATGCACTCAAAAACGACGGGTAATCCTTTGATTAGCCTGACATGCTAATGTTCAGAAGGTATAAATCAACCTTTCGGACAAAATCACTGAGGCTATCGGATGAACACAAAGCATAACTTGCTTAAATAATTGAATAAATAGGACTAGACATTTTACTAGTTATTATATATAGTTAGAGATCACCCTTTCTCAGGTGGTCTCAGCCATGACAGAAATCAGTCCCACATGGGGATTTACTTGTTTACCACCAGAAATCAGAGTCTTGTTCAAAGGCATGCCAGGTATTTGGCGCCATCGGCATCATCTGGTCTTCTGCTGGTTGATCATCATGCAGATCGTGACCTCGGGGGCCAGGACCTTGACCGGCTTATCTCGCTTGGCGCCACGTTTTATCACCGAATGGCACTTCCGGCGATTATTAGACGCCGGCTATTGGCGGCTTAAGATGCTCCTCCGATGGTTTGCTGAGAAAACCATTCAGGCTCTGCCGGAACCGGAAAATAAAGTGCTTTACCTCATTGCCGACGGCAGCAAAAAAGACAAACGGGGCCAGAAAAATCCGGCTGCTCAAAAAGGTCGTATGAGTGAGCACCATTCCTGGTTCTTCGGCATCAAATTTGTGGTGCTCATGGTGGCTTGGGAGGACTACCGCATTCCCGTAGATTTTGAGGTCGTCCGCCCGAAGGGCCATCCCGATTACAAAAAGGAAAACGAGCTCTTCAGGCTCATGCTCGGCCACTTTCAACCCCCGGCCTGGGCCAGGATGGTGATCGTTGTGGGTGATGCCGCCTTTGCCTCCAAAGAAAATATGAAACTGGTACAGGCCAGGGATAAAGCCGATCCCCAACGTCGCTGGGGGTTCGTTTTTGCCATCGCTCGCACCTGGAATATGGAGAATGGCAAAAGTTTGAGCAACTTGGTAAAGCATACCCCTTACCGTTTTTATCGAAAAACCTGGATTCCGCGCTTGCCTGGCCGTAACAGACGCAAAACCTTCTGGATCTTTGAAAAACACACCCGTCTCAAGCACTTGGGAGATGTCACCGTGGTCTTGACCAAAAAAGGGCGTAACCTGGGCCCCAAGAAAACTAAACTCCTGGTGACCAATCTGCTAGAGCTGTCTGGAAGACAGGTGATTGACATTTACCAAAGGCGCTGGTCCATCGAAATTCTTTTCAAAGAGCTCAAATCCGGTTTGGGGTTAGGCGAACATCAGGTGACCAAAAAGCTGTCCCGCATTGAAAAATCCTTGGGAATCGCTTTGATCGCCTACCTTTTGCTCTTGAGAGCTCGCAAAGATGACATCAAGCCAGGTAAACCGTGGAGTATTTTCCAACTCAAAACCAACTTTACTCTGGACTTGATGCAAAAACAATTTCAACACTCTATCCGGCTGGAGGTGAATAAGTCCCTCAAAGCCGCATGATTAAAGGGCCTTTTCAATCTCACCCGTCGTTTTTGAGTAATAACGGTCTTGTGGACACGAGACCTTTTGCACCAAAGATTTGGGACCAGCTTCCGCCAGAAGTGCAGGCATATATTTTGGTTTTGGAGGAAGCCCTGGGGCAAGCTTTGGAAAGAATTGCCCAACTGGAGCAAAAGGTCATGGAGTTGGAGGCCAGGCTTAATCGCACTTCCAGCAATTCTTCGCAGCCTCCGTCGCAAGACCCGCCCCAGACTCCCAAGAAGGCCAAGCGGGAAAAGAGTGGGCGGTCTCCAGGTGGTCAGCCTGGCCACCAGGGCAACCATCGGGAATTCCTGCCCCCGGAAAAAGTGGACCACATCTTGGAATATCAGGCCGAAATCTGTCCCCAGTGCCACAGTCCCGTGGCCGAAAGTTTGGCAGGACGGGTTACCCCCGTACAACGGCATCAGGTATGGGAACTGCCCGAAATTCAGCCGGTGGTCACCGAACACCGTTTGGTGGCCGGTTGGTGCCACCACTGTCGCCTCTGGGTTAAACCGGAACTGCCGGCCGCGGTGGGAAAGAGTGCCTTCGGTCCCCGGTTGCAGGCCTGGGCGGCTATCCTGACCGGCCGCTTTCGCCTGAGCCGTCGGCAGGTCAGCGAGCTGTTTGGAGAACTGTGTGGCGTTGAGGTCAGCCTGGGGAGTATCCAAACCCTGTGCGAAGAGACCTCCGAGGCCTTGGCTGTCCCCTACCAGGAAGTCAAAGAAGCAGTGGCTCCGGCCGATGTAGCCTTTGTCGATGAAACCGGATGGAAGGAACAGGCCAAACGTCATTGGCTGTGGGTGGCAGTAACACGATGGGCCACGGTTTTCATGATCTCGTGCTCCCGGGGCCGCAAGGCTCTGATGGAACTGCTGGGCGAAGGTTTTGTTGGCATCCTGCACAGCGACCGCTGGGGCGCCTATAACATCGTGGATAGTCTGCGGCGGCAACTCTGCTGGGCACACTTGAAAAGAGACTTCCAGGCGCTGTCCGAAAGGAAAACCCGGGCCGGACCCCTGGGAAAGTGGGGACTGAGAGAGATCAAGAGGCTTTTTGCCATCTGGCATCGTTATCAGGATGGTGAAATCACCTGGGACGGCATGAGGTGGGAACTGGTGCCAGTGCGCAGCCGTCTGGGGAAACTCTTGCGTCGGGGAGCCTCGTGCGGCGATTCCAAAGCTGAAGCCCTGTGCCGCAATCTCTTGAAACTCTGGCCGGCCTTGCTCACTTTTGCCTTCGTACCAGGAGTGGAGCCGACCAACAACAGGGCCGAGCGAGCCTTGCGGGCTGCGGTCCTGTGGCGCAAAGGGTGCTTTGGCAACCAAAGTTCCAACGGCTCCCGCTTTACGGAAAGAATCCTGACCACAGTTGCCACCTTGAGGCAGCAGGACCGGAATATTGTGGAATATGTCGTGGAGGCTATCCGAGCTCATCGGAGTGGTAACCTTGCTCCTCCTCTTTTACCTGTGGCCCCAGTAATCAAAGATGCGGCCTGAACGGTTACGATTTTCTATTATATGAGAGAGAGCCATGACTAAGATGATTAGATTATGGGGCCTTATTATAATTGTCTGTTTTTGTTTGATTTGCACTGTTGAAGCAGCTGATAAAAAAGAACTCGAAAGGAGCTTCTTACAAACCATTAAAATTTTTTGGGAAGCAGCTCGTGAATATAATAAAAATATCAAATTGAATTATGAAAAATATGTTAAATATGATCCAACTCATGCTGGAAGTAAAATAGTTAAGCCATATAGTGTTATGTATAGTGATAGAAGCAGTAATTTTAATTATGATATTAAAGTTACAAATTCATTAATTTCTCCATATGTCGGTATAGTAATATTTCGTGACAAAGTGTGGAAAAAAGAAGGCTATACGAGGGAGGAGTGCATAAGGTCAAATTGGAAATCCATGTCTTTTAAGACTACATGGAAATTCTTTTATCAAGATGGTAAATGGATTCAGGATAAAAAACCATTTGTAGAGATAGATCATGATTAAAACGGATGTTCCAGAGAAAAAGAACTGCATATGCGATATAACGCAAAGTTATTATTATGGATATTAGTCCTTCGAGGATTTTTTTCTGGTGGCTACATGGACTTTCCGGCGGGGCAGGATTTCGGGTAAGGCAATCTCTGCCCTGGTTAACAATTCTTGACAAAGCCCGGTGGGTTGGGGCACCTGCTGGCAGGTAGTATTACCTATGGTAATTTCCACCCCCCGGAGTGAACCCAATTCATCCAGGGCCTCACTGACGGGGAGGTCAAGGGAACGCCAGTAATGGTCTAATTCTCGTTCCAGCAGATAGGCCAGCATCACCACGAAGACATGGCCACGGGTGCTGGCCTCAGTCTGGACGAAGGTGGGGCGGATTTCCAGGTGTCCGCTCTTAAAGGTGCGACAGGCGCGCTCCACCCTGGCCAGGTCCTTGTAGCGCTGATGATTGGTATCAGCCGTGGCGGCCCGGGCCGGCACATCGGTCTTGATCACGTAACAGCCGTCCAGCCGGGCTTCGCTGACCCGAGCCTCTGGATCAATTTCCAGGGTCAAGCGTCGTTCCTGCAGGGTTACTTCGGCCCATCGGTCACCCACCAGGGTAACCGTGCTGACCCCAAAGCTTTGGACCAGGGTGCGGATCTGCTCCGTCACGGTTTTCGGGTCCTGCAGGAGGATCAGATTGGGGCCATCCTGCAGCAAGGTCAGGATGACGTCCCCACCTGGAGCTATCCGGTGTTCATCCTGTTGCCGCATGAGCTCATAGCCGGGCATGCCCCCCCCAGAGACCAGGCGATCCAGCCCCACATGGTCCGGGCCGCAAAATTCTTTCCCAGTATAGTCTTGCCGTTGGTGGCGTCGAAAAACTGGCCGTCAAAAACGGCGGTGCGGGTCAGGGGACAGTCTGGCACAGGGTCTGGCCTTCAGGGATGACGCGGATGGCATTGATCTGCCGCTTCAGCAACGGCAGGTCCAACTCAATGATTTTCCAGATTTCTTCAACATCCACGGCCAGATAATCATGCACCAGGACATTACGCAGGCCGATGACATCTTTCCAGGGAATATCCGGGTGCGAGGCTTTCAGAGCTGGCGACAACCTTTTGACTGATTCGGCCAGGGTCTGGAGACTGCGTAGGACGGCATACTGCACCAAGTCAGACCCGAAAAATTCTGCCTTGCCTCCGGCGGTGAATTTTTCGATCCGGGCAATCTCTTCCGAAATGTGAATCAGGTAGAGCGTGTCGTCTTTCGTTGTCATAACGGCACCGCTTCTCGCAGCACCCGCTCCCGGATATACCAGTGCAAGCCCTTTTCGGTAACAATGTCAACCTTACAGCCCAACAACTCTTCCAAATCTGCCAGCAGGCCGCCGGGGAAAAAGGGGGACCGCTCTGGCCCCACATTGACCAGGAAATCCAGATCGCTCTCCGGTCCGGCTTCCCCCCGAGCCGCCGAGCCAAACACCCGCACATTATAAGCCCCATGTCTGGCGGCCAGGCGTAGAATCTCGTCCCGTTTTTCTTGTATGAGGCGCTTAAGGTCTATATTCATCCTTTCCTTCCAATAAAACACTAAACCAAGGCACCCCTGCCATCAAGTCTGACGCCTTGCCTGGGAGCATTATTGCAAGGTGGGCAAAGGCTCATCTTCGGCCAGGGCCGGGAGATAGGCCCGAATGGCTTCTTCCATGTTGGCCACCAGGGAGGACAGGTCGGGGGCCTGGGTATAGCACCCCGGCAGTTCCACGATCTCGCCCACCAGCCAGGCGCTTTCCGGGTCTCGCTCCACCACCATGGTAAAGGTCTTTTTGTGTTCAGTCATGGCCTCTCCTGATAGATGAATAGAACTTTTTCAGTTAACCGCCAACGGATATTTCCTTTAAATGAGACTGTGCAGCACATCTTCAAGATTGCCACCGATTGCACCGATAAACGGATACTCGTGCCAGTAAGCCACGAGACCCTTTCTAACCGGATTGTTGATGATATATCGAATATATGCTATCAAACTTTCCTGCCGCCGCAAAACGTGGTCGTAATAATTTTTTTGCCAACGAACCCCCGCCATATTTTTAGACAACCAAAACCCAGTTTTCTGTTTGAAAGAAACGATAAATGGCAGTAGCTTTGTCTCCTCAGCGGAGCCGCTAACAATCAAATGCAGGTGGTCAGGCATGAAACAATACACTGGAACAACGCACTGATGTTTTTGAGCAAGTTCCTCAAGCATGTCTATAAAAGTCTGAACAATATCTGGGTTGGAGAAAATCTGCTTTTTGTCCTGCACACAAAGAGTCAGAGCAACCGTTGTCTCACCTCGATAATATTCTTTAGGGAGCCGATGAGGTTTTTGTCTCACAACCATAACATATTAAATTGTTTTCTTGTAGCCGCCAGCTTTAGCTGGCGTTTTTTTCGCAGACTGAAGCCTGCGACTACAG
>Ga0194125_10005369_pt1 | contig 19481 bp, 9 predicted proteins | sample TA2KigC250mmetaG_FD_148626 | JGI IMG/M metagenome (GOLD analysis project Ga0194125, IMG submission 148626) | Freshwater microbial communities from Lake Tanganyika, Tanzania - TA2015034 Kigoma Deep Cast 250m | ecosystem: Environmental > Aquatic > Freshwater > Lake | place: Tanzania: Lake...
TATTCGATGTTTGGGGTATCGATTTTGATGCCTTTGGCTGGAAGTTTTTGGTGCAATTGAAGAAGCAAGCCTGCGATGGTATCGGCTTCTTCTGCCGCAGGCCCAAGTGATTCAAAGGGGATGTCTACAATTCGGCACAATTGAATGAGAGTGGTTTTGGCTTCGAATACAAAGGTGTGGTCGTCTAACTTAGAATAGACGATTTCTTCATCGTCGAATTCATCGTTTATTTCTCCTACAATCTCTTCAATGATGTCCTCAAGGGTGATTAATCCGGAACAACCTCCGTACTCATCTACCACAATAGCCATGTGCATCTTTTTTAATTGAAATTCCTTTAAAAGGTCATCGATGGGTTTGTTTTCTGGCACAAAAAACGGCTTACGTACAAGGCGGTTCCAATTGAATTGGGCGTCTTCCGACAGAAAGGGGATTAAGTCTTTTACATACAAAATGCCCGTTACCTGGTCTAAGGAACCATTGTAAACAGGAATCCGGGAATAGCCGCTGCGAAGAATCACATCTAAAACCTGTTTGAAGGATTTTTTTAGTTCGATTCCCACAATGTCGGTTCGGGGTTTCATGGTTTCGCTGCTGGTAATTTTCCCAAATTCAACGATGCCCTTCCAGATTTTACGTTCTTCGTCTGATATTTCAACTCCTTCAGCCATGTCTATCACTGCCGAAAGCTCTTCGTTGCTTAAGGTTTGGTTCCCTTTTGTTGCTTTCCCCGTAATGAGACGGCCGCTCAATAGGAGAAGGCTACCCAAAGGGCGCGTAACTACTCCGGCAATGCTTAATGGGGTTGACATAAGTACAATAATCCCTTTGGATTGATGGGTTGCTAAAATTTTAGGCAATATTTCGCCAAAAATCAAGATTATGGTGGTGACGCCAAGTGCTTGAAAGGCAAATTGCAACCAGGCGGGCCAATCCGACATAAACGGCAAGCCAGAACTGGTTAAAGAAGCAATTAATACGATTAAGATGTTGGTAAAGTTGTTCGCAATTAAGATGGTTGCCAGCAAGCGGTTTGGGTGCGCCAATAGGTGGCTAGCTTTTTTAAAGGCTGCGGGATGACTAAACTCAAGTTCTTCCATGGTTTTGGGAGAGGCCCCAAAAAAGGCAACTTCAGAGGCTGAAATTAAACCAGAAACAATAAGTAGGGGCAGGAGAACCAGTGCGGTTTCCAGGGGCAAGCTGCTGTAACTTAAAGGGTCTTCCAATGGAGCTGAATTTTAGAATCAAATCGGAACATCGTGCTCGGTAGGCGATCCTGACGGAGGAGTGCCTTGGCTGTAGCTGTCCGTTTTTTTGCTTTCAAGCATGGTAAGCTGGTCCACTTCAATCTCGGTGGTGTATCTTTTTTGCCCGTCTTGTTCCCAAGAACGCGATTTAATTCGTCCTTCTACATAGATTTTGTGCCCTTTTTTAAGGTAAAGCTGGACAATTTCGGCCAGCCTGCGTCGAAAAACAAGGTTGTGCCACTCCGTGCTTTCCACGGGTTCCCCGTTTTTGTTTTTGTACGACTCGGAGGTTGCTAAAGATACCTTTGCTTGTTTGGTTCCATCGGGGAATTCACGAACCTCTGGGTCTTTACCCAAATTGCCAACTAAAATTACTCGGTTTACAGAACCTGACATATCTCTACTTTTAATTTGGTAAAGCTACAAAAAAACAAGAATGATTGTTCAAGTGCCCAATGCCTTAGCGTTGAATCCGTACTCAACGTTATTAAGGGGGCGTAGCCAGGGGCAGAGAAAAACGGAAAGTACAACCCTTTCCTGGGAAAGAATGAAATTCCAAAGAACCTCCCTGCTGTTGTATAAACTTTTTAGCGATTTTCAAACCAATGCCCGAGCCATGTTCGTTGTTTGTACCGAAAGAGGAATTAAACGAATTTTCGTTTAAAAGCGTCCCTGAAAATTCCTTTGGAATTCCGAGCCCAAAATCTTGAATTTCGAAGAAAACTAAACCCTCCCTGGGGATTGAACGAATCAAAATTCGTTCATTTTTATGGCTAAATTTTATGGCATTGTGCAGCAAATTCCGAAATACTATTCCAAGAAGAACCTTATCGGCATAAACAAATCGGGCATTCAGTTCTGTTAAATCTACCTTCAGGGATTTGAAGTCAATGGCCTGCTGAAGGGAGTCGATTTCATTTTTCACCAGGAGAAATGCGTCAATCTGTTCAGGGAAAAAGGCCAGGGCGCCTTTCTGAAAACCGGCCCAGTGAAACAAATTTTCAAGCAGGTTTAGGCTGTTTTTTGCCATATTTTCTTGAGCGCTCAGCAAAGCCTGCCAGTCTTTAGAAGCCAGATGGCTGTTGTTTTTCGTGGATGCAGACATCTGCATGATGGACAACAAAGGGGCTTTCATGTCATGAGCCAAGACAGTGAAAAACAGGTCTTTTGACGTGTTTAGGTGCCGGAGTTCTTCCTCTATTTTTTTTTGCTTATCAATATCAATTTGGGTGCCTACGGTACGCAGAGGTTTTCCATCGGTGGCCCATTCCACCGCTTTGCCTTGAATTCGAACCCATTTCCACTGGTTTTCGGCGGATTTTACCCGGTGAATGCTGTCAATATCTGTGCCGTTTTTGGCGCTTAACGCGCTTAAATCTTGGCGGAACGAATTTTGATCGGAGGGGTGGATTTGTTTTTCCCAATCTTCAAGGGTCAATGGTTTTTTCGTGTTGTTTAATCCCAACATCGAAAAGCCTTCTTTGTTGAATTCAACCTGGTTGGTTTCCATGTTCCAATCCCACAATCCCGTACCTGCATTTTCTAGGGCCATGGTCAGGCGAATTTCGCCCAATTTCAATTCGGTTCGGATGTGTTCTCTTTCGTAGGCGGCCGAAATAATACCCGAAAGGGAGCGCAGCAATTCTAGGTCCTCTAAAGCCCATGCTCGGTTCTGGGTACATTCATCAAAACCAATAAATCCAAAGCGGCGTTCAAATTTTTGGAGAGGGATAATTAGGATGGATTTAATGCCTTGAGGAGCGAGAACGGCCAGAAGGTCCTCGGGAAGTTCGCGGTGGATATCGGTCGAGAAAATGCGCCCATCTCTGTCTAAAATGGCATTCCAGTTGGGTATGTACTCATAAGGAACGTCCTGCAAATAATCAATTTGAGGTTCTATTTTTTCGTTGCACCATTCGTAGGTGTTCGAGGTGGAGCTGCCGTCGGGGCTGTCTTCAAAAATATAAATGCGGCTCACACCGGCGTCATTCCCAATCCATAGAAGGGCTTGGTTGATTTGTTCAGAAAAGGCTTTATTGGCTAAAAACAACTGAGCGACATCGGCCAATAAGCGCTGCCTTTGAACGGAACGGGAAGGAAGCATGTTCTCGGATTTTTGATGAACCGAATCGGCAGGCATTTTTGAATGTATCGCTTGGGTTGATTCAAAGGTACTATTCTGCCGGCAGAAAGCTATTCAATGAATCCGTTTTCTTTAAGTAAAGAAAGGCTTTTGCTGTTTTTGGGAGGCTGACCAAAAAAGCCTTGGCTTGCCTTCGTTTGCAGCGCAAGAAAAAAGGTCTTGAGGATTGCGGGCGGGATTGAGCAGCGGTAGCACGCAAAGCCGGCGGTTTAGGGGCCCGCGAGCCGCGCAGGCGACTTTAGGAGCCCGCGCAAGGCCGCTGGGCCCCAAACTGCAGGCTGCGGACTACCCGCGAAAGCCCGAAACCCGCCCCCCAAAAAAAGAGCCCTGTTTCAAAAAAAACCCATGGTTTTGCACAATACAATGTTGATTTTACTTTGCGGAAAGAAAAATTGTTCCTATTTTCGCACCCCGATTAAAGATTTAAAGTACTTGAGCCGTGGATACACTGAGTTATAAAACCGTTTCGGTAAACAAGCAAAACTCCTCTAAAACATGGGTTTTGGTGGATGCTGAGAATGAAATTTTAGGCCGCCTAGCTAGCCGCGTAGCCATGATGCTGCGGGGTAAGCATAAGCCTTCGTTTACCCCTCATGCCGATTGCGGCGATCAGGTTATTGTAATCAATGCAGAGAAAGTGCGTTTGACAGGACAGAAAATGGACGTCAAATCGTACCGCCGGCATACCGGTTATCCGGGTGGGCAGCGCGAGCCGTTGATTGCCGATATCATGAAGAAGAAGCCTGAATTTCCTATTGAAAATGCGGTGAAGGGTATGCTTCCTAAGACCAAATTGGGAAGAGCTCTGTTGGGCAATTTGAAGGTGTATGCCGGCGGCAGTCATCCCCACGAGGCTCAGAATCCTCAAACCATCAACTTAAACGACATTAAGTAAGTTTTATGAGTATTTTAAACACTTCAGGCCGCCGTAAAACATCGATTGCGCGCATTTACCTGAAAAAAAACGGAAAAGGCGATTTCAAAGTAAACCACCGAGATTACAAGGAATATTTTCCGACTTCTACGTTGCAATACAAAATTACCCAAGCCTTTGAGGTAGCCAACGAAAATCCTGCGGCCTATGACCTTAAGGTAAATGTGGCTGGCGGTGGCATCAACGGACAAGCTGAGGCTATCCGTTTGGCCTTAGCCAAAGCGTTGGTTGGTGAAAATGAAGAGATTCGAAGCGATTTGCGCACCCATGGGTTGCTTACCCGCGATTCTCGCATGGTAGAACGTAAAAAGTTCGGCCGCAAGAAGGCACGTCGCCGCTTCCAGTTCTCTAAACGTTAATGGGATTTATACACGTATGTCAAAAATTACTGTACAACAACTTCTAAACGCCGGGGTTCATTTCGGCCACTTGCGCCGCAAATGGAATCCACAAATGGCTCCATATATCTTTATGGAGAAGAACGGCATCCATATTATTGACCTGAACAAAACGGTAGTTCATCTAGAAGATGCCGCCAATGCCTTGAAGCAAATGGCGCGTTCCGGCAAAAAGATTTTGTTCGTTGGCACCAAGAAACAAGCCAAAGACATTATTGCCGATAAAGCCAAAGGCTGCGATATGCCCTATGTAACCGAGCGTTGGCCAGGTGGTATGTTGACCAATTTTCAAACCATCCGCAAAACCGTGAAAAAAATGTCGCGGTTGGATTCAATGGTAAAAGACGGCACGGCCGAAACCCTTTCTAAAAAAGAACGCCTGGTTTTGGATCGTACCAAATCTAAATTGGAAAAAGATTTTGGGTCTATTGCCGATTTGAACCGCTTGCCAGCGGCCATTTTCATTGTTGACATCAAACGCGAACACATTGCCGTGGCCGAGGCCAAGCGCCTGAACATTCCTACCTTCGGAATGGTGGATACAAATTCCAATCCAAACGAGGTGGATTTCGCTATTCCAGCCAACGACGATGCTGCCGACAGCGTTGCGTTGATTCTAGATTATGTTACCCAAGCCATTCGCGAAGGCTTGGCCGACCGCAAAGCCAGCAAAGATGCCGATGAAGACGAGGATTCTGACAACGTAGCCGTTGAAATGCTTGCGGCCTCGACCGAAGCTGTGGCCGTTGAAGCTGCTCCTGCCGAGGTTGTAGCTGAAGTTGAAGTTTCTGCTGGCGAAGAAACGGCGACCAATACCGAAACCGAATCAAACGATTAAATACAAATTCCCGTGTCAATTACAGCCTCTGATGTAAACAAACTCCGCCAACAAACCGGAGCTGGTATGATGGATTGCAAAAAAGCCTTGGTTGAAGCCGAAGGCGATTTTGAAAAGGCCATTGAAATTCTACGCAAAAAGGGCCAAAAGGTAGCGGCCAACCGTTCAGACAGAACAGCTACCGAAGGCTTTGTCTATGCTCATACCGACGGAAACAAGGGTGTGCTTATTGCGCTGAACTGCGAAACCGATTTCGTAGCTAAGAATGAGGAGTTTGTAGGTTTTGCAAAAGAGGTGGCCGCTTTGGCTCTAAATCATCAATGCGATTCAATCGACAGCATCAATGCTGTTGGCATGGCCGATGGCCGCACCGTACTTGACCACATCACCGAAAAAATTGGAAAAATTGGTGAGAAAATTGAAATTGGTGTATGCCGTTTTTTGACGGCGCCCGAATTGTTTGGGTACAACCACCCCGGCAACCGGGTGGCCACCTTGGTGGGTTTGAACCAAACCGGTTCTGATGCCATTGCCCAAGCTGCCAAAGACGTTGCTATGCAGGCAGCCGCTATGGCCCCTGTTGCTCTTGATAAAGAAGACGTTTCTTCTGAGACCATTCAAAAAGAAATGGACATTGCCATCGACATTTTACGCAACGAAGGCAAGCCCGAAGATAAAATTGAAATGATTGCCAAAGGCAAACTTGAGAAATTCTTTAAGGAATCAACCCTGTTGAATCAGGAATTCATTAAAGACAACAAGCAAAACGTAAGGCAGTATCTGCAGTCGGTAGATAAAGGCCTGACGGCCACCGCTTTTCATCGATATTCTTTGCAATAATGTAGAAAAGAGAAACTTGGGTTTCTCTTTTTTTTTATCCCTTATCCTCATGAAGTACAAGCGCATCCTTTTAAAACTAAGTGGAGAGTCCTTAATGGGTTCTAAATCGTTTGGCATTGAGCCTGAAATGCTTTCGGTGTATGCCCGGCAAATTAAGGCCATTCACGATGCCGGTGTTGAGGTGGCTGTGGTGATAGGCGGGGGCAATATTTTTCGGGGCATCAACGCTGTTCAAGGGGGCTTTGACCGGGTGCAGGGCGATTACATGGGCATGCTGGCCACTGTAATGAATGGCATGGCCTTGCAGTCGGCGCTTGAAAACATGAAGGTGCATACCCGATTGCAAACGGCCATTGAAATGAAAGAAATTGGCGAACCTTTTATTCGTAGAAGGGCCGTTCGCCACCTGGAAAAACGGAGGGTAGTGATTTTTGGGGCTGGAACGGGCAATCCATACTTTACCACCGATACAGCCGCTTCGCTGCGGGCCATCGAAATCGAGGCCGATGTGATTTTGAAAGGCACAAGGGTGGACGGCATATATTCCAGCGACCCCGAGAAGGATCCTTCTGCCACCAAGTACGATCGGATTAGCTTTGACGAAGTAATACAGAAGGGCCTGAATGTGATGGACTTAACTGCGTTCACCTTGTGCAAAGAGAACAATTTGCCCATCATCGTATTCAACGCGAACCAAGAGGATAATTTATTTCGTTTGGTGCAGGGCGAGACCTTGGGCACGCTGGTTAGCGCCTAATTTTTTCCGATTTTTTTGAGGGGCGGCTGCGGGCTTTCGCAGGTAGTCCGCGGTTGCCGAAAGCCTGGCCCAGCTGGTTTGCGGGGGCTCCTAACGTCGCCTCCGCACCTAGCGGGCCCGGCTTCGGCACCCTTGCGGGCAACCTTGCTCAATCCCTGCCGCGGGGCCAACTCACTATTTGTAGGGACCTGTTTTAAAGATACTATATGTATAGGAGTGGTAGTGCTTTGCTTTTTGAGGGGCAATTGGAACATAAAAGGGCAAAGGCCCTTTGCCAGCAAATCCTTTACGTGAAAACAAAAGGCGGTTATCGGACGTAAAACCGTAGTCGCCCGAAGAATTTTTGCCCTGAAGTTAAGGCCGCGTTGCTGTTGGTCGATATTCCCCCATTGGCGCTGTACATCAGTTCGTGGCCGGGGTCGTAGCTATTGAATGAGCGGGTGCCGCAGCCTGAATTGGGTTGGTTGTATTGAAAAGCGGCCACCACCATGTTCATGGCATAGGCAGGCGAAGTTTGTACGTTCAGTACATATCCATTTCCCCAGCTGCCTCCCCAGCCTGCATTGTCGGTGTTTTTTCCGGAAATGGTAAATCGGTGTCCTGTATTTAAAGTGATGGCATTGCCGTGCTGGGAACCGTGGTCATATTGGCTGCTTGAGCTCCCCGATGAGGTAAGGTTGTTGTAGGTCCAACTGTTGTTGCGGGTTCCGGCGCCGCTGTAGATTATGCTTCCGTTGTTGTCGATCAGTTGAACCATAATTTCAGAGCCCGACCAGTTGGCCATGGTCCAATCTACGGCCCTATCGAACCAGTTGTTGTTGGCTGGGCAAGCCAAGTCGATGTTGGCTGTATTTACAAAGGTAACGGCTTCTGTCCAGCCGCCGTTCAAGGTGCTCATGTCGCAATGCACACTTACAGGAGCATTTCCTCCCGGTCCATCGGGGTCAATGGTGTAGCTGCCTGAGGTAGCATTGGGATTCGCCTGTTTGATGGCAAGGCAGCTGATGGGGTTCCCGGCCGAGACGGTAATGGATTGTGGGGCACTAGAGCCGCAGGTGTCGTTGGCCGTCACGGTGATGGCTCCGCTGCCGGTGGTAAAATTGACGGTAATGGCCGTGCTGCCTTGGCCAGAGGCGATGGTTGCCGAGTTGGGAACGGTCCAGGTGTAGCTGCTTGCACCGGGAACGGCGGCGATGGAATAGGCCACACCTTGTTGGTTTTGATTTACTAGACTGGGTCCGGTGATGGAGCCTGGCGCATTAAGCAAAGGGACAACCACCACCAACTGCGACAGGCTGTAGGCTGTTCCACAGCTTGTATCTATGGCTCGGAGCCGGTAGAATTGGTCTGGGCCTTGGCCTGGCAGCGTTTGGGTATGCGATGCCGAATTGGCATTCGGAATATCGGTCCAGCTGTAGTTGTCGGTCGAAACTTGCCACTGAAGCAAACCATTTTGTCCGGTGGTGTTCATGATGAGTTGACTGCCACCGCAGGCCGTGTCTTTAGAAAAACTAAGTAGTCCTGGTTGGGCTCCGCATTCGCAGCCAAAGGAATTCCAAAAGGTGCCACCGAATACCTCAAAACAGCGAATGTCCGTATTATATATAAGGAGTCCTTGAGCTGGGTTTTGAATGGCTTGGCGTTGAACTGTGCTTAAGCGGGGAAGCAAGAGGCCTTTGGTGGTGTCTTTCATTTCCAATAAAGAACTGGCATGTGGAGTGTTGGTGTTGATGCCAACAGATTGGCTAAAGGCTGAAGAGCATAAACCAAAGAAAACAAACAGAAACAGAAGGCGCATGGTCGAATTGTATATGCTTAAAGGTAGTGGTTTTTTGAACTTAAGGGGGCAATTTTGCCCTGAAATCAAAATTGTGGCTAAGCCCCAACGCTATTTTAATGGTTGTTGATGTTTGGGCGGCGTAGAAGCCAAATACCCCCTGGTTTGAATGGGCAGTCTTCTGGGCTTGTCTTTTGCCTATAATTTTAAATATGTGCGTAAACAAAAAACAAACAACGGATTTTTCCTTCGTTAATGACCTTAAAATAAAATCGGTTTTTCCAGATTTTTAGGAATTATTCTTGGTCTTTCAATTTTGTTTGAAGCCTCATTTGTACTTTTATAAACACACAAACAATTGTAAATCAATTTTTTAAAAATATTTTTTAGAAAATAAACATGCGATTGTTAATATTTAATTTAATTTTTTTAACTTGGCAACCTGTAAACTATCGTAAATCAAAACCACAACTTTCATTAATCTAATCGTTAACAAAATGTCTATGAAGAAAGGAATTACTCTTCGACGTTGGTTCAATCAACTCTCGCTCCTTGCAGCGTTGATGGTAGGAACCATTGCCATGGCGCAATGTCCGACGCCTTCGGCTTTAAGTTCGGCGGCTACCTGCGGTCAGGCGGCCACCCTTACGGCTTCTGGTTCAACGGGTCTGTACCGCTGGTACAATCAGCCCAGTGGCGGTTCGGTGCTTGGCACCGGCGCATCGTTTACCACTCCGGCCATGTTTGCCCAGGCTACCTATTATGTAGAGGCGGTAAACAGCTACAACAACCCCAACTGCATTAGCCCTCGGGCCGCGTTGGTGGTAACCGTAAATCCCTTGGCCATGCCAACGGGTACGGGTGCTACCGTAACCTGCGGCAGCTCGGCTACCTTGACAGCTTCGGGCTCCACCGGCTTGTTCCGTTGGTTCTCGGTGCCTACAGGGGGAACTGTTTTGGGTACAGGAGCGAACTTTTCGCCACCCAGCACCTTGCAAACCACAACCTATTATGTTGAGGCAACCAACAACCTGAACCCTTCAGCTACGGTTACCTTTAACTATACAGGTGGTCAGCAAAGTTGGACAGTGCCCGCGGGTGTTTTTAGCATTGCGGTAACCATGGAAGGAGCCGAAGGCAGTAGAACGACCAGTTATGGCAATCGTGGAGGCTTCGGAGGTCGAGCCGTAGCCAATGTTGCCGTTACTCCAGGTCAGACTATTTTTATTTTTGTTGGAGGCTGGCCCGGCGATAACAATACGAATGGAGGCTACAATGGTGGTAATTATACCCAGGCATGCTGCGGATATGCTTATGGAGGTGGTGGTGGAACAGATATTCGAATTGGCGGCACCGCCTATGGAAACAGAGTTCTTGTAGCTGGCGGCGGTGGCGGCGGTGGCTGGAATTGTGGTACCGATGGTTCTCGTGGTGGTGATGGTGGTGCAGCAACCGGCGAAGATGGCTACTACTGCGGCAGCACCGGAAATACCAGCTTCACTGGTCGTGGGGGTTCACAAAATGCAGGTGGAGCAGCAGGAGGCAACTGGTGTTGCCCAAGCGCAGGAGCTTTGGGCGATGGCGGTTATGGTTCATTCCGCGGTGGCGGTGGTGGCGGTGGTTATTACGGCGGCGGCGGCTCTAGCTACGGCGGCGGCGGCGGCGGTTCCAATTATGCCGACCCTAACCTTTGTTCCAACATTGCCCATACCCGCGGCACCCGCCAAGGGAATGGAATTGTTACCTTTAGCTATACAACTCCTTTCTGTGTAAGCACTCGGGTTCCGGTTCTCCTAACCGTTAACCCTCTTTCGGCTCCCACAGCCAACGCTATCAACACTACTTGCGGCAGCAACATTACCGCTTCGGCTTCTGGTTCTACCGGCTGGTACCATTGGTTCGCTGCCCCAACAGGCGGTTCTCCTTTGTCAACCCAGTCCAACTACGCTATGTCGTTTGTAACTCAAACCGACACCCTATTTGTTGAAGCGGTTTCTGACCCTAATCCTTCCGGTAGCCAAACATTTAACTACACCGGTGGACAGCAAACCTGGACGGTGCCAGCAGGTGTTTTTTCTCTCTCTTTTGACGTTCGCGGTGCCCAAGGCGGAACGAATTCTTGGAACGATGGTGGTAAAGGCGGTAAAGTTACTGGTACCCTTGCTGTTACTCCTGGTCAAACCCTTTTCATTTATGTTGGCAACCAACCCGGTACCGGGGGCTGTTGTACCGGTATTTGGGGGCCTGCCGGTTGGAATGGTGGCGGACAAGGCTATGCCTACTATAGCGGACAAGAAGCCCGTGGTGGCGGAGGCGCCTCCGATATCCGGGTAGGTGGTAATACCTTGAATAACCGCGTTGTGGTAGCCGGTGGCGGCGGTGGCGCCGGGGGTCAATATTGCAATGGCAACCAAGATAAAGGCGGAGCTGGCGGCGGTTCAGGAACAGCTGGAAACGGTCTTGCATGCAACGGATACAATTCTTGCTACTGCGGTGCCGGTGGTACCCAAGCAGCAGGCGGAGCTGGCGCTAACTGCTATGGCGCTCCTGCAGGTTCCTTCGGTCAAGGCGGAAGCGCATGGGGTGGATGTTGCGGTTATCCCGGTGGCGGCGGCGGCGGCGGTTGGTATGGCGGTGGCGGCGGTGCCTACTACGGCGGCGGCGGCGGCGGCTCTAGTTATGTGAGTCCAACCCTTACCAGCAACGTTACCCATACTCAAGGTGACCAAAATGGCAATGGTCAAATTACCGTTAGTTATGTGAAATCATATTGCTCCAGCACACGCGTGCCGGTGGTTATCAACGTTGCTTCTTTGGCAGCACCTGTTACCCAAGGCGACTCAGTTACCTGCGGTACTCCTGTAACTCTTACAGCCACCAGCAACTCTTCCGTTTCTTGGTTCGATGCTCCAACAGGTGGCAATCTAGTCGCCATTGGCCCCAGCATTTCTTTGCCTCCAATTTTCGGTTCCGATACCCTGTTTGCCGGTTCACAATTGACCAGCAACTTAAGCGGTACGCAAACCTTTAACTTTACCGGCGCAGCTCAAACCTACACCGTACCTGCCAATGTTACTTCTGTAACGGTAGATGTACAAGGCGCTCAAGGTGGAGGGTCTTTGCCTAGCCCTGGTTCAAATCCCGGTGGTCTTGGTGGTAGGGTTCAAACAACCCTTAGCGTTACTCCAGGTGAAGTTCTGGCTGTGTACGTGGGTGGAACAACCAGCACTACCGGAGGTGGTTGGAACGGTGGCGGCAACGGTACCAGCAATGGTGCCGGCGGCGGTGGCGGTTCCGACATCCGTAGCGGAGGTACTGCTCTTGCAAACCGAGTTGTTACTGCCGGTGGCGGCGGTGGCGGCGGCTGGAACTGCGGTTCTGGTATGAATGGCGGCCACGGTGGCGGTTCTGGTGCTGCACAAGACGGTTTTAATTGCGGAAGCAACAGTTTTGGTAGTTGTGTGGTAGGTGGTGGTGCATCTCCTACGGCAGGTGGTGCGGCCCCAGGTTGCGGTTGTGGTAATGCAGGGGTTGCCGGCCTAGGCGGTCAAGGTGGTACCTGTGGCCAATCCGGCGGCGGCGGCGGCGGCGGTCAGTTCGGTGGTGGCGGTGGCTACTACGGTGGTGGCGGTGGCGGCTCTAGCTTTGCTAGTGCAACCCGCACGTCAAACACAACCCATACCCAAGGCTTCCGCTCTGGAAATGGTCAAATTGTAATCTCGTACAACGTAACCCTTGTTTGCGCTAGCCCGCGCGTTCCTGCCGTTATTTGGTTGGATTCTTTGCCAGCTCCTACAGCGGGTGGAGATACCGCCTTCTGCGGAAATGGCTCTGCATCTTTGACCGTAACTGGACCCAACGGTAACTACGCTTGGTACGATGCATGGGGAGGAAATTTGGTGAACATTGGCCAAAACTGGACCACTCCAAACCTGACCCAAACCATCAATTACCATGTTAATTACAAGGTGAACGGATGTCCTTCTAAATTTGATACCGCTAAGGTTACCATCAACCGTATTCCTTATGCATACCTAACCGACCCAGGCGTTGTTTGTGTTGGCAATGGTTTGGTGGATCTTGGTTTTGATCCCCCACTTTTAGCCGACTCCAAAACATTCACCACTTGTGGTTACAATGGAGATTTTGGTCCTACCCAAGGAGCGGCAGACAGCACGTATGGTCCAGGGTTCGTTTCTGTTCAAAACGGAATACAATTGTGGACTGTTCCCTACAATGGTGTTTATGAATTTATTGCTGCCGGAGCCGATGGGTCCTATGGTGGACTTAATCCATCAGGGTATGGCGGAGGTGGCCGTGGTGCCATTATGAAAGGAAAATTCCAATTGACAGCGGGAACCGTTTTGAAGATTCTGGTTGGTCAACAAGGTAAGCACGGAACCAGTGCAGGCGGTGGCGGCGGAGGCACATTCGTGGCTACGTCAAACAACACTCCTCTTATTGTGGCCGGTGGTGGTGGTTCTAACCGTTCTGGTGCGAGTTTGAATTTGCCCATGATGGATGCGGCTACGGCACCCTGTGGAAGAACAGGAACAGGTGGCACAGGCGGTTGCGCTGGAAATGGTGCACCCTATGCCAATGCTGGCCCTGGAGGTGCTGGCTTCTTAACCGATGGTCCACAAACTTCAGACACCCGTGCTATGTGCAACAAAGACGTGGCCTTGTCTTTCCTAAATGGAGGGCGCGGTGGAAAATTGTTGTACACGTGTGGAACAGCCCCAGCGAATTTGGTTTTGGGCGGGTTTGGTGGTGGAGCTGCCTCCGGTTGGGGAGGCTCTGCTGGCGGTGGCGGTTATTCCGGCGGCGGTTCAGGCACCAATTCAACCGTCGGTTATGGAGGTGGTGGCGGATCCTATCTAGCTCCTACCGCTTTTGATGTTGCTACTTCAGACGGACTTTATGATAACCTATCTCAGTTTAATAACGGTCCCATTGTTAACCTTGCTTCGGTTAATCAAGGTCAAGGCTATTTGATTGTTAATTACAGCATCCCTCAGCCTTCCGATACCAACGGCGTTTGGTCTGGTGTTACCATTACCGACTCTGTTCAAGGTTTGTTTGATCCTCAATTGGGTGTTCTAGGCAACAACACCGTAGTTTACACCGTAAACAACAACGGCTGTACCTTCACCGATTCGCTGATCATCAACGTGGTTCAAGGTCCCGATGCCTCTATTACTACGGCTTCTACTCAACTTTGCGATTACGACAACAGCATCAGCCTTGCTGCCCTAAACAGCGGCGGCAACTGGGCTGGTAACGGTGTAAGCGTAGTTGGAAACAACGTTAGCTTCGACCCAGGTTCAGTAACCGCCGGTACCTACCAGGCTTACCACAGCATTCTAGATACCATCACCGGTTGCTTGAGCACCGACAGCGTTCAAATTGTGGTTAACCCCACCCCCAACGCTACGGTTTCTGGCCCGAATGTTATTTGCTCGGCCGACGCACCCTTTAACCTTAGCCCTGTTACCAGCGGTGGCGTGTTTACCGGTGCCGGAATAACCGATACCCTAACAGGTCAGTTTACACCGAACTCGAACTTGGTGGGCAGCACTATGGTGTACTACAATGTAACGGCCAACGGATGCGTAAACAACGACAGCACCCAATTGACGGTGTTTTTATCGCCCAACGCCAACATCAACAATGCACCTCAGCAGTTGTGCGCCAATGCCGGTTTGGTTCAGTTGATTCCAAGTCAGCAGGGCGGTAGCTGGTACGGAGCCGGAATGGCGAATCCGAACAGCGGAGTGTTTGATCCACAATTGGCAGGAACAGGAACCGCCCAGGTGGTGTACCTGATTTCGAATGCGAATTGCACCAACAGCGATACGGTGAGCATTGTGGTGAATGCCTTGCCAACGGTGAGCGTTTCTCCCAACACGATTCAGCAAGTCTGCGCGGGTTCCACCTTGCCATTGACGGCCTCGGGAGCAAGCAGCTACCAGTGGTTGAACAACGGCAGCCCAATTAGCGGAGCCAACACGGCTACGTATGCACCATCAACAGCGGGTTCCTACAGCGTAGTGGGCGTTGATGGCAATGGTTGCTCATCGACTTCGTCAGGAGTACAAGTGAACGTAGCTCCGAACCCAGTTGTTTTGCAGGTGAATGCCCCAACGGTATGCCAGGGCACAGCAACGGCCTTTACCCAAACTTCGGCCATAGGCCAAGGCGGTTTGATTACGGGTTACAACTGGGATTATGGAGACGGCAACACCGGCACCGGGTTTTCGTCCAACCACGTATATGCGGCACCAGGCAGCTACACCGCACAATTGATTGTGGTAAGTTCTGCGGGTTGCAGCGATACGCTAACCCAAAACGTAACGGTTCATGCCAGCCCCGTGTTAGACTCGGTATTGGTAACCAACGCCTGCTTCCCGAACCCAACGAACTACCAGGCTTTTGTGTCGGGAGTAACGGTGGGCAGCTATCAGTGGAACTTTGGCAACAACGCCTTGGGCAATGGAGCCAACGTAACGCATACCTATGGCTCTGCGGGTACGTATTACTACCAATTGGTGGTAAACTCAACCCAAGGCTGCTCAACGGTTCAGAATGGAACCGTGGTGGTTGAAAACCAACCCACGGCGAAATTCCTACCTGCGGCAGGTTGTACCAACCAGCCTCTAACCTTAGTGAATACCTCCACTGGAAGTATTACGGGGTGGAACTGGAATTTCACGACCGGCACGGCAAATACGCAGAATCCGGCGTACACCTTTACCCAGCCAGGAACCTACCCTGTAACCCTAACGGTTAACACGGCAGGAGGTTGTACGGATTCGCATACCGAGTTGGTAACCATCCATGCTACGCCTGATGCTACGTACACCGGTACGAACCAAGGTTTGAATTTGGTTCAGTTTTCGCCCAGCAACCTAGTAAATCCAGGCAGCTATTTGTGGACCTTTGGCGATGGAACATCGAGCAACTTGAGCAGTCCGTTGAAGCAGTATGCGGTATCTGGAACGTATCAGGTTTGTTTGACCATTTCTGCCAATGGGTGTCAGAATACCAACTGCCAGAACCTTGAGGTGCGCGATATCACCTCAATAGGAGAGGCAAATGGCGACGGTGTTGTGTTCAGCGCCTATCCCAACCCTGTGGTGGATGCCTTTAATGTAAACATCGAATTGACTTCAGCCTCTAGGGTTGTGATGAAGGTGTTCGATATTGCAGGCAAGGAAATTGCTGCTGTAGATGCGGGCACCCTTTCTGCCGGAACAAACAGGTTGTCAATGAGTGCAGATGCATTGGGGATGGCAGAAGGAGTGTATGTAATAACCTTGTACGTAGAAGGGCAGCCGTTCAGCCTGCGCTTGGTTCGCACAAAGTAATATGTAGGTAATTTAGATTTGACGGGAGGCGAGAAATCGCCTCCCGTTTTTTTTTGCTGTGGTGCCTGTTTTGGGGCGTTGATGCACTACAGCACAGGGCGGCACCCAAACACAGGGCTACACCCAAACACAGGGCTACACCCTGTGCTTGGGTATTGCGCCCTTTCAGGGCTGGGCGGCTCGGTGCATATAGGGGGCAATTTCGCCTCGAAAACAAAACATTCCTGCATTCGTGGCTAAACCCAGGGCTACACCCTGTGCTTGGGTATTGCGCCCTTTCAGGGCTGGGCGGCTCGGTGCATATAGGGGGCAATTTCGCCATGCCTATGCTTTTTTGAAAACTATTTTAAAACTGAAATGGATGTTTTTGTCTGTTCCTTATTAAAGGGAGCCGGGTTGTTGTTGCTTCCAACCCACTTTTTGGCATTTAAATGGAGGAAAAACAAGGTGAACCTTTAATTTTAAAAATTTTAAATAGCTTATAATTAAAACAATACATATTTTTTACTCCCAAATTAACATTGTGTTGTGAATATTCTATTTAATTTTTTTTAACTTGGCGCTTCGTAAACTATCTTAAATCAAAACCACAACAATCATCTCTAATCGTTAACAAAAATGTCTATGAAGAAAGGAATTACTCTTCGACGTTGGTTCAATCGTCTTTCGCTGCTTGCAGCGTTGATGGTAGGAACCATGGCCCAGGCTCAATGTCCGACACCCTCGGCTTTGAGTTCTGCCGCAACCTGTGGTCAAGCGGCCACCCTTACGGCTTCTGGTTCAACGGGTTTGTACCGCTGGTACAATCAGCCTAGTGGCGGCTCGGTGCTTGGCACCGGCGCATCGTTTACCACGCCGGCCATGTTTGCCCAGGCTACCTATTATGTAGAGGCGGTAAACAGCTACAACAACCCCAACTGCATTAGCCCTCGGGCCGCCTTGGTGGTAACCGTAAATCCCTTGGCCATGCCAACGGGTACGGGTGCTACCGTAACCTGCGGCAGTTCGGCTACCTTGACAGCTTCGGGCTCCACCGGCTTGTTCCGTTGGTTCTCGGTGCCTACAGGGGGAACCGTTTTGGGTACAGGAGCAAGTTTTTCTCCGCCCAGCACCTTGCAAACCACAACCTATTATGTTGAGGCAACCAACAACCTGAACCCTTCGGCTACGGTTACCTTTAACTATACAGGTGGTCAGCAAAACTGGACTGTTCCAGCGGGTGTATTTAGCCTACAGGTAACCATGGAAGGCGCCGAAGGCAGCCGCAACACCAACTACAACAACCGCGGAGGTTTCGGCGGTCGTGTGGTTGCCAACTTGGCGGTAACTCCCGGTCAAACCATTGCCATTTTTGTTGGTGGCTGGCCTGGAAATGCTCAATCTTCAGGTGGTTACAACGGTGGTGGTAACCAATTCTGGGGAACCTCTTGGGGTAATTCAGGCGGTGGCGGTACCGATATTCGGATTGGAGGCACAGGCCTTAACAACAGAGTAATGGTTGCCGGTGGCGGCGGCGGCGGCGGATGGAACTGCGGTGTAGATGGTTCTCGCGGTGGTGATGGTGGTGCAGCAACAGGCGAAGATGGCTACTACTGCAGCAGTACTGGAAATACCAGCTACACTGGTCGTGGAGGTTCGCAAAGCGCTGGAGGAGCTGCCGGTGGAAACTGGTGCTGCCCGCAAGCAGGAACTGCCGGACAAGGCGGACAAGGTGATTATCGTGGTGGCGCTGGTGGTGGCGGTTGGTTTGGTGGTGGTGGTGGTAGCTACGGCGGTGGCGGTGGCGGATCCAACTATGCTGACCCCGTATTGTGTACCAATATTGCCCATACCCGCGGAACACGCCAAGGTCATGGAGTTGTTACTTTCAATTATACTTCTCCCTTCTGCACGAGCAACCGGGTTCCTGTTCTCCTAACTGTTAACCCTCTTTCTGCTCCTACAGCCAATTCCATTAATACCACTTGCGGCAGCAACATTACCGCTTCGGCTTCTGGTTCTACCGGCTGGTACCATTGGTTCGCTGCCCCAACAGGCGGCTCGCCTTTGTCAACCCAGTCCAACTACGCTATGTCGTTTGTAACTCAAACCGACACCCTATTTGTTGAAGCGGTTTCTGATCCAAACCCTTCGGGCACTCAAACCTTTACTTATACTGGGGGCCAACAAACGTGGACTGTACCTGCTGGTGTTTTTGCCGTTACTTTTGATGTTCGTGGCGCCCAAGGCGGAACGAATTCTTGGAACGATGGCGGACTTGGTGGCAAGGTTACAGGACTTTTAGCGGTAACCCCCGGTCAGGTTCTGAATATTTACGTGGGAGGTCAGCCTGGTTCAGGTGGATGTTGTATGGGTATTACCGGCCCAGCAGGTTGGAATGGTGGAGGAACAGGCTATGCTTACTACAGTGGTGACCAAGCACGCGGTGGTGGCGGAGCCTCTGATATCCGTATTGGTGGTACAACCCTGAATAACCGCGTAGTCGTTGCCGGTGGTGGTGGCGGTGCGGGTGGCCAATATTGCAATGGCAACCAAGATAAAGGTGGAGCCGGTGGCGGTTCAGGAACAGCTGGAAATGGTTTGGTTTGCAATGGTTACAATAACTGCTACTGCGGAACAGGCGGTACCCAATCTGCCGGAGGAACGAATGGTTGTGGAGGACAAACAGGTCAGTTTGGTATCGGTGGAAACGCATGGCAAGGCTGCTGCGGATATCCTTCAGGCGGCGGCGGCGGCGGCTGGTACGGTGGTGGCGGTGGCTACTACTACGGCGGTGGCGGTGGTGGATCTAGTTATGTGAGCCCAACCCTAACCAGCAATGTAACCCACACCCAAGGAGACCGTACCGGGAATGGTTTGGTTACAGTGAGCTTCATTAAAACGTATTGCTCTAGCACCCGTGTGCCAGTGGTTATCAACGTTGCTCCTTTGGCAGCTCCTGTTACCCAAGGCGACTCAGTAACCTGCGGTACTCCTGTAACCCTTACAGCCACCAGCAACACTTCGGTTTCTTGGTTCGATGCTCCAACCGGTGGCAATCTAATCGCCATTGGCCCCAGCATTTCTTTGCCTCCGGTATTGGGTTCTGATACCTTGTTTGCCGGCTCTCAATTGACCAGCAACCTAAGCGGTTCACAAACCTTCAACTTTACAGGCTCAGCTCAAACGTACACTGTCCCT